>Ga0306921_10006618_pt1 | contig 12093 bp, 15 predicted proteins | sample sta12Cox44000080_FD_203760 | JGI IMG/M metagenome (GOLD analysis project Ga0306921, IMG submission 203760) | Lab enrichment of tropical soil microbial communities from Luquillo Experimental Forest, Puerto Rico - statoxic.12C.oxic.44.000.080 (v2)... | ecosystem: Environmental > Terrestrial >... | reverse complement strand
CGATGCGCTCGAAGCCGCCGTAGCTGAGGCTCTCGCAGCCATCACGACCGAGAATGCAATCGCTTGGTTTTCCCACTGCGGTTATAGTCTACACTAACTTTGAAAACGCTTTAGCTGTTGCAAAATCGTTATTGCACTCACGATCCCTCTGTCCTTGATCCGAGCGCTCGGCTACGGCATAGAATCCGACCGGCGAGGAGTTGTAGTATGGCGGCCGTGGAGGCCGGCGAATGATCAACGTGACGCTGACGATAACGGGCGCGGAGTGGGGTGCATTACGTGACGCTGCCGAGAGGGCTTTCCCAAATGAGTTGTTGTCTCGGGCCGAGATCACTCGGCGCTTTGCGCTGGCAGGAATTGAGGCGACCAAGCGTCTGACGGAAGAGGACATGAAGCGGCAGGCGCACGAGCTTCGCTCGTCGCAGCACGTGGCGGGTCGGGAGGGCGACAAGGGAGGTGGGTCTTGGTAGGGGCGCGGCAAGCGCTGGTGGTGCGCTTGACGCCGGCGCAGACGCTGCACATGGAGCGGATAGATGAATGTCTATGGCCGACGGAGAAACTGAGCGCGGCTGAGGTTACCCGGCGTCTGGCTCTGACGCAGCTTTTATGGGCAGAAAGCAAGCGGGGGATGGTGGAGTCGGTGCGAACCAACGCCTGAAGCGTGTACCTCGCGATCAGATCGGCGCTGGCTTCACCTGTCGGCTTTGGGGGTTGGGGGTTGTGATCAGGGGAATACTTGTCCGTAGAGCCCACCCATTTTGTTGTATTTAGATGCGAGCGCTATCGCGATAGAATGCCTCCCCATGGCTGATGACTCCGGAGCTGAAAAGCCCTCGACGCTCCCGGACGTGTTCGTCCGCAACAAACGCATTCTCTGGCAGGGGGGCGGTGTGTTTGCCCTGATAGCCCTGGGCGCTGCGGTGATCTGGCTGGCGCATAAACAGGTACTTTCTCCGCCGTCTGTCAAAAAGCGAAAGATTGGCCCGTGCCGTTGGGTTTGGCAGTCGTCGGGTTGATCGCAATCATCGTGTTGTGGAAGCTGCCTCAATGGCAGATCAAACGACTGCGCGGTCTCGAACCAAAGGAGCGATTCGACCGGGTCAACGAGGCTCGCAAAACGCTGGCGACTATCTTGGGCGGGGTCGTTCTGTTGGCAGGCTTCTTTGGCACTTGGCAAAACCTGCGAATTGCTCAGGAGAATTTGAGGGTTTCGCAGGAAGGTCAGATCACAGACCGCTTTACCAAAGCTATTGAGCAACTTGGAGCGGTTGATGCCGAGGGCGTGAAGAAGATGGTTGTGCGCCTCGGCGGTATCTATGCGCTGGAGCGGATTGCCAATGAGTCGGAACGAGATCACTGGCCGATTATGGAGGTACTGTCTACCTATGTTCGAAACGTCGCTCCAAACAGGTCACAGCAACCGACTCGGAAGAATCAAGCATCGTCTAAAGGTCCAAACTCCCGTGCGCACCCTGAACCTGACATTCAGGCCATCCTCACGGTTCTCGGCAGGCGAGATCCCAAATATGAAAAACCGGGCCAAACTCTAGATCTCTCAGAGACAGAGCTCAGCGGGGCAGACCTCATCCGGGCGAACCTCAGCGGGGCTGGCCTCAGCGGGGCTGACCTCAGCGGGGCGTTCCTCAGCGGGGCGTACCTCATGTGGGCGGACCTCCACGGGGCTGACCTCAGCGGGGCGTACCTCAGCGGGGCTGACCTCATCCGGGCGAACTTCAACGGGGCTGACCTCAGCGGGGCTGACCTCAGCCGGGCGTTCCTCGCTCAAGAGCAAATCGACCATGCTAACGGAAACAGCGAAACGCGGCTACCCTTCAACGTGCATATGCCCGAAAGCTGGAAGGGCAACCAGCCCCAGAATCGGGAAAGATAGATCATCTCGGACTGAATACTCGATGGGGATTCAAGAAAGGGTGCGTTTGGCGGGCGAGTTTTCTAACTACAGGCGCGGGTTGGAGGCAATTGGGATTAGCGCCCGGACGCACCGCTGAGAATTTGCTGATGTTGGCGCTACAATGCACTGCGAGCCGCGTAGAATGAAGGCACCCAATGTTGCCTCAGATTTCGCCATCTCCTTTGACGTCTCTAAAGGAGCTTATCGGCCATCCCAACTGGGTCTACGAGCTGAAACACGATGGCTTTCGCGGGATCCTGTATATCGATCGCGAGCAGGCCTGGTTGGTGTCGCGCAGGGGGAAGAAGTTCCGTCAGTTCGATCCGCTTCTCAAGCAGGTTCTGCGCAGCCTGAAGGGAAAGCGCGTCATCCTGGATGGCGAGACCGTGGTGCTGGATGAGAAGGGACGTTCGAACTTCTTTGACCTCATGGCACATCGAGGCGAGCCTCGTACTACGCGTTCGATCTCCTCTGGCTGAATGGCATTGATCTTCGCTCCCGGCCGCTTCTGGATCGCAAGCGGAGGCTGCACCGGCTGATTCCGCCGAGCGACTCTTACCTGTTGTACGTGGAGCACCTGGAGGCGACGGAGCACGATTCTCCGAGCTAGTGTGCGAGCAGGACCTAGAAGGAATCATCTGTAAGCCGAGACCACTCCTTGCCCGTTTACCGGATCAAGGTCAAGAATCCCAACTATTCGCAGGCTGTCGGACGCGGGGAAATGTTTAATCGTCTGCTGTCCGAGCGATAAAACCCAGATCAGCCTTCACTGGGTAAGGGGACTACTCCGGAGCAACGGTCGAATCAGCGTTCCGCTGTTCTCCATAGGTGTCTGACACTGTGGGACTCTCAAGCGCCTCAGCCAGCTGTTCGTGTAACCGAGTGTGGTGCTCCTCGACCAGCTCCACCAGGCCGGCATCGATATCACGCTTGAGCGCGTCTCGGTGCTCCTGAACGATGTCGGCTAACGGAACGCCGCGTGCACCGTGGAGCGAGTTTATCCGAGTTCCTGCATCACCTGGATGCCCTGACCCTGCGCTTCGAGAGCCCACATGCGGGTAAGTATCTGAGGATTTTTCGCCAAGTAATATGCGCAGGCCTCCGGATTTGGCGTGTTGAGCAGGAGATGGTGATAGGGTCGTCGTTCGGGCTCATGGCGTCAGAGTAACACTGTTTCGCCGCCGAGGTAGATTCCAGGTAGATTTGGCTTTAGCAATGAAAAGCGGCTCCGAAGCTGATGTGCATCGGAGCCGCGTATTTATTGATTATTTCTGGCGCGCCCTGAGAGATTCGAACTCCCGACCTTCTGGTTCGTAGCCAGACGCTCTATCCAACTGAGCTAAGGGCGCGGGTGGTGCACCCCTTTCGATTATAGCAAAGAATTTGCTTTTGAACGTTGGGCGGAGGCATCGTGCGAGTAGCATGCGTCGCGTCAGTTAAGATGAATTCATGTCGCAGCTCGGCCGAAATTTTTCGCACAGCGTGCAACCCATTCGCGCCGTGATTCTCGATTACGGCGACGTCATTTCCCTGCCCCGCGATCCTGCGATGTTGGCCGAGATGGCCGCAATTTTCAAGCTTCCTGGGGATGAGTTTCGGAAACACTATGACTTCTTTCGCCATGATTATGACCGCGGCAGCTTCGATGCGGAGGGATATTGGCGGCGGATTGGCGAAAAGGCCGGGGTCGCGCCGACGGAGGACGACATTGCACGGCTGCGAGAAGCGGACGTCAGGATGTGGGCACGGCTGAACCCGGCGATTTTGCGATGGGCTGACACGTTACGGGCAGCGGGATTCAAGACGGCCGTGCTGTCGAATATGCACCAGGACATGGTGGCACGGATACGAGGCGATGGCGTGTGGTCGCGGAGGTTCGACTGCCTGACGTTGTCGTCCGCCATCAAGATGGCGAAGCCGGAGCTGGAGATCTTCAAGTATTGCTTGAAGTGTTTGGGAGTGGCTCCCAGTGCGGCTTTGTTCATCGATGATCGCGAGCCGAATGTGCGAGCGGCTGAGGAGGTTGGAATCCGGGGTATTGTGGCGCCCTCGACGGAGGAGTTGAAGGAGAAGTTGAAGGCCATGGGATTTGCGCCGGTGCCGGAGTGATTAGGTGTCGGTTGTCAGTTGCCCTATAAGAGGGGATGTCCCTTGCATCCAGCCCCGTCTCAGACCGATCGAAGGGAGATGCTACTGCATCCCTTTGTCCTTAAGTATTGGGAGAGTCCCCTCATCGGGACAGGCAACAAAGCGTTAAATCCTGGGGGTGCGGGGCCAACCCCTGGGCCAACCCCCCGTCGCCGGGCACCGCCCAACACTCAGTTTTTCGATTGCTACGCCGCGAGACAGAGCGGCTGTGCCAAATTCTGCTTCCACCTTCGGAAGTGGGCGCCCTCTTATAATGCATCGGGTTGTCAGTAGACACAGGCTTAAGCGCTATGCGGCCTGTAAGTACATTGATCAACGCACCCAGCGCATCGCGTCGCTGCTTGATCCAGCGGTTCGGCGACTCGTAGAGTCTTTCGTCGCCTTCGGTGCGGCGCAAAGCGCCCGGACCAAAGTCCGCCGGCGTATAAAAATAAAGACCTTCCGGCTGAAGCCATACTCTGATACGAACCAGTCTTGACGCAGGTTTTTCAGCAACTTGTAAAGCCATAGTCGAAGGAGTCGTCACTGCAGAGCTGCATGATTGATCACGTGTCGTCTTCGCGTTCGAGCTCGTTTTGGAGATCGGCGAGTGCCTGGGTGCGATCGGAGCCGTGAAGGCGCGACTGTAATTCGCGCAGCGCCACGGCTACGACGTGATAGTGATGCAGGTGGCTGTACTCGGGGTCGCGAGTCAACTCGTACCAAATGTCGTGCATCAGCTTGAGGTCCTGCGGACGGAAGCGCGGAGCGTGCGGGCCGAGGATATATTCCCACTTGCGGCCGTCGGGCGCGACGACTTCCATGCGCATGCGGGGCTTGGGCTCGGGAAGGCGTTCCCAGGCATCGCCAGTCAGCTTGCCCTGCTCTTCGGGAGTGAGCTTGTTGGAGAGGCCGCAGACCATCATTGTGGAGCCGAGCCTTTGAGCGGTGGCCACAATGGCCTCAAAGACGTCGTTGGTGGGGACCACCATTAAGGAAACGTGCTTGCCTTCTCTTTCCGCGAGGCTGACTACTGTGGTGAAAAGCTCCTGTTCGTAGTCTTCGAAAACATCCTCCGACTCAAGTTGAGTGTTGCCGAACGAAGGAATGCGGTGGAGGACACGGGCAGTCATGACGACAACGTCGGTCTTGCTGGTATCGACTTTTCGTAAGAGGTCACGCAGGTAATACAGGTTCTTGGTGTCGCGCACTGCGACTAGGATGTTACCGGGCCGAACACGCATGACCTCGGCGTTCACTTCATCCCGGGCGTGAACCCGGAATTGCTCGATTTCGTGGCTCTTGCCTGCCGCCTTGCGGTGCGTGATCTTCTCGGTAACCGTGAACACGACAAATAGGAACGCGCTGAACGAAAGCCCCGCGATTGTCGCGAGCTCTTTGGTAAACAGGTTCGTGATCGCAGTGGCGAACAAGAGCAGCGAAATCAATCCCAGACCGATTGGCACTTCGGTATTGCCGATCTTCACGTTTCCCGGCACCTTGAATTCGCGACCTTCGGGATGCACGAAACGTAGGACCAGAACCGCCAGCGACATGAAGCTGAAGCTCCAGATCACTCCGAATGCATATAAGGAAGCCAGTAGATACACATTTCCGCGGCTGGCCAAAATGGTAAAGATCTGCAGGAAAGCAATGAGATTAATAACGCGGTACGTGGTGCCGTATTTGCCGTGTGGTTTACGAAACCACGGCGTGAGCACACCGTCTTCGCTGATGCGGTTGAGGACACCGTTGGCGCCGACGATCGCGGTGTTGACCGCACCGGAGAGAATGAGGACACCGACCAGCACGACAAAGCCCTGGAAGAAGAGCTTCAAGGTGTACGGTCCAACGACGTGCATCGCCAGACCGCTGATGAGGTTGGCGAAGTAGTCGGGCCGAATCTTGTCAGGGATGATCATCACCGCGAAGAATGAAACCAGTGAGGTGAACAGCAGGCTGTAGAGGAAGATGACGAGTCCGGCCTTCTCGAGGTTCTTCAGCTTGGGATGTTCAATTTCGCGGTTCACCTGTGCGAGCGACTCTTCACCGCTCATCGCAAGCACGGAGTGCCCGAAACCGACCAGCATGAGGACCCACGTGAGATTGGCAATGCCCGTGTGATACAGCCATCCCAAAGTCTCGCGGTTCTTGGGGATGCCTGCGGCGGACGGCAGTGCCGGCAGCGGCGCAGGATGCACAATCAACGTGACAGTGCACCACAGTATCAGCATGATCACCATCACAGTGGTGATCTGCATGATGCGCAGCGCCTGCTCGCTGGATTCGTGGATGCCCTGAATATTCTTCCACCAGAAAAACAACGTCACCATGACGGCAAATACCGCTGACAACATGTTGGTCTGGGAATCGCTCAGGTTGACGTGGAAGCCACGGTGAGCGGCAAGATCGGAGACGAATCCGACCAGATACTGTCCTGCCGATACCGAGCTGATTGGCCCGGTGAGAATGTAATCGAACAGCAACGCCGACACCGACAGCTTCGCCAGATTCCCGCCCAAGGCCCGCTTGACAACCCGGTAAACTCCGCCACGAACGAACATGCTGCTCGACTCGATGTAGATAGAGCGGACGGCGTAGCTGAACAACATGACCGCCAGAACGAACCAGGGTGCGCTCTTGCCGATGACCTTTTCGGCGTCGCCACCGACGTAGTAAGCGGAAGACGCCAGGTCTGACAGAACGATGGCGGCGGCGCGCCAAAACGAGATAAAGGTCAGCATCACCGTGGTGGCAACGAAGACCTTTACGGCGGGCTTCTGCAGGTTCTGCATGGATCCGGTGGACATCGAAATGAGATTTCAGTCTAGCAAGCGTAAGGGCATCTTTACGAATTCTTTATGCTGTCAAACGAAAAAGAACCTGCTACGTGATTCGGGGGATGGCAACACGGGAGAAGCAGGTCCCTCAATTACAGCGACCACGTGATAACAATTCTTAACTGGGCTAGAGCTCGCATGAAGTTCAGCGGAAGAAGTCGCGAAACTTCTGTTTTGTGACCTCTGCCACGCTTTGAACGGACTTCGAGAAGCCATGCGCAGCGCCATCAATGGGCACAAGTTCGCTGCGGGCTGGTATCAGGCCGATTGCAGTCGTTAATTCCTCGATGGTGCCGAAGGCGTCCTTCGTCCCGCTGACGAATAGAGTGGACGTTCGCAACTCGGGAAAATGGGCAGTCCGTAACTGGGTGGGCTTGCCGGGAGGATGGAGGGGGTACGAGAGTAGGAGAAGACCTTCGACCAAGGTAGGATCGCGACCAGAAGGCTGGCCTGGCGCCCACCGTACGAACTGCCGCCGAGGAAGGCGCGGCCGTTGAATGTGTCCTTCATCAGTGCGATCGCGCGGCGAAGTCCTTCCTGATCATCTTTGGCAGTGGCAGGCGAGGGTGGGCCGTGAGGGTGGCGCTGACGATAGGGCAGATCGCAGCGAAGGACGTTGATGCCGTTGTGGGGTAATGCGTCGGCGAGCGCGACCAGCAGCGCAGCGTCCATGTTTCCGCTGGCGCCGTGCGTCAGGACAAGAAAGTCGCCAGACGATTTAGGCGCGGCATGCAACATTCCGCGAACCGGCGCCTCGTCCGGCGTGTTGTCGACGAAAGAAGTAGTCGCGTTGCTCACGCTCTAGTTATCGGTTCAGCTTCCTGGCCTCGCAGGCTTCGACAACCTTCGTCGGGTCGATGGCTTCGGAGTCGAGCTGCATCTGGACCACTTTGCCGTCTTTATCGATTAGATAGTTCACGCGGCGTGCGGCCTTGTACTTCGGGTTGTAGAGGCCATATTGCTTGGTGACATCGCCTCCCCAATCACTGAGCAAAGGAAACGTCACGTTGATTTGCTGGGCCCACGCTTTATTTGAGAAGGGAGAATCCATGCTTATACCCAGAACCTGGGTATCGGCAGCTTCCAGCTTGGCAAGGTTCTGCTGGAAGTTCTGCATCTGCTTGGTTCAACCACCGGTGAAAGCGAAGATGTAGAACGCTACGGCGACGTTCTTCTTGCCCTTGAAATCATGCAGCGAAACTTTGTTGCCGTTCTGGTCGGTCAGAGTAAAGTCGGGGGCGATGTCTCCGACCTTCACGGCCGGAGGCGGCGGCGTCTCGGCAGGTTTGTCTGCTGCTCTAAGCGTCGGTAATAACATGCCGGCGACAAGAGCCGTCGTAATGACGCGATTCATGAACACTCTCCTCTCGAACAAGGGCTAATAGCTTCACGTCAGAGTACCAAAATGGGAATCACGGCTGCACAGTGATGGGCGGAATTGCGAGATAAGGACTACGGCTATACAGTGAATGAGTACTCATTCGGCTGATGGACCGCTCCCGCCGAGGCTTCTCCAGGCTTACGGGGACCCGGGCCATCGCGAACGATCTACAAGGCTTACGGTGTGTCACCTTGGTGAAACGTGAACCCAACTCGGGAGAGAGTCTGGGCATCGGCCCGGCCAACAGCCCGGCCCGCAACGCTGATAAGTACCAGCGCATCCTTGACGCTGCGGTGGCGGTGTTTGCGGAAAAGGGCTTCTTCGTTTCACGCATCTCCGACATCGCAGACCGCGCCAACGTGGCCGACGGTACTGTCTATCTCTACTTCAAGAATAAAGACGAAATACTCGCCACAGCGATCAACACCGCCTTTGACGGGTTCATGAAAACAGCACGAGAGGAGCTGAGCAACTTGCCGACTCCATCGGAACGTCTGCGCAGACTGGCTTACCTGCACCTGGAGGCACTGGGATCGAACAGAAACCTGGCGGTGGTGTTTCAGATGGAGCTGCGACAGAGCACGCGGTTTTTGTCGCGGTTCTCGCACGAGCATCTGGTGGAGTACTTCAATCTGGTGCGGGAGGCGATACGAGACGGCAAGGCGAGTGGGGAGTTCCGCGCAGAGTTGCCGGAAAAGATCGCGGCCAATTGTTTTTTCGGCGCAATGGACGAGATGGTGACGTCGTGGGTGTTGAGCGAAAAAGACTATCCGCTGGCCAACGTCGCCGATTCGCTGTTGGACATCCTACTTAATGGGATGAAGGCTGTGTAGTCGTAGGGACCTTATGGAAATTAACACGCTGAATGACGTTTATTTTGCGGTAGTGGGACGCGACCTTGATCGCGTGATGATGGTCAGGCGGGAAGGCGTTTGGGCGCCTGTATCCGCAGCCCAGCTACGCCGGTGGGTGCTTTCAATGGCGCGGCAGCTGCAGGCATGGGGGATCAATAAGGGCGACCGCGTCGTTGTACTCAGTGAGAACCGTCCCGAGTGGGCGGTCACCGACTTTGCAACGCTTCTGGTAGGTGGCATCGTAGTGCCGATTTACGCGACGCAAACGCCCGAACAGGTTCTATTTGTACTGAAACACTCGGAAGCGCGCATCGCAGTGGTCTCGTCACACAAGCAATTCGAGAAGGTAGAGTCGGTACGTGCGGAAGCGAAACTGGAACGAATCGTCATTATGGATGACGTGGAAGACATGCCTGATGTTCCGCAGATGCGTTGTTTGCTGAACGGAATGGATCAGGTTGAAGACGCAGCAATGGAAGCTTTTGCGCATTCCATCCAGCCGGACGATGTCGCCACGCTGATCTATACGTCGGGAACCACGGGGACTCCCAAAGGCGTGATCCTGACACACGGGAACATTGCTTCAAACCTGAGCGTAACCGAGCAACTGGCCGATATCGGTCCGGGCGACATAGGCATTTCGTTTCTGCCGCTGTCGCACATCACAGCCCGCCACGTTGACTACTTGATGTTCTTTCGAGGTGTGACCATCGCGTATTGTCCGAACTTCGAGGACTTGCCGCGAGCATTGCAGGAGATCAGGCCAACCCTTTTCATCGGCGTACCCCGGGTGTACGAGAAAGTGCACAACCAGATCCTGTTGAAGATGGTGGGCGTGAAGCGAAGGATTTTCGAGTGGTCGCTTTCGGTTGGGAGGAAATATCGCGCACAGATGCTGAATGATGAAACTCCCAGCGCGCTTTCGTGGAAGTTGGCCAATAAGCTGGTGTACTCGAAGATCCGTGAAGGTGTCGGTTCACGGGCGCGCCTTTTCATCTCAGGGGGAGCTCCACTGGGACGTGAGCTGGCTGCGTGGTATGCCGATCTCGGGATCCGCATCGACGAGGGATATGGGCTTACCGAGACATCGCCGGTGATCGCGGTGAATGTTCCGGGGAGCCACCGGCTGGGAAGCGTCGGCAAAGTCCTGGACAACCTGGAAGTAAAGATAGCCGCCGACGGAGAGGTGCTGGTGCGTGGTCCGTCCGTGTTCAAGGGCTACTGGAACATGCCTGAGGAGACCGCTGCCTCGTTTGAGGACGATTGGTTCAAGACCGGGGACATCGGGCACCTGGATGATGACGGATACCTGTCGATTACCGACCGCAAAAAGGACTTGATTAAAACCTCCGGCGGGAAGTTCATAGCGCCACAACCGATCGAAAATTCCTTCAAAACGAATGTGTTTGTGGGCGAAGCTGCAGTGGTGGGCGACAAGCGGAAATTCGCTTCGGTGTTGATAGTACCGAATTTCCCTGTGCTGGAGGAATGGGCCGCGGCGCATGAGATCTCATTCAGTTCGCGGAAGGAACTGGTGCGGTCCTCGCAGGTCAAGGCGCTCTACCAGGGAGTCGTGGACGAACTGAACAGCAACCTGGCGCAGTTTGAGAAACTGAAGAAATTCCTTCTCTTGCCGGAAGAGCTGAGCATTGCCGACGGAACCTTAACGCCCAGCATGAAGCTGCGCAGGCGTCACTTGGAGCAGCGCTACCATCGGCAGATCGAAGCGCTGTATGTGGAAGAACATACGGCGGGACGCGTGGCGGAGGCAATAAAGCGATAGCGTTCGTTCTTCACTTAGTGACCGGGTTGGCCGCTACGCGCCCAGTAAGAATGGATGGGCCGATTCCAGCGGCTGGCGCCGCTGGACAACAGCATCGCCGTCGCTACGCGACTCGCGCATTCGCCCACACAGAAGCGTCTACCATACGCGTTCCTCATTCGATCGGGTCGACAGCGATTGCCGGCTCATGGCGGGCAGCGTCGGGCTTTTGAATCAGGAACGTCGCACATAACACGATTAGCATCCCGACAACTTGCATGGGCGACACCAACTCGCCGAGTAAAACAGCAGTCAACAGGATTGCAAACACCGGCTCGAGGCAGCTGGTCACGATGGCACGCGTGGGATCGAGATACTGCAATCCCGCAAAGTAAAACGAGAACGGGGCGAGCATGGAGGTCATGGAGAAGGCGGCCATGAAGGCCCACTGCGCACCTGTGTAATGTTGCGCCGCGATCTTCCATGGCGGGTTGACCACGATCCAAAAGGCGGCTGCGCCGAAGAGGGCGTAGAACAGCACTGTCCAGCGTTGATGGTTCCGCAGAAGATGCTGGCCGTAGACGTTATAAAAGGCGAACGAGACGGCCGCACCTTCCGCGGCAAGAACGCCAATAGTGCTGAAGCGCACACCGGAGAGTCCGACCCAGGGGAAGCCGGCACGTGCGGAGAGTTCGCCTACCGCGAATGCACAGCCTATGACGGCAAGCAGCACTCCCAGGACGCGTTGAGCCGTGGGCCCCTGCAGCTTGCGGGCGACCATGTACAGCAGCACCCATACAGGAGCGACGTATTGAAGGACGATCGCGGTCGCGACACTGGTCTTCTCGATAGCGAAGTAATAGAAGAAGTTCGAAGCTGCTAAGCCGATGATCCCCAGGATGAAGAACTGAACCAGATGCGAGGCGCGGAGGGATAGCGCTGACCGCTTGCGAACGATGAGAATTGGCGCCAGTAGGAGCAGGGCGATGCTGGTGCGTGCCTGCGCGAGCATGACGGGTTCGATCTTGCCTAGATGGTGGCTGGCGATGCTGATGTGCCCGGTAAAGACAGCGCGCCCCATGGCAGCGGAGAGTCCCCAGAAGAATGTTGCTGTAGCGATGTAAAGGACTCCGCGAACCGGATGATAGCTATTGGCCGAGGAGTTGGGCGAGGCGTTCAGGGTTGTACCCGATCAGGACTTCATCGCCGATAACGAC
>Ga0306921_10006617_pt1 | contig 12095 bp, 9 predicted proteins | sample sta12Cox44000080_FD_203760 | JGI IMG/M metagenome (GOLD analysis project Ga0306921, IMG submission 203760) | Lab enrichment of tropical soil microbial communities from Luquillo Experimental Forest, Puerto Rico - statoxic.12C.oxic.44.000.080 (v2)... | ecosystem: Environmental > Terrestrial > Soil... | reverse complement strand
AACTCTCGTCGAGGACTGGGTCTGAAATTGTGCCACTTTTGGACGAGGGCCCATGAGCGCGACTTCGAGATAGTGAGTCAGGGCAATGTTGTCCTTTTTCATGAACCCGAGAACTTCATCCTTTCCCAGCTTCCGGGTGACACAAAGTTGCCGCAAGCCGCACTATTTCTCGGACCAAGTTGCGGCTAATTCGGTTCAATTTGTTGCCATTGGCGCTAATTCGCGGCGATGCTAAACTGCTGATTCTTCGGAGGATGTGTTGATGACAAAGGATTTGCCCGAGTGCGGGCTTTTGCTCCTGAGTCTTGCGCGTCTGCCAGTTCCGCCACTCCCGCGCGAGGCCTCTATTCTATCGATTACGGCGCCATCAGGATTTCACGAGGCAAACCGGTCGCAGGCGGGAAACGGAGAGCTGCCCATCGCGTGCGCGTCTGGCGCTGGACGATACTTCTGGATTTTGGAAGGCGGTAGAGGCATAATCCTTGTATTCAGTCGCAGAGCGCTTGACCAGTCCCCCCTCAAGCCAGGATGCCTTGCCCTTAGGCATGCTCATAATCCGTCGCTGCGTCAGAGGGCAGCGTCATGATCATTCAAGAACAGGGCGATCATCTTGTCTTAATTCGGCAGACGGATCACGCGGTGCTCGCGGGCCATTTTGCCCGCGAACTGGGGAACGACACGTTTGCCCTCCCGCAGCCGCAAGAATCTTTCGCACTGGCCGCCACCGAACACGATAACGGGTGGAACGAGTGGGAACTGCTGCCGGAAATCGATTCGGTAACGTATTTGCCTTACAGCTTCATGTCCATTCCAACGCGGGAGCACATCGCGCTTTACCAGCGGGGAATTGAGCGTGTCGTAAAAGCGGACCACTACGCGGGCCTGCTCGTGAGCATGCATTGCTTGGGGCTGTATGACCGCACACGGGCGACCATGCCGGGATTTTCCGCGAAATACGTGAAGTCGCATGAATCGCAAACGGTGAATGATTTTTTGCAGTCGCTCCGGCTACAACAGTTGCGATTGAAAGTGGATTTGCGTGCGGACCCCAAGACAAAGGATTTTGCGGAAGAAAAGTGGGTGCAGGCGAATTCATCGCGGCTGGAAGCGCTGGACCGGCTTTCGCTCTATTTCTGCATGGGACCGCTGGAGGCCGCGACGATCGAAGCAGTGCCGGCCGATTATCACGGCAACGAAGTGGACTGGAATTTGCAGCCCGAAGGAAACAATGCGGTGGCGCTCGAGCCATATCCGTTCCGGCGCGATCCGCTGGAGATCAGCATTCTGGCGCGCCGCATCCCGCGGCGGCGCTACTCCGACGAAGGGGACTTTCAGAAACTGCTGGGCCAGGCACCGTATTTTGCTCTGAAATACACGCTCCGTGCCGGCAGCGCACACATGCGCGCACATGGCGCAGGAATTTAGTCAGGCCTGGATCCCAAAGCAAAGCAGATCCCTCTGCCTCAGAGGGCGAAAGACCGCAGCCTGAGAATGACATTGCTTGCGATCCAAGCCCCAAACAAATGTGCGTCGCTTCGGAACTCAAGTCAGGTCAGTTCGCGGCCGCGTGTTTCCGGAAGCAGCAGGGCAAGCAAAGCCGCAGCGAGGAAGGCTCCCGCCAGCAGAAAGAACGCAGGAAGAAAACCGAATTGCGACGCCATTGCTCCGACGGCGAAGGGCGCCGCCGCGGACAACCCGCGGCCGAGGTTGTAACTGAGGCCCATCGCGGCCGCGCGAATTTCGCCAGGGAAAAGCTCGCTGGCGATGGCGGCATAGCCGGAGAAGAAACCCGTGCCGAAAAAGGCGACGAAAGGACCCAGAAGCAAAAGTAAGATAGGGCTTCGGATAACGGCGTACAGCGGAACGAGAATCGCAGCGACGAGCAAGTAGGTGAAGTAGGGTTTGCGGCGGCCGAAAGCATCGGCAAAAAATCCAAACGAGGCGTAGCCAAGCCACTTACCGGGAGAGAGCACTAAATAGAAAGTTGTGCCGACGACGAGGCTCATGCCGCGGCCGCCCTTCGAGACAGGAAGAGATAAGAAGCTCGGAATCCAGGTAAACAACCCCCAGTAGCCGAACATGCTGAAGGCGTTCATGGTGGTGGCCAGGAGCCCATTTCGAAGGACATCCCTTTGTAGAAGCTGGCGCAGCACCGCGGACTTTTTTTCTTTCGTCCGGTTTTTCCACAATTCCGGTTCGGGGACGCCGCGGTAAATCCAGAGGACCAGAAGGGCAGGTAAGACACCTGCAAAAAAAACGGCGCGCCACCCGAAACGGGGAAATACAAACAAAACGATGAGAGCCGCCAAGGCTTCACCGATAGCGTAGGTGGACTGCATTAGGCCGAGGGCCCTGCCGCGATGCTCCGGGCGCCAGGTTTCCGCGACGAGCGCCGCGCCGCTGCTCCACTCGCCTCCCATGCCCAAGCCGAGCAAAAAGCGAAAGGCCGCGAGCTGGGGGATGGAATCAGAAAGACCGCAGGCAGCACTGGAAAAGGAATAGACGAGGATGGAGGCCATTAGAGCGCGGGTACGGCCGAGGCGGTCGGCGAGAACGCCGAAGAACAGTCCGCCAATCGCGGAAGCGATCAGCGTGAGGGAATTCAAAAGGCCGCCGGTGGACTTGCTCATACCGAACTCGGTCATCAGGTAAGCGAGCACGAACGAGTAGAGCATGACGTCCATGGCGTCAAGCATCCAGCCGAGACCGCCGGCGATGAGCGATTTGCGTTCCGCGGCAGAAATGTCCCGCGGCCACCGGAAGGGTGAGGCCGAACCCAAGGAGGCGGAGGCTGGGGCAGAGGAGTCGCCGGATGCCATTTCGTCTTGCCGCTCTGGGTCTGTTAGTGCGTGGCCCGGTCAATGCTTTCGGCGATGCGCTGAACCTGAAGAGCCAGCTCCAACAAGCCCCGCCAAATGAGCACGCCCACGAAGAAAGACACGATTCCCGCCACAAGAGACATCAGTCCCTCGGCGGGTGAGTTCTGGAAGCCCAGGACCGCGTACGTGACGACGGCGATGCCGCCGCCAAGAATGCCAACTATGTAGAGAACCTTCACGATGCGGCGCATGAGCTGCTGCTCGAACGAGAAGTCAACGAGACCCGCAAAGAAGTTCTTTTCCTCGGGCATGTAGCCTCCTGGCAAGATTTGGATGAAGAGCCGGGCAATGATTTAGGTAAGGCATTTCCGAGAGATAAGTCAAGGAGGTTTACGGCCCGGCTTGGCAGGCGAGAGTTCAGGAACCCACTCGGGGAAGCAGTAAAAAGCACGTTGGTGAAACTTTTCCCTGTCGGTTCGGCTTCACGTTGCCAAGGTGGCCCGTGGATCTCTTCTTCCCCTTGCGCTTCGACAAGAGAGGTGCTAGCGTTCCCTTGTAGAAGCGAAAGGGGAGCACATGGGCGGGCAACGCATCGATCTCCCGCAGGGAACTTTGGACCTGCTCATTTTGCGAGCGCTTGCGCTCGCGCCGCAGCATGGGTGGGCCATCTCCGAACGCATCCAGCAGATTTCGAGTGATGTCTTGCGCGTCCAACAAGGCTCGCTGTATCCGGCGTTACATCGGTTGGAGCGCCGGGGCTCGATCAAAGCTCGGTGGGGAACTTCGGAGAACAACCGGCGAGCAAAATACTACGAGCTCACCAAGAGCGGGCGGCAGCAACTCGAAGTGGAAAAGGACGCGTGGGACAAACTGACGGCCGCGGTGGCGCAAGTACTGGATATGGCGTAGAGGTGAGGATGTTCAGCGAAGTTGTCTTCCGTTTTCGTGCGCTGTTTCAGCACAAGGCCGTGGAGGCCGAAATCGAAGAGGAGTTGCGGTTCCACCTCGAGAGGCAAACTGAGAAGTATGTGCGGGGCGGGTTGCGGCGCGAAGAGGCGATGCGGCGGGCCCGGCTGGAATTTGGCGGAATCGAACTGGCCAAAGAGGAATGTCGCGACGCGCGGGGAGTGTGCTTCCTTGACACCTTAGTTCAAGACGTGCGCCACGGCTTGCGCACGTTGTGCAAATCGTTGGGCTTCACGGCGGTTGCGGTGTTGACGCTGGCGCTCGGGATTGGTGCCAACACGGCAATCTTTCAACTGTTGGACGCTGTTCGGTTGCGCAATTTGCCGGTTCCGAGTCCGCAACAACTCGCCGCGGTGCGCATTGTCGGCGGCAATCGCGGCATGGGACTCAATCAAAACTATGGGGACTTGACGCGGCCACTGTGGCAGGAAATCCGCGACAAACAGCAGCCGTTTTCCGGCATCTTCGCGTGGAGCGTGAACCAAAGATACGTTGGGAGCGGAAGCGAAATGCGCCACTTCAACGGCCTTTGGGTGAGCGGTGATTTTTTTCAAGTGCTGGGAATCCGGCCTTTCCGAGGACGGTTGCTGCTGCCCGGAGACGAAGGACCTTGTCCCATGAGATATGGAGTGGCGAGCTACTCCTATTGGCGACGAGAACTGGGAGGCAGTGACCCCGCCGGCGGCATTAAACTGATTGTCGATAATTTCCCTGTGGAAATCATCGGTGTAACGCCACCGGATTTCTTCGGCATGGTGGTGGGGGACAGCTTCGACATCGCGCTTCCGCTTTGTATGCCACCAGACGGCCTGCGGCCCGACATTTTTGACGTCTCTGTCATGGGACGATTGAAGTCCGGCTGGACCGTTGAGCGCGCCTCTGCCGAACTGGATGCGCTCAGCCCGGGCCTCTTTGAAGCCACGGTTCCGCCGGGGCGCGACACACCTACCACCGAGATGTACAAGCATTTTCGTCTGGCGGCTTATCCCGCTTCGCGCGGAGTGAGTTCTTTGGGCCAAACGGGTTACACATCTCTCAGGCTGCTTTTGGGAATTACCGGCCTTGTTTTGCTAATGGCGTGCGCCAATCTCGCGAATCTCATGCTGGTGCGCGCCAGTGCGCGGGAACGTGAAATGGCCGTGCGCCTTGCGTTGGGAGCGCCGCGGTGGCGCTTGATCCAGCAACTCTTTTCCGAAGGGGTGCTGCTGGCTAGCGGCGGTGCAATTCTAGGCCTTGGGCTCGCCGGAATTTTCAGCAGAAGCCTTGTGCTGCTCTTCAGCACGGGGGATTACGTTCCTCTGCTCGACCAGCTCCGCACGGATTGGCGCGTGCTGTTGTTTGTCGCGGCGGTGGCGACATTGACGTGTATCCTCTTTGCACTTGCGCCCGCGTTCCGATCGTCGGGTATGCAGCCGGGCGCAGCACTGAAGCGGGGAAGCCGTGGAACGACAACAGATCGCAGCCGCTTCTCTTTGCAGCGGCTTATGGTTGTGGTCCAGGTTGCCGTTTCGCTGGTGCTGCTTGTCGGGGCGCTGCTGTTTGTACGCAGCTTTCGCAACCTGGTGACTCTGAATCCAGGCATGCGCGAGCGCGGCATTACGGTGGCATTTCTAGGATACTGGCAATCGCCGTTGCCGCGGGAACGCTGGGCGGACTTCCAGCGCGAATTGCTGGAGGAAGTGCAATCGGTTCCCGGCGTGCTGAGCGCTGCAACAACCACTCGGGTTCCGCTTGACGGAGGCAGTTGGGAGCACGGCGTGCGAGTTGGCTCGAAGGAAGGCACGTCGAAATTTACCTGGGTGAGTCCGGACTACTTCGCGACCATGGAGATCCCCGTCGTAAAGGGGCGCGGCTTCTCAAAACAAGACACACCGTCATCGCCGCGCGTGGCGGTCGTCAATCAGACTTTTGTCCGGCGATTTTTTGGCGACACGAATCCCATCGGCCAAACTTTGCTGACTAGCCCAGAGCCGGACTATCCCGCAACGACCTATGAAATCGTGGGCATTATTCCGGACACGCGGTACAGTGATCTGCGCACAGAAACGCCACCGATGGCTTTTGCACCCGCCACGCAGTTCCCCGGGCAGGGTCCCTGGTGCCATGTGATCATTTACTCGAGCGTGCCTCCACCCACCGTTATGGCCGCGGTAAAGCGGCGCCTGGCCGAACAGCATCCCGACGTCGTGGCCGAGTTCGCCGACTTTCAAAAGCAGATTTTGGATGAGTTGGTAATGGAGCGCGTCCTGGCGATGCTCTCTGGGTTTTTCGGCGTGCTGGCGGCCGCGCTCGCCGCCATCGGTCTGTACGGGGTCATCTCCTATGTCGTTGTCATGCGGCGCAACGAAATTGGGATTCGCATGGCCCTCGGCGCCAGCCGGAGCGGCGTCGTCAATCTCATCCTGCGGCAAACGGTTCTTTTGTTGGCCGTTGGCGGGGTTATCGGAGTAGTGTTCGCGCTGGCCGCTGCCCGCAGCGCCGGCTCATTGCTCTACGGTCTCGAGCCCGACGATCCCTGGGCCTTCTTTGGCGCAAGCGTGCTTCTCGCCGCTGTAGCGTTGCTCGCGAGTTTCGCGCCCGCACGCCGTGCTTCTTGCCTTGATCCTGTGCTGGCACTGCGATACGAGTAGTTGACTTCCCATTTTTCGACTGGAATAAAGACGACGACAAACGAGAATGGAAGCACCGGGCACACGCCTGCGCGAAACGGATTCGCGCAGCGTGGCGTCTATCAGTTTGCGAATGACGGACAGGGCCGGTTGTGGTTTACCATTGTCCAAACTCAGTCTTCGGGGAGAAAAGCAATGAGCAGTTTAAACAGATTTGCGATTTGCTCTGCGTTTTTGCTGGCGATAGGGTCTTTGGGGGCCGGACAAAAAACGGTCAACGCGCAGACATTGGATGACAAGGCGCTGAAGGGCATGAAATGGCGGCAGATTGGGCCATTTCGCGGCGGGCGCGCGCTGGCTGTGGCCGGAGTGGCGGGCGATCCGGAAACCTATTATTTCGGAGCCGTCGCGGGCGGCGTGTGGAAGACGGAGAACGGGGGGCTGACATGGACCCCGATGACGGACAAGACCGGAATCATGTCCATCGGGGCGATTGCCGTAGCGCCTTCGGATTCGAATGTGGTGTACGTGGGCACGGGCGAATCGTGCATTCGCGGAAATATTTCTTATGGCGACGGAATGTACAAATCCGTGGACGGCGGAAAAACGTGGTCGCACATTGGCCTCGAGGATACGCAGCACATCGCGAAGATCGTGGTGCATCCGCAGAATCCGGACATCGTATACGTGGCGGCGCTGGGACGCGCGTACGGACCGAATGAAATGCGCGGTGTGTTCCGTTCGAGTGACGGCGGCCAGACGTGGCGGAAAGTGCTGTACAAGGACAACAAGACCGGTGCCATCGATCTGGTGTTCGACCCGAATAATCCGCACATTCTGTTTGCGGCGCTGTGGGAAGCGCAACGCACCCCGTGGACCCTGATCAGTGGCGGCCCCGGGAGCGGGCTGTATCGCTCCGGCGACGAGGGCGCAACGTGGAAGCGGCTTGAAGGACATGGTCTGCCGAGCGGCGTGCTGGGGCGGATCGGGGTTTCGGTTTCTGGCGCCGACGGGAATCGCGTGTATGCGATCATCGAAGCGGATAAGGGGGGAATCTACCGGAGCGACGATGGAGCGGAAAGCTGGAAACTCATCAATCCGGATCACCGCTTCACGCAGCGCGCCTGGTATTTTCATCACATTCTTGCGGACCCCAAGAGTGCCGATACCGTGTTCGTGCTGAACACGGGCGTTTCGCGCTCGACCGATGGCGGGAAGAGCTTCGAGGCCATTCGCGCGCCGCACGGCGACAATCACGGGTTGTGGATCGATCCGACGCATCCGCATTGGATGATCCTTTCAAATGACGGAGGAGCCACGGTTTCGCACGACGCCGGGAAGAGCTGGACGACCGAAGCCAACCAGCCTACGGCGCAGTTCTATCACGTGGCTGCAGATAACGCCGTGCCGTATAAGGTGTACGGCGCACAACAAGACAACTCCACGGTGGCGATCGCCAGTCGCAGCGACAAGTTCGCGATTGACCGGCCGGACTGGTACGACGTCGGCGGCGGCGAGTCGGGATACGTGGTCCCCGATCCGCGCAATCCTCAAGTTGTGTATGCCGGTTCGTACGACGGATTGATTACGCGCTTCGACAAATCGAATGGCCAGGAGCAGGACATTTCCTCGTGGCCATTGAACCCGATGGGAGCAGCCGCTGCGGAACTGAAGCATCGCTTCCAGTGGACCGCGCCCATTCTGATCTCGCCGAACGACCCGAGCGTGCTGTATCACGGCGGGGAAGCGGTTTTCAAGTCAACCGATGGCGGAATGAGTTGGACGGCCATCAGCGGCGACTTGACGCGAAATGATAAAAGCAAGCAGCAATCTTCGGGCGGGCCTCTGACCCAGGACAACACGAGCGTCGAGTATTACGACACGGTGTTTACAATCGCGGAGTCGCCCGTGGAAAAGGGCCTGATCTGGGCAGGCACGGACGATGGGCTCGTGCAGGTCACTCGCGATGGAGGACAGCACTGGACGAACGTCACGTCGAAGGAATTTGGTGAATGGAGTCTGGTGAGCCTCATCGATGCATCCCCCCACGCAGCGGGGACCGCGTATGTAGCCATCGACCGGCATAAGCTTGATGATTACAAGCCGTATGCGTTCAAGACCACCGATTACGGGAAGACCTGGAGCAGGATCACGACAGGGCTGCCTGAAAACGGTTATGTGCACGCCGTGAAAGAAGATCCCAAGCGGAGGGGAATGCTGTTCGCGGGCACAGAAAATGGCATTTACGTTTCGTTTGACGACGGCGGACGCTGGCAATCGCTGAAGCTGAATCTGCCCACGACTCCGGTTCACGATTTGACGGTGAAGAACGACGACTTGATCGTGGCCACACACGGGAGAGCCTTCTGGATCCTCGACGGCATTTCGCCCCTGCGACAGATGAACGCGACAACAATGAGCGAGGAAGCACATCTTTATCAGCCGGCAACCGCGATTCGCTATCGCGGCCCGGGGTTCTCATTGCCGGTGACGGTTCCGGTGGGAGCGAATCCGCCGAGCGGCGTCATCATTGATTATTTCCTGAAGTCCAAGCCGAAAGATGCCGTGGTTCTGGAGATTCTCGACGCCCAGGGCAAAGGGGTGCGGAAACTCTCGAGCAAGAAAGCGCCCGAAGGCGCTTCGCCGGAGGAAGAAGAGTTCGGCATCTCACGGCCCGGAGAGAAATTGCCGGCGGAGGAAGGGCTTAATCGCTTCGTGTGGGACATGCGCGGCGAAGCTGCGGCGCGCGTACCCGGAGCCGTAAACTGGGGCGGCCACTCAACCGGGGTTCTGGTCGTGCCCGGAACTTACCAGATCAAGCTGACGGCCGGAGGGAAGTCGTTGACGGCTTCCGCGGAGATCCAAAAGGATCCTCGCGTGAACGTATCGCAAGTGGATCTCGCGAAGCAATACGAGCTAGCCCTGCGGATTCGCGACCGCGTCGCTGCAGGAAACGAAGCGGTGAACGAGATGCGCAGCGTGCGCGAGCAGCTTGATGGGTTGAAGAAGCGGCTGAGCGGGGACACCGGCGCCAAGGCAGTGCTGGACTCCGCGGAAGCGCTGAGAAGGAAAATCGATGCAGTGGAAGAGAAAGTCATCCAGCCGAAATCCAAGAGCGGAGAAGACCCTCTCAATTATCCGATCCAGGTGACGAACCAACTGATGGACTTGCAGGGCACGGTGGAAAGCGCAGATACCGCGCCTACGTCGCAGTCCTATGCGGTTTTCGACGAGCTGAGCGGGAGATTGGAGACGCAATTGACGGCTTGGCGCGAGATTCAGGCGAAAGATCTCGTGGCTCTGAATGATCTGATAAAGAAGAACAACATAGAAGCCATCGCGCCAGCGACGGAAAAAAGCAAGGTTGCGGCCGAATAAGACGTGGTCACAAGCTCGGCTCACCCTCGAGTAGAGTCCAGAGTCCGTTTTCTATTTGCGTGCGCATGCGGCCGCGCGATCGAGAAGCAATTCGCGTTCGCGGGCGTTCTGCGTCATTGTGGCGGCACGTTCGAATTCCGCCTGGGCTTCGGTGAAGCGGTCGAGCTTGAAGAGGAAGTCGCCACGAACGCTGGGCAAAAGGTGATAGGTCTTGAGAGCCGGCTCGGAGGTCAACCTGTCAACGAGTTCGAGACCCGCGGCTGGACCAAAGGCCATTGCGACCGCGACAGCACGATTCAGTTCCACGACCGGCGAGGGCGTAAGCTGTGCCAAGGCGTCGTAAAGAGCAGCGATGCGGTGCCAGTCCGTTTCCGCAGCGTTACGCGCGCGAGCGTGGCATGCGGCGATGGCAGCCTGCAAAGTGTATGGCCCGAAGGCGCCATCAAGCTTCTCGGCGCGCTGCAGAGCAGCAAGACCGCGGCGGATGAGGAGTCGGTCCCACCGCGCGCGATCTTGATCGAGCAGCAAGACAGGTTGGCCGCGCGGCCCGGCACGCGCGTGTAACCGCGAAGCCTGGATTTCCATCAGCGCGACGAGGCCGTGTACCTCGGGCTCGTCCGGCGCAAGCTCCGCCAGGACGCGGCCGAGGCGGAGCGCGTCCTCGCACAGTGCGGGACGCATCCAGTCATCGCCGGCCGTGGCCGAGTAACCTTCGTTAAAAATGAGATAAATCACTTCGAGTACGGACGTCAATCGCGCCGAAAGATCCGGCCCGCGAGGAACTTCAAAAGGAACGCGCGCCTCGGTGAGAGTGCGCTTGGCGCGAACGATGCGCTGGGCGACGGTCGGCTCGGGAACGAGGAAAGCGCGGGCGATTTCCTGTGTCGTCAGCCCGCCAAGAAGACGAAGCGTGAGCGCGACGCGTGCTTCGGTGGAAAGCACGGGATGACAGGAGACGAATACGAGGCGGAGAAGGTCGTCGCTAATCTCGTGGTCCCCGGGAATGTCATAATTCGCCATGGCCAGGTCTTGTCGGGTCTTGAGCTCGCGGCCTAGCTCCGCGTGCTTGCGATCGAGGAGCTGGTTTCGGCGCAGCAGATCGATGGCGCGGTGCTTCGCGGTGGCCATCAGCCAGGCGCCGGGATTATCCGGAATGCCGGACTCCGGCCACCGCTCGAGCGCGACAACCAGAGCATCCTGCGCGAGCTCCTCCGCCAGGCCCACATCGCGGACCATGCGCGCAAGGCCGGCGATAAGCCTGGCCGACTCGATCTTCCAGACGGCCTCGATGACGCGATGGGTCTCGGGTATTGACACGACTATCCATCACACCATCTTCAATTTATCCGTGCAAGCCGAGGTCTCCGTCCAAAGCCATAAGAGGCCGAGAACTGGTCTCGTATCAATCGTGGTCGTAGGCTCTCTTCAATTGGGCGATGTCGATTTTTTTCATCTGGAGCATGGCTTCCATGACTCGCTTCGCTTTTTTCGAATCCGCGTCGCTAAGCATTTCGCCCAGGAGAATGGGAATGATTTGCCATGACAGGCCAAATTTATCCTTGAGCCAACCACACCGGCTTTCCTCTCCGCCCGCCAACAGCTTTGCCCAGTAGCTGTCCACCTCTTCCTGCGTCTTACAGTTTACGATCAACGATATGGCCTCCGTAAATTTGAACAGAGGGCCGCCGTTGAGCGCGATGAATTCTTGACCATCGAGCTGGAACACCACCGTCATCACGCTGCCCTGCGGGCCGGGCCCGGCTTCTCCATAGCGATTGATATTCACGATCTTTGAATTGTTAAAGATCGAGACATAAAAATTCGCTGCTTTTTCGGCTTGCGTGTCGAACCACAAGCAGGGACTAATCTTTGGCATGACTCGCTCCTTTTCATTGCGCCGGATGCGGAGCGGACCTGCCGGCGCCCGTTTGAGGACACTCGGAGCAACGTGGAGAATTTTCATCATGGGGCGTGCTTTTGAAACGAGTCCGATTTTCCCGCTCTATTCATACGACGAACGACGTTTTGCGAAATCGACATGACGTCTTCTTACGTGTTGCGCCTCCCGGCAAGGAAATCGTCTTTGTCGAATATCGGCCGGACCTCCTGGCAGCTGGGCCAATACCTTCTGTGAAGTTCCATCAACTCCTTGGCGAAAGTGTTCTGGTTAAGGCCAAACCAGACCTCGTCGGAATTCTCGCTCTTTCTAGGGCGGGGAGGATGTCAATTGTTGCCACCAACAACGTTCCGCGAAAGCGGGCAAGCTGCTTTTTCATTTCCTACTGCGCTCCCGCCTTCGGGGCGTCGAGAAACGGCAAGACCG
>Ga0306921_10006614_pt1 | contig 12097 bp, 9 predicted proteins | sample sta12Cox44000080_FD_203760 | JGI IMG/M metagenome (GOLD analysis project Ga0306921, IMG submission 203760) | Lab enrichment of tropical soil microbial communities from Luquillo Experimental Forest, Puerto Rico - statoxic.12C.oxic.44.000.080 (v2)... | ecosystem: Environmental > Terrestrial > Soil... | reverse complement strand
GAATTCGCCGCCGAGCGCGGCCGCCACCATCGAGATCGGCACTCGACAGTACAGGTCGGCGCCATCGCGCTGGAAGAATTCGTGAGCAGCCAATGACAGGAAAATATAGAGGTCGCCCGGAGGTCCGCCGCGGATGCCGGCCTCGCCTTCGCCGGCGAGCCGGATGCGCGTTCCGTCTTCGACGCCCTGGGGGATGTTGACCGCCAGCGTGCGATCGCGGGTCACTCGGCCGGAGCCCGCGCATGACGGGCACGGATCCTCGATCATCTGGCCACGGCCCTGGCAGGAGGGACAGGTTCGCTCCAGCGTGAAAAATCCCTGCGACTGCCGCACCCGCCCGGCTCCGCCGCACATCGCGCAGGTCTTCGGCTTGGTCCCGGCCTTGGCTCCGGTACCCGAGCAGGATTCGCAGGTGACCGAGACCGGAATTTCGATCTGGGCGGTCTTGCCCTGGAAGGCTTCTTCCAGCGTGATTTCCATGTTGTAGCGCAGGTCGGCGCCGCGCTCGCGCCCACCACCGCGGCCGCGCTGACTCGCCATGCCGAACAGGTCTTCGAAAATATCGGAAAAAGACGAGGCAAATCCCGCCCCGAACCCGGCGCCGCCCACCCCGCCCTGCTCGAATGCCGCGTGGCCATAGCGGTCATAGGCGGCGCGTTTTTCGCCGTCCTTGAGAACTTCGTAGGCTTCGTTGATTTCCTTGAAACGCACCTCGCTGGTGGCATCGCCCGGATTTTTGTCCGGGTGCCATTTCATGGCGAGCTTGCGGAATGCCGCCTTGAGTTTGGATTCGTCCGCGTTTCGTTCGACTTCAAGGGTTTCGTAGTAGCAGCGCTTGGTTGACATCCTTCAAACCCGCCCGAAGTTCATCCTCATCCCGAAGGCATGAGGCTCACAATGCCGCGTTCGGCTTAATGAAAAATAACCCTCACCCTTCGAGACGCGTGCTCGGGAGAATGAGGGTCACGATCATGATCCGCCGCCTAAGCAGACTTCTTGTTATTCTTGTCATCGTCGACCTCGGTAAATTCCGCGTCGACCACGTCGTCCTTCGCAGCGCCCTTGGCCGCCTCTCCTTCGGCCTGTTGCTTGTACATCGCCTCGCCGAGCTTCATCGATGCCTGCGCCAGCGTGTTGGTCTTGGCCTTGATAGCCTCGGCATCATCGCCCTTCAGCGCTTCCTTGAGGTCACTGACCGCATCCTCGATGGCGCGGCGTTCGGTGTCGGCGATCTTCGAACCATGTTCGGCCAGCGCCTTCTCGGTGGAATGCACCAGCGCATCCGCATGATTCTTGGCATCGACCGCTTCGCGGCGCTTCTTGTCCTCGGCGGCATTGGCTTCGGCGTCCTTGATCATCTTCTCGATGTCGGACTCGGACAGGCCGCCGGATGCCTGGATCCGGATCTGCTGCTCCTTGCCGGTCGCCTTGTCCTTCGCAGACACGTTGACGATGCCGTTGGCGTCGATGTCGAACGTGACCTCGATTTGCGGCATGCCGCGGGGGGCCGGCGGAATGCCCATCAGGTCGAACTGGCCGAGCATCTTGTTGTCGGCCGCCATTTCACGCTCGCCCTGGAACACGCGGATGGTGACGGCGTTCTGGTTGTCCTCGGCGGTCGAGAACACCTGGCTCTTCTTGGTCGGGATCGTGGTGTTGCGGTCGATGATGCGGGTGAAGACTCCGCCCAGCGTCTCGATGCCGAGCGACAGCGGGGTCACGTCGAGCAGCAGCACGTCCTTCACGTCGCCCTGCAGCACGCCGGCCTGGATCGCAGCACCGATAGCCACGACTTCGTCCGGGTTGACGCCCTTGTGCGGCTCCTTGCCGAACAATTGCTTCACCACTTCCTGGACCTTGGGCATGCGGGTCATGCCGCCGACCAGCACTACTTCGCCGACCTCGCCCGCGGTGAGACCAGCATCCTTGAGCGCCTTGCGGCATGGTTCGATGGTCTTCTGGACGAGGTCATCGACCAACGCCTCGAACTTGGCGCGGGTCAGTTTCATCGTCAGATGCTTCGGGCCGGACTGATCGGCAGTGATGAACGGCAGGTTGATTTCCGTCTGCGTGGTCGAGGACAACTCGATCTTGGCCTTTTCGGCGGCCTCTTTCAGGCGCTGCAAGGCAAGCTTGTCGTTGCGCAGGTTGATGCCCTGCTCTTTCTGGAATTCGTCGGCAAGGTAGTTGACCAGCCGCATGTCGAAGTCCTCGCCGCCGAGGAAGGTGTCGCCGTTGGTCGACTTCACCTCGAACACGCCGTCGCCGATTTCGAGAATCGAAATGTCGAAGGTGCCGCCGCCGAGATCGTACACCGCAATGGTGCCAGACTTCGTCTTGTCGAGGCCATAGGCGAGCGCGGCCGCGGTCGGCTCGTTGATGATACGCAGCACTTCAAGGCCCGCGATCTTGCCGGCGTCCTTGGTCGCCTGGCGTTGCGCGTCGTTGAAATAGGCGGGAACGGTGATGACGGCCTGCTCGACCTTCTGGCCGAGATGGGCTTCCGCGGTTTCCTTCATCTTTTGCAGGATGAAAGCGGAGATCTGCGAGGGCGAGTAGGTCTTGCCGTCGGCTTCGACCCAGGCATCGCCGTTGGACGCCTTGACGATCTTGTAGGGGACGAGCTTCTTGTCCTTCTCGACCATGGGGTCGTCGTAGCGACGGCCGATGAGGCGCTTGACGGCGAAGAAGGTCCGTTCGGGATTGGTCACCGCCTGGCGCTTGGCGGGTTGGCCGACGAGGCGCTCGCCATCGTCGGTGAAGGCCACGATCGACGGCGTAGTCCGCATGCCCTCGGCGTTTTCGATGACTTTCGCAGTCTTGCCATCCATTACGGCGACGCACGAATTCGTGGTGCCGAGATCGATCCCTATGACCTTTGCCATGGTCCTGATATCCTTCTTTTTGCGGCAGGTTGACTGGGCCCTGTCGGCGCACCAATCCAAAACCCCCAACGAACGAAATACTCGCAATATTGCGACGGTGAGCCTCATATAGGAGTAGGTGCAGGGCCCGCAAGGAGGCCGACGCAACCTTCATCCGCGAAATGCCTCTATCTTTAATGGTTGTTTCAGCGAAGCCATCTCTGCCGATCATCTGCCCGGGGGCAAGATCGAGGCCGCTCCCGCCGCCACCACAAGGTTCACTGTTGCCAGGACGGCAAAACCGTTAAAAACCGGTGCAATGATCCAGGGATCAGGCCAGCCCCGGCACGGTCGCGACCACCGAACGGCCGCAATGCAAACCCAAAAAGAGTGCCAATGAAGCACCTCCGACTGTTTTCCGCCTTCGCCCTGCTCGCCATCGCCACTACCCCGGCGGCGGCCGAAGAGCCGGTTTTTCCGCCGGGCTCCCGGGTCGGGATGACCCCGCTTGTGGGCCTTGGTCCGGCGAAGAAGTTCGCGGGTTTCGAAACCGAGGACGAAAGCGTCAAGGTGCTGGTGGCGGAGCTTCCGCCAGAAGCCTATGGCGAGGTCATGAATGCGCTGAAGAGCAACCCGGCGGGTTCAAGCGGCATCAAGTCCGAAAGCCTCGAAACCGGGGCGGGAAAGGCCTATTACACGGCGGAAACCGCCAAGGACGGCACCGGCGTGGTGCGGCGTTATTCGATGATCCTGCAGGGCGGCACCTTCTCGGGGTATGTCGCCGCGCGGGTCCCGGAAAACGCCAGCAAGATCTATACCGACGAGGCGATACGGCAGATGTTTTCCTCCGCCGTCGTCCGCAAGGAAGTTCCGGTCGCCGAACAATTGGGTCTGATGCCCTTCAAGGTCGCTGAGCTCGGCGAGTTCAAGAATGTCCGCACCCTGACGCCCGGCGCTTCCGTTCTTCTCGCCGACGGGGACGAGAAGAGCGGGTTCGAGGGGGCGCCCTTCATGGTGATCGGCGTGATGGGGTCAACTCCGACGCAGCCGAGCGATCGCGGCCGCTTCGCCGAGCAGGCGGCAACCTCTATTCCCGGATTGCGCAATTCGCGAATCACGACATCCGAGCCGCTGCGAATTGAGGGCATGGCCGGCTACGAAACGCGGATTGACGGGATCACCGGCAAGAACAATACGCCCGTCACCGTGGTGCAGTGGTTGCGCTTTGGTGGCCAGAGCGCGCTGCGCATCATCGGCAGTTCGCCGCGCGAGCAATGGGCCCAGGCGTTCCCGCGATTTCGGGCCGTGCGCGACGGCATTCAGCCGCCATAGGACACCAGCAACTTATTGATTTTGGTGTGGCCTTGGTCCGGAAGTCGGCATAGCAAACTCGCGGCCGCAATGATGCGGACTTTGCCGCACCAGGCGGAAGCATCTTTACGATGCGTCGCCGACCTGATTTGCTCAAGGCGACCCTCAAAAACGAGCGGGAGGTGCGACATGCTGGACCGAAGGCAATGTGTGGCCGGCCTGGGCGCGATGGCCGTGATGACCATCGCTTCAAGAACCGCCTGGGCAGCGGCCTCGATCAGAATCGATGATGCGTCCGCGCTTTTGGTGATCGATGTGCAAAACTGTTTTCTGCCGGGCGGCAGCCTGGCCGTGAAGGACGGCGATCAGGTTATTCCCGTGATCAACCGCCTCGCCAAGGGGTTCGCAAACGTCGTATTGACTCAGGACTGGCACACCGCCGGCCACGTCTCGTTTGCATCCGTCCACAGCGGCAAGAAGCCGTTTGAAACCATCGATCTTTCTTACGGCAAGCAGGTGTTGTGGCCCGATCACTGCGTGCAGGGGACCGAAGGCGCCGCACTCTCGAAGGACTTGTCGATACCGCAGGCGGAACTCATCATTCGCAAGGGATATCACCAGGACGTCGACAGTTATTCGGCCTTTACCGAGGCCGACGGCAAGACGACGACAGGACTTGCCGCCTATCTCAACGCGCGCAAGCTGCAGCGTCTGTTCATCGCCGGGCTCGCCACCGATTTCTGCGTCGCGTGGACGGCAATGGATGCGCGTAAGGGCGGATTTGAGGCCTATGTCATCGAAGATGCCTGTCGCGGCATCGACACGCAGGGCTCACTCGCCAAGGCCTGGGCGGACATGGAGAAGGCCGGCGTCAAACGCATCCAGTCGAGCGATATTGCGGTTTGATCGTTGTCATGTCTGCGCAAAAGCGCGAAGCGCGTCTTCGCGCTAGACGTCGCGGGCATCCGCGTCTTGAACAGGAAGAAGGCGTGGATGCGCGGGATAGGCGAGCGGAAGCGACGCCGTTCCTCGAACGGCTATGCCCGGCCGGGCGGTTAGAGTTGTCATCCCGCGCCTGAAATACGTGGCTTCGATCTGTCCTCAGGGCAAAAGCGAGTGCCCACCCAAGCGCTTCAGTTTTGCTCTGAAGCGCTTGCCTTGGCGCCGCCCTTGGAGACGCCGACGAGCGCCGGCCGCAGCACGCGCTCGCCGATCATGTAGCCGGCCTGGACGACCTGCACGACCGTGCCCGCGGGCACGGATGCGTCGGGAACCTCGTACATCGCCTGCTGAAAATTCGGATCGAATTTCTCGCCGGAAGGATCGAATTTCTTGACGCCGTTTTTCTCCAGCGCATTGAGCAGCGAGCGTTCGGTCAGCTCGACGCCTTCGATCAATGCCTTGAGCATCGGATCGGCGGATTCCCTGGTTTCGGCCGGGACCGCATCGAGCGCGCGCTGCAGATTGTCCGCAATCCCGAGCACGTCGCGAGCAAAACCGGTGATGCCGTAGGTGCGCGCATCGGCGACTTCCCTGGCGGTGCGCTTGCGAAGGTTTTCCATCTCCGCAAGCGTCCGCAGCGCCTTATCGCGCAAGTCGACGTTTTCCCTGACCAGTGCTTCCGCCGATCCTTGCTCCGGATCGTCAGGCATGATGTAGGGCCTGGAGACTACCGGCTCATTGTCTTGCGCCGGATTGCCCGGATTATCCTTCTGCCCGTTGGGATCGGTCATCACGATGCCTTCTGAAGATCACTGAAAATGGTTGCGAATGCTGGAGCGGATATCGTGCTTTAGATGCAGAAAATCAAGTCGGCGCATGACGCCCGGCAGATGTCATGGCCGGATGGCACTAGTATCACTTGCTTAACAAAACATTCAAAGAAGGCTCCACGGCGAGATCATGCACCGAGCATCTGGCTGACGATGCGTGCCGCATAATCCACGGTCGGGATCACGCGCGCATAGTTGAGCCGGGTCGGCCCGATCACGCCGAGCACGCCGACGATATGGCCGCCCGCATCCCGATAGGGCGCGATGATCGTGGAAGAACCCGACAGCGAAAACAGCTTGTTCTCCGAGCCGATGAAAATCCGCACGCCGTCGGCGCTTTCGGCGCGGCCCAACAGATCGATGACCCCCCGCTTGGTTTCGAGGTCGTCGAATAGCAGTCTGACGCGCTCGAGATCTTCGAGCGCGTGCAGGTCTTCCAGAAGATTGGCGTGGCCGCGCACGATCAGCTGCCGGTTCTCGCTTTCGCCGCCGGACCAGCTCGCGATTCCCGCGGCGATCACCTTCTGCGTCAGCTGATCGAGTTCGGCGCGGCCTTGCGCCAGCGCGGTTTCGAGCTCGAGGCGCGCTTCCGCCAGCGTCCGCCCGCGAATCCGCGAATTCAGGAAATTGGTCGCTTCCGTGAGCGCCGAAGAAGGAACGCCCGGCGGCAGGGTCAGCACGCGATTCTCGACCTGACCGTCCTCGCCGACCAGCACCACCAGCGCGCGTTGCGGCTCGAGTCGGACAAACTCGATATGTTTCAGCCGCGAATTGGATTTGCCGGTCAACACCACCGCCGCGGCCCGCGTGAGGCCGGAAAGCCGCGTCAGCGCTTCGCCAAGCGCCGCCTCGACCGATTGGGCCTTGCCGACGGAAGCAAGCTGGCTCTGGATCGACTGCCTCTCCGCTTCGGTGAGATCGCCGACCTGCATCAGGGCGTCGACGAAAAACCGCAAGCCGATTTCGGTCGGCAGCCGGCCTGCCGAGGTATGCGGCGCATAAATCAGGCCGAGCGCCTCGAGATCCGCCATCACGTTGCGCACCGAAGCCGGCGACAGCGGTACCGCAATCAGGCGGGAAATATTGCGCGAGCCGACGGGTTCGCCCGTAGTGAGATAGCTTTCCACGATCTGGCGGAAGATGTCGCGCGAGCGCTCGTTGAGCTGGGCGAGCCCCGCATGCGACGTGATGAGGCCGATCGGTTCGTGTTGGGCCAAATTGAAACTCCTAACCGACCCGATTTTGTCCCTCCGACGAGCCGGTGACAAGCCGGCAATGATCGCCAGTACCGCCGATCTGAAGTCCTTGCATCGCGAGCCGCGAGTTCTTTTTCAGGGACTTCAGATCGATAAAGCGGTACTAGATTCAATAAGTTTGCTAGTGCCCATGAGTTTCCGAAGTTCGTGAAAGTGGGTGCTGCAATGGAGCACGAACTTCGGAAAGTGGGCACTAGCGGAGTGGATTTGATATTCGCTACCTGACCGGCGGAGGGCTAGTAAAGCGAATGTCAAATCCAAAACTCCACTACAAACCAATATTGCTAGTGGTCCAACAATTCCAACATTCGCAAATATGCCTCCGAAATGGGATGCGAATGTTAGAATTGGACCACTAGCGACGGGCGGAAAGCCCTTGCCGCTGTCCGCCAGCGCACCTACAAGCACGCCCAGCGGAAACCCTTGTTGGAGGACTTGCCATGCGGCCAAGCCGCCGTGCGCCTGACGAACTGCGTGCCGTGACGCTGGAACGCGGTGTCGTCAAATTTGCCGAGGGTTCCTGCATGGTCAAATTCGGCGACACCCACGTGCTGGTGACGGCGACGCTCGAGGAACGGTTGCCGCCGTGGCTCAAGGGCCAGGGCCGCGGTTGGGTCACGGCCGAATACGGCATGCTGCCGCGCGCCACGCTCGAGCGCACCCGCCGAGAGGCTTCGGCGGGCAAACAGAACGGCCGCACCGTCGAGATCCAGCGCCTGATCGGCCGCTCGCTGCGCGCCACCATCGACCTGGGCGCGCTGGGCGAGCGCCAGATCACCGTGGATTGCGACGTGCTGCAGGCCGATGGCGGCACGCGCACGGCCTCGATCACCGGCGCCTGGGTCGCGCTTGCCGACTGCATCGGCTGGATGAAGGCCCGCAACATGGTCAGGGGAAACGTGCTCCGCGACAATGTCGCTGCGATCTCCTGCGGCATTTATCAGGGAACCCCGGTGCTCGATCTCGATTATGCCGAGGATTCGGAAGCGGAGACCGACGCCAATTTCGTCATGACCGGCGACGGGCGCATTATCGAGGTGCAGGGCACCGCCGAGAAGACGCCGTTTTCTCAGGAGGAATTTCTCTCGCTGATGGCGCTGGCGCGCCAGGGCGTGGCGCGGCTCATAGACTTGCAGAAACTGGCAGTCGCCTGATTTGAACAAACCAACCAACCCATGCATCGTCTGATCAAAGGCCGCCTCGTGATCGCGACCCACAATCCCGGCAAGCTCGCCGAGATGCGTGAACTATTGGCGCCGCACGGCGTCGAGGCGGTCTCGGCCGGCGACCTCGGCCTTGCCGAACCCGAGGAGACCGGCGGCAGTTTTGCCGCCAATGCGCGCATCAAGGCAAGTGCCGCCGCGAAAGCCGCAGCGCTTCCAGCCTTCGCCGATGATTCCGGCATCGTCGTCGACGCGCTGGATGGCGCGCCCGGCATTTACTCGGCGCGCTGGGCCGGAGAGAACAAGGACTTCACCGCCGCGATGAGCAGGATCGAGCGGCTGTTGCAGGAACGCGGCGCCACGCGAGAACAGCAGCGAAGCGCACATTTCGTTTCAGCGCTTTGCGTGGCCTGGCCCGACGGCCACCTCGAGGAGGTTGAGGCGCGCGTCGATGGAACGCTTGTCTGGCCGCCGCGCGGCACGGCCGGCTTCGGCTACGATCCGATGTTCCTTCCCGACGGCCACAGCCGCACCTTCGGCGAAATGAGCTCGATCGAGAAGCACGGCCTGCCGCCGCTCGGAAAGGGGCTGTCGCACCGCGCCCGCGCCTTTGTCAAACTGGCGGAGATCTGCCTTGATTAGCGCGCTCCACAGCGAGGCCTTCGGCGTCTATGTGCACTGGCCGTTCTGCCTGTCGAAATGCCCGTATTGCGATTTCAACAGCCATGTCCGTCACGCGCCGATCGACGAGGAACGGTACGCCCGCGCTTTTGCACGGGAAATCGCAACCTCTGCCGCGCGCGTACCCCATCGCGAGGTTACCTCGATATTTTTGGGCGGCGGCACGCCATCGCTGATGCAGCCGAAAACCGTCGGCGCGATCCTGGATGCGATCGGCAGCAACTGGCGCGTGGCCCCCGAGGTGGAAGTCACCCTGGAGGCCAATCCCACCAGCGTCGAGGCCACGCGTTTTGCCGGTTACCGCGCGGCCGGCGTCAACCGCGTGTCCCTGGGCGTGCAGGCGCTGGACGATGCCTCGCTCAAGACGCTCGGGCGCCTGCACACCGCTCGCGAGGCGCTCGATGCGGTTGCGATCGCGCGTCGTTCCTTCGAGCGCTATTCGTTCGATCTGATTTATGCCCGTCCCGATCAGACACCGCAACTATGGGGGGAGGAATTGAAGCGCGCGATCGGGGAGGCAGCCGAGCATCTGTCGCTCTATCAATTGACCATCGAAGAAGACACGCCGTTTTTTGGCTTGCATGCAGCCGGCAAGCTGAAGACGCCGGACGAGGCGCTGGCGCGCGCTCTCTATGACGTGACGCAGGAAATCTGCGACAGAGGCGGCCTGCCAGCTTACGAGATCTCCAACCACGCGCGCAAAGGCGCCGAATGCCGGCACAATCTCGTTTACTGGCGCGGCCAGGAATATGCCGGCATCGGCCCGGGCGCGCATGGCCGGCTCGACTTCGATTGCGCAAGGCACGCGGTCTCGAACGAGAAGCGTCCCGAAGCCTGGTTGATGCGCGTCGAGGCCAACGGCCATGGCGTGGTCACCGACGATTGCCTCAACAGCGAAGAGCGCGCCGATGAATTCCTGCTGATGGGCCTGCGGCTGGCGGAAGGCATCGACCCCAAGCGCTATGCGGCTTTGTCGGGCCGTCCGCTGGATCCCGATCGCATCGCCATCCTGCGCGAGGAAGGCGCGATTGAAGTCGATGAGAGCGGCCGGTTGCGGGTGACGCAGGCGGGATTTCCAATCCTCGATGCGGTCGTGGCGGATCTGGCGGCGTAGATTCTTCCCGACGTCGTCCCTGCGACACTAGCGCATGATCCGGAAAAGTGTGCAGCGGCTTTCCGAAAAGATCATGCGCAAACAATAAACTAAATCGCGATGGCGATTCGACCTAAAGCTATCGCGCTTTAGGCCCCAAAGCTCTTGGGAGAAGCTGCGGCCTGCACCGCACCGCTTGAGGAGACGCGCATCACCGCAAGGCCGCGCTCGTTGGTGCCGTCGGCGCGGAAGCGGAACAGGCCGTCGATGCCGGCAAAGCCGGACGGGTTCTGCAGCACATCGGCAGTGAACCGTTGCCCGCCCTGGGTTCGCGACAGGGCCGCGGTCAGCGCCACGGCATCGTAGGAAAGGGTCGCGGTTCGCACCGGCTCGGTACCGTATTTGGCATGATAGCGCCTGGCGAAGCTCTTGAAGCCTGTCGGATCGGGCGCGGCGAACAGACCGCCCTGCAGTCTGGAGCTTGCGAACACGCGCGGATTGTCCCACAGCCCGGTGCCGAGCAGCTGGATGTTCTGCAGATTTGCCCCGGCCGCTGCGAGCGCATCGGCCACCGTCACGATCGCATCGCCGTCATCGGCCAGAAACAGCGCATCGACCTGTCCGAGCGCTTGCGCCACATTCCGCGCCGCACTTGCGCGATCGGCGCCGTATTTTTCGAACGCGACGATGCGGCCGCCGCGCTTGGGCACCGCCTGCTTGAAAGCCGCTTCCACGACATTGCCGTAGGCGTTTTCGGGCAACATCGCCGCAAATGATCGCTTGCCGATGCTGGCGGCATATTCGACGGTCCGGTTGACGTCCGACTCCGGCAGGAAGCTGAGAAGATAAACGCCGCGGCCCGCCACGCTCGAATCGGTCGAGAACGCGATCACGGAAACGCCCTTGCTCCGCGCAGCCTGGGCGGTTGCCGGCACCGAGGAGGCAAACAGCGGTCCCAGGATGAGTTCCGCGCCCTCGTCGATCGCCTGCTGGGCCGATTGCTGGGCGCCTTGCGCGCTGCCGGCATCGTCCTTGATTAGGAGCTGGAGATTCGGGTTCAGGAATTCCGAAAGCGCAAGTTCAGCGGCATTTTTCATCGATTGCGCGGCGGCGCCGGCATTGCCGCCCGCCGACAACGGCAGGATCAGGCCGACCTTGACCTGTCCGCTGCCCACCGAAACCGGCTGTTGTTGCGGCCCTGCAGGGGCGTTCGCGGGCTGCGAACTGGAGAACGGGCTGGAAAACTGGCTGAGCGTCTGCTGTACGCTCGAACAGGCGCCAAGCAGCGGCGTGCCAAGAAGGAGGCCGAGCGCCGTCCGTCGGGTGGCGGGGGAACCCAGGGTTCCGAACCCGAGAGCTTCGGACATACCGGTCTCAGACTTGTCAGACTTGGAAGGCTTGTCAGCTTCCGCCATGGGATCAAACGCCCCCACCATCACTTCTCTTCTGTTGGCCGACCTAAATTGTCCGGGATTTCGCCCTTCAGCGCGATCAGGAGGGCGGATTCAGGCATAATGTCGGCGAATAGTTAACCAAAACAAAAGGATTATGGCTTTTCCCGCCGCGATCGGTTGCAGGAGGGCCCCGTCACAGCTGGCAAGACGCCTGCTCGTTTACCGCATCCCAAAGAGGCGGACACCGTTTCTTCGCGCGAGGTGGTATCCACGCCACGCGAAAACAATCTACATTGCCATTATGCGCGCAAAAGCTGCTCCCATAAACACTTCTCTTGGGCCGACCGCCTCGATCCGCACATATTCCGTGAACGGCCATGTCGTGACCGCACCGAGGCCGGTTCCAGGCCTCTACCTGGTGGCCACGCCAATTGGCAATCTCGGCGACATCACCTTGCGCGCCCTGGAAACGCTCGCCGGCGTCGACATCATCGCCTGCGAGGATACGCGCATCACCCGCCGCCTGATCGAGCGATATGCCATCGCGGCCCAGCTCAAGCCTT
>Ga0306921_10006611_pt1 | contig 12100 bp, 5 predicted proteins | sample sta12Cox44000080_FD_203760 | JGI IMG/M metagenome (GOLD analysis project Ga0306921, IMG submission 203760) | Lab enrichment of tropical soil microbial communities from Luquillo Experimental Forest, Puerto Rico - statoxic.12C.oxic.44.000.080 (v2)... | ecosystem: Environmental > Terrestrial > Soil... | reverse complement strand
GGCTTCCAGACTCTTGTGTTGCACCTCACCCGCCAAACCGACATTGTGTTGGGCACTGACCTCGCCAACCGCGGGACTGTGCAGAGCGAAGCGCTGATCGGATTCTTCGTCAACCTGTTGGCCTTGCGGACCGATCTTTCCGGCGATCCGACATTCACGGAGTTGCTGGCGCGAGTCCGCGATGTGGCACTCGGCGCTTATGCTCATCAGGACGTTCCTTTCGACAAGCTGGTCGAAGAACTTCAACCAGAACGCAGTCTCAGCCACAGTCCGATTGTGCAGGTATTGTTTGTGCAGCAGAATACGCCGCGCTCCTCGAAAACAATGCCCGGACTCTCTCTGAGTTGGTTCCCCATTAATGTGCCGTCGAAGTTCGATATGGCGGTCTTTGTTTCGGAAACCGATCAAGGCGTGATGGGCAATTGGGTTTATAGTGCTGACTTGTTCGACGCATCCTCGATTACGCGCATGACCGGGTTGTATCAACTGGTGTTGGAAAGGGCGATAGCCAATCCTGCCCTGCGCCTCAGCGATTTGATCGCCGTGCTCGAAGAGGAAGACCAGAAACAACTCGCGTTGCAGCATAAAGAGTTTCAGCAAGTCGGCAGTCAGAAACTCAAGACGGCAAAACGCAAGACAATGACTCAGAGCTAGGCGTTAGGAAACAGCGGAGGGCCCATGAGTAATCCGACCGTGGCGGGGTTTCGACTTTCCGTTCAGCAGAACCGCACCTGGTCACAGCAAATCGGCCACCCGCCGCCCTCGCTGTGGGCCGAGTGTGAGCTCGCGCTGGAAGGCCCGCTCGATCCTGCAAGGCTGAAGGACTCCATTCGTGAAGTGGTTGCACGTCACGAAATTTTGCGCACTGTCTTCCATCGCCAGACCGGCGTGAAGGTCCCTTTTCAGGTGATCTTGGATTCGCCAAATTTTGCGTGGACGGCAGCAGACTTGGCCGACTTGGACGAGGAAGCTCATGCTAAGCGCTTTCGCGAACTGGCGGAGGAAACGAAAGCCTCCGTTGCGATAGAGAAGGGGCCAACGTTGTCGGTTGTGTTGGCGCAATTGGCTGCCGACACTCACATGCTGGCCCTCGGCCTGCCGGCAGTTTGCGCCGATTGGCGGACCCTCCAGAACCTACGCGACGAGATTTTCCAATCCTACGCAGGAAACCCGCCCCACAAAGAGGTCATGCAATATGCGGACATCTCCGAGTGGCAGCAGGAATTGCTTACCAGCGACGAGTCGAAGCCGGCGCGGGATTACTGGCGCGATTATTGCCGCAACATCGAGTTCTCGCAGCTTGAAGGTTCCCTAGCTGGCTTTGAAAAGAAGCCTATGGGCAATTTTTTGCCGGAGAGCGTAACGGTTCGCATCAGCCGGAACACACTCGGCGAACACTCCGAGGCAGAATTGGCCACCCTGCTGCTCGCGAGCTGGCTGGCGTTCTTGTCACGAATGACGAGTCGCTCCAGCATCACCGTCGGTTGTTATTTCGACGGACGCAGCTATAGCGAGTTGGCCAATGCTCTCGGGCCGCTCGCAAAGGTAATGCCACTCACGGCCGACTGCTCCGAAGGTGCTAGCTTCATGAATCTACTGCAGCAGGTGCGACGTGACACGGCAGATTTCCGTAATTGGCAAGACAGCTTCTCGTGGTCGAACACCGGCCTTGCTCAAGCCGAGGAGCAGGGTCCGGTTCTGCCTTTCGCCTTCAACTTTTCGGCTATTCCTGCGGCTCAGACTTACAGGAATCTGCGAATTAGCACGGTCCGGCAGAGGGTAGTGAGTGAGCAGTTCCGCGTGAAGCTAGCAACCCGTCTCGACCGAGAATGGCTAAACGTCGCGCTCGAGTACGATGCCGGGCGATTGGACCGCGAAACGGTAGAGCGTTGGTGCAGTCACTATTTCACGCTTCTGCAACACGCCGCTGCACATCTCGAGACACCCATCAGTCGTCTTCCACTGCTCAACGAGCAGGATCGGCAGCGGTTGCTTATCAATTGGAATCAGACCTCAGCCGACTACCCACGCCAGCACTGCATCCACACATGGTTTGAAGACCAAGCTGCTCGAACGCCGGATGCTCCGGCCGTCCGTTATCAGGAAGACTGCCTCACGTATCGCCAGTTGAACGAGCAGGCTAACCAACTGGCGCACCATCTCCGTTGTAAGGGTGTGCATGCGAACTCTCTTGTCGGCCTTTGCATGGAACGCAGCACCAGCCAGATAGTGGTTGTATTGGGGATCATGAAGGCAGGGGGCGCTTATGTTCCCCTCAGCGCCGACCATCCCAAGCCTCGCCTGGCGCGACAATTGGCGGGCGGGGCAGCCCTAATTACCGAGGCGAAGTTTGAGTGCCTGATGCCATCAGTTGGCGGAGAGTTGATTTTGATGGATCAGCATCGCGAGCATTGGTTGAATCAGCCGGTCAGCAATCCGCCCTCGGTGAACACTCCGGAAGATATTGCGTATGTGATCTACACCTCGGGATCGACCGGAACACCCAAAGGCGTCGCTGTTCGCCATCGTAATCTGGTGAATTACACCGCTTATATCCAGCGGTGGCTCGAACTGGAAAGACAAACGGAGCCTCTGCATTTCGCTACGGTTTCTACCCTCAGCGCAGACTTGGGAAACACTTGCATTTATTCCTCTCTAGTCTCCGGAGGCTGCCTGCACATCATCGGCTACGATGTCGTCACCGACAGTCTACGTCTGCGCCAGTACACGGCAGGGAATCCCATTGATGTGCTGAAGATCGTTCCCTCGCATCTGATGGCGTTGCTGAACTCCGGCGGAGGCAGGGAAGTGTTGCCGCGCAAATTCCTCATCACCGGCGGCGAAGCCCTCAACTTACCGTTGTTATCGAAGATTATCGGCGCCGACGGCAGCTGCGAAGTTCTGAACCACTACGGGCCGACGGAAACGACCGTCGGCTCCTTGACGTTACGGGTAAAGGACTTCGACTGGCGGCACTCGCCGGTGCAGACGATTCCGATCGGCAAACCGATCGCAAACACTCGCGTCTACGTGCTGGATGGCCACCAAGAACCAGTTCCCGTTGGAGTACCGGGAGAGCTCTACATTGCAGGCGACGGTGTAACCGCGGGATACATCGGCCAGCCCGATCTCACCGCCGAGCGCTTTGTGCCTGAGCGTTTCGCGCCTGATCGCGGCGCCAACATGTATCGTACCGGCGATCTGGTGCGTTATCTGCCGGACGGAAACATCGAATTTCTAGGTCGCGTGGATGACCAGGTCAAGATTCGCGGTTTCCGAATTGAGCTCGGCGAAATCGAGTCGCTGCTTCTGCAACACTCTGGCCTGAAGCAGGCGGTTGTGCTCGCCTTGACCGACGAGCGCGGGGAAAAATCGTTGGTCGCTTACGTTGTGGGCACGGCGCACTCAAATGAATTACGTACTTATCTGCGGGCGCAGTTGCCGGATTACATGGTTCCCGCCGCAATCATTGAACTTGCAAAGTTCCCGCTGAATGCTAATGGCAAGGTCGACCGCCAGGCCCTGCCCAAGCCGGAAGAGGTAAAGAGCTCGTCGAAGGAAGCGATTGCGCCGCGTACCCCAACTGAAGAGGTCGTCGCCTCTATTTGGGCCGAAGTGCTAAAGCGCGACGACCTCGGCGTCGAAGACAATTTCTTCGACATCGGTGGTCACTCGCTGCTGGCGACCCAAATCGCGTCCCGCTTGCGCGAGCATTTCCAGCTCTCTGTGCCGGTCCGGGCCATATTCGAATCGCCCAGCGTTGCCGAACTCGCGAAGCGCATGGATACCACGCGCCGCGAGGAGCAGGGAATGGTTCCGCCGCCGATAAAACAGATACCACGTAATAGCGACTTGGCGTTGTCCTTTGCCCAGGAGCGCCTATGGGTGCTGGACCAGATTGAACCCAACAATCCGCTCTATAACATCCCTCGCACTTTGCGCCTCCGTGGTGTGCTTCGAGTTGAAGCCCTGGAGCGCGCGATCAACGAGATCGTGCGCCGTCACGAATCGCAGCGCACGACCATCGCGGTGAAAGATGGTCATCCCGTACAGGTGATCGCTTCCTCTCTGACGATATCTCTGGTGATACAGGATCTCAGTTCCGTACCGGAAACGGAACGCGAAGCCGAGGCGCGCCGTATCGCCATCGAGCAATTGCTCCTCCCATTCGACTTATCGAAAGCGCCTTTGGTGCGGGCCCACTTGTTGCGCCTCAGCCCCGAGGACCATGTGCTACAGCTCACCATGCATCACATCATCAGCGATGCCTGGTCTGCCGGAATCTTCCTTCAGGAAATGTCGGCATTGTACGAGGCCTTCTCCTCCGGCAGCTCATCGCCCCTAGCGGAACTCAAGGTCCAATACGCCGATTACGCCGCGCAAGAACGCGCCTGGCTTCAAGGAGAAGTCCTGGAGAAGCAGCTTGCATTTTGGCGCGAGCGCCTCAAAGGCGTCCCGCCCGTACTGGAGCTTCCGCTGGATCACGAACGTCCTAAGTCGCGGACGTTCACTGGTGCCTGCGAGATGTTACATATTCCGGCTGAAAAGCTGAACGCGACGAAAGAGCTGGCGCGCCGGGAAGGCGTCACGCTCTTTATGACCCTGATGACGATATATCAGCTGCTGCTCTCAAAGTATTCCGGAGAGGAACAGATTGTTGTCGGCACCGACCTTGCCAATCGCACCATGCCTGAAACCGAAGGCATGATTGGTTTCTTCATCAACCTGCTGGCGGTGCGCACCGACCTCTCCGGCAATCCGACTTTCCGTGAACTGTTAGGCCGAATGCGCGAGGGCATGCTGGAGTCCTACGCCCATCAGGAGGTTCCATTCCCCAAGATCGTCCAGGACATCCAGCCCGAGCGAAGCCCAACGCACAACCCCATCGTGCAGGTGCTGTTTGTTATGCAGAACGTCCCGCGCGCCAAACGCGAGTTGGCGGGATTGCGTGTGGAACCCTTTGAAGTGCCGGTCACAACGTCGAAGTTCGACATGGCTGTGTTCGTCGGCGAACGCCCCGAGGGCCTAGTCGGCTATTGGGTGTACAGCACCGAGCTCTTTGAACCGGCAACGATCCAGCGCATGCTGCATCATTTCACAAACCTGCTGGAGAGTGCCGTTGCACAACCCGACGCGCGACTGAGCGCCTTGACGATGCTCAGCCCTGAAGAACTAGCACAGCAAGAAGCCGAGAAGAAGCAGCGAAAACAATCGCAGTTCAGTAAGTTAAAAGCGACCGCGCCGGCGCGGGTGGAACTGTCAGGGGAGTCCACGATAAGGTCACAAGACTAAGAGCCTGTAACAAAACTCTCCACAGATTTGGAGTGGCCACTTGTCCGATTGGGGCGTTACCCGTCAACTTGACACGACGCGGACTTCACGGGGGAGTATCCCACAGCTGTAACCCGATGGAAAACTGCGAGGCCTATATTACGCTCCGGCACTTCGCCACAATCAGCGTCATGTCGTCGGCCTGCTCGCCGCGGCTGAATTGCTGTACAGCGCCGAGAATCTCATCCATAATGTCAGCGGCTGATTGCTGCCGGTTCTGGCGAACCGCCGCGATCAGCCGCTCTTCGCCAAACTCTTCGCTGTCTCCTTGTTCACTCTCTCCTGCTTCAGAAATGCCATCTGTATAAATCACCAGAACATCGCCCGCTGCCAGTTCACACTCCTCCACTTCGCAGTCCCAATCCTCGAATAAACCCAACACCGTAGCCGCGGCATTGAGTCGCTCGACGTCTCCGTTGGCCCGCACCACGATGGGTGGATTATGACCACAATTCACATAACGCAAGCGACGTGTTTCGTCATCGTAAACGGCGAAGAAGGTAGTTGCGTAATGGTTGGTCTCGGTGTTTTTGTAGAACAGACGGTTCACTGAGCGCAGCAGTCGGGGAATATCTTCCAGCGCCAGCGCATATTGGCTGCGCAGATTGGCCTGCAGATTGGCCATGAGAAGCGCCCCTGAAATTCCCTTCCCCGCAATATCAGCCAGCACCAACCCAAGTCCGCCTGTGCCGAGATCGAGGAAGTCATAGTAGTCGCCGCCGACAGCGCGCGTCTGGACGCATTTGCCGGCGCACTCCAGCGTCCTGAGCAATGGCGCCTCCTGTGGCAGCAGCCGGCTCTGCACCTGGCTGGCGATTTGCATTTCCTGCTCCACACGCCGCTCTGCCTCCATGCGCTCCGCCATTTTTTCCGCCAGCGTCATACTGTGCATGGCAATGCCCGCCTGACTCGCCACCGACCCCAGCAGGCGCTTATCGCTGACCGAATACGGCTCTTCGGAAAGTCGCCCGCCCAGCACGATGCCTCCCTGCAACTCGCCTTCGCTGGAGCCGCGAATTGGTACCAGGCACTCAGGCTGCAGCGGCTCCAATTGCGTGCCGTAGGTTTCCTCGGGGTTCAGATCCTTGGGCCCGCTGCGTTTCGACAGCATGGCAATCGCGTCTCCCTTTGGCGACAGAGTCATCGCCTCGGCCGGCGGATTACCTGCATATGCAAGGAACTGTCGTGCGCCGTCTTCCAGGTAGACAAACATCGAGGTGGGATGGAGCGCGTCCCGAATCTTCTGCTCCAGCAACGAAGCCAGATCTGCGCGGGTCGTAACCGTGAGCGCTCTGGCCGCGAGATCCTCCAGAATCTGCTGTGCGTCGTAGGAGCTACGGAAGAAAGCCCGGTCCAGCCGCGTCCTGACCCGGCGATGGAGCTGCGTTGCTCCCGAGATCATCAGCACGCCAAAGGTCGCGCCAATCGGAATGGCTGCCCTCGATCCGGCGGAAAAATAACGAGAGAAAGCCTGCCCGAACCATAACGTCAGCCCAACCGAAAGCGCCAGAATCAGGATGACAAATCCGCGTTCGACGAGGAAGTAGCGCGCGCTACGCTTGAGCAGGACGGGAATGTCCAACACTCGGTGCTTCACTACAGCGTAGGCGAAGGAGAGAGGGAAAAGAAACAGCAGGCTAACCTTGGCGAAGTTCAGCCAGAAGGGTTCCTGGAAGCGCCACACGTCGCCCATAACTCCGATCAACACGGCAGGTGTGACTCCGACGATGGTGCCCCACAGCATCACTTTGAGCTTGCGCCGGTCTTCGATGCTAGAAACGCTGAAGACATTCAGCAGCAGTGACAGCACGCCCAAAAGGACGGCGCCGTACCCCAGAACCAGCCTCACCCAGCCGGTGACGCCCATTCCCAGCCACGACAGCAGAAAAGGCAGCGGCTCAAAGTCACCTTGGCGGATCCCGCCCACAAAGAGGCTGGCAAGCAGCACCAGCAGCACCCACTTGAGCCAGGGGGTCTTGCGGTCAATGGGAGAGCGCGTGGGAAAAACCGCAAAGAAGAAATAGAAAAGCGGCGCCAGCAGCATGCTAAACACCGTCCGGTAGGCGAAAAGAAAAGCGCGAAGCGGTGCGTACACGAAAGCGCTCGGCAAATCGGCCACCGCGATAAACGAGGCAAACAGCAGCGCCAGCAGCCAGGCATCGCGGTTCTCGACCCGGAGAAACAGGACTACCAGGCCGACCACCAGAAACAAAATGGGGTAGGTCCTTCGAATCTGCTCTGCGACCGAGTGCGCCGTGCCGGTGTCGCCGGTCCCACGCGCGGCTCGAAAATACACAGTAATCTGCAACGGCTGGGGAAATCCCGGGCGTTGAACGGTCAGCCGAACCGCATCCCCGGGCTTCGCCTCCACCCAGGCCCTGACGCGGGCGGGGGAATCGTTTCCCGTGACACCGGCCGGTTTGCCATTGACCGCCAGAATGCGATCACCCGCTTTCAGACCGGCCCGTTCCGCGGGGCTGTCCTTGTACACGTTGCGGATTTCCAATGCGCCCCGAACCAGATTGTTATCAATCCCGATTTCAACCCGCTCCTGCTGGCGGATGTAGTACATCCACGCTGCGCTGTAGAGAATGGTCGAGGCCGCGAACAGGATCGCGGCTGCGTACAGCAGCGGCCGGTAGCGTCGAACGGGATCGGACGTCGGCATCGGTTCGCCCGCTGTCAACACAGTACCATGTAGTAGAGGGCGTTATTTGCGCACGTTCAGGCAAGATGAGCTTGAACTAGAGCTGGCTCAAGCCCAAAGCGCTTTCTCCACGGAAGAAGCAAAGCTGGTCGCGCACTTGGGCCGGGTAGGCCCCGTAATGCTCATCGCGCTAGGGCTAGCGTTCATTCCATACCTGCGCAACCCTACCCGCCGGTTGATGCCATCTCTAGTGATTTGTGCCGTGTTACTCGCCGACGCTTCATGGCTCGTTGGTCGTACACTTCCGAGCAAGGCCGAGAACCATGACTTCGTACTCTCAGTGGAGACAAGAGTGTGTCGGAATGCGTTTGGGTGCAGTCTGCCGGCGGACATCGATGGGTTAGTCGCCGAGTGCATCCAAAAGAAGATGGGGGACTTAACGGGCGTCGTCGGGCTGCTTGCCGGGGGCTACGTTGATCAGAAGGCGTGGGAGAAGTGTCAGTCCCTAGTTTGCGACGATTTCGCGAACTGCTTCGATCGCGAAGCGGGCCTATTGGCGATGCCTCCCGACGAGGACCGCCGAGTGCTGAGGCTTGTCTGCGAAGCGATCCAGCAGGAGCAAACTTCATCGAAATGGACGGAGATGGAGCGAGCTCTCAAAGAGCTACAGAATCCCGCGCTGGCTGGGGCGCTCCTCGAAGAGGGGCGTCAGACGTGCCGTGTCACCAACGGTACGGAACCGAGGACTGGCAATCGCGTTCGAAAGTAGCATTTGACTCTGACCGCCGCCTAACCTGGACACCAGGGACAAGGGGCATTGTCTAATCACGATGAGCGGCATCGTCCTTCCACTCCTCGAACGACGGATAGCGGGTCGGTTTGGTCTGAGTCCATCGGTCCACGCATTCGTACCAATACGCATTGGCTCTTAGATAACGCGAGGCACGGTTGGCGTAGTAGCCGGCCGCAAAACTCCAACTCTCGTTCTCCCGCGGCTGAAATATGTGCTCATCAATCCAGGCTGCCGGTGGGGGACGAGTCGCGCATCATTACTTATAGGTTCCCGAAATCATTTGTATGTGCCGTTAGTCTTGGGAAGGAGGTGTCAGGTGGTCTCGGCCGAGCCGAGCCAGCAGAGCGGTCTGAGCAACCAAAATTTCAGTGCCGATTTTTTGGGTCCCGGTTTTGAAACCTCTAGCTCCAGGTTTCACGGGGAAGGCGCACGTTGGAGCTGATTTCGCTTCATGAGGGCTATTGTGGGACTTCGCGTCTGACATAACGAGGGGACGATTTGGGGGCGATAAGAACGGTTCGAATTGTGGAAGTGCCGGTATTTCAGTGCGCGAAAAGACGGTGCTGATCATGCACGAGCTTTCTCAGTCAACGTGGGGGCTGTTCCTTGAACAGGATGATCTTCTTGCGCTCCTACCATGACTTACGTTGTTATCACGTTGCAGTGAGTCACCCGTCACAGTGGTCACTAGCATAGCGGCGTTATTGTTTTTGCAACCTCTCCCAAGGGAGGGAGAAAATTCGATCCGAAGGATTCTGGAAACAGGTTGAAATGAGAAGGCCCGGTTCTACAGTCGCTCTGCTGGTGCTGGTGTTCATGAGCTTCTCTTTGGCACATCCAGCAGCAGACCTCCCGGAAACCACTTACGACGAATCACAGGGCCTGTTTTACCAAGCCTCTTCGTTGATCTCGAGTCTAGTGCCGCAAGCGGCTACCTCGACCGCTGGAGTCATTTCAGCCACTGAATTAGTCACCTTGCCGATTCCTCCGCAGATCGTTGTTTGGAGCGTACAAATTGGTCGCTTACCTCAAGTTCCTGACGTTCTAGCCTTGCTTTGCCTCCTCCTCTGCTAACGCTACCAAGAAATGGTAACGCTTCAATAATTAGAGCCAGAATCAGCAGAGGAGGCATCATGCGAGTTCTCGGTTCAATCCGTCTTTCTGGCGCTAATTCTGTTTGTCTCATTGCTCACCGCGGCGCCACAGCATGGTGGTGTTGCTAACAACTAAACCGCCATAACTGACTCCATCAATAGGAGAACCGATATGAAACGCATTTGTGTATCTTTCCGATGGCCGCTCAAGATAATCCTTTTCGTTGCTCTACTATTCACTTCCGCAATCGCTCAAGTTTCGGCACCGTCCCTGCCAACTCGAGCCGAAACAACCCCGCCGCCGAAGGTCCTACCATCGACGAATTCTCGGTTGCCCTGGCACTGGCCGGAAGCCCGCAACTACTCCAGCCTGGTGTATGACACTACAGAAAAAGCACTGCTGCTGATCTCAGGGCAAGATGCATCTTATGGTCTCGTGCCCTCGATCTGGAGTTTCAATCCGGGTAATCGCAGCTGGCGCTACGTTGCAGATTGGCAGCCACAGGACTTCGACATGGCGGCTTTCGATAGTTCGTCCGGCAAAGTGATCGTATATGTGAGCTGGTACTTCCGTAGCACCGGCGATGTAGTAAGCGAAACTTGGGCTTTCGATCCTAAGACAGCAACGTGGGAGAATCGCTTTCCGGTCGAATCACCCCCGCCCGGCCTCTGCGGTTGTGGGGCTCAAGTGGCCTATGACGAGCAGGCACGAAAGATAGTGATGTTCGGAGGCTTGGATGTAAGCCAGTTGTTCAAATGCTTTTCCAATGGATGCGACGATGCTGGTTGGCTCGCGTGCGAGACGAACGACACGTGGGTTTACGATTACTCGGGCAATCGCTGGACTAAGATGCCACGCCCCGCTGACGAGAACCTGATCCCGTCGCGACGAAACTCACACGGCCTCACGTACGACCGCCGGGCGCATCGCATCATTCTGTTCGGTGGCGGCGACCTTTTTGGCCCGGCAACCGACACATGGGCTTATGACTATGTGACGAACACGTGGACCAACCTGCAGCCCGTTGTCTCCCCGCCAGGAAGGGAGTACGGATATTTGGCATACGATCCGACGGCAGACAAAACAGTTCTGTTTGGCGGAATCGGATATGACAGCAACAGCGAATGGCTTCTGCCGGCCGAGACTTGGAATTATGACTTAAAAACGAACACGTGGAAACTGCGGACTCCTGCGAGGACACCAAGCGCGCGGGGATGGCAGGCTATGGCCTACAGCGACAAAGCAAATGCAGTGGTGATCTTTGGAGGCGGTGTCGACAGACAACATCCAACTGACGAGACCTGGCTCTACCGCACAGGGGCGAATAAATGGTGGCAAGTGGAACCCTAACTGTAAAAGCAGCCTTCAAAAGCAGCCTTCGCGCCGCCCGGTCCTTCCGGGCGGTTCTTTTACCGTGAGTTAGGGTGCAAACCCGTAATTCGGAAGAACAGGGCAGCCTCTTTCACCAGACGAAGCGATCACACCAATACGCTGCGCGGTCAACGTCGCTCTATGCTGCGGCTGCTACCGATGGACTTGCCGCGTCCAAGTGCAACACAAACGCAACATCATTCAATGCAGTAGAAATACGAGTTGTGGTGGTGTTGCGGTGAAAAAGCGATGTCTAAGGGGAAAGCCCGGCGTGGTTCGCCGAGACGAAATTGCGGACTTGCATCCGGCGAGCTGGTGCGCGATCCGGAGAAGGCGAAGCATGGCGGTCGCGGCGGCGCGACGAAAGCGCACTCCCCGAGACGGCACTCAGCCTCGCTTCGTGGGTAAAGTTAGGTCAGAATTGGCTAATTCCTATCGGCAGTTCGTGTAAGCGAAACTGCCTATCCGCTGAGTGGTGCATGAAATCGGAAAGGACTCGGCTTCCAGACTGTCAAAACTTCTTGCGCTTTCCCGGCACCTGTTCCGACGTCGCGAGCCTCGCCGCCTTACAGACTTGTCACATGGACGCCGAATGGTTACTTGTGCTCCCTTCTGTCCTGGAAAGAGGGAAGGGGAGGAGCTGCGCTCCAAGGTCACGCGAGGGTGAGTAGGCCGGGGGGATTTGCACCCCCAGGCCGAGTCGGCCCGGGGGCTTGCACCCCGAGCCGCTCACAGATTCCGGACATAAGCCTCTCGACTTATCGGGCTCGTGCCACCCATTGAAGGCTGCCGCCTTCCATCGTGACCGGCGAGTTCCTCCGGTTAACCGTTGACTCTGTTCGATCACGACGCGGGTGACCTGC
>Ga0306921_10006610_pt1 | contig 12101 bp, 9 predicted proteins | sample sta12Cox44000080_FD_203760 | JGI IMG/M metagenome (GOLD analysis project Ga0306921, IMG submission 203760) | Lab enrichment of tropical soil microbial communities from Luquillo Experimental Forest, Puerto Rico - statoxic.12C.oxic.44.000.080 (v2)... | ecosystem: Environmental > Terrestrial > Soil... | reverse complement strand
GCAGTCCGGAGCAGCGCTCCGCGTCCGCCACCGCGGATTCAAGCTGCTGCTGCGTGGTCGCCTTCGAGGCCATCAGTGCCTCCTGGCGTTTGCGCTCCATTGCCGTCCGCTCGACTTCCGGCTGCGTGGAGGCAATGCCGGCTCGCGCGCTCCTGACCGCCGCCTCCGCCTCGGGTATCATCGCCTCCGCATTTTGGATCTTGGCTTCCTGGATCTGTTTCGTGGCCTGGTTCTCTTCGAACGACGCCTGCGCCGCTGCAAGCGCCGCCTTCGCCTCCTCGACGATTGCTCGATAATCGGCGTCGTCGGTGAGCCGCGCTGTAAGAAAAACTACCGCAATTCCCACCGCACGGTAATTCAAAACTGCCGTGGCATTCCCTCTGCCCCGCAGCACGAAGCTGATTCGGCGACGCACGTGGATGACGCTCGCCACTTGAGAGAAATCGGGAAGCGAAAACACTGTCACAGTATTTCTCCAGTAGTTCGTTACGCACAGATATTTCCCCTCCGGAGTCCGGATCCCCTGTAGGTTGCGAGTTGGGCCAGGAGAGAGCCGATAGCGCTCGCTGCTAACTGTCAAAATCACCAATCCTCCAAGATGCTAAGAGACAGAGAATAGCTAATTTCATAGAATCCCTCCCTTACACGAGCCGCAATAACGTTGCGATTCGCTATGCTTTCACTCGTGGTCACCGATCGGTATTGTCAAAAAATGACAGGCTAGTCAGCCCGCATCTCGAGAATATAGGCTGAAGTTTGCACCGGAGGGGTAAACGGTTGCGCCGATGGGAGCGCTTTGGCCAACCTTTTCCAGGCAGCTCATAGAGCTGCATCTGCTGCGGGAAAATTCCCTCCAGCGGGAATTTCCCCCAGCTCGATCAGGATTTGCGCGATCAAACCGGTCCAACCCGTTTGATGGCCGGCGCCGCAGCCGCGGCCGGTGTCGCCATGAAAATATTCGTGGAATGGTATCAAATCGCGCCAGTGAAGATCGTCGTTGAAGAACTGGTTGGAACCGAAGACCGGGCGCTTGCCATTCTTGTCCCGCAAAAAGAGCAGCGTCAGGCGGCGTGCCAGATCGTGCGCAACTTCCGTGAGAGTCATTAGGTTGCCGGAACCGGTCGGGCACTCGACCTTGAACGCTTCGCCGTAATACTGATGATATTGGCGGAGCGCGAGAAGAATCAGATGATTTACAGGCACCCAGACGGGGCCGCGCCAGTTGGAATTGCCGCCAAAGAGTTCGGTAGTCGACTCTCCCGGTTCATAATCCAGCCGGTATTCCTGGCCCCCGAAATGAAGGACGAGTGGATGATCTCGGTGATAGCGAGAAACGGCACGCACGCCGAATGGTGAGAGGAACTCGTTTTCATCGAGCATATAGGCAAGCAAGCGACGCAATTGATCTTCACGGACGAAGCCGAGAAGCAGGGTGTTGTTGGTACCCGGAGTAATCATCGACTGGATACTTTCCACGAGGTCGGGGCGGTGATCGATGAACCATTGGCGGCGGCGCTGAAATCCCGGGTAATGGTCAAATGTGTCCGTGGCGACGGTCGTGCCGCCGAACATGGGCACAAATCCGACCATGGTGCGGGCGCGCACAGGGAAACGATCACCCTGTCCGGAGATGAGGTGATCGTAGAAGAAGCCGTCTTGATCGTGCCAAAGAGATTTGTCCGAGTCGCGGGGATTGTTCATAGAATTCGCGATGTAGACATAGTGTTCCCAGAATTTGCTGGCCAGGTCCTCATAGACAGGATCGTGTTCGGCCAGGATCAGGGCGATGGAAAGCATGTTCTTTGCGAAGGCGGCCATCCAACTGGTGCCGTCCGCCTGTCCCAGCAAGTAACCTGGAGGCAGGTTGTCGCGGTCGAACGCGCCGATATTGTCCATGCCAAGAAAACCACCTTGGAAGATATTCTTGCCGAGCGTGTCTTTGCGATTGACCCACCACGTGAAATTGAGAAGCATTTTCTGAAAGACACGCTCGAGGAATGCGTAATCTGCGACTCCAGTGAGTTGGCGCTCAACCTGAAAGACAGCCAAGGCAGCCAGCGACAGTACGGGAGGATTCACGTCGCCAAAATCCCATTCGTAAGCGGGAATTTGTCCGTTTGGATGTGTGTACCACTCGCGCATCATCAGAAGAATCTGGTCCTTGGCAAATTGCGGGTCGACGTAAGCGAGGGCGGCACAGTGAAAACCCATATCCCAGGAAGCAAACCAGGGAAACTCCCATTTGTCTGGCATGGACAGGATGTCGCGAGTGAAGAGGTGAAGCCAATCGCTGTTGCGTTCATGACGCCTTTCGGGGGGAGGAGCCGGCTGAGTGGGATCGCCCTCCAGCCAATCCGCGACGACGTAGTGGTAATACTGCTTGGACCAGAGCAATCCCGCAAAAGCCTGGCGAGCGATGAGCTTGGCGTCCGCAGAGAGGTTAGATGGCAAAACAACTCCGTAGAATTCATCGGCCTCTTCGCGACGCTGCGTGAAATTGGCGTCGAAATCGGCAAAAGGAGCTTCGTGGGGGTGCCTGTCCATCATGGCTGCGAGGCGCAAACGAAGCGAGACTGTTTCGCCGGGGCGAACGGCGCGCTGGTAATGAGCGGCCGCTTTGGTGCCGAGTGCGGATGGGTTGATGGCGTCGTGCTTTCCAGAAATGAGATAGGAGTGAAACGCATCCTTAACGTAAGGAGAAGGTGAAGGAATTCCAAACAACCGTTGAGAATTGGTTTCGTTTTCGGTGAAGAAGAGTTCGTCGGCACCGGCACAATAAAGGATGTAATCACCAAGCTGCCAGTGCTTGGCAATAATGGAGCGCAGATAGGGATCCTTGAAAGCAAGCTCGGGGGGCACGAAGAGAGAGGGGCGGCGATCGTCGCGTCCCCACGACCAGGTATTGCGAAACCAGAGCGTGGGAAGAATGTGGATGGGGGCAATTTCCGGGCCACGATTCGTGACATTGATGCGGATCAAAATATCTTCCGGTGCGACCTTGGCATACTCGACGACGACATCGAAATAGCGGCTCTGCTCGAAGATGCCGGTGTCTACCAGCTCGAATTCCCCCTCGAGTCTGTTGCGTCGGCGGTTTTCTTCCAGGAGCTGTTCGTAGGGATACGCGGCATGCGGATATTTATAGAGATACTTCATGTAGGAGTGCGTCGGAGTGTTATCCAGGTAGAAGTAATACTCCTTCACATCCTCACCATGATTGCCTTCGTGGGCGGTGAGACCGAACATGCGTTCTTTGAGAATGGGGTCGTGAGTATTCCAGAGAACGAGGGCAAAGCAGAGATACTGGTGACGATCGCAGATGCCGGCGATGCCATCTTCATTCCAACGGTAGGCACGTGAACGAGCATGATCGTGGGGGAAATAAGTCCATGCGTCACCATCCCTGCTGTAGTCCTCGCGGACAGTGCCCCAGGCACGCTCGGCCAAATAAGGACCCCAGCGGTTCCAGTGGCCCTCGTGCTGCTGATTCATACGGAGGCGAACGCCCTCACGCGTTTTGTAAATGTTCATAATCTTTTTCCTGCCTCGCCTCGCTGGGTTACCCGCCGGACTTCACGCCCACCCGGAACGACGCTCGAAATCTTCCACCAGCATCGAGAACGCGCAGGCCGTCACCGGAAGTAAGCGCGCTCGTCGGAGCGGTCATGGGCTCAAGCGCGATGAAATCCTTCCCCTCGGGAGCAAAGACTTGCGCGTACGGGAATCCTTCCAGAAACGTGACCGTAATTCTGCGGCCACCGCCAGATATCGAAAAAGAAGACTGCTCACCGATCACCGCAAAACCATCGTCATAACTCTTGTCCCCGAGCAGGGAATCCCTTGGCTCGAAGTTTTCTTTCCCTCCCGTGGGAATCCCGCGTGAATCCAGCAGCAACTTGAGCATTGCAGGCAATCGCAGACGCCACTGTGCGCGCGGCAATTGCGGTATCCCGAAGTAAGGGTGAAAGCCGAAACTGATAGGGACGGCCGTGCCAGCGCCAGCAAAAACAGTTGTTTGCAGCGTCAAATGATCCAGAGCAAGTGTCGCGGCGATCTCCACTGTGTGCGGGTACGGAAAGACCGCGAGAAACTCCGCCCGATCCCATTCGAGTCGCGCCAGAAACGAATCTCGTTTCGCCTCGACGATTTCCCACACCAGCATGCCCCACGGAACGCCATGAATCGGCAGGCCGCGATCGTCAAAATGCAGCAACCGCGAATTCGGATCAAGAGCCACATCACGTCCAGCCGCTCGATACTTCAGAGTCGCGAGTCGATTCGCCCAGGGATACAGAAGCGGAATTCCCGCCGTGCTGCCCTTGGCTCGGGCCGTTTCCAGATCATCGATGCGCCGCAGCAGTTCCTCTCCCCAATGGCGAAGCGAAACACCCAACAACCCGGCGCTCGGCCAAAAATCGGCGCAGAGGTCAGCGGCGGCCAGGGAGAGTCTAGCGGTGGAGTTCATTATTCTTTCTCTGCTAATTTCATTTGTTCTTGTCAACAATTGGCCGAGGCGATGTCAGGTTATTTCAACCGTGCAGACTCCGCGTTCCGAAAATTTCCGCGGCCCTCTGCTTCGACGGCGGCCACTTTCCTCAGGCGGCGCAAGTGCCGCTGTTCCTGGCTATACTTCGCTCCCAGAAAAGTCTGCACAAGATCCCACGCAACGCAGGCCCCCACCGTGCGTCCGCCCATGCAGAGTATGTTCATGTGATCGTCCTCGACACCTTGCTTCGCGGAAAAATGATCATGAATCAGCGCCGCGCGCACTCCCAATATTTTGTTGGCGCAGACCGACGCCCCCACCCCGCTGCCACAAATGGCAATGCCACGCTCCACTTTGCCTGCAACCACCGCTCGCGCAAGCGGAAGCACATAATCGGGATAATCATCGCCACTCGAAAGGGAATTCGCCCCGAAATCCACAACTTCGTGGCCTGCCGCGCGAAGCTGGCCAGCCAGCTCTTCCTTCAATCCAAACCCACCATGATCCGTAGCAATCCCTACGCGCATCTAAGTGCTCCCTTTCAATCGTCGAACACTAGTCAAGGTCAGGACGCCGAGAGCCGGCCCGCCGCATCCCGATCAGCCAGCACAAAAGTGTTCTCTTGACGAATCCGCCCGGATGGAATCGAACTGTCGCCGGCCAGCAACTTCGGCAGGATCTCTACTTTCTCCTTACCCGTCACCAGAAACAGGATTTTCCGCGATCGATTGATGATCGGATAAGTGAGAGTCATCCGCCGCCGTCCCATGTACACCGCCGTAAGCGCCACATCCGCATTCGTCACCGCCAACACTGGATCGCCTGGCACCAGCGAAGCGGTGTGTCCGTCCGGGCCCATGCCAAGGTGGGTAAGATCCAAAACTGGCGGCGATCCCGATAGCTCCGCGAGCGTCGCGGCATATTGTTTCGCGGCCGCTTCCAGGTCGCTTGCCTCCACGGGCATGGCATGAATATTTTCTTTCGGAATCGGCGCGTCCTCGAGAAGACTCTCGTGGAGATGCGTCAGATTTCGATCAGAACTGCCGGCGGGAGCAACGCGCTCATCCACCTGCACCATGTGCATCTGCTTCCACGGAACGTCTTCTGTCGCCAAAGCGCGCAGCATCACCCACGGTGTATGTCCGCCACTCACCGCAATCACGAATCGTCCGCGGGCGGCAACCGCAGCCCGCGCTTCCGCCGCGATAAATTCCGCGGCCTTCTGTGCGACGACTTCCGGATTCGCCAACACGTCGACTTTCATCTGACTCACTTCCTTCTGGGCGTTATGGATTGTGCGCATCAACTGTAGCCACGTCATTTCTAGTCAAATTGGGATTACGATTCATGGTGGACTGGTCTGAGCATTGCTGGTCTCATTCCACAGCTGAATTACCGGTCGAGACAATTCCTGATCGTACCCTAGGGCGCTCAAGCTTGCCGTGCTCAGAAGGAGATTTCTACTGTGGATCGTACGTGCGACGCCCACCAGCTTGACGCAAGGACGCGAATGAAATGCCCGCTCGAGAAAAGGAGCACATTCCCCGGAATGGCGCGAATTCGCTTCACGACACGCGGTCTGCTCGCGCTGCCACCTCTCCCGGCATTTCTCCCCCAGGGCACCCATCACGGGCGTGCCAATTACGCGACACCATGTCACGCAAGACTCGCGGGCTTATGCGCAGTCTCGGTCCTGCTACCACGCTGAACGCCCGCCCCAAAATCAGCCTCCCCTGCGGTTTTTCGGGTGGACAGCCGCATTAATTTTTGCCCAGCAGCAATTCCTTCGTAGCCGCGACAACATGATCTGGCTCGAATCCAAATTTTCGTTGCAACTCTTTGAGCGGGGCGGAAGCTCCGAACGTTTTCATACAGGTAAGCTGCCCGCCGGTGCCGACGTATCGCTCCCATCCAAAGCTTGAGGCTTGCTCCAGGGCAACGCGCGCCTTCACATGAGGCGGCAGCACCGTGTCCCTATACTCCTGAGTTTGGTGATCGAAGATTTCCCAGGACGGCATCGAGACGACTCGCGAGCGAATACCATCGGCGACCAGTTTTTCATGGGCTTGCACCGCGAGACTGACTTCGCTGCCGGACGCGATGAGAATCACCTCGGGATTCCCCCCGGGGATATCCGCGAGGACGTAGGCGCCGCGAGCAAGCCCAGACGCGGGGGCGTACTTGGCTCGGTCCAAGGTCGGCAACGGCTGGCGTGAAAGCGCCAGCACGGCGGGTTCGTGACGCAGCCGAATGATATAGCGGTAGGCCTCCACGACTTCATTGGCGTCACCCGGTCGGAGTGTGATCAGGCCTGGGATAGCGCGTAATGACGCTAGATGCTCGACGGGCTGGTGTGTTGGGCCATCCTCTCCGTCGCCCATAGCGTCATGAGTGAAGACAAGGATGGTTGGCAGCTCCATCAATGCCGAGAGCCTGATGGCAGGCCGCGCATAATCACTGAAAATGAAGAACGTCGCGCCGAATGGTCGAAGCTTTGAGAGCGAGAGTCCATTCACGATTGCAGCCATCGAGTGTTCGCGGATTCCGAAATGCAGGTTCTTTCCGCCGGGGCTATTCGCTTGGATGCTTCCCGCGCCTTCGTACTTCAATGTGGTCTTGTTCGACGGTCCAAGATCCGCCGAACCGCCGAGAAACCAGGGGATATTTTGCGCGAGAGTATTCAACACTTTGCCAGATGCTTCGCGCCCGGCGACTCCCTTTGGGTCGGCTGGAAATACCGGAAGGTCGCGATCCCATCCTGCGGGAAGCTCTCGCCGCTGCATCAGATCAATCTCGGCGGCCAGCTCCGGAAATTTTATCTGATACTGGGCAAAGAGTTTAGTCCACTCAAGCCGGGCCTGATCACCCCGGGCACCCACTCCGGATCTGAAGTGATTGTAGACGCCGTCAGGCACGAGGAACTTCGCGTCCTCAGGCCAGCCATATACGCGCTTGACCAGGCGGACCTCGTCATCGCCCAGTGGCTCGCCGTGAGCTTCCGGCGTGTCTTGCTTATGCGGAGAACCGTAGCCGATATGGCTATCCAAAATGATGAAGGTCGGTCTTTCCTTCGTCTTCCTGAAAATTTCAAAGGCGCGTTCGATCCGATCGATGTCGTTGGCATCACCAACGCGCAGGACATTCCACCCGTACGCCAGAAATCGCGTCGCAACATCTTCCGTGAACGCGATACTTGTGTCCCCTTCGATCGTGATGTGGTTGTTGTCGTAAATCCAACAGAGATTGTCGAGGCCCAGGTGCCCGGCGAGGGACGCCGCTTCCGAGGATATCCCTTCCATCATGCAGCCATCCCCGCATACGGCATAAATGTGGTAGTTAAAAATCTCAAAGTCCGGTCGATTGTAATGGGCAGCCAACCACCTCTCTCCGATAGCCATGCCCACGCTCGTCGCAACGCCTTGTCCGAGCGGACCGGTCGTCGTCTCAACTCCTGAGACCCAGTGGTATTCCGGGTGTCCGGGTGCCCTACTGTCGAGCTGCCGAAATCGGCGGATGTCGTCCAGTGTCACCGAGGGTTGGCCAAGTCTCTCGTAGTTAGCGTTGACCGCCTGAGTCTGTGTAAGGTGGAGGATGGACCAGAGTAGCATCGATGCGTGCCCGTTCGAGAGCACAAAGCGATCTCGGTTTGGCCAGATCGGGTCCTTCGGATCAAAATACATGGTCCGGTTCCACAGAGTGTATACAAGCGGGGCCAGCGCCATCGGGGTCCCCGGATGCCCCGAGTTCGCCTGTTGCACAGCGTCGATCGACAGAGTGCGAATCGTATTCACGCAAAGCTGATCAAGGTTTGGTTTCATATTTGTTCCAGCAAGTTGTGTCGCTCCCATAAGTTTCACCTCGACGTGGTTTGAATTCATCTGAACCTGTTTTCAATTCGCTGGGCTTGCAAGATTCCGCTACGTAGACGTTGCCTCCACCGCAGCAACCTTGCCCAAGCGGCGCAGGTGGCGTTCATCCGAGCTGTACTTCGCTTCGAGAAAGGTGCTGGCAAGATCCCAGGCAACGCAAGGACCCACAGTTCGACCGCCCATACATAAAATATTCATGTGATCGTCTTCGACTCCTTGTTTCGCCGAGAAGTGGTCATGTATCAGAGCTGCACGCACACCCTTCACCTTATTCGCACAGATTGAAGCGCCCACGCCACTTCCGCAGATGGCGATCCCACGTTCAACTTTTCCCGCAACGACGGCGTGGGCCAGCGGAAAAACATAGTCCGGGTAATCATCACCAGAAGTTGCGCTCAGCGCACCAAAATCGACAACTTCATGCCCGGCAGCGTGAAGCTGGCTGACCAGCTGCTCCTTCAACCCAAATCCACCGTGATCTGTCGCAATTCCCACGCGCATGCTCGCACCTTCTTTCTACTTCCGAATTGTGACGGGTGCTAAGACGCCGCCGCCCGATCTGCTGCGCCACGGTCGGCCAGAATCACAGTGTTGTCCTGACGTATCCGTCCCGAAGGAATCGAATTGTCGGCGGCGAGCAATTTGGAGAGCATTTTGACTTTTTCCTTTCCGGTTACCAGAAACAGGATGCGACGCGAACGGTTGAGGATTGGATACGTGAGTGTCATCCGCCGCCTACCCATGTAGACGCGAGTGAGAGCGACGTCTGTGTTCGTCATGGTAAGCACCGGATCACCAGGAACGAGCGAAGCGGTGTGGCCGTCAGGTCCCATGCCCAGATGGGCCAAATCAAGGACGGGCGGCGAACCAGCCAGGTCGGCAAGAGTTGCAGCGTACTGTTTGATGGCAGCCTCCAGGTCGCTGGCCTCGACCGGCATGGGATAAATATTTTCCGTGGGAAGCGGAGCGTGCGCGAGAAGACTCTCCCGCAGGTGAGTGAGATTCCGGTCGGGATCGCCGGCTGGAGCAATGCGCTCATCCACCTGAACGAAGTGCATCTGCTTCCAGGGCACGTCTTCGGTGGCCAGATTGCGCAGCATGACCCATGGAGTATGGCCACCACTCACAGCGATGACAAAGCGGCCGCGAGCAGCAACCGCCGTCCGAGCTTCAGCGGCGATAAACTCAGCGGCTTTCTGTGCGACGGCATCCGGATTGGCCAGGACTTCGATGTTCATGGCACTCACTCCCTTCCAAGCAGAGTTGAGAACGCAGTAGGCGAGAAGAGGCGTGTCCTAACAGCGGCAACGCTGTGTTTCCTTACTTGAAAGAGCCTGCAGTTGCTGCGGATGCAGGACCCCCGATCACCGGATTCTCCCAGCCGTTCGGAGGCGCGATACGTGTTGCGGCCTCTTTAGGACCCCAGCTGCCCGGCTCGTATTCGTAAGCCGGCGTGGCGAGTGTTAGGATGGGGTCGACGATGCGCCAGGCTTCTTCGACGTAGTCTTGCCGGGCAAAAATCGAAGCGTCGCCCGCCATGGCATCCCCGAGCACGCGCTCGTAGGCGTCGATTTCCGTAGCCTCTGGATGGTGGTGTGCCATCATTTCCACCGACTCGCCAACCATTGCTTCGCCAGGAGTCATAACCGTCATACCCAGGGCGATATCTACATCGGGGCTAATGCGGAAGCGCAAATGATTTTGCGTCAACTTGCTTTGACGAATTACCGTGGGCGGCAACTTGAACTTGGCGAGGACTTCCGTGCAGGTAACCGGAAGGCACTTCCCCGCCCGCAAATAAAAGGGAACACCGCGCCAGCGCCAGGAGTCGACTTCGAGCCGCATAGCCGCGAAGGTTTCCATCTTCGAGTCCTTGGCAACGCCATGTTCCGCTCGATAACCGCGGAACTGCCCGCGGACGACGTCCGATTCCTGCAGGGAAGGAATGGCCTTGAGGACTTTCACCTTCTCGTCACGGACGGTTTCGCTGTCAGTACGAACGGGAGGTTCCATCGCGAGATTACAGAGAACCTGGAATAGATGATTCTGCATGACGTCGCGAATCGTGCCGGTCTGGTCATAGAAGGCCCCGCGGCCCTGTACGCCAAAATCCTCGGCCATGGTAATCTGGATACTATCAATGTAATTGCGATTCCAGAAGGATTCCATGAAGGCATTGGCAAAGCGGAAGACGAGCATATTGTTGACCGGACGCTTGCCGAGGTAGTGGTCGATGCGAAAAATGTCCTGTTCATCGTAGGCACTGTGAAGAATCTTGTTCAGTGCCTGGGCGGAGGCGAGGTCATCACCGAACGGTTTTTCGACGATGACGCGCGAGCCTTTGCCGCAGCCCGACTTCACCAACTGTTCGACAACCTCGCCAAACAGCACCGGAGGAATCGCCAAATAGTGAGCGGGGTGCTCGGCCTTGCCGAGTTCCTTGCGCAAGTTCTGGAAGGTGGCAGCATCGTTGTAATCGCCGTCGACATAATGGAGCAGGCCGGAAAGTTTTTCCCACGCTGCGGGGTCGAGGCCGCCGTGTTTTTCGAGGCTGTCCTTGGCTCGGGCCTTCAATTGATCGAGATTCCAGCCGGCCTTGGCTACGCCGATGATCGGGAGGTTGAGGTGCCCTCGTTTCAGCATGGACTGGAGCGACGGAAAGATTTTCTTGTAGGCCAGATCGCCGGTTGCACCAAAAAAGACCAAAGCATCGGAATGAATCGCGCTCATGGTGTACTCCCTTTCACATGCGGCTACTTGCCGGCAGCTTTCTCCATATGTCCGCCAAATTCATAACGCATCGCGGAGAGAAGCTTGTCGGCAAATTCCGCTTCACCGCGGGAACTGAATCTCTCGTAGAGTGCCGCGGTCAGTACGTGCGCAGGCTGCGCCTCGTCGATCGCGGCCTTGATCGTCCAGCGCCCTTCGCCGGAATCAGAGACGCGGCCGGCAAATTTCGCGAGAGTGGGGTCGTCGAGCAAGGAGATGGCCGTCAGATCCAACAGCCAAGAGGCAATGACGCTGCCGCGGCGCCAGACTTCCGCGACATCTTTCAGGTCAAAGTCGTACTGATAGTGCTGTGGGTCGCGAAGAGGGGTGGTTTCGGCATCGACGACGTGATCCTGCTTGCCGACATTGGCGGCGCGAATGATTCCGAGGCCTTCGGCATAGGCAGCCATGATGCCGTATTCGATGCCGTTGTGGACCATCTTGACGAAGTGGCCGCCACCATTGGGGCCACAATGCAAATACCCCTGTTCCGAGGTGCCGCCGACTTTGTCGCGACCGGGAGTGCGCGCGATATCGCCGATACCCGGAGCCAGACAGGCAAAAATGGGATCGAGGTGCTTTACGATGTCCTTTTCACCACCGATCATCATGCAATAGCCACGTTCGAGTCCCCAAACACCGCCGCTCGTGCCGACATCGACGTAATGAATTTTTTTGGCGGCGAGCTCCTTGGCGCGCCGAATGTCGTCGACATAGTAGGAATTACCCCCGTCAATCAAGATGTCGTCGGCTTCGAGCGAGGGCAAGAGGTCATGAATGGTCTGGTCAACGACGGCGGCCGGGACCATCAGCCAAACCGCACGGGGCTTTTGAAGTTTCTTCACGAAGTCCTGGAGAGAGGAAGAGCCGACCGCCTTCTCCTGGGCCAGTTCGTCGACGGTTTTCTGCGACCTGTCGAAAACCACACACTGATGGCCACCCTTGATAAGGCGCCGCACCATGTTTGCACCCATTAT
>Ga0306921_10006607_pt1 | contig 12102 bp, 4 predicted proteins | sample sta12Cox44000080_FD_203760 | JGI IMG/M metagenome (GOLD analysis project Ga0306921, IMG submission 203760) | Lab enrichment of tropical soil microbial communities from Luquillo Experimental Forest, Puerto Rico - statoxic.12C.oxic.44.000.080 (v2)... | ecosystem: Environmental > Terrestrial > Soil... | reverse complement strand
TCGTCACGCCGGTCACGCGCATCATTCGCGACATGTCGGCGGATCAACCGATTGAGCGCGCCGCTACGCTCGAAGACGTTCGCGCTGAGGTACTCACTCCACATCGCTTGAATTCGGTGGTGTTTGGTGTGTTTGCAGCAGTCGCATTAGCGATAGCGGTGGTCGGCGTCGCGGGCGTACTTGCATTTTCGGTCAGTGCTCGGACACGAGAGTTCGGTATCCGGCTGGCGCTTGGATCGGAGCCGCAGCGTCTTTTCAAAGATGTCATCGCCGAAGGTGCTGCAATGGCCAGACTGGGGATTGTGGCTGGCGCGTTATTCGGATTCCTCCTGGCGCGCGTGGCACGCAGCTATTTCGCGGATGTAACCATGCCTGGCATTTTTGCAACAGCAGCCTCTGCGCTCGTGCTGCTGGTCGTCGCGGTAATCGCGTCGATGCTGCCCGCGGCGCGCGCCGCGCGGGTTGATGTGATTCAAGCGCTACGCACCGAATAACATGAACGACGTAACGTTCGCTCTGCGCCAGCTCCGCAAATCGCCGGGGTTCACGTTACTTGCAGTGTTCACGTTGGCGCTCGGTATCGGCGCGACCACAGCGATCTTCAGTTTGATCGACGATCTCTTTCTGCGCGGCCTGCCGTTTTCCGAGCCATCCAGAATCTTGCGCGTCTCTAGCGAAGCAAAGGACCGCAATGTGCAGCAGATTCCGTTTTCTGTTCCGCGCTTCTGGCATTATCGCGATAGCCAGACCGTCTTTTCGGAATTCGCCGCTGATGCGGGCACCGGTTTTATTCTGACTGGTCTTGGCGATCCGATTCAACTCAATGGCGCCAATGTTACCGCGAATTATTTTCATCTGCTCGGTGTGCGACCAATATTCGGACGATTGTTCCTGGCCGAAGAGGAACAAAAAGCCGATGTCGCATTGATCAGCCAACATTTTTGGCGCAGCAAGCTGGCCAGCGATCCACAAGTATTGGGCCGCGTGCTGACATTGAACGGTGTGCCGACAACAATCGTCGGCGTCGTGCCGACCGGCTCGCTAGCTTGGTGGGGACCAAACCTGGAGATCTGGACGGTAAGACCATTCGAATTACCGGGCATTGCCAAGGATATGCTGATGCGTGGCGTCAGTTACCTGCGCGTGATCGGACGGTTGAAGCCGGGCGTGACGATCGATCAAGCGCGAGCCGCACTGCCAGCCGTACAGGAAAGTTATCGCGCGCAAAATGCCGCGAACGCCGATAGCAATTGGGCGCCAGTGGTGGTGACCGCGCCGGAAGATGCCACTGGAAATTTGCGGCCTGCCTTTCTCACTCTCCTGGCCGCAGTTTCGTTGGTGTTGTTGATCGCCTGCAGCAACGTCGCAAATCTGTTGCTCGTTCGCTTCACTGGACGCCGTCGTGAAATCTCTTTGCGTGTTGCGCTCGGGGCGTCGCGTCGAGGAATTGTGCGTCTGTTTGTATTGGAAAGCACACTGGTGAGCGTGTTCGCCGGGTTGCTTGGTTTAGGAATTGTCACCTTGCTGATGCCGGTTATTCCAAAACTCGCTGGCCAAAATGTTCCGTTAGAAACCACAGCCGCCATTAGTTGGCCGGTGCTTTTCTTCACCTTGTCGTTGTCGATCTTAACTGGTATCGCCATGGGTGCCTATCCGGCTTGGCAAAGCTCACGCTCCGATTTGGTTGACGGTTTGAAAGATGGCGGCCGTGCCATGAGTGGAAGTATAGGTCAACATCGAATTCGCCGGCTGCTTGTGGCTGCGCAAGTTGGCTTATCGGTCGTTCTTCTGGCTGGCGCCGCATTACTCATCACGAGTTTCTTCCGCCTCAGTCGCCAGGAAGCAGGATTCAGGACCGAGCGCATCTGGATCGGTGGCATAGGGCTGCCACCAGCGCGCTATGCCGATGAAGCGGCATTGGCGCAATTTTCCAAACGCTTGCAGGATGAACTGCAGGTCGCGCCCGGCGTCGAGACTGTCGCCATCAGTGACGGAGTTCCGCTGGGGGGTGGCCTCGGGCGCTCACCTTATGCCCGTGCCGACAAAAATCCGCCACCGATCAATCAGCGGCCGCTCGGCAACATGCACAGCATCTCTCCCGGATATTTGCGTACTTTCGGCATTCCGTTGATCGCCGGGCGGGACTTTGACGAACGCGACGCCCGAGATCGTCCGTTTGTCGTTCTGATCAGCCAGTCGACTGCGAAACGGATGTATCCGGGCGAAGATCCAATCGGCCATCAGTTATTTTTCGGTGCCCAAAACGGAACCGGCCAGCTTGCGGAGATTGTTGGGGTTGTCGGCGATATCCGCTTCCAGCGTCTCGATCAAGCCGATGATGTTGAATTCTATCGGCCTTTGCCGCAGCGCATTTTTCCATTCATCAACGTGGCCGTGCGAAGCAAACTTCGGCCGGAAGCCATTGGGCAGATCGTTCGAAGCACAGTCGGCAAGATCGACAATCAACTTCCTATCATTCAGCCGACAACGATGGAAGCCGTCGCAACTCAATCGCTCGGACCACAGCGGTTAACAATGACGTTACTGTCCCTGTTTGCCGGCGTGGCACTCTTACTCGCGATGGTCGGAATCTACGGCGCAGTAGCTTACACAGTTGAACAGCGCACCGGAGAAATTGGCGTGCGCATGGCCTTGGGCGCGCAAGCGCGCGACGTCTTGAGGCTGGTTGTCGGTCAGGGAATGAAGCCGGTGTTATTCGGGCTGGCTGTCGGATTGATCGCTACCTTCGGTCTCGGCCGGTTGATCACGGCGCAGCTGTATCAGGTTTCAGCGCAAAATCCGATGTTGCTGAGCGCGGTGATCGTTACGCTGACCCTCGTTGCTTTGATCGCCTGTCTTTTACCGGCGCGACGCGCCACGCATGTTGATCCGATTCAAGCCCTCCGCACCGAGTAATATGAACGACGTAACCTTCGCTCTGCGCCAGCTCCGCAAATCACCGGGTTTCACTTTGGTCGCTATCCTGACGCTTGCACTCGGTATCGGTCTGAACACGGCAATTTTCAGCGTTGTAAACGCGGTGCTGCTGAAACCGCCGGTATACAAGAACCCGGAGCAGCTCGTATGGATTTGGGCAACGCGAAAGAATGTCCCGCGCGCGTTTTATTCCATTCCGAATTTCAACGATACACGCGCGCAATCGCAAACTATCCGCGATTGGATCGCCTTCGGCACATGGGGCGCAAATCTTCGCGGGCCTAACGAGACAGAGCGACTGCAAGGAATCAAGATTTCATCTGGCGCGCTTCAAAACCTCGGAGTCGAGGCGGCCGCGGGTCGAACCTTCGTGGCCAATGACGAAAAGCCCGACAGCGCGCGCGTTGTCATGGTGAGTTACAGCGTGTGGCAACGACGTTTTGGAGGCGATCCACGGATCATTGGCTCGACCCAAATTCTGAATGGCGACAGCTACGCGGTAATCGGTGTACTGCCGCGTGAGGCAATTATTCCGAACGCCGAAGTTGATGTGATCGCGCCATTGAATCTCGACACCGATGAGCGCCGCACCGAACGGGGGACAAACTTTCTGCGGCTGATGGCGCGCTTAAAGCCTGGCGTTACACCGCAACAAGCGCAGGCTGAGCTGGCCGCGATTAGTGATCGGCTACGCGAGCAGTTTCCAATTGACAACGGCAATCTCACCGCGCCGCGCGTGCTGAAATTGCAGGACGAAATCGTTGGCGAATACAAACAGATGCTGGGGATAATTTTTGGCGCTGTAATCGCCGTGCTGATGATCGCATGCCTGAATCTCGCGAATCTTCAACTCGCACGCGGATCGGCACGGCAGCATGAGTTGGCCGTTCGCAGTGCACTCGGCGCAAGCCGCTGGCGCATTTTGCGACAACTGCTGAGCGAAGGTGCATTGCTGGCTTTGGCTGGCGGCTTCGTTGGGTTATTGCTCGCTAGTTGGGGTAAAGATCTGCTGGTTTGGCTTGCACCCTCCGATTTTCCGCATGCGCGGGACGTCATAGTCGACCCGGTTGTGATTGGATTCTGTCTGGGCACTTCTGTTCTTGCCGCGCTGGCCGTGAATTTCGTACCGGCGTTTCGTGCCGCTTCCGCCGACATCAACAAAGATTTGAAATCGAGCAACCCTTCGACTGGCGCGGATCTCTCACGCAGCCGCGCTCGTAACGCTCTGGTCGTGAGCGAAGTCGCTCTTTCGCTCGTTTTGCTGATTTGCGCCGGTCTCCTGATCAAGAGCTTCGCGCGACTGGAACGCGTTAATCCGGGATTCGATTACCGTCGTGCACTCGCGGTGCGTCTGGCGTTACCGCCCGCAAAATATTCCGACGGTGATGTCGCCAAGCAATTCTATGATCAGCTTGCCCCACGGCTACAGTCTCTTCCCGGAGTCGACTCGTTAGGTGCAATCAGCGCACTCCCAATGAGTGGCCTGACGGCACGCACCGAGTTCCTGATTTCCGGCAAATCTCCCGCCCGCCCAAGCGACGTGCCTGGTGCGCAACATCGTTGGGTCACGCCGGGATACTTCGCAGCCATGCACATGCCGTTGCTACGCGGTCGCGATTTCTCCGAGCATGACAGAAAAGAAAGCGCTGGCGTGGTGGTAATCGACGAAGCGCTGGCGCGGCGCTTCTTCGCGGATTCAGACCCAATTGGCACTCACCTTCGCACAACCCTTGGAGATGTTACCTCCGACCGCGACTACGAAATCATTGGGATCGTACAAAGCGTAAAGCACAACACGCTCACCGAAGAAGCGCTACCGACCTTCTACGGCCCGATGCCTCAAATTCCGAAGCCTGTGGCCGGATTCCTCGCCAACAACTTCAGTCTGGTGGTTTGCACAAGCATGGACGCACAAACAGTCGCCGAGTCCCTCCGTCGAGAATTGCGCACGATCGATTTAGACGTCGCCGTTTCGACGGTCAAACCGCTCGAGCAAATCGTTACAGCGTCTGTCGCATCGCGTCGGTTCAATCTCGTGCTCCTCGCGGCATTCGCCGGAACTGCTTTGCTGCTCGCCGGTGTGGGAATTTATGGGGTGATCGCGTTTCTGGTTGCAACGCGCACGCACGAGATCGGCGTTCGTATGGCGCTCGGCGCGCGTCGCGCCGATGTGATGCAACTCGTTCTCGGGCACGGGCTCAAGCTGGTCCTGGCGGGCATCGCGGCAGGATGGGTTGGCGCTCTGATGGCCACGCGCGGCCTAACGAGTTTGCTTTTTGCAACCGCGCCAACCGATCCGCTCACCTACACCGGCGTCGCTGCCCTCCTCACACTGGTGGCCTTGCTGGCCAGCTATGTCCCGGCGCGACGCGCCACGAAAGTCGACCCAATTCAGGCTCTGCGCGCCGAGTGACATGAATGATTTAAGACTCGCTTTTCGCCAGCTTCGCAAATCGCCGGGATTTACTCTCGTGGCGGTGCTGACGCTGGCGCTTGGCATCGGCGCGAACACCGCCATCTTCAGCGTGGTCAACGCGGTGTTGTTAAAGCCACTGCCGTTTCCGTCACCAGATCGGCTTGTCGCCGTTGGCAGCACAAATCTGAAGGACCCGGACAGGTCGCACCGGTTCAACTCGCTTTCTTATCCGGACTTCTTCGATTTCCGAAATCAAAACCGCACCTTCGACTGCATGTCGGTCTATCGCGGCGGCAGTTATGCGCTCGTTAACGAACAAGGTGCACAAAACGTCCAGGGGCTAAAGGTTAGCGCGGAATTTTTTGACGTCCTCGGTGTTAAGCCGGTGATCGGCAGGGCGTTTGTTCGCGAAGATGAACAAGCGGGAGGCGGACCGGGAGGATTAAAGGTTATTCTCACTCACAATTTATGGATGCGGCTCTTTAATGGTGATAAGACCGCGATCGGTCGCACACTGCGCATCCAGGGCCACTCCTACACCGTCATCGGAATCATGCCCCGCGGATTTCAATTTCCGTTCGAAACGCCGGCCACCGAAATGTACGTCACGCTTGCGGAGGACGCAGCGAACGCAGACGGAACGAAACCGAACACAGAACAGCGTGGCAATCACCTGCTTTTGGCATTTGGTCGACTTAAGCCGGGCGTGAACGTGGCGCAGGCGGATGCCGATTTGCGAACGATCGCGGCTGCGTTGGAAAAACGATATCCGGACACGAACACGCAATTTGGTGCGGCCGTCGCGCCGCTGCGCGATGATCTCGTTGGGGACGTGCGCACTGCGCTTTACGTGCTCTTCGGTGCGGTCGTTTGCGTATTGCTTATTGCCAACGCCAACGTCGCGAATTTGATCCTCGCGCGCGCGTCCGTCCGCGGAAAGGAGATTGCTTTGCGAGCGGCACTGGGTGCGAGTCGCAAGCGAATCATTCGTCAATTACTCACGGAAAGTTTGTTACTCGCCGGAATTGGCGGCTTGCTCGGTCTGTTCATTGCGAAGTGGGGAACCGATGCGCTCATCGTGACCGTGCCGCAAAATATTCCGCGCTTTAGCGCAATCCAACTTGATGACGCTGTCCTCGCCTTCACCTTCATAATTTCCGTTGCCACTGGTGTTGTTTTCGGATTGGTCCCCGCGTGGCACGCGTCACGTGTGGACCTTAACAATGCCCTCAAGACAGGTGCGCGAATCGGTACCGGAGGCGAACACAAGCATCGTCTCCGTAATGGACTCGTCATGGGAGAGATCGCGATCGCACTGATTCTGTTGGTTTGTGCCGGGTTATTGATTCAAACATTCGCCCGGCTTGGTCGCGTCCAAACCGGTCTGCGCGCGGAAAATCTTTTCACAGCGCGCGTCAATTTGCCGGACACGTCCTATCCGCGACCAACGGATGTGAACGCATTTTTCGATCAATTGCTTGGAAAGCTCCGAGCCATCCCAGGAGTCAATTCCGCCAGCATTATTCTGCCCCTGCCGCTGACCGGGAGTAACATAACGACTGATTTCGACATGGCAGAGCATCCGCTGCCGGAAGGACAACGGAACGATGCTCCCATGCGCATCACCGGGTTGGATTATTTCGAGACAATGGGCATCCCGCTCTTGGAGGGCAGAGTTTTCGAGGAAACGGACAAGTTCGACTCGCTTCCCGTTGTCATAGTGAATGAGCGCTTCGCCCAAAAATTTTTTCCGGGGCAAAATGTAGTCGGCAAACGCATCCAGCCCGGCTGGAGTGTCGGCGATGACAAGCCCAAGATGCGTCAGATTGTCGGCGTTGTTGGGAACGTGAGACACCTTTCGCTCCAGAAAGATTTCACGCCGGAAATGTACGTGCCGGCTACACAAGTTCCGGTTAACCTCGTCTGGATCATAGCGCGGACGAGCCTTTCTGATTCCGCCGCCCTTACCACCGCCGTGCGTGATCAGCTCGCCAGGCTCGATCGCGATGTTCCGCTCACTCAAGTTCGCGTTTTTGACGAATACATGTCGCGAACGCTGGCTAAGCCGCGCTTCAACGCCTTGCTATTATCGATCTTCGCGGGAACTGCACTTCTTCTCACGGCGATTGGAATTTACGGCGTGCTTGCTTATTCCGTCTCGCAGCGCACAAACGAAATCGGAATCCGGATCGCACTCGGCGCCGCGCAATCGAACATTTTCCGGTTGGTTGTTGGCGAGGCGATGCTGTTGGTCGCAATCAGTATCGCGATCGGGTTGCTAGGCGCATTCATGGCAACGCATTTCCTCAGCAGCCTGCTTTACGGCGTCGCCGCGTGGGATCCTATCACGTTCGCCTCAATTGCGACGCTTATTGCCGCCGTTGCGTTTCTCGCTTGCTGGCTCCCGGCCCGCAGGGCCATGCGCGTTGATCCTGTTATTGCCCTTCGTGCTGAATGATGACTGTAACCACATGAACGACCTCAAGTTTGCACTTCGCCAGATTCGCAAATCACCGGGATTCACCCTGGTTGCTGTCTTGACGCTTGCACTCGGCATCGGCGCGAACACCGCGATATTCAGCATCGTCAACGCCGTCCTGCTTCGTCCGCTTCCATATCCGTACGCTGACCACATCATGGTTCTGAACGAATCTTCCGGGCCAGGTCAGGACTACTCCGTTGCGCTGCCCGACTATTTTGATTGGCGAAATGATAATACCGTTTTTGAGCATCTCGCCGCTACTCACAAAGAATCGCGAAATCTCAGCGGTATTCCCGGTCGTGATCCGGAACGCGTTTCGTGCGCCTCAGTGACGCGGAATTTCTTCAACATTGTCGGATTACCGCCGGAGATCGGTCGAACATTTAGCGAAGATGAAGATAAGGTGGGCGCGCCGCCGGTCGTTGTGATAAGCGACCGTTTATGGCGTCGCGTCTTTAATGCCGATCCCGGTGTGCTCGGACGTTCTATCACGCTGCACGATCAGAATTACATCGTCATCGGAGTGATGCCGCCGCAAGTCACTTCGCCGCAGGACAGCGATATCTGGTTGTCGATGATGCGCAGGAGCAATAACGCGGTGTGGATGCAGCGCTTCATCCACCCAATGATCTATGTCTGGGGTAAGCTCAAGCAAGGCGTAACTCTCGATCAAGCGCGCACCGAAATGAAAGGAATCGCCGCGCGCCTGGAGAAAGCCTATCCCGACACGAACGGACAGGAAACGGCTGTCGTTACGCCGTTGATTGAAAATCTCGTGGGCAAATACCGAACAAATCTGGCAATGCTGCTCGCAGCAGTCGGTTTGGTATTGTTCATCGCGTGCGCGAACCTGGCCAATCTGCTTAGCGCGCGAGGATCAGCCCGCACGAAAGAGCTCGCGGTTCACGTGGCTGTCGGCGCAACGCGCGGCAAGATCATTAAGAAGCTGTTACTTGAGAGTTTTGTAATCGCACTACTTGGCAGCGCACTTGGATTCTTCTTTGCGGTGTGGGTACGCGATGGTTTGAAGGCGCTCAGTCCAGAAGGCGTATCTCGGTTCCAACAAATTTCATTCGATCTGCCGGTTCTGGGTTTCACATTCTTGATCGCGTCCCTGACAACTGTGCTTTTCGGACTCTGGCCGGCGTGGCAGGCGTCGCGTGCGAACGTGCCGCTCGCATTGAAGGCGGGATCTGCTGGAAGCGGCGATCCGCCGGTGGCCAGACGCGCGCGGGATTGGCTGGTAATCAGCGAAATTGCACTCACGCTCACCTTGTTGGTCGCCGCTGGCCTGGTTGTGAAAAGTTTTTCGCGATTGCAATCGCTCTCGTTAGGCTACGAGCCGCGTGGGCTTTTCACAGCGCGCTTTGAATTACCGTGGCAACAATACAACAATCGCGACAAGATTGCCCTCTTCGCGAAGACGCTCCTCGAGAAAGTCCGCGCCTTGCCTGGTATGCAAAACGTTGCTGTCAGCTCGAACGGGCCGCTCATGGGCGGTTGGCAAACTGGTTTTTGGCGCGAAGAGAATCCGCGCCCGCAGCCTTCGGACATGTTGAATAGCGATCTCGAAGTGGTCGGTGGCGATTACTTTTCCACGCTCAAGGTCCCGTTGTTGCGCGGTCGCACGTTTAACGAGCGGGACACCAAGGATTCGCCGCGGGTCATCATTATCGATCAGGCGATGGCCGAGCAATATTTTCCCGGCGAAGATCCAATTGGTAAACGTCTCGGCGTTGACGTCGGCAACGACAAAGAGGGTTGGGTAATGGGCGAAATCGTTGGCGTGGTCGCGCGGATGCGATTTCATGCTGTCGATGAAATGGCGCCTTTGCCGTTGATTTACTGTTCGTTAGGCCAAGCCCAGCGAACCGGTCTTACGCTCTTCGTGAGATCGACAATGCCTTCTGCGGTGCTCGAGCGGTCGATTCGTGCGGCTGTTGCGTCAGTCGATTCTTCGCTGGCGGTTTTTGACGCCCGAGCGATGAGCGATCGCGTTCGCGAGACCTGGGGCGCGCAACGGTTGTTAAGTTTTCTATTTTCGATTTTTGCCGGACTCGCGCTGGTGCTGGCGACTATCGGTCTTTACGGGGTGCTTGCCTATACCACGCTCAAACGCATCCCTGAAATCGGTATTCGCCTCGCGCTTGGCGCGCGCCCAGCCCAAATTCGTGCACTGATTCTTTCGCACGGGATGTATTTGCTTTTGATCGGATCGGGAATCGGCCTTGCTGCTTCCTTCGCATTGTCACGCGCACTGCAGACTGTCCTTTTCGAAGTTAAAGGAATCGATCCAAGAATTTATCTCGGGGTCGGCGCGCTTCTCTTCTCAGCAACTCTCTTTGCTTCCTGGATTCCAGCGCGCCGGGCCTCAGGTGTCGATCCATTGATTGCGCTGCGTGCCGAATGATATGGACGATCTTAAACTCGCTCTTCGCCAGCTTCGTAAATCGCCTGGGTTCGCTCTGGTCGCTGTCCTGACGCTTGCGCTGGGGATCGGTGCAAACACCGCGATCTTCTCAGTCGTCGAAGGCGTGCTGCTGCGTCCTTTGCCCTTTCCGCATGCGGAACGACTCGTTAGAATTTACGAAGCGCTCGATGACAATGGCGCGCGGTCGGGAACGTTAAATCTGAGCGACCGTACGGCTGCGCGGTTCCGGGAGTTTGGGCGCGATATTTTCGAAGATGTTGCCGGTGGAACCGGCGGCGCTTCAGTCGTTAGTGCAAAGGCCGGTTCTCCGGCGCAAACTGTTCCCGCCGCAAGTGTCACCTACAACTTTTTTGAAGTCCTCGGATTACCGCCGTCGCAAGGCCGCAACTTCACAACAGCAGAGGGGAGCGACAAAGCAGCGAACGTCGTCATCATCAGTGACGACTTCTGGCGCAACACATTGACTTCACGCCGTGACGTGCTCGGCAGCACGATTCTGATCGATGGAACGCCACGGACGATTATTGGTGTGATGCCGAAAGCATTCCGGCATCCGTATCGCGCGAGTTTGTGGCTGCCACTTGCGCTTGAACCCGACAATCCCGCGACCATCAACAACCATTATCTCTATGGCGTGGCGCGACTGCGTCCCGGCGTCACGCCGGTGAAAGCGGAAGAAGCTGTGAAGCGCACGTGCGCCAGGATTAATCGCGACGATCCGAATCCGGCGAACGTCCGCGGCGCGTACATCGCCCCGTTGCGCGAAAGTTTTGTGATGGATTTGCGGCCGAAAATTCTTGTCATCGTCGGGGCTGCAGTCTGTGCGCTGTTGATCGCGGCTGCGAATTTCGCCGGCCTGCTGCTTGCCCGCGTGATTGATCGGGAAGGGGAATTTGCCCTGCATGCAGCGCTTGGGGCAAGCAGGCGACGACTTGTCAGGCAGCAACTCATCCAGGCGCTTTTGCTCGCCTTGTCCGGAACCGCGCTTGGTTTGCTCATCGCATTCTGGATCACGCCAACCCTGTTCGCGCTTAGCCCGGAAGGTGCGGACGCGACCGGCAGCGCGATGCGCGAATTCGATTACACGGCGCGACTCGATCTGCCGGTGTTTGTTTTCGCCGCTGGTTTGATGGCACTGGTCGGTTTGGGTTTCGGTTTGATGCCCGCCTTGCGTGCATCGCGCACGGACTTACGCGGCGCAATGAGCGTGACTTCACGAGGCGCAACCCTCGACCGCAACGCGCGCCGCTGGCTCGGCTCATTTGTGGTGATCGAGCTCGCAATTGCCGCTGCGCTCCTGACAGCGAGCGTCACCGCGACGCAATATTTCCGGAAGCTGATCGACGAGCCATGGGGTTTTGAGACGAAGGATCGCCTCGCTTTTAGCGTCACTGTTCCCGATCGATTCTTTCCCAGGGCCGCTGCTAAACAGAGCGTGCTCGAAGCTTCGCTCGCGCAACTGCAGGGATTGCCGGGCGTCAAATCCGCCACCGTGGTGTCACCCTCGCCGATGGATGCGTCGTGGACATTGATGCTGTTCAACGCCGAAGGCGCCCCCGCACCAGAGCCACGCGGCGTCTACACCGCGTACTCGCGCGTACCCGTGCCCGGGTATTTTCAAAGCATCGGCCAGCCGATCCTGCAAGGGCGCGATTTCAACGCAAGCGATACTGCCGACGCGCCACTCGTCTGCATCATCTCCCAAAGCAACGCGAAACGCTTTTGGCCTAACGATTCGCCGATCGGCAAACGCATCCGTTGGGGACGACTCGATGGAACCCGGCCGTGGTTCACGATTGTGGGTGTGGTCGGCGATATGAAAGCGATCGCCGATCC
>Ga0306921_10006605_pt1 | contig 12103 bp, 16 predicted proteins | sample sta12Cox44000080_FD_203760 | JGI IMG/M metagenome (GOLD analysis project Ga0306921, IMG submission 203760) | Lab enrichment of tropical soil microbial communities from Luquillo Experimental Forest, Puerto Rico - statoxic.12C.oxic.44.000.080 (v2)... | ecosystem: Environmental > Terrestrial >... | reverse complement strand
CTTGCCGATGCTTCGGTTGGCTTTACTCGCCACGGGGGGTGTTCTGCATCGCCGCTAGCGGGCCGGTAACGGCTGTGAGCCTGCGTGTCCCGTTCATCCTCGCTGCGGTCGTGCTGGTGGCCCTGACGTTTCGCCTCGACCGCGACGCCGCCAACAACCTGTTTCCTCCAAAGGCGCTGTCGATCGGTGCCCCGATCGGGCTGGCGCTATGGATCCTCGCTTTTCACGGCATGACCCAGACTTCGGTGACGCTCTTTCTCCCGTTGCTGCTTCAGGTGGTCCACGGGGTCTCGCCGATCTTCATCAACTTCGTCAGCATCGTGATCTCGCTTGGTTGGAGCATCGGCACCTTCTCGGTCTCGGGCTGGTCGGGAGCGCGCGAGCGCGTCGCGCTCTTCTGCGGCCCGTTGATTGCTTTTACCGGTCTCGTGGGCCTCACCTTGGTTGCATTGCTGCCGGGACTTGCGATGCTGACGGTAAGCGCCTTTGTCATGGGGATCGGTATCGGCGTCTACAACGTGCATCTGGTGGCTCGCGCGATGGAGAGCGCTACTCCCGGCGAGCAGCGCAGCACAGCCTCGGCCCTGACTTCGGTCCGTTCGCTCGGCACCGCGTTCGGTGCGGCGATCGCCGGGGTCGTCGCGACCACGGCAGGTCTCGGAGATGCGAACCAGCAGGAGGCGGTTGGCCATGCGGTGACCGCCGTCTACTTGTTCTGCTGGATTCCTCTTGGGCTCAATGCGGTCTTGATGATCCGTTTTCTGCGAGTGACATTACCCAGGCCGTCGCCGATCCCGGCGACAGCCGAGTGATCGGAGGCATCGGCATGTCCGACCCATCCCCATCCAACCTGCCGCTCGGCGGCATTGTCGTGCTTGACTTTGGTCAGGTCTATCAGGGGCCGTACGCGACGCTGCTAATGGCGCAGGCCGGAGCCGATGTCATCAAGATCGAGCCGCCACATGGGGAGCCGTTGCGCCGGCGCGCCCCGCCGGGCAAAAGCACGACCTTCCCGATCGCGATGCTCAACTCGAACAAACGCGCGATCACCCTCAATCTGAAGCACGACCGCGGCCTAGCTTTGCTGTTCGAGATGGCCCAGCGCGCCGATGTGCTGCTCGAGAATTTCTCGCCGGGGACAATGGAACGGCTCGGTGCCGGCTGGCCGGCGTTGAGCCGCGTGAACCCCCGCCTTGTCTATGCATCCGGCTCGGGTTATGGCCTCAGCGGGCCGGACCGCGACAATCTGGCAATGGATCTGACGATCCAAGCGGTTTCGGGCCTGATCAGCACGACTGGTTTTCCCGATGGCCCGCCAGTCAAGGCCGGGCCCGCGGTGGTCGATTTTCTCGCCGGCATCCACCTCTACGCCGCAGTGACGAGTGCGCTCTTCGAGCGCGAGCGCACCGGAAGGGGCCGGCTCGTCGAAGTCGCTATGCAAGAAGCCGCCTACGCCACCCTCACCTCACATCTCGAGGCCTACTGGAACTCGGGCAAAGTTCCAGCGCGTACCGGCAACCGCAGCCATGCGCGCTCACCGCTCAATGTCTACCCGACCAATGACGGCTATGTCGCGATGAACATCGCAGTCGAGGAGCACTGGCATCATCTGCTGACCGCGATGGGCCGCGAAGACCTGCGCGACCACCCGCGGTTCAAGACCAACGCCGACCGCGTTGCGCATATGGACGAGACCGACGCCGCGGTCGCCGCATGGACGCAAACCCTCGGCAAGATGGAAGTGTTCGCGATCACGAAGCGGTATCGGATCCCGTGCGCGCCGGTGCGCGATGTCGGCGAGGTCATGCACGACCCGCACATGCACGAGCGCGGAATGCTCGAATGGATCGACCACGACGAGATCGGCCGCATTGTCGTGCCAACGTCGCCATTGCGTTTTCACGGCGCAGACAGGGTGGTGACCACACCAAGTCCCAAGCTCGGCCAGCACAATGCCGAAATCTACGGCGATTGGCTCGGACTATCGTCCGACGAGATCACCGACCTCAAAGAGAGCGGCGTTATTTAAGCTTAGATCACGCGAAAATTTCGCCGAGACGCTGGATCGAGCTCAGCACTTGCTCCTGCGGCAGCCCCGGCCACTGGCAGCGCATGATGAAGTGATCGACACCCAGAAGCTCGCGATACCGCGCGATCTCCTCCTTCACCGACCCCTTGTCACCGATGATGAACCGGTCGCGCGCAAAATCCTCGAACGAACCCTCCGTGGTGCGGTCCTGCAGTCCCCACGATGCGTAGGCGTTGTACTTGTATTCCAGCGGTCCGCGGCATTCCTGATGCGCTGTCGAATGGTGGGCGCCGACGTAGCATTCGACGGTGATCGGGAACTCCATCGGTGTCCGGCCGTATTCCTTCAGTGCCGCTCGGTAGGTCTGCATCAGCGGCATCACCTTGCCCAGTCCACTCGTGTTGACGATCAGCCATGCGTCGCCAATCCGCGCCGCACGCCTTACCGACGGGTCGGCCTGACCGGCGATGTAAAGCGGCGGTCCTCCCGGACGCGCTGGCTTCACCCCGATCCCAGCGTTGTTGACAGCGTAAAACCGCCCCTTATGGCTCACCCGCTCCTCGGTCCACAGCCGCCGCATCAGGGCGATGCTCTCGTTGAACCGCGGCGCCCGCTCACTGAGGCTGATGCCAAACGCGTCGAATTCCGGCTGGCGATAGCCCAAGCCGACGCCAAGGATGTAGTTTCCGCCGGTCAGCACGTCGAGCGTGGCGGCTTCCTCGGCCACGTGCACGGGGTTGAGCGGCGGCAGGATCAGGATATTCGGGCCGATCGTCATGCCCTGCGCATGGGCCGCAACATAGGCCATGACCGGCGTGATCTGCAGCATCTGCATCGGATGGGTCAGCCAGTGATGGGGGAACCAGAGGGACGCAAATCCGGCCTCCCGCGCCGCGCGCACCTGCGCGACCATCTCGGGGACGCGTTCTCTGAGGTTGAAGCCCTCCGGGAACTGCGTATTGATGAACAGACCGACTTTCATAACGAACCCTTTCCACTGCCACTTAGGCTACGGCTGCCAGATCACCCTCGGGAACGATATGGCGTTCGCGCGAAAGGAAGATCGTCGTCCGCTTCATCAGGCGACGCGCCATAGGGTCGAATGGTTCCCGGCGGTGCATTGTAAAGCCATTGTCCCATAATAGGGCGTCGCCGACCTGCCAATGGTGGCGATAGACAAACTCGGACTGCGTCGCGAACGCGTAGATCTCCTGGAGCAGCGCCGAGCCTGAAGCCTCATCCATTCCAGCGATTCCGATCGTTGTCGTGGAATCGAGGTAGAGCGCCTTTTTGCCGGTGATCGGGTGCGTATGCACGAGAGGATGCAGGATGGGCGGCGTCTTGCGCTTGGCCTCCTCAGAGATCACCCGGTCGACGCCCTGGTAGCCGGCGAGCCGTTTAGCGTAGCTGAAGATCGCGCGTCGGCCTTCCACGGCATGCTTGAGACGGTCGGGCAGGCCCGTATAGGCCGCGCATAAATCGACCCAGGAGGTTGCTCCGCCCTCGGGGGGCAGCTCGAGGGCGTAGAGCATGGCCCCGGTCGCCGGGTTCAGCATGTATGATTGATCCGAGTGCCACTGGATCTCGCCGTCGCCCAACCCGCCGATTGGCTTTCCCTGCGCATCCTTCAGATTCGATATCAGGCCGACCTCCGGCCGGACCGGAGACGCCCAGTCGATGCGGACGGTCCGCTCGAGCGGGCCAAAGCAAGCACTGAAATCAGCCAACTCATCCTCGGAAAGGGCTTGCCGGCGAAACACCAGGACAGGGTGATGGGCCCACAAAGCGCGAAGCTCATCGACGGTCTGATCGTCTTGCGGCTCCCATAGGCGCAACCCCACAACCTCGCAAGCGAAGCTGTTAGCCAGTACGCGGCTTTGCAGGGGCACGGGTTTCCTCCGAAGGGCTAAATGTGAGGGGCTTCGTGCTAAGCAAATCATCTGAGCTGCAAGGCCTGCTCAACAGCGCCCTGCGTTTTCTGCCAGCACGGCAATTGCTCGACATCTGCCATCCAGCGCTTGAGGTTCACGTGCTCGTCGAGCGGCAAACGCTGCCATTTGTGCAGGTGCATCGGCGCTGCAACGGCAATATCGGCGATTGTCACGTTGTCGCCGGCAAGCCATTTGGACTTCGCCAGCCGGGCATCGAGAATACCTGCAAGCCGGTGCCAATTGGGCGCTTCCTTTTCGATGACTGCTTCGTCGGGCTTGGTTTTCAGCAGCGGCTTGACGACGTATTCGACGAGATAGGCGTAGCAACTCGGGAACCAGGTCGAGGCTTCCCACAATAGCCAGCGGTTGATGTCGGCGCGCTGCTTGAGGCTCCTGGGATAATGTTTTTCGGAGTCGCTCAAATCTGCAGCGTACTGCAGGATCGCGTTGGACTCCGAAAGTGCTAAATCTCCGTCGACGACCGCCGGTACTGCCCCGTTCGGGTTGATCGCCAGAAATTCGGGCTTCTTGTGCGCACCAGAGAAATAGTCAACATGCTTTAGTTCGTACGGGACACCGATCAAGTCCAGCCCGGCGAGTACCTTGCGGCTGTTGACTGTGCATGGATCGAGATACACCTGTAGCATGATACAATTCTCCCGATTGCCTAAGTTATCTCGACATAATAATCGCGGTAATTGGGATCGCCTTCGCTGGCTCGATTGCGAAGGTCGATCAACTCCGGAAGCTTTCTGATGTACCTTAGAGCAGCCTCCCGGTAAACCTCCGCCCTGCCAACCCCTGTCAAGCTCGCCCTTTACAGCACTCCGCGGTGCCGGGCCGAGGTTCCGGTTGCCAGCCGTCGGGCGCTGGCCCATCATGTAGGGCCCCGACTGGTCCGGAGGATCACGTCCCATGAGCCTCTCAACCCAAAGCCTCTCGCCGAACCTGCCGCCCGACACGCAGCGCGAGATGTTGCGCCGGATGCTGACGATCCGCCATTTCGAGGAGCGCGCCTCGGCCGACTACCTTGCCGGCAAGATCTACGGCGTCGTGCACTGCTACATCGGCGAGGAGGCGGTCGCCGTCGGCGTCTGCAGCGCGCTCGACCGCGGCGACCGGATCATCTCGACGCATCGCGGTCACGGCCACTGCATCGCCAAGGGTGCGGACCTCAACCGCATGATGGCCGAGCTTTACGGCCGGCAAACCGGCTATTGCAAGGGCAAGGGGGGCTCGATGCATATCGCCGATTTCGGCATCGGCATGCTCGGCGCCAATGGCATTGTCGCCGGCGGCATCGCGATCGTTACAGGTGCAGGCCTTGCGGCCCAGATGGAAGGCAAGGGCGGTGTCGCGGTCTCGTTTTTCGGGGATGGTGCGTCGAACGCGGGACCCTTCCACGAGTGCCTCAACATCGCGGCAACCTGGAAATTGCCGATGCTCTATGTGTGCGAGAACAACATGTATGCTGCGAACACCGCCGCCGCCGCGACGCACGCGCTGAGCGATGTGGCGGCACGCGCGGCCGGCTATGGCATCCCGGGTGTCGTCGTCGATGGCAACGACATCTTTGCGGTCTATCAGGCGGCGAACCGAGCCGTCGATCGGGCGCGGTCGGGCGACGGCCCGAGTTTGATCGAGTGCAAGACTTATCGCTGGCGCGCCCACACCGAGCGCCGCGGGATGGCCGATGTCCGCGACCCGGCGGAGGTCGAAACGTGGATGCGGCGGGATCCGATCGCACAGCTCGAGCGGCAGCTCAGGGAGCAGGGTTATCTCGACGACGCAGAGCTGCAAACCATGGAGCGCGAAATCATGGCCGGGCTCGAGGCGGCCGTCGCCTTCGCTGAGGCGAGCCCCTTCCCGCTACCCGAGCAGGCCACCGACGACGTGTTCGCGGCCTGATGCGAGGACAAAACGATGCGAGAGCTGACCTATAACGAGGCCGCGGTCGAAGCCGTCGCCGAGGAAATGCGGCGGGATCCCAAGATCTTCTACATGTCGACCGACGCTCTTCCGCCGCTGCTCAAGGAGTTTGGCGCCCAACGTGTGCGAGCCACTCCGATCACCGAAGCCGCACTGACCGGCATGTCGATCGGTGCTGCAGGCTCCGGCTTCCGCCCGATCGTCGACTGGCGGCAGGTGACGTTCTGCTTTGTCGCGATGGACCAGATCGTCAATCAGGCGGCCAAGATCCACTACATGTTCGGCGGCCAGGTGACCTTCCCGATCCTCTATCGGGCATCCGTAGGCGGTGGTGGCCTCGTCGCGGCGCAGCACTCGCAGTCGCCCTACTCGATGTTCATGAATGTGGCCGGGTTGAAGATGTTTCTGCCCTCGACACCCTACGACATCAAGGGCCTCTTGAAGACGGCGATCCGCGACAACAACCCGGTCATCTCGTTCGAGTCGGGCCGGCTGATGACCCGCAAGGGGCCGGTGCCGGAAGAGGACTACACGATCCCGCTCGGCAAGGCCGACGTCAAACGAGAGGGCAACGACGTGACCGTCGTCGCCCTCGCCTGGCTCGTGCACGAGGCGTTGGCCGCGGCCGAAGAGCTGGCCAAAGAGGGGATCTCGGTCGAGGTCGTCGATCCCCGCACACTGGTGCCGCTCGATACCGAAACCATCCGCAACTCGGTGCGGAAAACCGGTCGCCTCGTTATCGCCGACGAGGCGGGACCGACCGCCGGCTTCTCGGCGGAGGTCGCCGCCGTCGCCACCGAGGATGCCGCAACGTTCGCGCGGCTCGAGGCCCCGGTGAAGCGGGTGTGTGCCTTGCAGGTGCCGATACCCTACAGCCCCGTCCTCGAAAATCATGTGTTTCCGGACCGCAAGCGGATCATCGCCGGGGTCCGCGAGGTGCTCGAAGGGCGTAGGTCCGCCGTGGCCCCGTAGCGAGTCGGGCATCAGTCCTTCGGCGGAACGAACATGTAACCGACCCCGCGCACCGTCCGGATTGCCTCGGGATGGGCCGGGTCGATCTCGACCTTGCGGCGCAGGCGGGTAATACGCAGGTCGATCGCGCGATCGAACGGATCGGCCTCGCGATGCGCGGTGACCTCCAACAGCCAGTCGCGCATCAATGGCCGGTTCGGGTTCTCGGCGAAAATCTTCAACAGGTCGAACTCGCTCGCCGCGAGGCGCTCCTCATTGCCGTCGGCCGGGTCGATCAGCACGCGCCGATCGAGATCGAGCACGCGCCGGCCGATGCGGACGCGGGGGCCCTCGGCCGGCGTCCCGGCGGCCCGCCGCAAACACTCTTGACCCGCGCCAGGAGCTCGCGCGGCTCGAACGGCTTGGCGATGTAATCGTCGGCGCCGCTTTCGAGCCCGACGACGCGATCGACGGTATCGCCGGCGGCAGTGACCATGATGATGCCGACGCGGCCGCTCCGCTCGCGCAGCCAGCGCGCCAGCGCGAACCCGTCCTCGCCCGGCAGGCCGACATCGAGCATGACGAGCGCCGGCAATTCGTGCTCGACGAGCCGGCGCAAGGCGGCGCCGTCGGCGAGGCCGCTGACCCGGAAATTCTGCCTGGCGAGATAGTCGGCGAGCATCTGGCGCTGCACCGCCTCGTCCTCGACGACGATGATGTGCGGCCGCGGGTCCAAAGATTCTCGCCTACAATACGACGCGGTAGGTGCGTAGCGGGCGGGCGATGTTTTTCAAATCCTGCTCACCCATGTCGTCGACCGCGATCTCGATCTTGCCGCGGACCTGCTCGTAGGCCGCGGCAGAAAGGCAGATGCCCCCGGGCGCGGCGATGCCTTCAAGGCGCGCGGCGATGTTGACGCTGTCGCCGAGGATGTCGTCGCCGTCGGCCAGCACATCGCCGACATTAATGCCGACGCGGAATTGGATCCTGCGCTCTGGGGGTCCGGCCGCCGAAGCGGCCATTTCGCGCTGCACTGCGAGCGCACAGCGCATAGCATCGACGGCGCTGGAAAACTCTACCAGCAAGCCGTCGCCGGTGGTCTTGACGATGCGGCCGTGGTGCTCGGAAATCTTGGCATCGACGAGCTCCCGCCGATGCGCCTTCAGCCGGGCAAGCGTTCCCTCCTCGTCGATGCCGATCAGCCGGCTGTAGCCGGCAACATCGGCAGCCAGGATGGCGGCGATGCGCCGCACCGGCGCAGCCTCGCGCTCGGGGGCACCACGGCGCAATACGCTCCTGACCCGAGCCAGGAGCTCGCGCGGCTCAAAAGGCTTGGTGATGTAGTCGTCGGCGCCGGTTTCCAGCCCGACCACGCGGTCGACCGTGTCGGCAGCCGAGGTCACCATGATGATGCCGATCCGGCTGCTCCTCTCGCGCAGCCGGCGCACCAATGCGAACCCGTCTTCGCCGGGCAGCCCGACATCGAGCAAGACCAGCGCCGGTGCCTCGCGCTCGACGAGCCGGTGCAGTGCAGCACCGCCGTCGACGGCGCTGACCCGGAAATTCTGGCCGGCGAGATAGGCGGCGAGCAACTGCCGCTGTGTGGCCTCGTCCTCGACCACGACGATATGAGGCCGCGGGTCCATCGTCTCCCCGATCGGCAAACAGGCGACGCGCCGTCGCCTTGGTAAACTTTGCCGCGGACCGGCGCCGCTGTCCAGCTTTCGGCCGTTCATCTCAGTGACGGCTAGATTGTTTGCAAGTGACGATCGGAATAATTAGACTGGTGTAAGACCAGTCGGAGGATAAAATGCCCGGCGAAATCGGCGCCTATGAGGCCAAGACCCATCTGCCCGCCCTGCTCGAGCGGGTCGCACGCGGCGAACGGTTCACGATCACCAAGCATGGGCGTCCGATTGCTCGCCTCGTGCCGATCGAGCGCGCCGCCCCCGATCGCCGACGCGAAGCGGTAGAGCGGCTCAAGGTGTTCGGCGACGGCCATGCCTTGGGCGTGCCGGTCAAGCAACTGATCAACGAGGGCAGGAGGTGACAGAACTCGTGCTCGATGCATCCGTCGCCCTCGCCTGGTGCTTCAGGGATGAACGGACCGAGGCCACCGCCGAGCTACTGGAGCGGGTTCAGACCGATGCCGCCGCAGTACCGAGCCTCTGGCACCTGGAAGTCGTCAATGTACTCGCGCTGGCCGAGCGCCGCAGACGCATTACCCCGGCGGAGAGCGCGGAATTGATCACTCTGCTGGAGATGCTCGAGATCGTCGTCGATGGGGAGACCCCGGCACGCGCTTTCACCCGCGTGCTCGACCTCGCGCGCGAGGAACGGCTGACGGCTTATGATGCCGCTTATCTGGAGCTGGCGATGCGGCTCGGCCTTCCGCTCGCATCCAAGGATGACGATTTGTGCGACGTGGCAGAGCGCCTCGGCGTCAGCGTGCTCAGGGCAGCGTGACAAAAAGCTTGTTCAGCGGTGACCGCAGTTGCACAAAGGTATCTATCTCGATAGCTATCATGAGAGGTATGGCGACCGCGGCCGAGACCAAGACCGCCAAGCTGTTCACCCACGGCCCAGCCAGGCGGTGCGGCTTCCCAAGGAGTTCCGCTTGCCCGGAAAGGAGGTCCGGGTGACCCGGGTCGGCCATCGCGTGATCCTGGAGCCGATCGCGCGCAGTCCCGCCGACGTCGCCGCGGTCTTCGCCGAGATCGATCGGCTCTTGGCCGGCGAACCCTTCCCCGACGTCCGGCCAGCGGACGATCCGCCCGTCGTGCCTGACAAGCGCGCCTTCTTCAACGCATGAAGTGCCTGGACACGAACGCCGTCATCGCGCTGCTCAACGATCGCCCACCCGGCGCGCGCGGCCGGCTCGCACAGGAGCTCGCGAGCAGCGAGCGCATCGGTATCTCCACCGTTGCGCTGTTCGAGCTGATCTACGGCTACGAGAAGAGCGCGCAGCGGGCGCGCAACGAGGCGGCGCGGCGCTCCTTGCTTACCCTGGATGTCGAACCGCTGTCGTTCGAGTTCGCCGACGCCGAGCACGCCGGCGCGATCCGCGCACAGCTCGAGCGAGCGGGCACGCCGATCGGCCATTACGACCTGCTGACCGCCGCGCAAGCTCGCCGACATGGCGCAACCCTCGTAACTGCCAAACAACGCGAGTTCGCACGCGTGCCCGGGCTCGATGTCGTGGACTGGGCAACACTCGAGGAGGTTTAAATGGCGATGCGTCTCGAAGGCTCCTGTCGCTGCGGCGCGATCAGCTTCAGCGTCGACAGCCACACGCCGTACCCGTATCAGCGCTGCTATTGCTCGATCTGCCGGAAGAGCGCGGGTGGCGGCGGATACGCAATCAATATCATGGGCATAGCCGATACCCTCAACGTGAAAGGCAGAAGCGCGCTCGGGGAATGGAATGCGCCGATCGACGGCCGTAAGGGCTCGGCCGACCGGCATTACTGCAAGCGCTGCGGCACGCCGCTCTGGGTCAGCGATGAGCAATGGCCTAAGCTGGTTCACCCGTTTGCCTTGGCGATCGATACTGAACTGCCGAAGGCGCCTTCGAGCGTGCATCTGCTGCTGCGCGACAAAGCGAGCTGGGTGGAACCTCAGATCGGCCCCAATGACTATTGCTTCGATGGCTATCCTGAATTGTCGATCGAAGAGTGGCACAAAAAACAGGGGCTGTGGATCGAATGACTGCATTGCCGCTCGGCAGGCAGTGCGCGACGCACCTTGCACTACGTCGTCGGCATCGTCGGATCGGCGGCCTAGGTGTTGATGCGCGGAGACGAGCGGCGCAGCGTCGCCCTTCGGCATAGCGTGTGCTAACCTCCGGTATGGACGATACCGACCTCCTTGCTCGTATCGCCGCCGAACCCGGGAAGATGGGTGGCAGGCCCGTGATCAGGGGCCGTCGCGTCACCCCGTCCATGGTGCTGACCATGCTCGCCAAGGGTGCGAACCGACAGGCGGTTCTGGAAGCCTATCCCGTGCTCGAGCCGGCGGATATCGACGCCTGTCTGCTCTACGCTGCGCGCCTGAGTGAATTAGCGGCTGCGGAAGGTCTGACGATCGCCGTAGAATAGCGTGCGCTTTCTCGCCGATTCCAACATTGTGGCGCAGGCTATGCATACTATGCGGGCTGCCGGCCGCGATCTCGTCTATCTGGGCGAGCGAGAGATAGATCCGGGGGATCAGGCCCTTCTTGCTGAAGCCGTCGCCGAAGGGCGGGTCATTCTCACCAGGGACCATGATTTGGCGTATTAGTCTATTGTGATCTTCAATCGCACTGTCGCGTATTGCTCCTTGACAATCCGTGTGACGCTTCCTTGCGGTCAACAGCTTTTGCTCAACCTTTTTTGGCGGTTAGGCCAGCCGCCTTCGCGCTGACGTAATTTCGATTTTCAGCGCTCGGTCCCGCGGCTTTGCTGCCGTCACTACGCCGCTGCCACCGCCACCAAAGACCTGACCGCTCGGCATCCGCGCCGAGATGCTCGGCGACGATTTTTGCATGTTGGCGAGGCTTTCGATGCCGGCGGTTGCGATGATATCCGATGACGGTGACCCCGCAGGGAGCAGCGTCGTCAAGGGCGTAGCGACGGACAATTCCGCCCGGGAGATCTTCGCCCTCCGCTGGGCGCGGGTCGCCGGTCAGCACGTAGAGAACGTCCGCGTGCTGATCGTAGTCGGCGGTGATCAGCGCCGCGTGGGAGGGGTGCTTGTCGATGGCTACCATACGATTCGGTCCGAGCTGAGCCTTTGAAAACTCCGGTTGTGATAGGCGCTCACCACGACCCGTCGACCGGGTAGGGAGACCACGCCCTTCCGATCATTCCCGCGGCCAGGGAACCAGATCGTCGAGGTCAACCCGCAGGGCGCGGGCCAAAGCAGCGAGCGTCTTGATGCTGCCCTCCTTTTTGCCGTTTTCGATTTCGCTCAGCAGGGCGGGGCTGATCCCCGCCTGCCGCGCCAGATCTTGCGATTTCAGACTGCGGTGCTCGCGCCACACCCGGATCGGATGATCCCCGGCAATCAGGCGATCGACAACCTCTCCCGGAACCCATTCGCCGCCACTCACGACATGCTCGATCTCGGCGAGGCGCATCGCGAGCGCATCGTAAGCGTCTTCCGCCTCATCAAGGCGGCGCTCGAGATCGGCAACGGAATTGCTGCGGCTCAACTCCGCTGGCATCGGGTCACTCTGCGTCATCGGTACACCTCCCGGCGGTGCTCAATCTCGTAGATCCGCATC
>Ga0306921_10006603_pt1 | contig 12105 bp, 5 predicted proteins | sample sta12Cox44000080_FD_203760 | JGI IMG/M metagenome (GOLD analysis project Ga0306921, IMG submission 203760) | Lab enrichment of tropical soil microbial communities from Luquillo Experimental Forest, Puerto Rico - statoxic.12C.oxic.44.000.080 (v2)... | ecosystem: Environmental > Terrestrial > Soil... | reverse complement strand
CCAGCGCCACGGCATGCAGGGCACTTCAAAGCTGCTCGAGTTGGTGAGGGTTTCCGGTGACCGAAAGCCCTATCTGCAGATCGATCGCATCGAGGGGCTTGCCGCGGTGGCGCAGGCCGGTGGACTAGAGCTGCATCCGTGGAACTGTGCCCCGAATGACTACGACACGCCAGGCCGGCTGGTTTTCGACCTCGATCCCGCGCCGGATGTGAGGTTTGCCGACGTCGTCGAGGCCGCAAAGACCATGCGGAAGTATCTCTCTGCCGTCGGCATGGAAAGCTTTTGCAAGACCACGGGCGGCAAGGGGCTGCATGTGGTGGTGCCTCTGCTTCACGGCACCAGGGACAAGGTGACGTGGAAGGAAGCAAAGAGCTTTGCTCAAGCGATTTGTCAGTTGATGGCGAGCGAGAATCCGAACCGCTATCTGCTCAACATGTCGAAGCAGCGCCGCACTGGAAAGATCTTCCTCGACTATCTGCGCAACGACCGCATGTCGACGGCGGTCGCGGTGCTCTCGCCGCGGGCGCGCGAAGGTGCGACCGTCTCGATGCCCCTGACCTGGGCGCAGGTCAAAGGCGACCTCGATCCAAAGCGCTTCACGGTGCGCACCGTTCCGCAACTGCTTGCGGGAAGCAGGGCCTGGCAGGGCTATGATGATGCAGCCTCGTCGATCAAGGGAGCGATCAGGAAACTCGCCGCGCGGTAACGGCAAATACTAGTGGAGCGGATTTGACGTTCGCTACCCTCTTGCCGCGATTGCCTCATGCGAACGTCAAATCCAAAGCTCCACTAGCATCAATAGTTTGCTAGTGGTCCTCTGATTCTAACATTCGCAAAAAGCGTCTCCGAGATGGGTAGCGAATGTTAGAATCGGACCACTGGCTTTTCTCCCGCCAGCGGGAAACTATATCTGCTAAATCGCTTTAACTACCTGCCAAACCGGTTCAAGGGTTCCAAAAATGCCTCAGCCGCTTATAGTGTCTATCCCGCATCGCCTCGGCCGCGATGAGGCGACGCGCCGCCTCAAGGGCGGCTTGTCGCGGGCGGCCGCCAGCGTGCCGGTCTTGCAGGTCGATGAGGAACGCTGGGAAGGTGAGCGCATGTTCTTTCGCGTCCGCGCGCTCGGACAGGCTGCCTCGGGTCAAATCGACGTTGCCGAGGACCATGTTCGCCTCGAGGTGATGCTGCCCTGGTTGCTGCAGAAATTCGCCGAGGCCGCCCAAACCGTGATCCGCGACCGCGGCAGGCTGCTCTTGACCAAACGAGATTGAAGAGCGGTCAGAGCATGATCCGGAAAAGTGGATACCGGTTTTCCCTCGCGACAAATGCGAAGCATTTGCGCGGAGATCATGCTCAAACAATAAGCTAAAGCGCGATGGCGATTCGAGCCATCGCGCCTTAGCCGTTGCTTGGTGCGATCTGGCAGAACACCGACCAGGGTGGGAGGATTCCGCCGGGATCCGTGCCCCAGATCGACGTTGCCTTCACTTCGGTGGCCTGGTGGATGATCTCGGCGGCGGAAAGGTTTGCCGACAGCTCAAGCGTCGTGCCATCGCCCATGCGCCAGTGAGCCACGAGCAGGCCGTCGTCACGGCTATGCGCGCGACCGAACGCTGCGCCCTCAAGCCTTGGCACGATTTCCCGCTGGCGTATTGACAGCAGCTTGCGCACCAACGCCAACCGTTCCCTGCAACCTCCGCTGCCGCGCGCCTCCCAGTCGAGCCTTGTGGACCGGAATGTCGCGGAAGCCAACGGATCGGGAACGGCGTGACCATGTATCGCGTAAGCCCAGCCATATTCGCGTCGCCGACCCGTGCGCACTGCCTCTACCAGCCCTCCCTTGAAATCGCAGAAGAAGGGGAAGGGCACTTTCGAGCCCCATTCCTCGCCCATGAACAACAGGGGGATCATCGGCGCGAGCAGGGTGATCGCGAGCGCGGCTTCAATGGCCTTCCGGTCCGCGATGCTTTCAAGCCGGTCGCCGAGCGCGCGGTTGCCGATCTGGTCGTGATTTTGCAGGAAATTGACAAAGGCGGTCGGCGGCAGTCCGCCGCTGGGCGCGCCGCGCCGCCTGCCCCAGAACGGGGCAAACTCTCCCTGGTAGATGAAACCCGATCCAAGTGCGCGCGCGAGACCGGCGATTGGCGATCGTTGAAAGTCGCCGTAGTAGCCTCGATTTTCGCCGGTCAGCAGCACGTGAAAGGCGTGGTGATAGTCGTCGTTCCACTGCGCGCGATATTTGCCGCGCGGCGGATTTTCGGTCGGATCGAGCAGGCCGGCGACGTTGTTTCCGTTCTCGACCACAAGATGTATGTGCCGGCCGCTTTCCGTAGCCAATTGTCCCACGGCGACGCTGAGCTCGTGCAACATTGAACTCTCGCCCGGTGAGGTGACAATATGGTTGACGGCATCAAGCCGTAGTCCGTCGAAGCGATAATCGCGCAGCCAGCCCAGCGCGCTCTCGATGGCAAAGGCGCGCACCTGCAGAACGCGATAGTCGATCGCGCTGCCCCAGGGCGTATGTGCACCGGTAAAGAAAGCCGGCGCGTAGCGGCTAAGGAAATTACCCTCAGGACCAAAGTGGTTGTAGACCACGTCGAGGAACACCATCAGCCCGCGCAGATGCGCCTCGTCGATCAAACTTTTCAGATCCTCGGGCCGGCCGTAGGCGCTGTCGGGCGCATACCACAGCACACCGTCATAGCCCCAGCCGCGCGAGCCGGCGAAGTCCGCAAGTGGCATCAATTCCAGTGCGGTGATGCCGGTCGCCGCGAGGTGGTCGAGCTTTTCGATCATCGCGCGATAGGTACCGGCATGGGTGAACGCGCCGACATGGGTTTCGATCAAAACGGTTTCGGCCCACGGCCTGCCGCGCCAGTTACGCGCGCGCCACGCGAAACTGTCATGGTCGATCAGTTCGCTCGGGCCGAACACGTCCTCGGGCTGGAATGCGGATGCGGGGTCGGGTACATCGATTTCGCCGTCGATCCGAAAATTGTAGCGAGTGCCGGCGCCGACGCCGACAACCTCGAGGCCATACCAGCCCTCGCCATGGCGCTGCATCGGTTGAGGTTTTTCGAGAACGAGATCGACACGTCGCGCTGCCGGCGCCCACAGGCGGTAAGAAGCGCCGTTATCGGTCAGCCGCGCGCCGAATTGACGGCCCTTCATGCGGCACCGCCAAAAGCCAGCACCGCGTGAGGCGGTGCCTTCGTTGCAGAGCCCGAGGCAAATGTGACGCCGTTTGGGTGGGTCTCGGCTGTGTTCAACACCTGCCGCCAGCTGCTGTACTCCGGCAATTTCGGCAACTTGAACGCGATCTCTTCCGGCGCGGCGTTGAGCACAATGAAGATCGGCGGCTGCCCTTGTTCGACGGCGCCCAGCACATAGGCGAGAAACCTGCCTTCAGGAAATTTCCAATCCGCTTCCGTCATCTCCTCCGCCGCGGGTGTCAGCCACAGCACGCCGTAGGTTCCGTCCACCCGCCGGCCGTCCAGCCAGTGATGGGTGCGGATTTGCGGAAATTGTCTTCGCAGTTCGGAAAGGTGGCCGATGAAATCGACCAGATCGTCGCCGGCGCGCCCCAGGCCCTGCCAATCGACCCAGCCTGTCTCGTTGTCCTGGCAATAGGCGTTGTTGTTGCCGTTTTGCGAATTGCCGGCTTCGTCGCCGGCAAGTAGCAGCGGCACACCTTGCGCCAGCATCAGGCAGGCCAGCTGGTTCTTGCGAAGCCGGTTACGCAGCGCGAGAATGGTGGGATCATCGGTCGGACCCTCGTGACCGCAATTGTTGCTGTGATTGTCGTTGCTGCCGTCGCGGTTGTCCTCGCCGTTGGCCTCGTTGTGCTTCTGGTTGTAACTGAACAGATCGGCCAGCGTGAAGCCGTCATGAACGGTGATGTGATTGATGCTTGCGCGCTGGGTCCGGCCATCGTGATTGAACAGGTCGGAGGAGGCTGTCATGCGATTTGAGACCTCGCCGATCAGGCTGCCTTCGCCGCTCCAGTAGCGCCGCATCGCGATGCGATAGCGGTCATTCCACTCCGACCATTGCGAGGGAAAGGCACCGACCTGGTAGCCGCTCATGCCGAGGTCCCAGGGTTCTGCAACCAGCCTGACCGACGCCAGCACCGGGTCCTGCCGGATCGCGGTGAAGAAGGCCGAGTTGCGGTCAAAGCCCGCCTCACTGCGCGCCAGCGTCGTGGCGAGGTCGAAGCGGAAGCCGTCGACATGGCAGACCTCGACCCAGTAACGCAGCGAATCCATCACCATCTGCAGCACGCGCGGATGGGTCAGATTAACCGAGTTGCCGACGCCGGTGAAATCGTCGTAGAAGCGCGGGTTTTCGTGGCTGAGCCAGTAGTAGGAGGCGTTGTCGATGCCGCGAAATGACAGCGTCGGACCGAGATGATTGCCCTCGGCGGTGTGATTGTAAACCACGTCGAGCAAAACCTCGATGCCTGCGTCGTGCAGCCGCGACACCATCGTGCGGAAGGCGTCGAGCGGATTGTCCAGCGCATAGCGTGGCTCGGGCACGAAGTAGGAAATAGAATTGTAGCCCCAATAGTTCACGAGCTTTTTTTCGACCAGCACGCGATCGTCGATGAAGGCATGGACCGGCAGCAGCTCGACGGCGGTGACACCGAGCCGCTTGAGGTGCTCGATCATGCCGGGACAGGACAGTCCGGCATAAGTACCCCGCAAAGCGGGCGGTACGTCCGCGCGCATCTGGGTCAAGCCCTTCACGTGCGCCTCGTAGATGATGGTGTCTTCCCAGGACGTGGAGGGGCGGATTTCGCGACGGCTCCCGTTGGAGATCTCGTCGACAACGACGGCTTTCGGCATGCCGCGAGCATTGTCGCGGCGATCGAAGGAAAGGTCCTCGCGTGAGCTGCCGACGCGGAATGCGAAATGCGCGTCGCTCCAGACCAGCCGTCCGGCCAGACGCCTGGCATAGGGATCAAGCAACAGCTTGTTGGGGTTGAAGCGGTGGCCGCGCTCGGGCTCATAGCGTCCATGAACGCGATAGCCGTAGAGTTGTCCCGGGGTCACGTCGTTGAGGTAGCCGTGCCAGATATCCTCGGTCCGCTCGGGCAGTTCGATGCGCTCGAGTTCGCGGCGGCCCTGATTGTCAAACAGGCATAGCTCGACCTTCTCGGCATTGGCCGAAAACAGCGCGAAGTTGGTGCCGCGACCGTCCCAGCTTGCACCGAGGCGCGAGAAGGTTCCGGCAGTCAGGCGCATGTGCTAATTTTCCGGAATCAGAAATATCGCAGCAAGCGGCGGAATGGTGAGGCTGAGCTCGGGCGCGGGTCCGTCCGATGCCTGGACCTCGCCGATATTTCCGACGTTGGTGCCGCCATAATGCGCGGAGTCGGTATTGAGGACCTCGCGCCACCGACCGCCGAAGGGAACGCGGACGCGGTAATTATAATAGACGTTCGGCGAAAAATTCACGACAACCACGCAGCGCGCATCCGCCTTGCTGCCCTTGCGCGTCCAGGCAAACACGTTGTGATTGGCGTCTTCGGTGATGATCCATTCAAAGCCGCTGGCCTCGCAATCGAGCTCATGCAGCGCGGGTGTTGCGCGATAGAGGCGGTTGAGGTCGCGGATCAGCGCCTGCACGCCCGCATGTTTCGGCTCGCTGATGAGGTGCCAGTCCAGCGAGTGATCGTGGGTCCATTCGCGCTCTTGGCCGAATTCGCAGCCCATGAACATCAATTTCTTGCCAGGGTGAGCGAACATGAAGCCGTAATAGGCACGCAGGTTCGCAAAGCGCTGCCAGTCGTCGCCCGGCATCCGGCCCAGGATCGAGCGTTTGCCGTGCACGACCTCATCATGCGACAGCGGCAGGATGAAATTCTCGGAGAAGGCGTATTGCAGGCCGAACAGGATGTCACCGTGGTGATATTTGCGGTGGACCGGATCCTTGCCGATATATTTCAGCGTGTCGTGCATCCAGCCCATATTCCACTTGTAGCCGAAGCCGAGCCCGCCATACTCGACCGGTCGCGACACCTGGGGCCAGGCGGTGGATTCCTCCGCCGCGGTGGTCGCTTGCGGAAATCGACGGAACACCTCGCCGTTGAAGCGGCGCAAGAAATCGATCGCCTCAAGATTTTCACGCCCGCCATATTTGTTCGGAATCCATCCGCCGTGGGGGCGGCTGTAGTCGAGATACAGCATGGAGGCGACCGCATCGACGCGCAGGCCGTCGACGGCGTAGCGATCGAGCCAGAACAGCGCATTCGCGATCAGGAAATTGGCGATTTCGGTACGGCCGTAATTGTAGATCAACGTGCCCCAGTCGACGTGGCGGCCCTGCTTGGGGTTGGCGTGTTCGTAGAGCGCGGTGCCGTCGAACCGGCCGAGGCCGTGGGGGTCGTCGGGGAAGTGCCCCGCCACCCAGTCCAGCATCACGCCCAGGCCCTCGCGGTGGCAGGCGTCCACCAGCGCGGCGAAATCTGCTGGAGAACCAAAGCGGCTGGTCGGCGCATAGAGACTGGTCGGCTGATAGCCCCAGGATCCGTCGAAGGGATGTTCGCTCACCGGCAGAAATTCGACATGGGTAAAGCCGAGATCGCGCGCGTAAGCAGGCAACTGCTCGGCCAGATCGCGATAGGTGAGCCATTCGTTGTTGCTCTTGCGCCGCCAGGAGCCGAGATGAACTTCGTAAATCGAGATCGGCGCGTTGCGGGCGTTGATGCCCGATGGCGCCGGTCGCGGGCGGGGCAGCATGGTTTCGTCGAACACGATCGACGCCGTCTTCGGGCGAACTTCGGTGGCAAAGGCAAGCGGATCGGATTTCAGCGGCAAGTGCTGGCCGCGGCGGCCGATGATGTCGAATTTGTAATGATCGCCCGCCCGAGCGCGGGGAATGAACAGCTCCCAATAGCCGACGCCGCGGACGCGCATCGGATGCCGCCGCGCGTCCCAGAAGTTGAAGTCGCCGACCACGCTGACCCGCCGCGCATTAGGGGCGAGAACCACAAAAGCAACGCCGTCCACGCCGTCGAGCACGAGCGGGTGCGCGCCGAGCCTTGCATAAAGCTGCTGGTGGGTACCTTCGGCCAGCAAATAGAGATCGAAATCGGAAAGCACGGGCGGAAATCGATACGGATCCTCCAGCTCTACGACATTGTCTCCAAACCGGACGCGAAGCTGATAACGGCGCGATGCTTTTGGCAGCGCGCCCGCGAACAGTCCTGCATCGTGAATGCGCGCAAGTTTTGCCGTCTCGCCGTGCTCGCTCACGGCTTCGACATTGGAGGCCTCGGGAAGAAACGCCCGCACTACCGTCTTTCCTCCCTCGATATGGAGGCCGAGATAGTGGAAGGGATCGGAATGGCGGCCTTCGACGATGGCATAGGCCTCGGCGGGAAGTTTGGTCATCAGCTCTCGCTTGCAGGCGCGGCCAGGATACGAAGCATCGCGGCCAGCGGGACTCGCAACAATTCAGGCCGGTGGATCAGCTCATCTTCGATCTCGTGAAAGATTTTTTCCAGCAGAAAGAAGTCAAGCACGGCGCGAGCCACGTGCGGATCGGCCGGCCAGAGCCGCGCGCTGGTGGCCTCGCGGTAGCCGGCGAGATATGCCGCGATGGAAAGCTCGCGCCAGCGTGCCAGCGCTACCGCCAATCGGTTGCGAGGTTCGTCGGGAGCGACGTTCAGCGCGCGATCAAGGGCAGCATCCACAGAGTAGTCGATCGAACGGATGAGGCCGGCAACGTCGCGTGCGGGCGGCGCCTTGCGCCGCCGCTCGGTCAGGCTGCGCGCGGCCTTGCCCTCAAACCCGATGATGAAGATGTCATCCTTGACGATAAGCAGCTCGCTCAGGCGCAAATCGCCATGCAGCCGTATATTGAGGCCACCGGGTGACAACAGGGCGCGCAGCCGGTCCGGCAACGTATCGCGCTGCTCCATCACGCGATCGAACAGCCTCCGGTTTGGTTCCCTTATCATATCCCGTCGCTGGCTCAGCGAGTTCATGACACGCGATGCAAGCGCGGTGACCTCGCCGATCCAGCTTTGTACGTCCTTGGGACGCATGGGCTCCGGCGCGAAACCGGCAATCTCGGAGTTCGATGCGAGCGCCAGATGCAGTTCCGCGGTACGCCTGCCTGCTTGCGACATGAAGCGTGCATACAGCGCCTGCTCCTCGCTGTTGCTCGGATTCTCGCCGGCCGGGAGCAGGCGCTGGCGATCGACAAAGCGGTCGAGATAAGCCGCGCTCACCGCCCAGCCGTCGCCCTGGTTGGGAACATAGGCGTGAACGGTCGCGACTGCGCTTCGGTTGTTGCCGTCGACCAGCTCGACGCTGCCAAGCAGCGCAGGTGAATTGGCAAAGTCCGTAAGATCGGTGAGGTATTGGCCGACCTCGATCGCCGGATGGACGCCGTGCTCCAGCTTCCGGTGAAGCTTGATGACATAGTCGCTGTCAACCAGCGCGGTGCTGCTGGGTCGCTCCGTTTCGAAGGCCTCGATGTGCACGGGTTGCCGCACCGTGCGGTCGGCAAACTTGCTGGTCGGCCTGAATTCGAGGCAAAGACCGTTTTCCTCGATCGTCAGCGACTGCTTCAGGTTGCGCAACAGAAGCCCCGCGAAGATCTGGTTGGTGGCCACGTCAAGCAGGGTTCCTTCGCGTGCTCCCTGGCGCACGGCCGCGAAAGCATGCGGGTTGTAGCGCTCGCGATCGAATCGTACCCACTCGATCAGCATCGGCAGCACATAGCGCGCGGTCGCCCCGCGCCGCGTCGCCTCAAAAAAGGCAAGCCACGGCTTGTTGTCGCCGATGTCGCAGAAGGGGACGGCCGAAACGAGGGTGGGGCGGATCGCTTCCGGCGCGTGCTCCGGATACCAGCGGGTCCGGGCCAGATGGTCCGGCAGCACGTCGCGCTCGAACACGCCGCGCGCGCGGGCAAGCGAAACCCAGGTGGAATTGAGCGGCACCACGAGCGTCTCGAACTCCGGCACCGCCCGCGGCACCACGGGTTCGGAGCGGTCGCGCTCCTTCAGCTCGAACCAGTAGAAGCCGTAAGGTCCGAGCGTGATCATGTACGGCAATTCGCCGATCGGCGGAAAGCGCGTGCGGCCCAGCATTTCCAGGGGAATGCGTTCCTTCCAGGCGGAGAGGTCGAGCTGGGTCGCCTGCGCCGCGCGGGACAGGTTGGCGACGCAGAGAATGACCTCGCCCTTGTACTCCCTGACGTAAGCGAGCACCGCGCGGTTGGCCGGGCGGATGAACGTCATGCTGCCGCGGCCGAACGCGAGCGTGGACTTGCGGACCGAAATCAGTCGCTTGGTCGCGCTAAGCAGCGAAGACAGGCTGCGCGCCTGCGCCTCGACATTGACGGCCTGGTAGCCATAGACGGGGTCCATGATCATCGGCGCATATAGCTTTGCGGGATCGGCGCGCGAAAAGCCGCCATTGCGGTCCGGCGTCCATTGCATCGGTGTGCGCACGCCGTTGCGGTCGCCCAGATAGATATTGTCACCCATGCCGATCTCGTCGCCGTAGTAGATGATGGGCGTGCCCGGAAACGACAGCAGCAGCGAGTTCATCAACTCGATCTTGCGCCGGTCGTTGTCCATCAGCGGCGCCAACCGCCTTCGGATCCCGACATTGATGCGGGCGCGGGGATCGTTGGCGTAGGTTGACCAGAGATAGTCGCGCTCGACATCGGTGACCATCTCCAGGGTCAATTCGTCATGGTTGCGCAGAAACAGCCCCCACTGGCAATTGGCGGGGATGTCGGGCGTCTGTCGCAGGATGTCGGTAATGGGAAAACGGTCTTCCTGCGCGATCGCCATGTAAATGCGCGGCATCAGCGGGAAATGATAGGCCATGTGGCATTCGTCGCCGTTGCCGAAATATTGCTGGACATCCTCCGGCCACTGGTTGGCTTCGGCCAGCAGCACCTTGCCTGTCGAATAGGCGTCGAGCTCCGCGCGCAGCCTCCGGATGATGGCGTGCGTTTCCGGCAGGTTCTCGTTGTTGGTGCCCTCGCGCTCGCAAAGATAGGGAATCGCGTCGAGACGAAATCCGTCGACGCCGGCATCGAGCCAGCGCTTCATGACCTGAATCAGCGCACTGACCACGCGCGGATTGTCGAAATTCAGGTCGGGCTGATGCGAGAAGAAGCGGTGCCAGTAGAACTGGCCGGCTTCCGTATCCCAGGTCCAGTTCGACTTCTCGGTATCGGTGAAGATGATCCGCGTGCCCTGGTATTTCTGGTCGGTGTCGCTCCAGACGTACCAGTTGCGCGCGCTCGAATTGCGGGGGCTGCGGCGCGCGCGCTTGAACCACTGGTGTTGATCCGAGGTATGGTTGATGACGAGTTCGGTGACGACGCGCATGCCGCGCTTTTTGGCTTCCTGGATGAAGCGCTTGAAGTCCTTCATGGTCCCGAAGTCGGGATTGATCGCGCCGTAGTCGGCGATGTCGTAGCCATCGTCGCGGCCAGGCGATGGATAGAACGGCAACAGCCACAGTGCGGTAACGCCAAGCTCCCGCAGATAGTCGAGCTTTTCGGTGAGGCCGGCGAAATCGCCGATGCCGTCATCATTACTGTCGGCAAAGGCGCGGACGTGGAGCTGATAGACGATGGCATCCTTGTACCACAGCCCGTCATGGCCGAGCTCCGTAACCGACTGCTCGGCGGCGTCGATCGAGGAGAGCAAATTCATGGCGTGTCCGCGTCCTCCCGAGCCGGCTCGAGGGAATATTCTGGGTCGCCGCCTTCGCAAATTCCAGGAGTTATGTCCACCGTGATGCCATTGACATGTAACAGCCGCCCCGTTTCCCTTGATTGAGGAGAAATCGGAAGTTTCCTGGGTCACATGGTAAGCCGTTTGGGCGCTATTGGTTCCCCTATGGAACTTTACGGCGGCGAGGCGGTTAGAGACGGCTATCCTGTTTTCCCATCTGGATAATTTCGCGGCGCCAAAGAAGCGTTGTGTGCAAGCCACGTGCCGAATGGACCTGTATCGCCAAGCCCAAAACCTCGGAATCCTCACCGAATTTGTCGATGGACAGGGTCAGCGCCATGTCACCGATGAAACCGCGCTGAAAATCATCGTGGGCGCCTTGCCCACGCCGACAGCGCACCGCCTGATCGCTGAAACGGTTGTGATCCGTTCCGGCCGGCGCGCGCGAACCGAGCTTGCCGAGGCGGCAGTGCTGCCGCTGCGCTGGAAGATCGCCTCTGGCCGGGCGGGCATCGCCGAAGGCGAGACCCATGAGCGGAGCATTCTCTGGCCACAGGATTTGCCCGAGGGTTCGTACAGCGTGAGGCTTTCGGATGCCACCGGGGCGAGTGAAGAGGTGCCGCTGATCGTGGCACCACCGCGGGCGTTTGGCGGTGACTTCGACCGCACCTGGCTGCTCGCTGTCCAGCTTTATTCGATCCGCTCGGCCCGCAATTGGGGGATCGGGGATTTTACGGATCTTGAAGCGTTGATTGCGCTGGCCGGCCGTCTCGGAGCGGACGGCGTTGGCCTCAATCCGCTACACGCCCTGTTTGACGATCGCCCCGACGATTGCAGTCCCTATTCGCCGAACAGCCGTCTGTTTCTCAACGCGCTCTACATCGACGTAGAGAAAATCAGGGAATACCGGCCGGTCTCCGATAGCGATGCGATTGCCCGGCTCCGGCAGGCGTCCGTCGTCGACTATGTCGGTGTTGCAAGACAAAAATGGAGCGCCCTGCGCGCCGCGTTCGAGAGGTTTGGCACTGAAGCGGAGGAAGCGCGCCGGAGGGATTTCGAGACGTTCCGCGACGAACAGGGATTTCTGCTGCAGCGCTTTGCCTGCTTCGAGGTGTTGCGGCATCGCCTCAATCGGCCGTGGTGGGAATGGCCGGAAGATTGGCGGCGGCCGGAGACGGCCAAATGCGCAGAAATGCGCGCCGGTGCGGACAAGAGCGAAGTCGAGTTCGTTGAATTCGTACAATGGATCGCCGACCGACAGTTGCGATCCTGCAAGGCATTGACTGAGCGCCTCGGCATGAAGGTCGGCCTCTACCTCGACGTCGCGGTCGGCGTGGTGTCGGACGGCTTCGATGCCTGGAACGAACAGGAAGCGATCTCTCGCCATCTTGCCGTCG
>Ga0306921_10006599_pt1 | contig 12107 bp, 9 predicted proteins | sample sta12Cox44000080_FD_203760 | JGI IMG/M metagenome (GOLD analysis project Ga0306921, IMG submission 203760) | Lab enrichment of tropical soil microbial communities from Luquillo Experimental Forest, Puerto Rico - statoxic.12C.oxic.44.000.080 (v2)... | ecosystem: Environmental > Terrestrial > Soil... | reverse complement strand
TGGCACTACGCGCGCGGCGTTGCGTTGGCCGCTCGGCGCGATTTCAGCGCAGCCACGGCGCAGGCCGACGCCATCGAGGCGATTGAGCGCAATGCGGACTTCTCGCTGCTCAACGCCTCGGCAGTTCCGGCGCAGGACGTCCTGAAGCTTGCGCGCACTGTGATTGGAGGCCGCATCGCGCAGGGGGAGGGCGACTTCAATTCCGCCATCGCGCGCTTCGGGCAGGCGGCAGCCATTCAGGACGCATTGCCCTATACCGAGCCGCCCTACTGGTACTATCCGGTGCGCCAATCGCTGGCGGCGGCGCTGCTGCAGGCGGGCCGCCTCGCGGAGGCCGAAGACCAGTTCCAGCGCGCGCTCAATCGTGCGCCCGCCAACGGCTGGTCGTATTTCGGGCTGGCCGAGGTGTACAAGGCGCGCGGCGACGCGGCGGCCGCCGACAAGGCCGCGGCCGATCTCGCCCGGACCTGGGTCGGCGATCGTGCGCTGCTGCAGGTGTCAAACCTGTGAGGCGTGAATTTATCATCGCCGACGGACGGGCGGAGCGAGCTGCTCGAAGAGACAGTCTCCTTATCGCAAGGGCGTAACCGGCGACCATCGATCCACCCGAATTTCTGAAGCTCCTCTCGGAAAGCGGCAACATTGGCGTTTCCTTCAACGTCGCCCTCAGAAAAGGCCAAGAGACAGCCGATGCGCGGCATCGGGTCGGGTTGCTGCGCATATCCTGCAATAGGCCATACTGCTGCCGCGCCGGTGAGGAACGTCAGGAACTCGCGCAGTTTCATTCTTTCCCTCTCCACTACCGGCTCATCGGCTAGCTGTCGCAGAAGCGGCGGCACGTCGACTCTGAGTCGAGAACGGCGCTAAGTCTGCGGACCGTCATAGCCCTCGATGACAAAGAGATCGAACTCGGCCTTGCCATTCCGTAGTGCGGCCGCAGCTTGGTAGTCGTCCGACCGATAACACGCGAGCGCTGCCGCAAAGCTGGGGAATTCAAGGACTACGGTCCGCGCGCGCACCTTGCCCTCAACCACTTCACGCCCGCCGCCGCGCACCAGGAAACGACCGCCGAATTTGCCAAGCGGTGCCATGTCGGCAGCCATGTAGGCCTTGTAACCCTCCGGGTCGGTCACGTCGACGTGGCCGATCCAATAGCCCTTGCGGGGCGCCGCGGTCGGCGGTGTCACCGGGGGCGGCGGTTGGACGCCCTCATACCCCTCGGCAATCACGAAATCGCAATCGGAATGTGGCAGACGCAGCGGTCTTGCGTGCTGATATTCTGGCGAGCGGTAGCAGGCGAGCGCGGTGGTGTAGTCGGGAAATTCGCGCAAAACGTTCCGCGAGCGGGCGTGGCCTTCCAGCACCTCGCAGGTCCCACCCCGCACGAGTGCCCGTCCCGCATATTTGTGATGCGCGGGAGGCGTGGCAGCCATGTAGGCCTTGTAACCTTCCGGGTCTCTCACATCGAGATGCGGAATCCAATATCCCTTGGCCATCTCAATCTCCCGCTCTGGACCTAACCGGCTCCGACTACTCGATCACCTCGTCGGCGAGCAATTGCAGCGAGTTTGGCACAACGAGGCCAAGGGCTGCTGCGGTCTTGAGATTAATGACGAGTTCGTATTTGAGCGGGAGCTGAACCGGCAGATCGCCAGGATTTGTGCCCCGTAGTATCCGGTCAACGTAGGACGCTGCCGATCGCACCAGCTCCAGTTGATTGATCCCATAGGACATCAGGCCTCCGCTCGCGGCATAGAAGCCGAACGAATAGATTGCCGGCAAGGCTAAGCGGGCCGCCAAGCTGATAATTAAGTCGCGCCGCGTTGCTGTCAGCGCGCTCGGTGTCACGATCAGGCCGCCTCCTTCTTGCCCGAAAGCCGACAGCACTCGCTCGATGTCGGCGGCATTGCGGACTTCACCTGCAGTCACAGCTACCCCCATTTGAGGAGCAACGGTTTCGATCACACGCAGGAATGCGATATTCGGAACAATCTCCGGAACATGCATGACGGCGACGCGACGCAGGCCGGGTGCGATCTGCCCGAGAAAGGCTAACCACTTCCCGGCGATCGCCGGCTCGAAATTATGGAAGCCTGTAATGTTTCCTCCGGGATGAGGCAGGTTGGCGACGAAGCCGCTGCCGACCGGATCGGACACCCAGGTGAAAACGATTGGAATGGAGCGCGTGGCGTTCAGCGTTGCTGAGACCACCGAATTCGTGGAGACAAAGATCACATCAGGGGCAAGGCCTACGATTTCCCCTGCCATGCTGCGCATCTGCTCCTCGCTGTCACCGGCAAAACGGTAGTCGAAACGGATGTTGTGCCCCTCCGTCCAGCCCAGGTCTTGTAAGCCTTGTCTGAACGTCGCCAGATACGCCTGCCAGACCTCGTCGTCCTCGGCAAAACCCATAATCACGCCGATGCGCCGCATGCGCTCCGCCTGCTGTGCGCGCGCCGCGAGCGGCCACGCCGCCACGTTGCCGAGTAGCAAGATGAACTCGCGTCGCTTCACTCAATCACCTCGTTGGCACGGGCAAGCAACGTTGCAAAATGTCACTGCCGAGCGTCCTTGCGGTCCTGCTCGAAATGCCTCAGATCGGGAAGCGGAACCAGAAACAGGAAGCAAACCAAGAATGCCAATCCGCGCAATTTTGCCTTCTGCGCGGGGCGCAAGCGGCCAAGCGACTACCACGCTGCCAGGCAGCGTGATGAACTCGCGCCGTTTGAGTTGGCCGAATTGCATTTGCTCCCTGCTCCTAGCCGGACGCGTAACACCATAACGGATTGGCGAAGAGCAAGTCAGGGGGCTCGCTGCGCTGCGGCCTTGCGACCCGCCTCGCGTCGGCTTGGGGTCCAAATCCGGAACTCACCGTATGCGTTCTTATGTCAGCTTCCGCCGTCTGCGGACATGCCGCCCATCGAGGCTATGGGCGAGACGTGCCAAGAGGCAACGTATGCAGCGCAGAAAATTCCGCTCTATTCGATCACCTCGTCGACTTGTGCGAGCAAGATGGGCGAAAGCGATAGCCCCAGCGCCTGCGCGGTCTTGCTGTTGACCGTCACTTGAAATTTAGAAGGTTGCTCAACCGGCAAGCTCGCCGGATTGGCCCCTTTGAGAAGTTTATCGACATAGACTGCGGCATACTCATACAGCACCGGGAAATTAGCCGAGAACGAAGCCAATCCTCCGTCCACCACCGCACTGCGATCGCTGGACATGTACCCAATGCGATGGTTGGTCGCTAGCTGCGCAATCCGTTTTGAATAGGGTCCGAAAAATCCTTGCACGATGACGGCCTGCGCTCCCTCATTTGCCAGGACGGAAAATGCCTCCTCCAGCTCGCTGGGACCCCCGATGAGGACCGGTGCGACCCGCACGTTCAGGGCTGAGCCCGCAGCCTGAATATCGGCTACAAACGGGCGACTAAACGGATCAGTGGTCGGCGTGGTTGCGAGTACACCGACACAGGCGAGCTTCGGAATAAGATCGCTCAGAAGCTGGATGCGCTTGCCGCCGAGTTCGGCGTCCATGCCGGAGAGGCCGGTGACGTTGCCACCCGGCTCATAGAGGCTCTTGATGAATCCGGATTGCAGTGGCGCACCCGCCACCATCACGATTGGGATGGTCTTCGTGGCCGCCATAGCGGCCCTCACCGCCGGCGTAAAATGGGCGACGATCATAGCGACGTCGCTCCTGACAAGCTCGGCAGCAAATTGAGCGGCGAGATCGCTTCGCCCCTGAGTGTAGCGGACATCAAGCGCGATATTACGCCCTTCCGAGTAGCCTAGATTTTGCAATCCATGCCGCAGCGCATCGGCAAACGGGTGGGGCTCCGATGCGGAGACCAGAACACCGATGCGGGGTACCTTTGCGGCTGGCTGCGAAACCGCCCGACCACGCGCGGACAATAGCCAAGCCGCGCTGCTACTAAGCAAGAAAAGCAAATACCGTCGCGTCATGGGACTCCCGCCTCCGGACCTTGGGCGAGCCGAGGCTATCACATCCGAAGGCGGCAGCGCTTGTGCGTCACAGCAAATTTGGCGACCAATATCAGCAGAGGGTCAAAACGAGAATCTGCCTTTTTCGGGCTTATGTCAGCTTCCACCGGCTATCGACATGCCTACATTCCCGCGTGTTCATCATTTCGTGGCTCGCTCCCATGCCCCACGCACCCGCTTTGTCAACGGCCGCACCATCGCAACGCTCACCCGGAGAACCGCGCCGAGGGTGCCTGCAAAAGACGGCTCCCGACCGTGATTGTGATCGGGGGCCAGCGCCACCGGCCAAGAGGATCGAGAAATGGCCGGCGGCAGAGCTTGTATGGCGTGCGCCCCGCGTCAATACATGCCGAAGAGCGCACCGTGTTGCCCGCCAAACAGGACATTGACGCCGACCTTGAAGACACTCTTTGTCTCCTTGATATCGACTGGAAACCCGAAGGTGTTTCCGAAGCAGGCTATTGGTCCGCAGACGAAGTTATCTGAATTGGTTCCGAAGTTGTAATAATCATACTCGACGAAACCGGTGATCGAGTTGGTAAGGGCATATTCAACGCCGATGCCGACAGTGCCGCCGCTGCGAGTGTCGCTTAGGGTGGCGATCGCACCGGTGGGGAAGAACGCGAAGGTCATATCATCTCGCTCCCACGCAACTCCGCCCTTGACGTAGCCAAGGAGACGGTCCCAGGCATAGCCGATGCGGCCGGTCACCGAACCAACCGACTTGACAGTGAAGCTGTCGGTAAAGTTGGCAAAAAGAGCACCATTTCTGTCCAGATGGGCGTCGGTCCAATCATAGTCACCCTGGATGCCAACGACCCACCCCCCGGCAAATTGATAATTGCAGCCGCCTTGCAAACCCCCGGCCACGCTGCTGGCATTCGCGCTGAAGGTCTCATCGAAAAATGGGCCGGCAGGAGACAGAACAGTGAAATCCTTCTCGACCCAAACTCCGCCGACGTTTCCGCCGACGTAGCAGCCGGTCCAGCTGAAGAAATAAACCGGCAGCGGCGCCCTATATGCCGGCACGCGCATATCGGCCGCGACCGCCGGAGCAGCCGCCAAAGCGGCGAAAGAAACAGTTGTGAGCAGAAGCTTCTTCATCCTAGCGCCCCCTTCGTGGTTTACGACACATGTTTCCTTAGCCCAAATTCCCCTTTCAAACTGTCGCCCCGTTGCCACAGCGGGCGCACATCTGCATGATCTCTTCAAGATGATACCTTCTAATTTGTTGACTGGTAGTTTGATGCCACACTAGCCGGAGTCACTCGCAACCATCACGCGAAACTCCATTCCTGAATATTCGGATGCAGTGATTGCCAACCTGTTTTCTGCTCAAGGGACGATCAACCGATCATGCGAGCCTTCGTGCAGCCCTGCCGGTGCAGACATGGCCCTATGTCTATCAATGGTGCCCTCGTATCGTTATCGAGGGGGCCGGACCTGCGCGCAGGGGAACCAATTTCATGACAGGGCAACGTTTCAGGGTCGGCATCGTCGGATTGCAGCCAGACAGGAGCTGGGCGGCGCGGGCCCATATCCCCGCGCTGCGCGCTCTGTCCGAGAGCTATGAGATCGTCGGCGTCGCCAACACCACTCTGGCCAGTGCCGAGAAAGCGGCCGCTGCGACCGGGTTGCAGCGGGCCTTCGCGGATGTCGCCGAGCTGATCGCGGCGCGCGAGATCGACATCGTCACCGTCACGGTGAAGGTGCCGCATCATCTGGAAATCGTGAAGGCGGCGATCGAGGCAGGAAAGCACGTCTACTGCGAGTGGCCGCTCGGCAACGGGCTGGCCGAGGCCGAGGAGCTCGCCGAGCTCGCGCGGGCCAAGGGGGTCTTGGGCGTGGTCGGAACCCAGGCGCGCGTCGCCCCGGAGATCGAGTATCTCAGGCAGCTGATTGCGGACGGCTTCGTTGGCGAGGTGCTGTCGACCACCCTGGTCGCGCGGGGCGGCGGCTGGGGCGGTTCCATCGCCGAGAAAAAGACCAGCGCCTATCTCCTGGATCGCGCCAACGGCGCCACCATGCTGACGATCCCGGTGGGGCATACTTTGGCGGCGCTCATGGACGTGCTTGGCGAGGTCGCGGAGGTCTCCGCGGTTCTGGCCACCCGGCGGACGTCGGCGCTCGCGGTCGATACCGGGGACACGCTGCCCGTATCCGCCCCGGACCAGGTGCTGGTCAGCGGGCTCCTCGCCGGCGGTGCCCCCCTCTCCATCCACTACCGCGGCGGCACGGCGCGGGACGATGACGGCCTCTTCTGGGAGATCAACGGCACAGAGGGCGACATCCGGGTCTCGGCTCCCTCCCGGGGCCATGCGCAGTTGGTGCCGCTCTCGCTCAAGGGCGCGCGGCGCGACGAGAAGGCGTTCCGGCCGCTGAAGGTCCCTGCATCCTACCGTTGTGGTAAGCCGGAGGACGTGGTGCCGGGCAATGTTGCCCGCGTTTACGCCAGGATGGCGCGGGACCTGCGCGAGGGCACCCGTACTGCGCCGAGCTTCGCCGACGCGGTCGCGCTGCATCGGGTCATCGCGGCGATCGAGAAAGCAGCCGAAAGCGGGAGCCGCACTGTAGTGGCTTGAGCCAGGATCAAGAGGGAAGTTCCCGCAACTCCGGACCGAGATGAATGATGCGCCGTTCAGCGATTGGCCGGGCTAATATCGGCTCCGACCAGGTGCGGACATTGCCGGCAAGAGACACCTTTGCGAAAAGCCCGTATCTCAGTGGGGCGTCTTGAATGCGCGCTGGGCGCCCGCAGCCATGAGGTCGACAATCCCCATGTGCACTTCGAGCGACATCCCGTCGACGGTGGATTCGCATTTGCCGGTATTGCCGTCGACGAGGCCGGCATTGGCGGCGGCTTCCACCAGGCGGCGCTCCATCGCCGCGCTGTGCAGCAGCTCGGGCCTGCCGGTGAGGATGGCGAGCGCCGCCTGGATCGCGTAACAGCCCCAGTTGGACACGCCCGCGGGCAACAGCACGTCGGTTGCCAGCCGCGCGCACAAGATCTCCCCGTGCGGGACGTGCTTGTGGACGGCTTCCACAATGGCGCCCATTCCGATCTCGTTGCCTCCGTCACCGACGCCGATGGTAGGAACGCGCTGCTTCGTCGCTTCCTCGACGAGGTAGTCGATCCGCGCGCGTCCTTGGGTAAAATCCTGTCCGAGCATGTTGTGATAGGTCCCGCGCGGTGTCATGCCCGCGCGCTCGACCGCAATCACCGCCTTGGGGTGGAACTGCGCGATCATTCGGCTTGCCTCCTCGCGCGCCTCGTTCTCCTCGACGGGAAAACCTCGGGTGACGGCCACGCTGCAGAAGCGGCGGTTTGCGGTTGCGCGTTTTGCCTCCTCCAATGTCACCACCGCCTGCCCCGCCGCGCGCAGGCATCCACCGACGGGCTCGAGCAGCGACGTGTCGGTGACCACCACCGGGATTGCGTTGAAGCCGTAGCTGAGCGCGCGCGCGAGCGCCGCCACTCCGACCGGACCGTCGGTCTCCCCGATCCGGGTCGAGACCCAGGGTCTCGTCAGCGAGCCCGTGATGATGATGACGCAGTCTCCCGCAGTCGTCGTCATCAGCAGGCGTGCCGCAGCCGCGCACAGCGGCTCGCTGGCGCGAGCCCGCGCCGGTGCATAAAGCTTATCGACGCCGCGATTGCCGATATCGAGATTCATGATGCGGTCAATGACATCGAACATGAAGTTTGCTCCTTTGCTCAGGCCAGCGCGGCCGCGAGCTCGGCGAAATCCTTGACGATCAGATCGGGCTGATGCGGGGTCTCTCCGAACGGCCGCCTGCGCCGGTCGATGAAGGCGGTGCGCATGCCGTATGATTTTGCGCCGATGCAATCGAAGGCATGATTGGCGACGAACAGGATGCTGGAGCGGTCCTCGCCGATGATCTCGGCTGCCTTGGCATAGGTCTTCCAGTGCGGCTTGAAATAGCCGGCCTCCTCGACCGAGATGACATGATCGAAGCGGAATCCGATGTGGGGTCCGGCGGCCTTAAGCATGTCGCGATCGCCGTTCGACAGGATCGCGAGCCTGTATCCGCTGGAGCGCAGCCGCTCCAGCGCTGCCACCACGTCCGGAAACGGCTTGAGCTTCTCGATCTCGCCGACGAGGGCCCGCACCTCATCCTGGGTATAGACGATACCGCAGCGGTCCATGACGTAGGAGACGGCGCGATGCCCGATCTGGCGGTAGGGCGTATGGCCGCGGTCGCACAGGGCGTCGATCATCGAATTCTCGAAATGCGTGCGCCGCCACCAGGTGACGAAGCTGTCGGGCTCGCCATGCCATTCCTTGCGCTTGAGAAACGGCGCGACGGCCTCGGTAAGCCCCTTCTGCATGTCGACAATGGTGCCGTACTGGTCGAACGCCAGCGCCTTGATCTCGCGCTTGAGGATCTCAGGGCTTTCCATCGGTATTATCTTCTACGTCACGCTTGATGGCGAACCTCGCCACGCTGCGGTTCTACCATTGCCCAAACCGGCGCCATAACGTACCCTGATCCAATCCCGACCTGTGGCGCTGCGCGGCGATGAAAGCTCTTTTCGTTCATCCGGGCCCGTTGCTCTATACCAATGTCTTCCTGCGGCTCGAGCCGTTGGGGCTCGAGCTGGTGGCGCAGGCTGCGAGGCGCGCGCGGCATCAGGTGCGTCTCATCGACCTGCAGGTCGAGAGCCACGCCGATTATCATCGCATGATCGCGGAGTGGCAGCCCGATTTTATCGCCTTCTCCTGCAACTACCTCGCCAACGTGCCCGAGATCGTCGATCTGGCAAAGGCGACCAGGCTTGCGCTGCCACGCTCCTTTGTCTGCGTCGGAGGGCACAGCGCCTCGTTCACCGGGCCTGCCATCCTGGAGCACGGGGAGGGCGCCATCGATTGCGTCCTCAAGGGCGAGGGCGAGCCGGGCATCGTCAAGCTGCTGGAAGCCGTCGCGGGCGACCGCAGCGCCGTCGCCAAGGTGCCCGGTGCCCTCACCGCCGACGGCGAAGGTCCGCGGCCCGCCTTCGTGCACGATCTGAACGAGCTGCGGCCGGCGCGCGACCTCGTGCGCCACCGCCGCAAATATTTCATCGGCATTCTCGACCCGTGCGCCTCGATCGAGTTCTCGCGCGGATGCCCGTGGGACTGCTCCTTCTGCAGCGCCTGGACGTTCTACGGCCGCAGCTATCGGGCGATCAGCCCGGAGCGGGTGGTCGAGGACCTCGCCTCCATCCGCGAGCCCGGCGTGTTCATTGTGGACGATGTCGCCTTCATCCAGGAGAAGCACGGTTTTGCCATCGGCGAGGCGATCGCCCGCAAAGGCATGCGCAAGAACTTCTACCTGGAAACGCGCGGCGATGTGCTGCTTCGCAACAAGGAGGTGTTCCAGTTCTGGAAGAAGCTCGGTGTCACTTACATCTTTCTCGGCATCGAGGCGATCGATGAGGAGGGCCTGCGCAAGTTCCGCAAGCGCATCCCGCTCGGGCGCAATTTCGAGGCGCTGGAGTTCGTCCGCTCGCTCGGAATCGAGGCGGCGATCAACATCATCGCCGACCCGGATTGGGACGAGGAGCGGTTCCGTGTCGTGCGCGACTGGTGCATGGATGTGCCGGAAGTGGTGAACATCAGCATCAACACGCCCTATCCCGGCACCGAGACCTGGCTGACCGAGCAGCGCCGTCTGCAGACGCGCGACTATCGCCTGTTCGACATCCAGCATGCCGTGCTGCCGACGAAACTGCCGCTGGAGAAGTTCTATCGCGAGCTCCTGCACACCCAGCGCGTGCTCTACAGCAAGCACATGAACTGGCGGACCACCCCGCAGCTGCTTGGACTGCTCGCCCGCAACCTCGCGCGCGGGCAGGCCAATTTCCTGCGCGGCATCGTCAAGTACAACAAGGTCTTCAGCCTTGACACCATGCTGGGCGACCATGCCCGGCCGGTGCATTACGAGCTGCCGTTGCCGCCGCGGCCGCAGGCCGACGCCCCGGCGGCGAAGAAGGCCTCCCAGCTCTATATCCACGCGCCCCGAGGCCGCGCGGGTCGGACCATCGACGATGCCGCCGAGCGCTTCGTCGAGGCGACGCGCATGGGGGCGTCAGGCTGATAGCGAGAGGTCGGCGCCAGGCGCTCAAATGCGATAGCTCTGCTCGTTCGCGGGAGGCACTGACTCAAAGCGTGCAGGACCTCGTGTGCTTCATGTGCTCGAGTTTGGTCGGGATGATGACGCAGTCGTGGTGACCCCCATTGCTCGGCCAGATGCCGACCAGCTCGTCGGTCTCGGCATCGATGAAGGCAATCCCGCTGGATAGCCGCTGGAAGCCGCTGAACACGCCGACCACGTACTTGCCGTCATAAGTGATCGCGAGCGTCTGCATGTCCGGCCCGATGCCCTGGATTTCCTTCTTGATGGTCCAGGTGCGGGTGTCGACCACCATGACGCCGCTGGCGGCCGGGGAGGGGTGGAGGATCGAGAGATACAGCTTCGAGCTGTCGAGCGAGAACACCATGTGGAAGGGGTTGGGGTACTTCCCGCGCCAGAGCGGGTCCTCGATATGCGCGACCTTTCTCCAGTTGCGCGGATCGGGATCGCTGGAATCGAAAATGGAGCAGTTGTTCTCGCGCAGATTGTTCATCATGCACAGGAACCGGCCATCCGGCGAGAAGCCGACCTCGTGGCCGGGCGAGAAGATCTTGTCGAACGTCACCTCCCAGTGGTCGTTGTCGATCTTGTCGATCGGGTACTGGTTGGGCGCATCCTTGTTGAACTGCAGGAAGGCCACCGGCTCGAAGTTGTCTTCCGCGTCCAGAATGACCTGGCCGCCGCACAGGCGTACCACGGTGGACGCCCAGCGACCGCTCGGATGCCAGATGGTGCCGTCGGCGCCGGTGAGGCCGTGGACGTCATCGCCCGGGATGGTGCCTTCCTCGACGAACAGCTCGCCCATGGGCACCATCTCCCATTCGATCTTCTGGCCCTTGGTGCCGAGATAATCGTACTTGCCGGTCTTCGGATCGGGATAGATTTTCGAAATCTTGAGCACGCCGCCCTTTTGCCAGCCCTCGGCCAGATTGCGCACGTTGGGCACCCAGTCGTATTTGAGCGCCGCGATCACGCGCGAAGTCCGCCGGTCGAAGCAGGCCGCGATATCCTTCTGCCCGTCGGTGACCAAGTAGCGCTCCGCGGTCTTTGGATCGATGGTGACGTGAACCCCCAGCCCGAGACCGGTCGTTTCGGCGACGTTCTCCATCACCTCCATCTGCGCGCCGTCGAAGCGCACCCGGTAGATGTTGAAACCTTCCGCCGGCGTCTCGATGCTGGTGGGAATGCCGTAGATGAGCGAGTTCTTGCCGCCCTGGGTGCTGTTGATCCACTCGAAGCCCCTGGTCGGGTCTGCGCTCGGAAACGCGCACAGGTGGTGCGAAATCGGGTTGTAATCGCCGTAGTTCCAGTACGAGACCCAAGCGAGCGTCCGACCGGTATTGAGGTTGACGGCATAGGTGCCGCCGCCGAGCTTGGTCGGCATCAGCAGCACCCAGTTGCCGAACTGCCGGCCACGCATGTTCGCAAGCGGATTGATCAGCTCGCGCTCGATGTTGCGCTGCGCCTGCGTGGACGTTGCCCCGCTGTGCATCACGCCATGGGCAGGGATGTCGCCATCGGTGACCATCTGATAACCGACAGCGACTGCCTCGCCGGCGGCCGCCGTGCCGGCGACCAGTTTCAGCAGGCCGCGCCGGTTGATTCTCGACGGCGGCTTGGGCGAGCTGCCCGGTGCAGGCTCCTGTTGGCGCTGGTCGCGCTCGTTCTTCTCCTGCAGATATGCGGAGAATTCCGCGTGGTCCTGCTGCGTCACCTCCGCCTTGCGGCTAAGAAAGCTCTGCTCGGGAGTAAGCGCTCCCTTTGATGTCGGCTCGCTTTGCACGTCGAGCTTGATGCTCGGAACCTGACCGCATTCACGCGTTTTCGTCCGGCGCCCGTCGCTCATGGCCGGCCCTCCCTTGGCTGCCTGTAACCCATGATTTCACGACAAGTCGGTTGATGGATCAATCGGCTTGTCGCAGGCTGTGGATCGCAACCGGCGGTCGGGTCAATGCGGCGGCATCGGGATCC
>Ga0306921_10006597_pt1 | contig 12109 bp, 8 predicted proteins | sample sta12Cox44000080_FD_203760 | JGI IMG/M metagenome (GOLD analysis project Ga0306921, IMG submission 203760) | Lab enrichment of tropical soil microbial communities from Luquillo Experimental Forest, Puerto Rico - statoxic.12C.oxic.44.000.080 (v2)... | ecosystem: Environmental > Terrestrial > Soil... | reverse complement strand
CAGCACCGGATGGCACCAGGCGGCATTGCTGCCGACCAGCACGACGAGATCCGCCTCGTCGATGTCGTCGTAACAGCTCGGCACAACGTCCTCGCCAAAGGCGCGGATCTGTCCTGCCACGGAAGAGGCCATGCACAGCCGCGAGTTGGTGTCGATGTTCGCGGTGCCGATGAACCCCTTCATCAGCTTGTTGACGACGTAATAGTCCTCGGTCAGAAACTGGCCGGAGACGTAAAGCGCCACCGCATCGGGACCGTGCTCCGCGATCGTGCGCGCAAAAGCGCCAGCAATCAGGTCGAGTGCGTCGTTCCATGTCACTCGGCGGCTGTCGATCTTCGGGTATAGCAGGCGGCCATCCAGCCCAAATGTTTCGGCCAGCGCCGCGGCTTTCGAGCACATCCGGCCACGATTGGCCGGATGCTCGGGATCGCCCGCAATCGTACCGTCGGCAGCGGCAGTCAGGCCGCACCCGACCCCGCAATAGGGACACGTCGTGCGGGTGACGGCCGGGTCCGTCATGCCGCCTCCCAGCGCAGCGGGCTTTTCGTCGCAAGCAACAGCAGAATGCGTCCGGCGACGAGTTTCACCGGCACCGTCGAGACGCAGCCTTCGTCCGGGGGTTCGGCCTGGCCGCTGTCGAGCTCGATGACCCAGCCGTGCAGCGGGCACGCGACCGCGCGACCCTGGACGATGCCTTCCGACAGGGGGCCGCCGCGATGCGGGCAGCGGTCGACAACCGCGAAGACCTCGTCATCCGCAGTGCGGAAGACTGCGATCGCGGGTGCGCCGTCGGGCCGGTTGACCCGCCGGGCGCCGCGCCGCGGAACATCGTCGAGGCGGCCGACGCCGATCCAGGATTCGCCCGGAATGCTCATTCGACCTCGGCCATTGCGCGGTACTCGTGCGACGCCGCGCCCGCAGCCCGCTGCGCCCAGGGGTCGGTCTGCACGAAGAGCTGGGAATGGAGAAAGCGGCCGAACAACGCACAGCGGCCGTCGCCGTCCTCGACGATGCGCCGCTTCACGTATTCGATCCCGGCCCGCGCGACCCACGGCGCGGTGCGCTCGAGATAGCGCGCCTCCTCGCGGTAGAGCTGCAAGAACGCCGCGATATGCTCCAGCACCGCGGCCTCAGTCGCGAGCCGCATGAGGTGGTCGGTGACACGCACCTCAATGCCGCCGTTGCCGCCGACCACCACATCGTAGCCGGCCTCGACGCACACGACACCGATATCCTTGATCGTTGCCTCGGCGCAGTTGCGCGGGCAGCCGGAGACCGCGAGCTTCACCTTGTGCGGCGTCCACGAGCCCCAGAGCAGCTTCTCGAGCCTGACCCCAAGCCCGGTTGAGTCCTGCGTGCCGAAGCGGCACCACTCGCTGCCGACACAGGTCTTCACCGTGCGAAGCGCCTTGCCGTAGGCGTGGCCGGAGACCAGGCCGGCGTCGTTGAGGTCAGCCCAGATCGCCGGCAGTTGCTCCTTTCGGACGCCCAAGAGGTCGATGCGCTGGCCGCCGGTGACCTTCACCGTCGGCACCTCGTACTTCTCGGCGGCATCGGCGATCGCGCGCAGCTCGCGCGGCGTGGTCAGACCACCCCACATCCGCGGCACGACCGAATAGGTGCCGTCCTTCTGGATGTTCGCGTGCACCCGCTCGTTGACGAAGCGCGATTGCGGATCGTCACGGTAGGTGTCGGGCCAGGCGCAGAGGAGATAATAGTTCAGCGCCGGGCGGCATTTCTGACACCCGTCGCGGTTCTTCCAACCGAGCGCGTCGCACACCGCGTCCATGGTCGTGAGCCGCCGCTCGACGATCGCTCGGCGCACCTCGTCGTGGCCGCGCTCGGTGCATTTGCAGATCGGCGGGTCTTCTCGGCGCACGACCGCCGCGCCGCCCCGGACATGGGTGAGGATCGCTTCGACAATGCCGGTGCAAGAACCACATGACGAGGACGCTTTCGTGTGCGCCCGCACGGCGTCGAGCGTCCGCAGGTCCTTGTCGAGCATCGCGCGGCAGATCGCGCCTTTTGAGACGCCGTTGCAGCCGCAGACCTGCTCTCCGTCGAGCATTGCCGCGACATCGACGACGGACGCCGCCACCGCCCCGGCACGCTCGGCGAAAGCGCGACCGAACACCAGCTGGTCGCGGAAGGCCGAGATATCGGTCTTGTCGCGCATCAACTGGACGTACCACGGCCCGTCTGCGACGCTGCCGTAAAGGACGGTGCCGACGACCCGGTCGTCGCGCAGCACGACCTTCTTGTAAACGCCGCGCTTGGCGTCGTGCAGCGTGATCTCGCTGTCGCTTTCCTCGGCCGCGGCGAGCGCGCCGGCCGAGAACACGTCGATGCCGGTGATCTTGAGGCTCGTGAACACGGGCGGCGGCACATAGACCACGTCCTCGTCGCCGGCGAGGCGCGCGCCGCAGACTCTGGTCTGTTCCCAGATCGGGGCGACCAGCCCGAAGACCTGGCCGTTGTGCTCGATGCATTCCCCGACTGCGTAGATGTGCGCGTCGCTGGTGCGCATGTCGTCGCCGACCAGGATGCCGCGATTGACGTCGAGCTTGGCACCGCGGGCGAGATCGATGTTGGGCCGGATGCCGATCGCGAGCACAACGAGGTCAGCCGGAATCTCGCGCCCGTCCGCCAGCACTACTCCTTCCGCGCGCTCAGTGCCGAGGATCTCCTCGGTCTGCCCGTTGGTGAAGAACGCGATGCCGCGCGCGTCGAGGTCACGCTGCAGCAGTTCGCCCGCGGCTCGGTCGAGCTGCCGCTCCATCAGCGTCGGCATCAGGTGGACGACAGCCACCGACATCCCCCGCCGTTTCAACCCCCACGCGGCTTCGAGGCCCAACAGCCCGCCGCCGATCACAACGGCACGGCGGTGCCTGCCGGCTGCGTCAATCATGGTCTCGACATCGGCGATGTCGCGAAAGGCGCGCACGCCCGGCAGACCGAGCCCAGGGATCGGCGGCGCCAGCGGTTTCGACCCGGTTGCCAGCAGTAATCTGTCGTACGCCAGCGCCCGACCATCGGCGAGCGCCACAGTCCGCATCGCCGGATCAACGCCGGTGGCCGTAACGCCCGTAATCAGTCTTATGCCGTGCTCTGCGTACCATTCGCCCGGGTTGATGATGATTTCATCAAACGTCTTCTCGCCGGCGAGCACCGCGGACAGCATGATGCGGTTGTAGTTCGGATGCCCCTCCGCCCCGACGAACGTGATTTCGTAGCGGTGCGGAGTGCGCGGCAACAGCTCCTCGACTGTGCGCGTCCCGGCCATGCCGTTGCCGATGACAACGAGCCGCTCCTTCGCGGGAGCCGACATCGGGCGCGCCTCAGATCCGCGCCTGCGCGAGGGTCGGCGCCAACTGGCTCAGGAAGGTACGGCGCATGTAGTACCACCAGGTCAGCGCCAAACAGCTAACGTAGAAGAGAAGATAGACCTCGAGCGCGAGGTACGGGCCGCCGGTCGCGGCGATCGAAGCGCCAAAGCCGCGCGGAATCAGGTAGCCGCCACAGGCGCCGACGGCACCGATGAAGCCCAGCGCGGCGGCGTTTTCAATCGCCGCAGCCTTGATCGCGGCGAGATGGCCCGCTTCGCCAGTGCCGTTGGCCGCCTTCAGCTTTTCCTCCCGAAAGATCGACGGGATCATCCTGTATGTCGAGCCGTTGCCGATGCCCGCGGTGACGAACAGGGTGAGGAACATCGCGATGAAACCGGGGAGGCTCTTCACCTCGACGAAGTACATGACCCCGGCCGTGGCGGCGCCCATCGCGATGAAGTTCCAGAAGGTGACCTTGGCCCCGCCGATCTTATCGGCGAGGAGACCGCCGACCGGTCGGATCAACGAGCCGACCAGGGGTCCTAAGAACGCAATGCTGACCGTCACCTCCGGGAACTGCGTCTTCAACAGCAGCGGAAACGCCGCCGAATAGCCGATGAAGGACCCGAACGTACCGATATAGATGTACGACATGATCCAGGTTTGCTTGCGCCGCACGATGACCAGCTGGTCACGGAAGGACGAGCGCGCCTCGGTCAGGTTGTTCATGAAGAAATACGCGCCGAGCACCGCGGCTGTGAGCGGCAGGAGCCATATGAGCCCGGCGTTCTGCAGGTACAGCCCGCTCGAGACCGGCTCCGCCAGGTAGAGGCTGACGAGGCCGGTCCCCATTAGGATCGGGGTGAGGAGCTGCACGCTGCCAACGCCGATATTGCCACCGGCGGCGTTGAGGCCGAGTGCCCAACCCTTCATCCGGTCGGGATAGAAGAACGAGATGTTGGCCATGCTGGAGGCGAAATTGCCGCCGCCCAGACCGGCGGTGGAGGCGACCAGCAGCATCAGCCAGAACGGGGTCTCCGGGTGCGCGACAAAATACGCGAGGGCAAGGGTCGGAACAAGCAGTACCCCAGCGCTGAACATAGTCCAGTTGCGGCCGCCGAATGTGGTGACTGCGAAGGTGTACGGAAACCGCATCAGCGAGCCGATCAGCCCGGGGATCGCAACGAGCTGGAACAGCTGATCGGTCGTGTAGTGAAACCCGGCCTGCGGCAGCTTGGTGGCGACGATGCTCCACAGCAGCCAAATCGAAAACCCGAGATGCTCGGCGACGATCGACCAGATCAGGTTGCGACGGGCAATGAACTTGCCCGCAGCTTCCCAGAACTGCCGATCTTCCGGGTTCCAATGCGAAATCCAGGTCTTGCATTCCCGCATCGCTGCTGCCCTTTTGATGCCCCCTTGGGGAGCGTACTGGGCAAGGAGCGTGCCAACGACGGAACCGGCGCGGACCTGCACCTCAGGGCCGAATATAGACAGGGATGATGCCCTGTTTCTGGGCAAGTGATCCGCGCTTGTGCGCCGCACAAAAAGCGGGCAGGCGCAATCTTACGGCTGATCTATACCTTTGAGGCCATATGAAAGGCTTCCCAGCAGCTGCTTGCAGAGGGAGAAGGTGTCGCCACAGCTTCGCTTAACTCTACCATTCGCGCCGCGCGTGGGCTCGGCTGGCTATCGGACGAGGATGCGCAGCCGGCCATCAAGCTCGCCGAACAACGCAACCTCGCGATCCACATGTATCGCAATCAGGTTGGGCATCAGATTGAAGGGCGCCTCGCTGCTCACGCCGCCCTGCTGCAGCGCTGGCTCGAAGCTTTGCAGAGGCGCGCTGCGGCTGGGTGACGGATGGGTATCGCCGCTTGTCGCGCTGGTTCTGCTCGCCCTCCTGCCGTCGTGCGATATCCACGCGGCGGATTACGCGGACGGGCTGGCGCCGCCGGGCGCGCCGGCGAGCGCGTTTCCGGCACCGAGCCGGCCGGTCGCCCGGATCGTCACCGACATCTGGCATGACGAGGAGTCACGCGACCAGGCCGGCGAAGCGGAGCGCGTCATGAACCTGCTCGGCGCCAAGCCCGGGTCAGTCGTTGCCGATATCGGGGCCGGGAGCGGCTATTACACGGTGCGGCTGGGTCGGAGGGTCGGACCCACGGGTCATGTGTACGCCGAGGATGTTGTCCCCGACTATCTCGAGCGTCTGGCCCAGCGGATCAGAAGCGAAGGGCTCGCCGGTGAGGTAACCCTGGTGCGCGGCGACCCGCACGACCCGCGCCTGCCACCCGGTTCACTCGACCTCGCCCTCCTCGTCCACATGTATCACGAAGTCCAGCAACCCTATGGCCTGTTATGGAACCTGCGGCCGGCGCTGCGGCCGGACGCAAAGGTCGGGATTATCGATGTCCGCAAGCAAACCGCAGCGCACGGCACCCCGCCGGACCTGCTGCGTTGCGAGCTGGCCGCGGTCGGCTATCGGCAGACCGCGTTCTACGATCTCCAGCAGGGCACCTACCTCGCCGTCTTCGCGGCGCCGAGTCCGGGGTCCGGCCCGGCCTCGCCGGCCGCAATCCGCCCCTGTGCCGAGGGCCGCGGGTAACCTACGCGATATTCGCTTTCAGAAAGGCCGCCATGCGGTCCCAGGCCTGGTTGGCGCAGGCGACATCGTAGGCCGCACTGCGCTCGTTGGCGAACGCGTGTGCCGCGTCATAGCGATAGATTTCGTGCTTGACCCCGGCGCCTTTCAGCACCTTTTCGAGGTCGTTGACCGCTGCCGGCGTGCACCAATCGTCCTTGTTGGCGAAGTGCCCCTGAAACGGCACCCGGATCTTGGCCGGATCGGCGAAATCCTTTGGCGGGATGCCATAGAGGCAGACGGCGGCGCTGACTTCGTGAATATGTACCGCGGCGGCGATTGTCAGCGCGCCGCCCATGCAAAAGCCCATCACCGCTATCTTGTCGCTGTGCTTCTGCAGTTGCAGCGCAGCGCCGCGTAGGTCCTGATGCGTCGCCGCCGGAAAATCGAGCCCCGTCATCAGATGGTTGGCCTCATCGGGCTCGGTGGTCAGCCGCCCCTTGTAGAGATCGGGCGCCAATGCGTTGTAGCCGGCGCGCGCGAAACGGTCGGCGACCCCACAGATCTGATCGTTGAGACCCCACCACTCCTGGATGACGATGACCCCGGGCCGGTCGTGGCCCGCCATCGCCAGGTAGCCCCTGGTTGCCACGCCATCCGGCCGGGCAAATTCGGTTATGATACCCATCGATATTCCTCCTGATCAGGCGTCCGCGAAGGCCGGCATGACCTCCTTGGTGAACAGCTCGACCGACCGCATCGCCTCGTCATGGCTGATCGTGCCAAAGGCGAAGTCGCAGACATAGTAATTGACCCCCGTCGCCTCGACCTCACGGGAGATGTAATCGCGAACCTGGGCCGGACTGCCGGCGATCGCGTCACCGTGCTTTTGCAGAATGCCGAAATCTTCCGGCAATGCCGCCTCGAGCGGGAACGGCACTTTGTATTCGTGCCACAAGAGGCCCATGTGGTGGCGCCACGCCGGGTAGCCGCGCCGCGCCGTGGCGAGCGCTTCGGCCTCGGTGTCGGCGATGATGATGTGACGGTTGACGCCGAGCATCGGCAGATCGGCCTCGGAGCGGCCCAATTTCTTCCACTCTGCGCGATAGGCGTCGGTGATCGCGCGGACCTGCTCGGGCGGCCGGCGGGTCACCGTGTTGGCGGCGTTGGCCGCGGTCCAGGCCACACTCGCCGGGTTGCCGAGCCCGTACCACACCGGCAGCGGCTGCTGGAACGGTTTCATGACGATCGGCACATTGTCAAAATCGTAGAATTCGCCGTGAAAGGTCAGCCGGTCCTCAGTCAGCCCGCGGCGAATGACCTCGAAGGCTTCGCGAAACTGCTTGGTCCCGGTGTCGAAGTCGACACCGTAGAACCCTACCTCGACCGGCGAGATGCCGCGCCCGACCCCATACAGAAACCGTCCGCCACTCATCTGGTCGAGCATGCAGATCTCGTCGATCAGCCGCAGCGGGTGGTAGAGCGGCAGCAAATACACCATCGGGCCGAAGCGCAATTGCTCTGTCCGCTGTGCGACAGCGGATAGAAACACGCTGGGCGACGGCGCATAGCCGAGCGGCGTGTTGTGGTGCTCGGCGAGGTGATAGCCGTAAAACCCGGCGCGGTCGTAGGCTTCGATCAGCTTGAGCCGCTGCTCGAAATGTTCGCTGAGCGGCAGCCCGCTGTCGTCCAGATGATCGAAGATCCCAAAGCGCATGGTTTCTCCTTGGAGTGCCTGATCAGGCGTGAGCAAAGGCCGGCATGACTTCCTGCGCGAACAGCTCGACCGACCGCTTGGCCTCGGCGAGGGTGATATCACCAAAGGCCATGTCGCAGACGAAGTAGTTGATGCCGGAGCCCTCCGCCTGCGCCGCAATGTAATCGCGCGCCCCGGCCGGGGTCCCGGCAAAGCCGACCTCGTGGTCCTGCAGCACCTCGAATTCGTCCGCAAGCTCCCCCTGAAGCGGGAACGGGACGCCGCGCTGCTCCCACAGCACTTCCATGTTGCGACGCCATGGCCGGTAGGCGCGCGCGGCGATACTACGGGCCTCCTTCTCGGTCTCGGCGACGACGACATGCCGCGTCACACCGATGCAAGGAAGTGCCTCTTGTCGCTTGCCGAGCGCCACCCATTCGGCTTGGAACTGCTCGACGAGCACACGCATTGTGGACATCGGCCGTAGGAACGAAACGAGGTTGACATCATTCGCAGCGGCCCACGGTATGGTCTCCGGCCGCGAGATGCCGTACCACAGCGGCGGGTGCGGGAGCTGCGCCGGCTTCAGCACGATCGGCACGCCATCGAATTTGTAGAACGCGCCGCGATAGGTGAGCTCGCCTTGGGTGAGCCCCAGGCGGATCACCGCGAGCGCCTCCTCGTACTGCGCCATGCCGTGCGCGAAGTCGACCCCGAAGAACCCGACTTCGACCGGTGAGATCCCGCGGCCGACCCCCAACAGAAAGCGGCCGCCACTCATCTGATCGAGCATGCAGATCTCCTCGATCAGCCGCAGCGGATGATAAAGCGGAAGCAGGTAGACCATCGGCCCGAAGCGCAGATGCCGCGTCCGTTGCGCGACAGCGGATAGAAAGACTGCGGGTGACGGGGCGTAGCCGAGCGGGGTCGCGTGATGCTCGGCAAGATGGTAGCCGTAAAAGCCCGCGCGATCGTAGGCTTCGATCAGCTGCAGGCGCTCCTCGAACAGCTGGCCGAGGGGGACCCCGCCGTCGTCCAGATGATCAAAAATCCCAAAGCGCATCGCTGCCCTCCCGTCGCCGCGGCTGCCGGGCTGATACTATGGCGACGGCCGGCGTGGTGCCAGGGAAGACTGGGATAGCGGCGCGCGGCGCGGAAGCGCATGGTTGATCGAAAGGCGTGCGCCTTACGGACGGATTGGGATAGAGTAAACGCGCAACCTCAGCCACTTTCACCATGGCCGCAACCCGTCGTCTCGCCGCCGTTCTCGCCGCAGATATGGCAGGCTACTCGCGGCTGATCGGCGCCGACGAGCGGGGCACTCTCGACCGGCTGAGGGCGATTCGGGCCGAAATCGTCGACCCGAGCGTCGCCGCCCATAACGGGCGCATCGTCAAGACCACCGGCGACGGGTTTCTGGCGGAATTCGGCAGCACCGTCGATGCGTTGCGTTGCGCCGGCGATATCCAAGGGCAGATGCCCGAACGCAACGCGGCGATCGTGCCGGACAACCGCATCGAGTTCCGCATCGGCATTCACCAGGGCGACATCGTCGTCGAGGACGGCGACCTCTTCGGCGACGGCGTCAACATTGCGGCGCGGCTCGAAGCGCTCGCCGAGCCGGGCGGCATCTGCGTCTCGGCGCGCGTCCAGGAGGATGCCATCGGCAAGCTCGACCTCGCCTTTCGTGACATGGGCGAGCAGCAGCTCAAGAACATCGCGCGGGCGGTGCGCGCCTACGCGATCGAGGTGGCTGTCGTCCGGTCAAGTGGCCTCCCGGCAACATCGGCGCCGCGTCTGTCGATCGTGGTGCTGCCCTTGACCAACCTCAACAACGACCCTGAGCAGCAATACTTTGCGGACGCGATCACCGAGGATCTGACGACCGACCTGTCGCGGATCCCGGGCATGCTCGTGATCTCGCGCAATACCGCGTTCACCTATAGGGACAAGCCGACCCACACGAAGCAGATCGGTCGTGAGCTCGGCGTCCGCTATGTGCTGGAAGGGAGCGTTCGCCGGTCGGGCAACCAGGTCCGCGTCAACGCGCAGCTGATCGAGGCCGAAACCGACGCGCATGTGTGGGCGGAACGGTTCACTGGCGACCTGGGCGACCTGTTCGCATTGCAAGACGAGATCACGAGCCGCATCGCGATCGCGCTCGACCAGGCGATGGTCCGGGCGGAGGCCGCTCGGCCGACCTCCAACCCCGACGCATTGGATTGCGTGTTCCGGGGACGCGCGGTGTGGGCAAAATCGCGGACACCTGACAGCTTTGCCGAGGCGGTTGACCTGTTCGAACGTGCCTTGGCGCTCGATCCGCGATCCGTCGAGGCCCAGCTGTGGCTGGTGCGGGCGCTGACCGGTCGCGTGCTCGATGGCCTGAGCAGCACGGCGGCTGCCGACATCGCCCGTGCGGAAGATTTGCTGGGGCAAGCCTTCGCGATCTCGCCCGACACTGCATTGGCACATTACGCCAAAGGCAATCTGCTGCGCGCGCAGCGCCGATACGCCGAGGCGATTCACGAATACGAGACGGCGATCGCGCTGGATCGCAACTCAGCGGCATCGTTTGCCAATCTCGGGCGGTGGAAACTGTTCACCGGGGCATTAGCGGAGGTCATCCCGATGGTCGAACAGGCCATTCGCCTCAGTCCGCGCGATGCCGGCCTCGGCGTTTGGTACCTTTTGATTGGGACAACGCATCTGCTGCAATCGCGCACCGACGAAGCGATCGCCTGGATCGAAAAGGCGCGCGCCGCCAATCCCGCACACCCGGGAGTCCGCAGAACCCTTGCCGCGGCTTATGGCCTCATCGGCGAAACCGAACGCGCCGCCGCCGAGATCGCCCAAGCCCGCAGGCTGAGCGGTGACCCCGACATGTTCTCGAGCGTCTCTCGCATGACAGCCAGCGAGCATTCTTATTCCTCCATGGCGCCGAAGGTCCGCGCCCTGTACGACGCCACAGTTGTTGCCGGCCTCCGTAAGGCTGGGATGCCGGAGGACTAGCGGGCGCCTCCGATCACGCCGCGGCGAGCATCGCGTCGGCGATCTTCTCGGCGGTCATCAAGGTTGGAAAGTTGGTGTTGGCGCACGGCACCGCTGGAAACAGTGACGCGTCGACGACGCGCAGCCCGCCGACACCGCGCACCCGGCCTTGGGCATCGGTCACCGCCATCGGGTCGTCCTCGGCGCCCATGCGGCAGGTGCAGGTGGCGTGCCACACGCCGATCGTCGCCTTGCGGATAAAGTCTTCGAGCGCATCGTCGTTCCGCATCAATTCGTCGAAACGGTAGCCCTCGACGATGACTTTCTCCATTATCATCCGCCGCAGCCAAGCCGGGCCGTCGAGCAGTTTGGCGATGACATCGGTGATCCTCTTGTTCTTGTTGTTGACGACGCCGATCCTGCGGACGCGCTCGGTATAGCTCGCCGGGAACGGATCGCTCGTCGCGTCAGCCATCGCGGCAGTCAGCTGCATTGCGCCGAGCCGGCGGAAGGCGTCCATCAGGCGCTCAAGATCACGGCGGTCGGAGAGCAGGTTGAATTCGACAATGGGCTCCGCCCGCCAATCACGCGAGGCGAGCCTGACCTGCCCGGTCTCCGAATAGGTCTTGTAGACGGCGGCGAGCAACGAGCCGATCTGCTCGCCGACCGCATGCCAGGCCGATTTGCTGACCCCGGCGACAAACATGTCGCCCGGCGGCGCTTCACCGATCCCCGACGAGTAGCGCAAGGCGAGCAGGATATGGCGCCGGGTCATGCCGTTGAGACGGCTCTCCGGCTTGATAAAGGACGAGACCGAAATCGATGGGTGGTCCATCAGCCGCTGGCCGACCCCCGGCACATGCGCCACGACCTCGATCCCGAGATCGCGCAGATGCCCCGCCGGCCCGATCCCGGCGCGCAGCAGATGCGCCGGTGAATGGATGGCACCCGACGAAACGATGACCTCCCCAAGACCCGAGTTTACGCGGAATTCGGTCTCCTTGCCGTCGACCAGCGCCTTGACGCCGACGCAGCGGGTGCCCTCGAACAGCAGCTGCTTGACCTGGGTCAGCGCCGAGATCGTCAGATTGTCGCGCAGCCGGGTACCGGGATCGAGGTAGCCGATCGCTGCCGAAACCCGGCGGTCGTAGAGGTTGGAGATCGTGATCGGAAAATAGCCGTCCTTGAACTCGGCGTTCTGGTCCTGGAGGTATTCGAACCCGGCCTCCTTGAAGGCCTTGGCGACCGCCTTGGCATGTCCGTTCCACAGATCGGGAAAGATGCGGCGGACCGGGATGCGGCCATCTTTGCCGTGCCACGGACCGTCGAAGTCCATGTCGCGCTCGACCCTTTTGAAATAGGGCAGCACCGCGTTCCAGTTCCATCCGGCGGCACCGCGCGCTTCCCATTCGTCGTAATCGGTGGGCGCGCCGCGATTGGCGAGCTGGCCGTTGATCGACGATCCGCCGCCCAGCACCCGCGCCTGCTCGTATTTGCGCAACGGCGGGCGGTCCT
>Ga0306921_10006593_pt1 | contig 12114 bp, 8 predicted proteins | sample sta12Cox44000080_FD_203760 | JGI IMG/M metagenome (GOLD analysis project Ga0306921, IMG submission 203760) | Lab enrichment of tropical soil microbial communities from Luquillo Experimental Forest, Puerto Rico - statoxic.12C.oxic.44.000.080 (v2)... | ecosystem: Environmental > Terrestrial > Soil... | reverse complement strand
CTGCCGTTACCCCATTGGCTCACCGTCGCGATTTCGCCATTGATGAGCAGGATGGTATCGAAAGGCAGATGGAAATACTGCGATCCTTCCAAATCGAGTCCGTAAATCTGCGTGTCACCTCCAAGAAAGCCACCGGTGATAGCCGGCGAAAAGGTGATGCGATGTCCCCGGCGGGAGAGCAAGGGATTGTCCCGCGTATCATACACGAGGCTTCCAAAAAGCTTGCTTTCAACGGTCGATCCGGCTTGTGACTGAATGAACGGAGAGGAGCTGGGGTCCACGTTAAAAATGTCGACGTCCTGCAATGTGTATCCCAGGGTGCCGTAAAGGTAAGCGTTTATTGGCTTGCGCAGCTCAAACGTGACTCCGTAATTGCGCTGGTCATATTGGGCGCTCAAGTAATTCGCTTCGGTGTAAAACGCCGAGCCGCTCAGCGCGAGACGTCGATCGAGGAAATAAGGTTCTGTAATCGTAAGAATAAAGTCTTTTCGCTCGGTGCCGTACTGGAGACGTAGACGGAACTTTTGCCCGCCGCCAGTGAACGAGGGCCAGTTGAACAGATCGAAATTGCCTTGAGAGAGTTCCGCAAACCCGACCAGTTTATCGACCGTGCTGAAGCCACCTCCAAAACTCAGTGAACCGGTGCGCTTTTCCTGAACCAGAATCGTCAAGTCTTTTCGTCCGGGTATATCTGTGTCTTCCGGATAAGTCTCGACCTTCGCAAAGTAACCCAGGTTCTCCAGACGCTTCTTCGTTGTGTCTACACGAACCGTGTTGAAAACATCTCCCGGGGCGACGAGCACTTCGCGACGGATGACCTTATCTTTGGTGCGCGTGTTGCCCTCAATATTTATCCGATTCACGAACGAGCGGGTGCCCTCTTCGATCGTGTAGTGCACGTCTACGAGCGCTGGCCCGGCCGGCGTGCCCTCGGGTGTAAGCACGAGATCGACATAGCCCCCGCTGCCGTATGCGTCGGCAACGGCCTTGGCGTCGTCGTGCAGCTGTTTCGGCGAATAGACGCTGCCCTCCTTCATTTTTAAGAAGGCGCGAATCCTTGCTTCGGTGCTGTGCTCGTAACCGGAAATTGTGAGCTTATGGACGTGATATTGTGGACCTTCCAGAATCACGATCGTGATAATCATCGGGCCCTTCGGAGTGCGGTCTCTGCGCACCTCTTTTATTGCCACATCGATGTAGCCGTGGTTTTGGTAGTACTCGCGGATCTTGTCCAAATCCTGCTGCAACTGAACTTCATCAAGTCGACCGGTTTTATCCATGAAATAGATGAGCGTCCTGCCACGGGTTTTCATCTGTTTGCGCAGTGCTTGAGCTTTAATGTGCTCATTGCCCTCGAAACGGATCTGGCTTATCGCGCCTCTGACGCCCTCGTTCACCGTGAAAACGACACGCGCTGTGCCGCGTTTCTCGTCGATTGGATCCACGCGGAATTCAACGCTGACGTCGTTGTATCCGTGCCCCTGATAGATTTCGATGATCTTTTCCCGCGATTGCTCGAGTGCCTGCTCATCAACCGCGTGGTTAAGCTGCACTTTAATTTCTTTGCGCAGTCGTTTCGGTTTGATTCGTTCGGCACCAGTGATTTCGACCTCGCGTACGATTGCCCGCGTTTGAACGGCAACAATCACCTTCACGCCGTCGCCTTCAGGCTGAGCAAAGATTCGAACGTTCTTAATGTAACCGGTTTTGTACAGAGCCTTGATGTCCTCCTGCACGATTTCGTTCGTATACACCTGGCCAACTTTTGTGCGCATCTGCGCCAGAATGCGTTCTTTGCTGATCGTTGCGGGGCCTGCGTACTCCACCTCCATGGAGCGGATGACAGGAGGCCCCGGGGGCGTTTGGGGCGCCTGCGCCCGGGCAACGACAGCCGTAATGAGCGTACAAAAGGAGGCGATCCAAATCGCAATCGGCGGGGGGCGCATCCATCCACAAAAACGTTGCATATGTTAGAAGCGCAGCCCCACGCAACCCTAACCCACGCAGGACAGGCGGCTATATCGGAAATAACGTCGCAATCGTCAAGGCGAGATTTTTCACTGACTCCCCGCGGTCGACCTCTCGTTCAACCCGCACATGCTTGCCAGCGGGCGTGGACCGTGCCGATTTAGCGTGTTCGCTCGTGTTCTCAATGAGGTTTCCTCGTTAATTTGATAGTTAAACCCTGCACGGCCGCGATCTCGGCTTCTTCACCTTTTTCTATCGGGGCATCGCTGACCGCGTTCCAGTATTCGCCTTCTACGAAGATCCTGCCGTTGCGCGAATCAATTGGAGTCAACGCCGTCACAGTCCTTCCGATAAGCGTTTCTTTTCCTACCTTCACCGGCAACAGTTGCGCGCGCAGTCCTTTTCCGATGACAAAAATGAAGAATGCGGCGGTGACGAGTGTCGCGGGAATGATGAAGCTCAACGACAAACGAAAGAGTGGATCGGCGCGATCGAAGAGCATGAGCGATCCGATCAGAAACGCAATGATTCCGCCGACTGTGAGTACGCCGTGTGTGGGCGTGTATAGATCAAATATGAAAAGCATCATTGCGAGCGCAATCAGGACGAGTCCAGCCACGTTGACCGGCAGGATCGCCGCTAAATAAAGTGCTAGGATTAACGCAATCCCTCCGACTACGCCGGGAAGAATTGCTCCGGGCGAACTCAGTTCGCCGATAATCCCGTAGATCGCAATCAGCATCAGGATGAACATGACCTCCGGTCGCCACAGTTTTTGGAATACGCGCTCAGCCGGCGACATCTTGATTTCGGTCAGTTGCGCGCCGGCGGTATTAAGCGATTTGCCGTCTGCAACGCGCCCGTTCAATTTTTGCAGGAGATCGGGCATATCGGTCGCGATCAAGTCGATGACTTTCAATTCCAGCGCTTTCTGCGCGGTGATCGAAGCGCTCTCTTTTACGGCAGACTTGGCCCATTCAACGTTGCGCTGTCGCTTGCCCGCGATGGTCTCCATGTAGCTGACCGAAAAGTTCTCTAGCTTCTGTTTCATCGTTTCGTCTGGCTTTTCTTCGCCACCACTCGGAAAACCGCCGATGGAAACCGGATGCGCCGCGCCGATCGTAGTCGCCGGCGCCATTGCCGCAACACTGGCTGCCAACGTGATGAAACACCCTGCACTGGTCGCGGTTGCGCCGGTGGGCGCGACGTAGACAACAACGGGAACTGGAGATCCGAGGAAGCTTTGCACAATTTTCTGGGTCGAATCGAGCAGACCACCCGGCGTATTGAGCTGAATCACCAAGCACTGCATATTTTGGGTCTTGGCTTCTTCGATCCCTCGGGAAATGTAACTCGCTGTCGCCGGCCCGATCGCGCCGTCGATGTTGATAAAGCCCACTTTCTCCGTGGCGAAAACTGCCGGCGCCGCAGTGCAGGCCAGGCAAAGAAAGATGCTGGCCAACGGAGTTTTCATTTCGATGCTACCGAATCGCTGCACGCTGGTTCGTCAGTTCAAGCTCCTTTCATCGGGTGAAGCTTGATCGCGAGGTCTCCTACCTTCGGTTTCACGATTTTCTCGTAATCGCTATAGCTCATTTTTATCGCGTCAGTGTGCGTGCCGGCTTCAAACACAATGTAGTCCTGCTCGGCAAGATGCTTGTCGACGTAAGTCGACAAACCATAAAGATTCCCAAACGGCGGCATCGCCCCGATGGCGGTGTTTGGGAACAGTGATTTGAAGTCGTTTTCCTTGCCAAGAGAGACAGGTTTTTCGATGGCTTTCTCGATCTTCTCCAGATCGATGTGGTGATCTGCTGGCAACACGACCATCAAATGTTGATCGCCAGATCTCAGCATCACCACTTTAGCCTGATGCCGACCTTTCACGTGTTCCGCTTGCGCGATCCGTTGCGCCGTGACGGCCTCGGCATGGTGCAGAATCTCGTACCGCACCTTATTTTGATCTAAGCAATCGATCAGTTGTTTCGGTATTTCCATGGGCGCCTCCGCTCAAAGAGTATCACTTTCCGCGCATCTCTACTATTCCAAACAATGGCGAATCGGTGTCCTCGCGCCGGAGAGCGAAGGTAACGATCAGACCCAGCAGACTTACCGCCGACACAATTCCAAGAACGGTCGAAACCCCGAATTTCTGTTTTACGATCGGCAGGAGAAAAACGCCGAAGGTCGCGCCGAGTTTGGCAACGCCGGCGGCGAATCCACCGGCTGTTCCGCGCAACTGTGTCGGGAACAATACTGGGGCGAATGTAAACGTGGTCGAGTTAGGACCGCTGTTCATCATCAAGTTAAACAGGATGAACCCGACAAAGACCAATGGAATGTGCAAACTTGAGTTCGTTAGGCTAACAGCTGCTAGTAGCATCAACATGCCTACAGCCATGCCTGCAAAACCAATGGCCTGCATTCGGATGCGGCCGAACTTTGGAACCATCCAGACTCCAAGCAGGAAACCAATTAGCAAAAACAAATCGATAACGGCGCTACCCTCTGCGAGAGCAAAGTCGTGCGCGGTCAGTCCACGCGTTTCGTCGGAGATTTCGATCGCTCCCAGAATTGTCGGGGTAAATAGTCCAACCCCGTACGTAGCAATATCCATCAGAAACCAGGGGATCGTTACCAGCGCCGTGCGTGCCCGATAACGACGCGAAAACAGGATCGACAGCCCAGCGTCTACGTGCGGAACGGGGGCTACGAGCTTGTCGTGGTTACCGGTAAGTTGCAAAACTGCCTGTCGTTGCTCGGGAATGATCCGAATGAAAGCCTGCGCTGCGTTTGCAAGTTTACCGCGAGACATCAACCAGTGGGGACTTTCTGGTGCCGACAGACGTAAAACAAAAAAGAATAGGGCGACTGCGACTTCCGTGGCCAGAAATAGCCGCCAAGCCTGAGTGCTTCCGGTCCTTAGTAATGCTAACGTAATCGCTGCCGCGAGCAACATACCGACCGATTGGCAGGCGATGGTGGCCACCATCATTCGTGCTCGAATGCGCTTGGGCAGAATTTCGGACACATAGCTGCTGCTGACAGGGAAATCGATACCTACTCCCGTACCGACGAGCAGTTGTCCCATGAACAGCATTGCCGGTCCATTGGCTAGCGCACTGATAGAAGCGCCGGCGGCAATAATTATCATGTCGGCGAGCATCAATTTTTTTCGGCCAAGATGGTCCGCCATCGGCCCGCCCACTCCTGCTCCGATGACAGCACCAAACACGAGGCTTGCTCCAATGAGACCGACCACGTCGGGTTGAATACGAAACTCAGCGACGATAAGGGGCATCGCCACGCCAAGAACGAAAATGACGTAACCATCGAGCAACGTCCCTCCGGTTGATAACAGCCAAAGCCATCGCTGAATACTGTTCAGCGATGAGTCGTCCAGCAGGAGCGTCAGCCGTTGTGGTAGCGCGATTTCGGACAAGGTTAGCGTTTTTTACGTCTGTCCGATTTCTCCTGATCGGCGGCTTGATGATATTTGCGCCGAATCTCCGCGAGGTTCACGGTCGGCTTGGGAAATTGCATGTCCATATCTTCCATCGTTCGGACAATGATTTGCGAAATAGCCAAATCCCGAAACCATTTGTGGTTTGAAGGAATGATGAACCACGGAGCGTGTTCAGTGCTGGTCTTGTTAAGCACATCCTCGAACGCCTTCGTGTAATCATCCCAATATCCGCGCTCCTTGTAGTCGGATTCACTGATCTTCCACTGACGCGAAGGGTCATCCAGTCGTTTCTCAAACCGGGCAAGCTGTTCCTCTTTTGAAATGTGCAGAAAAAATTTGAGGATCGTCGTGTTGTTTTGCTTGGCGATTAGCTGTTCGAAATCGTTAATTTCATTGTAGCGTTTCGACCAGACGTTTTCCGGTACCAACTCATGAACCCTCGCCACCAACACATCTTCATAATGGGACCGATTGAAGATTACGACTGAGCCTTTGGCAGGCACATGCGGATGCACGCGCCAGAGAAAATCGTGCGCCAGTTCCCTCGGTGTCGGCTGCTTGAAGCCAACGGAAATACAACCCGCTGGATTCATTCCACTGAAGACGTGACGGACGGTGCCGTCCTTGCCGGCAGCATCGAGTGCCTGCAATACAATGAGAAGCGAACGGTTGTGGTCCGCATACATTAGATATTGAAGTTCGTCCATTTTTTGCCGGTTCTTCTCGATTTCGGGCGAAGCCGACTTGCGTGATTCGTGTTTGCCATGGCAGCCGGGATCGAAGTGTTTTAACCGGATCTTGGATCCCGGCTTCACGAGAAATTTTTTGTGATAATTGGACATGATCGTTTGTTTTTTATTATCGCGTAGCCCTTAGCCGATCTGTCATCGGCACTCGCAGCGGTTCGAACCATCGCTTCCATGAGTGAACAGGATCCAGAATGCGATAAAGTCCAAGTTTCACGATGTCCTGCGCTATCATCCACACTATGTTGTAAGCCCACACGAAACCGATGATTCCCCAAGGGAGTGCCGGCACCAGCCAGCCCTGACTGCACATGAACACCGCCGCGATTTGTGTCGCGGCGATCGCAAGGAAAAGCCGTGAACTGGGATATGGCGGTTTCCAAAAGGGACCTCTTGTCCGCATCACAAACAACATGAGATGACCGCCAGCGACAAGTTGCAGGAACATCATTGTTTGTAGCTCGGGATGCTGGAGGTGATGAACCGTGTCGCCGAGATAAAACAAACCAAAGCTTTGAATAACACCGAGTAATCCAACCACTGACGAGATGACCAGCACTCTGTCCAGTTCCCATCTCACCGGCTGCGGCGGCACAGTGGCGTTGTCGAATGCAATCGTCATGATCGGCACGTCGTCCAGAAGTGCCAGCGCGATAAGCATGATCGCAGTGAGCGGAAAAAAGTGATAGAAGATCGAGGCCAGCACCACAAACACCATGATGGCAATGGTCATGGCAATTCGATATAGCACGTAGCTCGTCATCCGTTCGAAAATGCGCCGGGCCTCCGCGATCCCGTCGATGATCACGGATAAACCGGGCGCGGTCAGGACCAATGCCGCAGCTGCGCGCGCAGCTTCTGTCGCTCCAGAAACGGCGATGCCGACGTCTGCTTGCTTGAGCGCGGGCGCGTCGTTCACGCCGTCGCCGGTCATACCGACAATGTGACCATTCTGCTGCAGTATTTTTACGATCGCATATTTGTGTTCCGGAAAAACTTCAGCAAAACCATCGGCTTCGTCGATCTTCTCAGCCGCATCCAACGGGATTTGGCCTTTCGTCACATCGCCGGGAAAAAGTTCGGTGGCTGGCTGGATGTTTGTGCCCATGTCCAGCTCCGATGCGATTTGCCGTGCGATGGCGACGTTATCGCCGGTAACCATTTTGACTTTCACTCCATAAGCGCGAGCCCGCGCGATGGTACTCTTCGAATCCGGGCGTGGTGGGTCGAGCAGCGGCAGAATTCCTAGAAAAACCCAATCATCCTCGCTATGAGCGACAGCTACACCAATTGTGCGATAACCGTAACTGGCGAGATTGTTCACTGTCTGCTGCGCTTTGACTAAATCGGTGTCGCCAAGTTTCGTTAGGCTTAGAATCACTTGCGGTGCGCCTTTGCTGACGCGAAAGACTGCGCCGGACGAGTCCTTGATTGTTGCTTCAGTGCGTTTGTGCACAGGATCGAAGGGAACATAGAGTTCCTGTTGATAGCGCTTGAGGACCGACTGGTCTTTAAGCCCGGCCAAGATGGCAAGATCAATCGGATCATTATCCGCTGCGCGTGAAGCGAGCGATGCCGTCAAAATCAACGTGTCCGCATCGGTGTCAGGCCACGGTTGCGCTTCGCCAAGGGTCAACTTGTTCTCGGTCAATGTGCCGGTCTTATCGGAACAGAGCACATCCACGCCAGCCAGTTCCTCAATCGCTTCCAATCGTGACACGATCGCCTTGCGCTTTGCCAGCATTCGAGCGCCTAGGGCCATAGTCACCGAGAGCACGGCCGGCATGGCTACAGGCACCGATGCCACGAGAAGGATCAGGACAATTTCGGCCAACCTTATCAGGACAGCTCGATCGTAATGGCCGCGCATGTCGAAAAGACGAGCGGCCACCAGAATCACCACCAGCACCAGCGCGAGAATGATCAGGAAATAACGAATCCCTCCCTCACCGTTTGCCTCGTAGAACGAATATGAGGCCGTCGATTGCATAACAGTTCTGCGTAACAACGCTGCCAAAGTTCAGCGTCGTTTGCTGACGTATTGATCGCGCGTAAACTGACCGCCTAGGGTGGCCGCGGGGGGGTTCTCGACGACCGAACGACCGCCTGGACCATCATGGATTTTTGCTCAGACGGAATGGGACCCAAAAAAGAGAACGGACTTTTGTGAAGCCTACTAACCAAAAGAAGCGCAAGATCAGACGCAATTTTACGGTAGCCGATGTTAATCGCGAGGCGCGGGAGCGAGAAGCGTTCCTGAAAGAAGCGGGACTGCGCGATAGCATTAACGGCGGGGAAGCAGCGTATGAGGATTTAACAAACGTTGAACTGTGCGGAGATCTAGCCGGTAAGTTTGCGCGTGAATCCGCGAGAAAAACGGGCGATGCGATCGGAGACGTTCGCGATAACTACGGCAGGATGGTGATCGAGTTACTTGCTGAGCGTTATACGCAAACGGATGGAAAGCGTTACTCCTTGGGTGCTGTTCTGCGTGGTAAATACGAGTCTGATTCTGCACTGAAAGAATTTCTTCCGAAGTTTGCCAAGTGGATCGGCGAATACGTCTCTGACTGCATCCGAGAACACACCTTCGGGTTTACGCCTCTCTACAGGCAAATAGTTCCAAGCCATACTTGGACCTTGTGCGGTCACAGTGTGAGCAGGGAGTTGCTAACTGCGCTCGCAAAGGAATACGTGAGACACCGCGTCGGATTGATGGGATTTCTGCTCGCGGTGTTCAAGCGGTGGCGAAAACTGTTTGCACCATATAGCGCTTGGCGTGTCCGTTTATTGGCGCAACAAATTACGGGAACGAGCGACGAGGTTGCGGCGGCTATGGAAACGATTGGTGCAGCTAAAAGGAACAGCCGATCGTTGGGCGACAGAATCAGACAGAATCGTTCGCGAGATCAAAGAGCAGCCGCAAAGAGGCGAGTGGAGATACACCCCGCAACTGAACTCAAACACTGGCTGGAATGTCCGTCCTGCGGCAGCAAATGGACGGATCGGATATCTATCTGTCCTCATTGCAAGGTAGCAACGAGGAAGAAATCGCTGTGACAAAATCCATCGTTCTCTCGCTGAATTTGTCACAGCAATGTTGTCGCCAGAGCGGCTATTAGCGACAATATAAGTGCTCGATGAAATTATCGAGCGTCGGTGGGCAGACCGAGACAACAAAAGCTGCCGCGCCAAGCGAAACGGCGTCGAGTGCTTCGCGTCCCGAATTCTTTCGGCTGCCGAAAAAGGGTGTCGATCCTTATTTCGGTTTCACCCGTTCATTCTACTATTCGGGCGAGCAACGCGGGTTTTGGAAACTCGTGCGCGTTCGCGGCCGCGGGAAGGTCAGGGGCGTCAGCTTAATCCCCTACGATGCGATCGCGCGGTTCGTCAAAAGCCAAATGGAGGGCGCGAAATAGTGCACGCGCCCGCACCGCCAAAAAAAGCGCGCGGCGAGCTGGCGAGCAAGGCCGCGCGTAAACTGGTTACGCGGGCACGCTACGCTGTGCTCGCATTGCTCGCAAACATCTTCGGTGCGCCGTTTTGGTTGTTCGAACAGCGGCGCGGCAAACTTCGGGATCGAATTGACAACGAGAAGGATGACGAGCGATGAGCGACATCTTTCACGCAAAGCAACGTGTCCCGCTCCCGGCGTTAATGCAGCGGCTCGGACTCGGCGAACACGCCAAGAAAAGCGCACCCTGTCCCTTTCACGACGACCAGCACAGTTCTTATTCCACCTGGCGGAATAAGGACGGGCTGTGGTCTTGGAAGTGTCACGCGGGTTGCGGCCAGGGCGACGAAATCACATTTCTCGAAAAGCATCACGGCATTTCTAACAAAGAGGCGACGAAGCTCTTTTTGGAAATGGCTGGTGTAAAAGGGAAGAACGAACAAACCTTCAACTGGCCTAGCTATGTCGATGCCTGCACAGACAAGCACGTCGAGCAGATCGCCAAGTGGCGCGGCTATTCAGTCGAGTTCGTAAAGCAACTAAGAGACAAGGGGCAGATCGGGATTTATGAAGGTCTCGTTGCGTTTCCGGTTCACAATGACGGCAAGATTGCAGGGACTCATGTCCGAAAAAAAGACGGCAAATGGTTCTACGCACCGGAAGGCATAAAAGCCGCGCCGCTTGTCTTCGGTGCCTTGATTCCTGGCAAGCCGATCCACGTTTTCGAGTCAACGTGGGACGGCCTCGATTACATGGACAAAACGGGCGAGCGCGACGGCGTCATCATCGCGCGCGGCGCTGGTAACGCGAAGTTTGGTGCCGCTCTGATTCCGCAAGGTTCAACGGCGTTCTTGTGGACGCAGAATGATGAACCAGGCGCGAAATGGGAGCGAGACTTTGTCGCCAATGCAAAATGCGCGATTAAGCGCGTAAAATTTCCTGCGCACGACCTGAACGCTTGGACGCTGCGAACTGGGGCGACGGGGAAAGAGCTGCGCACGGCGGTGATAAATGCGGAAGTGATGTGTGAAAAGCCTCGGCCGCCGTCGCAAGGGTCCCAATCGCAAGACTTCAGCAATCATAATGTAAACGACGGGGATAGTAGCGATGCTCATCAACAAGGCCGAAAATCGGCCGCCACGCAACTGGTTGAGTTGGCTAACACGTTTGACTTTTTCCACGACCCCCAAGATCGCCCATTTGTCCGACTAGAGATCAACGGTCACGCGGAAGTTTGGCCGGTTGAATCGACCAAATTTCGAAAGTTACTCGCGCGGATGTACTACCAGCGCACGCGCAATGCGATTAATCGGAATGCACTCGCGGACGCAATCACGACACTCGCGGGGCGAGCGTGTCACGACAGCCCGGAGGAACCGGTTTTTCTGCGTGTCGCGCCACACGGCAAAAACATATTAATCGACCTTTGTGACGAACCTTGGCGCGTTGTTGAAGTGACGCCTGAGGGTTGGCAGGTGCTCGATCGCTCCCCCGTTGCATTTATCCGCACCGGCTCGATGCAGGCACTGCCTGAACCAGTATCCGGTGGCTCAATCGATCCACTCTGGGACTTGCTCAATGTGACAGAAGAACAGCGTCCGCTTGTAGAGGGGGCCTTGCTTAATGCGTATCATCCGCACGGGCCTTATTTCGTGACCAATTATGTCGGAGAACATGGGACTGCCAAAACCTGTGCAGCCCGAATACATCGCCAACTAGTCGATCCAAACGCAAATCCCCTGCGCTCGCCTCCGAAAGAAGAACGCGATCTGATCGCTCAGGCAGCAAGTAATCGCTGTGTGGCATTGGACAATCTCTCAAGTCTCCCGCCATGGCTTAGCGACGCACTGTGTCGGCTCGCAACAGGGGGCGGGCACTCGGCGCGTACGCTTTACACTGATTTGGAAGAAATTTCACTCGCCGTGAAACGTCCGGTCATTCTGAACGGCATTGAGGATGTGGCTAGGCGCCCCGATCTTGCCGACCGCGTCTTACAGATCGAACTGGACACTATCCCCAACGAGAAGCGAATTTCTGAAGAGTATCTTTGTCAAGAATTCGATGAGCAACGACCCGTGATCTTCTCCGGTCTGCTTGAGGCGCTGGTCTGTGCGCTTCGAGAACTGCCTAGCATCACACTGGATTCATTGCCGCGTATGGCGGATGCCGCGCTATGGGCCACGGCTGGCGAAACTGCTTTCGGCTCGAAGCGCGGAACATTTATGGCGGCATACACGAAGCACCTCAACGAGGGCGCCATTGTGGCGGTTGAAGCGCATCCCGTTGGCGTAGCGATTCGGCAGTTGCTCGAAGAGCAAACTAATTGGTCGGGCGAACCAACTCAGTTGCTTCAAACCCTCAACGGTTTGGTTACCGAGGAACAACGCCACGCCAAAGCTTGGCCGAAGAACGTGCTTTCGCTTGGTCACATTCTGCGGCGACTCGCTCCGGCATTGCGGCGCACCGGAATCGGGTACGAA
>Ga0306921_10006592_pt1 | contig 12115 bp, 17 predicted proteins | sample sta12Cox44000080_FD_203760 | JGI IMG/M metagenome (GOLD analysis project Ga0306921, IMG submission 203760) | Lab enrichment of tropical soil microbial communities from Luquillo Experimental Forest, Puerto Rico - statoxic.12C.oxic.44.000.080 (v2)... | ecosystem: Environmental > Terrestrial >... | reverse complement strand
CGAACTCCCCTCGAACTTCCCTCGGTGAAATTTTCTTAGCGTGCCACTGTGCCTCATCACATTCGATGAGGTTCGCAATGGCACATGCCGAGGCGACGAAGCGTAAGGAGGGTGGCCCTCCCTCCTCCAGGAGGGGGTTGACCCGCGCAGGCGAAGTCCGCGCCGCGCCGACCGCCGTCTATTCCCGCGCATCTTTCTGCAAAGCTCACGGCCTCTCCGAGAGCTTTTATCACAAGCTCAAAAATGAAGGGTTGGGGCCGGACGAGTTAAGGCTCGGTTCGAAGGTTCTCATCACACACGAGAGCGCCGCGAGGTGGCGCGCCGCGCGCGAGAAGGCGACCGTGATCGCATAGGAACAACGAGCTCGCGCACCGCCACCGGCGTCGAGATCGAAACTGTGAGGGTGGCAGGGAGGAGGCTGGATCTCGAATGGTTTTGCTAAGTGCCTGCGAGACCCAGCCCCGACGGCAACGAAAGGAGATTTTGCCATGTTGCCGAATGCTCAAATAAAGACCGTCAGCCCCGCGGTCAAGATCTCGTCGGGGTACACCACCAGCACGAACGGCAACGGGAACGGATCGGACGCACTGTCCGGTCGCGGGCTCGCTCACCGTAAGTGGACCCTCGCGCAGCGGGTCGCCCTTGCCGCCGACGTGGCAATGGACTTGGCACAGATCAAGCTGTCGCACGCGCAGCTCTGCTTGATCTTCCACGTCACCCCGAGCGCGTTGCGGGCCGAGATTAAGGCTCGGAATGGCAACGGGCGCGAGGAGGTGTTGGCGGACGCGAGAACCTACCTTCGCGAGATCGTCGATGAAGTTGGTCTCAATACCACTATGGACCTGCTCAGCGAGATCGACACGCAGCTGTAGGAGTAAATGACCAAAGGCGCTCACTACGGCGCCGCTCGCGACCCGGGCGGCGCCCTTTTCGTTCGAGATGGAGGAAATTATGACTTCGAAATCATTGGTGAGCCACTTCGACATTGCCTTCGCCACCTTCTTTCGAGGCATCGAACAGCTCGCCAGTAATGACCCGGAGACGGTCAGGTTCGAGATGGATGTTGGCCCGCGCTACATCCGTGTTGTCCGCGTCTACAACTATGGCAACGGCGACCACGATCGCCGCACGCTGCACTGCTTCGTCGATCGTACCAATGGCGAAATACTCCGCGGCGGGTGGAAGCAGCCCCGCCACACTCAAAAGTCGCGCGGCAATATCTTCGACGCCAACAATGGCCTTGGCTCAATGGGAAAGCACGGCGCGGCTTATCTGCGTTAGGCGAAGTCTCGGCGTCGCTCGTGAGGGTGGCGCCGGGTTTTTTTCTAGCTGATTTCTCGTTTGTCAATTTGCCCCATCGAAACCAGAGCTGAGTGCCATGAGCCGTGGCGGACGCGCATCGCGAGACAAAGGCAACAGAGGCGAGCGCGCCGTCGTTCGCTTCCTGCAGGGTCGCGGCTTCGCCGCCGAGCGCGTGCCCCTCTCCGGCGCCGCACGTGGCCGCTTCGGCGGCGATGTGTCCATTCCGCTGCTCGGGACCGATCGCCGTATCGAAGTGAAGTGCCGCAACAATGGTTTCCGCCAGCTCTATGACTGGCTCGAGGGGCACGATTTCCTGATCGTTCGCGCTGATCGCCGCGAGCTCCTCGTCGTCATCCCCCTGAAGCTTGCCACCGAGATCGCTATGGCCGCAGAGCGCTCGACCAAGGGGGGCAGGCCATGAAGATCATTGGCGCCGACGAAAGGCTCAATGAGCCCCGCGGTGTGAAGATCGCGCTCGTCGGCCCGACCGGCGTGGGCAAGACCTCGCAGCTGCGCACGATCGATCCGGCGCGCACGCTGTTCCTCGACGGTGAGGCCGGCGATCTGAGCGTGCAGGACGTTCCGGTCGACACTCTCCGGATCGACGACTGGGCGACCGCCCGCAATGTCGCGGTCCGCATCGGCGGGGCTAATTCATCATTCGCGCCGACGAGTTGCTACTCGGAGGCACACTACAAGGCGGTCGGGGGCGCGCTCGAGAACCTCGACAAGTACGACCTCATCTTCGTCGATTCCATCACGGCGATCTCCAGACTGTCCTTCCGCTGGGCCGAGCAGCAGTCGGAAGCGCGCTCCGAGCGCACCGGCGCGAAGGATTTGCGTGGCGCCTACGGACTGCACGGGCGCGAGATGCTGATGTGGCTGCATCAGCTCCAGCATGTGCGCAGCAAGCACGTCGTCTTCGTCGGCATTCTCGAGAAGGTCAGCGACGACTTCGGCCGCTTCGTCGAGTACCGCATTCAGATGGAAGGCGCGAAGGTCCCGCGCGAGATCGGCGCCATCGTCGACGAAGTCGTCGTGATGGAGCTCCTCGACTTCGGCAAAGGGCCGACGCGCGGCTTCGTCTGTCGTCCCGACAATCCATGGAAATTTCCGGCGAAAGATCGCTCCGGAAAGCTCGATCAGACCGAACCGCCGCACCTCGGCAAACTGATCGCCAAAATCCTCAATCGCGGCAATTCCACCCCTGAGCAATAGGAGGGGCCCATGCCCTTCGACTACAGCCAAGCTGCCGAACCGCGGGATTTCTCCGAACTCATCCCGCACAGCACAATCGTCACCACGCAGATGCGGATCCGTCCCGGCAATGCCGGTCCGGATGGATTGTACAAGCGCACGGCGAAAGGCGACGCCGAGGGGCTCGACTCTGAATTCGTGGTCCTCGACGGTCCGTACGTGAAGAAGAAGTTCTGGGACTTCTTTTTGTTGGCGGGCACAACCGACGGCCAAAAGGAGATGGTGGTCACCAATCGCGGGCGCCTGAAGAAGATCCTTGAAAGCGCGCGCGGCATCAAGAAGGGCGACACGAGCGCAGAAAACCTCGCGAAGTATCAGGCCGAGGACAAGGAGTTCGACAACATCATCTTCATCGCCCGGGTCGGCGTGCGGAAGGGCGAGCCCAAAAACGACGGCAGCGGCACGAGCTGGTCGGACAAGAACTACCTGCTGGCCGCGGTCGGCCCCGAGGACAAGAATTGGCACCCGATTGAGCAGCCGGTGCCGTTCAATGGCGGTGGCGCTGGCGCGGCGGCCGCGACGCCGGACTCTGCGCCCGCGGGCACTACGCCCATCACCCCGCCGAAGTGGGCGAGCTAGGCAATGAGGACGACCCGCATCGTCGGGATGGTCTCGGAGACCGCCCTCGAAGACGAATGGCTGCGGCGCGCAACCGCCGCCGCCATCGCGGCCGCGCGCGACGTCATCAAGCTCGACGGCCCCATTCCGCCCGGCACGCCGGTCGGACGATTGGCCGATGTCGAGTTGGGCTGGGTCCTCGCCGCGATGCTGTTCGCCTGGGTCCGCACGCGCGCCGAGCAGGCCGCCTGTGAACAGCTCGACACCGAGCAGTGTATCCGCCTGACCGGGCTCGATCCCGAGCCGTGGGACGCGGGCGCGGTGGCGGCGATCCTGCCCGAACTCGCGGGCGCCTGCGCCGGCATTGACTGGTCGCAGCCGGTCACAGCCTGGCCGAAGGACGTGATGATCGAATTCTTGCTGACCGCCATGAGGCTCATTCGCAAGGCGATGATCGCGCGCGACCTCTCCGACAAGGGCATCTCGCGCCAGTCGGGCGCGAGCACGATCGCGCGCCAGGCGAACGCCGCGGCCGGTGGGCCGTTGATGGACCCAACCGAACTCAACGACGAAATCGGTATTTGAGGTGCGCCATGAGGAGGCCGATCGATCTTACCGGAAAACGGTTCGGCCGTTGGGTGGTGCTCGAACTGCATCCAGAGCGTCATGGTTACCATGTTGCTTGGCTTTGCCGTTGTGACTGCGGCACGGAACGGGCCGTGCGCGGGGACAACCTACGTAGCGGTGGCTCAACCAGCTGCGGCTGTTTTCGTCGAGAATGGGTAGCGACGCATAGACTAAAGCATGGCCACGCCCGAATAGGACAACGTTCGCGCGCTTACAGGGTGTGGAGAGCCATGATGCGGCGCTGCTTCAATCCGAACAATCACCGGTATCCAGATTACGGCGGTCGCGGCATCACCGTCTGTGAGGATCGGCGTAGCTTTGAAAATTTCTATGCCGACATGCTCGACCCGCCGGATGGCCTGACCATCGACCGGATCAACAACGACGGCGATTACGAACCGGGCAATTGCCGCTGGGCGACGCCAGCCGAGCAAGCCGCCAATCGGCGGCCTCGCAAGCGCAAAGCTCAGCGCGCCAAGCTCGTCGACATCACCGTGTATGTGGCCGCTCTCGCGCGAGCGGCGTCCGTTTAGTGGGAAATTGCGGTGTACGACTACTACGAACCCAAGCTGGCGGACGAGCCGATCAACGTCGCGCTCAACGAGGCGATCGAGCGCGCCGCGGCCGGAAAGGCAGAGCTGCCTCATCCATACCTCGGCGCCTCGATCGTCGGCTCGGACTGCCTGCGCCGGATTCAGTATGACTGGTGGTGCAAGCCGGAGATCAGCGCCCGCACGCGCGCGATCTTCGATCGCGGGCACTACTTCGAGGCCCGCGTCCGCGAGCAGTTAGTCGCCGCGGGCTTCACATTCGCGCCGCCGCAGGCGCTCGAATTCAAGGCTGTGAACGGCGATCTCCGCGGACATGCCGACGCGATCGCTATCGCAGGCCCAAATCCGCTCGGCAGTGCCTATGTCAATTTCCCATTCATCTGGGAATGTAAAGCGCTCAACTCGAAGAACTATCGCGCGCTCGCGCGCAACGGACTCGAGAAGGAATTCCCCCGTTACGCGGCGCAGGTTGCGCTCTATCAGGCGTATCTGAACCTCCACAATCCCGCGCTGTTCAGCGTGATCAACGCAGATACGTGCGAACAGCTGCACTTCTGGGTGCCGTTCGACGCCGAGCGCGCGCAGCTCTGGTCCGACCGCGCCGCTAACATCATCGCGGCGACACGCGCCGGCGAGCTACTGCCGCGCGCCTACAAGGATCCGGAAAAATTCCCCTGCAAGATGTGCCCTCACGTTAAGCGGTGCTGGGGGACGTCATGAGCGACGACCCCTTCAAGCCTCCGCTCTCTCCCGACGTCACGCTGCTCGACGAGATCGCCATGGCCATCAACGAGCGCGGCTTCCGGCGCGAGCCCAGCGAATGCAGCTGGCCGTACCTCAAGCCCGAGATGAAGGCGCTGGTGGACCTGATCCTGCGGCGCGCCGAGAAGGACAGCGCCTCCCCCGAGACCATGATTGGCTTTGCGGCGTTGCTCGTCATCGATGGGATGGTCGCTCAGAACCTGTGTGACCTGAGGCTCGCCAAGCGCTCGCTGCCGCCGTTCGACGGCAACCCATCTCGCGGTGATCCGCTATGAGCGCGGACAAGAAAACCCTGGAGCAAAGGATCGCCATGACCATCCGCTTGCTGGCGTCGGATAGGGACGGCGAGATCATCGCCGCCGTGCACGCGCTCAAGCGGGTGCTGGCGTCCGCCGGCACCGACCTCAATGGTTTAGCTCACGGTATCGAGAACCTCGGTAAGGGGATCTCGAACGAAGAGCGGAAGAAGATTTGGGACACGGCCGTCCAGCACACCGAAAACCGACTGCACGGGGCAGACGACTTCATCGAGTCCAGCGGCAAGCCGACCTGGCAGTCGGTCGCGCTCTACTGCCAACGTAACAAGCAGCGGCTCGCCCCCAAGCATCACGAGTTCATCGACAAGGTCGCGTCGCAGGTCCCGTGGGATCGCGAGCCGACCGAACGCATGCACAAGTATCTGTTTTCGCTGTTTTTGCAGCTGGGGGGAAGAATCGTATGAGTGCACTGATTGACCTTACCGGAAAGAAATTCGGACGCTTAAGAGTTCTGGCGCTTCACCCAGAGCGATATCGCTGTGGCAAGCAAACCGTTCCTCAATGGCTTTGCCACTGCGATTGCGGCGCGGAAACTATCGTACGCGGATGCAATCTGCGCTCAGGAAATACAACCAGCTGCGGCTGCGTTCGAAAAGAGCAGGCCAGCAAACGCCACACGACACACGGACTGACGAAATCGCGCGCCTATCGAACTTGGCACAACATGAAGAACCGTTGCCTCAATCCAAACTTCACTTCGTATCCGAACTACGGTGGTCGCGGCATCAATTTTGACGAGCGCTGGCGCGAGTTTGAGGCTTTTTACGCCGACGTGGGCGATCCGCCAGACGGTCTCTCGCTCGATCGTCCCGATAACGATGGAAATTACGGCCCCGCTAATTGGCGTTGGGCCGACAGGTCGACACAGCGCCGCAACCAACGCGGTCGAACAAAGCGAACGTAGGAGGATCCGGTGACCGCGCAGGTAGACGAGGCAACCGTTCGCCAGTTCATCGAAATCATCGCTGCGCACGCGCGCCAAGCAATCAACGGCGCCGGTCCGCCGGGCGTCCTGCAGTTAAGCAGGCTCAACCCGCTCGACACCAACCCTATCCCCAGCCGGTTCACGCTCGACGATATCGAGAACATGGTGAAGACCGCGGTCGCCGACGCCCTCGCCGGGCACAATGCCTACATCGAGGCGCGCACCGTGCGCGAGGACTTGCGCGGCAATAGGCGCGGCGAGATCGGCGATACCGCCTGGGTGTTCGGCCTCGTGGTCGACGCCGACGCCGACAAGGGCAAGGCCGGCAATGTCACCGTCAGACCGAGCCTTGTGATCGAGACCTCGCCCGGGAATTTTCACTATTGGTATCTCCTCACGCGCGCGATCCCGTGGGCCCAAGCCCAGGTGATCGGCGACGCCATCCGTGCCAATTCCGGCGCCGACAGCGACACCGGCGTTGTCACGCAGCCATATCGAATTCCCGGAACGCCCAATTTCCCCTCGGCCGCGAAGCAGGCGCGCGGGCGCATCGCGGTCGAGGCGACGCGTATCGTCGAATGGAGCGGGCGGCTCTGGGATCCGGACGAACTGCTGAAGGCGTTCTCGACGTCCTCCACGACTGCGCCCGCGAGCGGCGCGCCGGCCGCGACCAGCACGCCGGCCGACGCCGAGGCGACGCTTCCCGAAGAGCTGGCCAAGAGCATCCGTGAGGGCGGCGTCGGCAAGACCAACGACAAGAGCCGCTCCGCGCTGTTCCAATCTGTGATCGACCAACTCAAGCGCCGGCACTGGTCGATCGACGACATCGTGGCCCTGCTCGAGAAGTACCCGAACGGCGTCGGCGCCAAATACGCCAAGAAGCGCCTGCGCAAGGAGGTCACGCGCTCTTACGGCAAGGCCGTGGGTGGCGCGCAATCGATCCCGTCGGGCGGGACGCCTGGGACGGCTGGGACGGGGTCATCGGGTGGGGCGACCGCGGCGGCGGCCGCGTCGCAAGCTGCGGGCCCCGGGCCCAGTGCAGCGCCTGGCGCGGCACCCGGCGCCGCAGCGAGCGCCGCGGCGCGCGCGCCGCACATCCTGCCCACCATCCGCCTCGTCGACGGCCAGCTCCCGCGCACTGTCGAGGCGACCGAGCAGGCGATGCTCGCCGCCAACATGGACATCTTCTCGCGCGCCGGCGAACTCGTGTACCCCGTGAGCGAGAGCCGCCCGGCCGCGAACGGGCGCAAGACCGTCACCGCACGGCTGAGCGCTTTCCGGCCGGACGCCTTCATCGAGCCGGTCGCCGAGGCCGCGATCTATCAGCGCTGGAGCGTCCGACATAAGCGCTGGATCGACATCGATCCGCCGATCCAATTGGTGCGCATGGTGCTGTCGCGCGAGCGCCGCTGGGTCTTCCCGCACGTGTCGGGGATCATCACGACGCCCACCCTACGCCCCGACGGCTCGCTGCTGGACGCACCCGGATACGATCCGCGCTCCGAGCTCTACCTGCTCCCCGGCCTGCAGCTGCCGCCGATCGCCGCGCACCCGACCCGGCAGGATGCGCTGGTCGGGCTCGACAAGCTCAAGCACCTATTTCGCGAGTTCTCGTTCCAGGACAAGGACGGGAAGGGGCTCGAACGGCGGCTCAACTGCTCGGTCGCGATCTCAGGATTGCTCACCGCGCTGCTGCGCGGATCGATGCCGACTTCCCCCATTTATCTCATCCGAGCGAGCACGCCGGGAACCGGCAAGAGCTACCTCGTCGACGTGATCGCCATGGTCTCGACCGGGCAGTTCTGCCCTGTGATCACAACCTCGAAGAGCGCCGACGAGACCGAGAAGCGGATCGGCGCGATCCTGCTCAGCGGCATCCAAATGGTCTCGCTCGATAACTGCATTCACGACCTCGAAGGTGAACTTCTTTGCCAGGTGACCGAGCGTCCGATGATCCGCATTCGGATCCTTGGCCGCAGCGAGATGCCCCTCTGTGAATGCCACACGGTCGTGTACGCGACCGGCAACAACATCACGTTCAAAGGCGACATGGTCCGTCGCGGCCTGGTGTGCAATCTCGAAGCGCTCGACGAGCGGCCCGAGCTGCGCCAGTTCCAGGACGACGCGCTTGATATCGTCGCCGCCGATCGCGGCGCGTACGTCGCAGCCGCGCTCACAATCGTGAGAGCCTATCTCGTTGCCGGCTCGCCGAAGATCTGTTCGTCGCTCGGCAGCTATTCAGCCTGGTCGGACATGGTGCGCAGCCCGCTGGTCTGGCTGGGCGAGCCCGACCCGGTGATTTCCATGGAGGGTCTCCGCAACGAGGACGAGGAGCTTAGTAATATCTCCGAGTTCGTTCAGCAGTGGCTAGATAGTGGGCTTTCTCTCGATACCAATTTCCTACTGGTGTCGATCGTTGAGGAAGCGTGCGCCCCGCCGCCGCCGAATTACTACGGCCCTCAGCCATTCAAAGAACTTCTGCTCCGGATCGCGGCAACGAAGAACGACCCGGGGAAGGTGTCAGCAGAGCGATTGGGGCGCTGGCTGCGCCGGATTAGCGGGCGGGTTGTGAGCCTGGTCGATAGCCGGGGAGCCCTCCGTAAGTACCGACTGATCAGAGAGCCGGGCCGCTCGCGGCAGGCTTACTACAAGCTAACCGAGGTCAGCTGAGCAAGGAGGTTGAAATGCCCAATATCGTCGATCGTCGTCTCCATGATTTCCTCCTTCGCGTAGCAGGAAAGGATGGAGAGATTTCCGAAGAACGACTCGAGCAGTGGCTGACGAAGATCAGCGGTCGAGTGGTCGACGGCCACTGCCTGGTCAAAGAGGTCGGCAGCGATGGCCGGGTTCGGTTCAGGCTAACCAAGACGGCATAGTCATCGGACGGCAAAGATGGTGATGTTGGTGTAGTTTTTAGTGAATCACTAACAGCTACGTGTAACTCGCATGTCGACTGCGAGTTATACAGAGCAGTAAGGTGGCGACCCTTCACCCCCACCAACCTCACCAAGGAGAAAGTGAAAAAAGTTTGAGAAATCAAAGGATGCACTGCAGCACCTCTCAAGTCGTGAAGCCCAGAGGAGGCCCAAATGTCGAAAAATGAGCCGACTGCGCGTAGCAGCACCGAAATCGATCCAACTCGTTCAGATCTCGACAATTTTCTCGCTGACATGATGGCCACGAAAAAATCGGGCGTGGCCGGCACCGGAAGGCTGATTTTCGCCCTCGATGCCACCATGAGCCGGGAGGAAACCTGGGACATGGCCTGCAGTCTGCAGGGCGATATGTTCCGCACCGTCGCTAGTATTGGTGGCCTCAACGTCCAGCTCGTCTATTACCGCGGCCTCGACGAGTGCCGCGCCTCACGCTGGGTCACAGATCCTGAGCGGCTCGCCAAGCTGATGACCAAGATCAGCTGCCACGCCGGTCACACGCAGATCGGCAAGGTTCTGGCCCACGCCAAGCGCGAGACCGGCTTACTCAAAGTCGCAGCCATGGTCTTCGTGGGCGATGCGTTCGAGGAGGATGTGGACGAGGTCGTTCCTATCGCCACCGAACTTGGACATCTTAATGTCCCCGTCTTCATGTTCCAGGAAGGCGCCAGCCGCACGGTCGAACGCGTCTACCGCGAGATCGCCAAGGCTTCGCACGGCGCTTACTGCCGTTTCGACAACGGATCAGCGGATCAGCTCCGTGAGCTGCTCAAGCTCGTCGCAACCTTCGCTGTCGGTGGCGTCGCCGCGCTCGAAGCCAGCAAGAGCGCCGACGCTATCAAGCTGCTCAGTCAGATGCGGTGAGCGTTAGGCTTGACATGCCAGCATGAACGCGATTCAATATGGAAGAACGATATTCCTAAGCAATTTCAAAGGCATGGGGGGGAGCGTAAAAAAATACCACTGCAACCAGAGGTCGCGGCGCCCGCTGTGCACGCGTCCGCCATCTGCGATGACGATGACCGCGATGCTTAAAGTCCGGCCATAACCCCCCGTTGCGCAGGGGGCAAAATCGGCGGTAATACACCCGACGCGAACTTCATCCATCTTGAGTCGTCCGCGCACCAATGCCTCACCGCGGCACTTCAAAGAGTTACATCATCCGCCGTTTGCGTCAGACGGAAGGTCTAAGTTTTCTCGCCGACGCGATCGAGGCTGGACGCATCAGCTCTCACGCCGTCGGCCTCGAGCTTGGCTGGATCGGCCGTCCGGATCTGGTTGGCGTCCGCGACGGCCAGGCCAAGGCGCGCCATTTCCTGTTCCAGCGACTGGTGAGGGAGAACGCCCGTGCCGCGCAGGGCCGTTAAGGTGAGCGACATTGATAGTTGCGGCTTAACGCTCAGCGAGTTGCAGGAACTTTGGCTTGGCGCTCATCCGACGACAGGTTCGTGCTTTCGTACCCGTGAAGAGTTGGTAGCGGCCTGGCAGGCGGGCCGCGCCGTTGTCATGCGCTTATGGGGTTCCCACGGCAGAAGGCCTCGTGGGTTTTATGAATTCGAGTGGCCGGGTGATCCACCAGCCTACGACGTCGAGCGAAGTTGCCTCTGGCGCAGCGGCGTTCTCGGTCCCGAGGAAAAGCTCGAGGTCGAGCGCGAGTGGCGGCGCGAGTTTGAGACGGCGCAGGCGCCCAATTTCTCCGTCAACACGGGGGACGAAATTCTCCACGGCGACGCTGCTGTGCAGGCCCATCTTCGCTGGGCCGACGTTCCGCGCGAACTGGTTAAGCGATGGACGGCTGCGGCGCGCCGGCGTCGAGGGAGGCAACCGGTGTCATCGGAGGCGGCGGCAATCAAATAAAAACGCTTCCGCAGCCAGAGAGTGAACTGCGGAAGCGTAACCCTCAAACCATAAGTCAACGAGACGGCCCCACGTTCTCATGGAGTGCCGTCGATGACAACATCTTACGATCTTGATCCCGAGCCGTTGATTTCCCGCCTTGCAGGTCCGCTCTTGCCGGCGGATCGTCAAGCGTTCCGCGAAGCTGCCCTGGACGCGCTGACGCGCGTTCCGTGCGCGGGTGAGGGCAGCATTTATCGGGCTGTTGCGACGTTGCAGCGGCATTTTTTCCACCCGCCCGCGGAGACGAATCACCCTGTCGGGGTCGGGTCGCGGCGGCCTAGCAAGCTCTCCGATGGCCCACCGATCGGCGCTGATGATCCGCGTGTTGGGGGCCGCGACCGCCATCGATTTCGGGTGGTGGGCTAGCGACGGTGGCCTATTGGTGCGCGGCCCGCCTCCAACCGAACCGCGAGGCTTTGGCGCTGCATTGCTTGGGCCTGGCCGGCTATGAAACCTATTTTCCACGGTTACGCGATCGGCGGATTCGAGCCGGACGGAAGATTGAAGTCCGGGCGCCCCTGTTTCCTGGTTACGCCTTCGTGCTGATCCAGCTGCAATGGCACGCCGCCCGCTGGGCGCCGGGAACGCTGGGGCTGATCATGGACGGCGTGGGCCGGCGCACGTCCCTGACAACGTCATCGCCGAGATCCGCGGGCGCAAGGTTGACGGGCTGATCGAGCTTGCGCCGCCACCGGCGCTACGGCGTGGTGCTCGCGTCCGAATACTGCGTGGTCCATTCACTGGTCATTTGGCGGTTTATGCCGACATGAAGCCGCGTCAGCGGGTCGAGATCCTGTTGCAGCTGCTCGGCGGCGAGCAGAGGGTGACGCTCGCCAAGAAGGACATCGAAGTGGTACGCTGACGCGCCCAGCTCGCTCAGCCAATTCCAGCAGCGGCGCTGCCTGTGGTTGTCCTGCCATGATGCGCTCCCGCGTCGGCAGCAAATATCCGATGCGCGTGGACATGGTGTCCTCCGCTCCATCC
>Ga0306921_10006588_pt1 | contig 12119 bp, 9 predicted proteins | sample sta12Cox44000080_FD_203760 | JGI IMG/M metagenome (GOLD analysis project Ga0306921, IMG submission 203760) | Lab enrichment of tropical soil microbial communities from Luquillo Experimental Forest, Puerto Rico - statoxic.12C.oxic.44.000.080 (v2)... | ecosystem: Environmental > Terrestrial > Soil... | reverse complement strand
GGAGACCGTATCTGGATTGGCTCCCGCTTCCTTGGCGTATTCTTTGAGCTTGGCGTCGGCATTTTCCGGAGTGATTTCGCCTTGATGCTCGTACACAGTGCTAATGAACTTCCACAGGGCGTCGTTATTCTCTCGACCCACGCAATCGACGTACGTTGCACCCAGCATCGCCCATTTGTGAATCGTCTCCAGCGGGAAGTTCTGGAAGACTAGCCGCGCTTTCGGTTCCTCCTCCATGAGTTTCGCAACGTTGGGTTGAGCGGCTTTACAGGCGGGACACTCGAGGTCTCCAAACTCTACGATGGTGACGGCGGAATCAGCGGGCCCGTGTGACGGGCCGTTGGCCGCCTTCAGGTCGGCGCGCGCGATTGCGAACGGATCGGCACCAAACGGAACTAAGTCACCCGTGAGCGCAAATTTCTGGTCAGGTGTGACGTAAACGCGGAACACCTGCTGTCCTTGCGGCGTATTGAAGATGGCGGTGACTTCGGAAAACCCCTGCGCCTCGGCTGGCCTGATGTCGGCGATCTTCCAAGTCAGTTCCTGATTCCAGCCGAACATTTGCCTGAGGAAGTCCTCGACGGTAGCTTCGTTGGGCAGCCCGGCCTTTTGTGGCGACGGTGTGGCAGCGTTTTTGGCTTGCGCGGAGGCTGAGTTTGACGCAAATCCAACGAGAAGAACCGTTGTTATTACAGCTATTTTAGAGGAATGGTTCATCTGTTCCTTCCATGCCTTCGTATGCTAACGAAATTCAGAAGTCGAGCTTTGCGGCGATCGGATATCGCCGCCCAAATCCGAAGGCCTTAGGTGAGATCTTCAGGCCGGGAGCTGCTTGCTGCCGTTTGTATTCACTGCGATCGACCATCGTAGTGACCTGGCGAACCAAGGCCAGATCGATTCCGTGCTCGGCCGCAATCACCTCAGGAGCCTGATTGTCCTCCACGTAGGCCTCAAGAATCGTATCGAGAACATCGTATGGAGGTAGAGAGTCACTGTCCTTTTGGTTAGGACGCAACTCCGCGGAAGGGGCTTTCTCGATGGTCGATTCAGGAATCAGCGGCACGCGCGAGTTTACGTAGCCAGCCAGCCGGTACACCAGCGTCTTGGGGACATCGGAGATGACGGCCAAGCCGCCGCACATGTCGCCGTAGAGCGTACAGTACCCTACTCCGAGCTCCGACTTGTTTCCGGTGGTCAGCACCAGCGCACTAAACTTGTTCGAAATCGCCATCAACGCTGCACCGCGAATGCGGGCCTGAACGTTTTCTTCCGTTACATCCGGCGGGAGATCGCCGAATACAGGATGTAGAGCGCTCAAGTAGGAATCAAACACTTGGCCGATGCGGACCATTTCGAATCGGATCCCAAGGTTCTTTGCCAACTCGGCCGCGTCGTCGATGCTCCCCTGCGAGGAGTACGGTCCGGGCATGCTGACGCCGATGACATTCTCTTTCCCTAGCGCGTCGACCGCAATGGCCGCAGTGAGGGCTGAATCGATGCCGCCACTGAGGCCGAGAACAACTTTTTTGAAACCGCACTTGCGGACATAATCGCGTGTCCCGAGAACCAAAGCCGCGTAAGCACTGCCTTCGAGGTTTTCGTCGCGATCATGAATATCGCCGGCCAGCGTTTCAGTGTCGAAACACACGAGATCTTCCTCGAACGACTTAGCCTGGGCGATCACCTGACCGCCCGGTCCGAGGGCAAAGCTTGAACCGTCAAAGACCAGACTGTCATTGCCGCCAACCTGGTTCGCCATAGCAACGGGGATGCGGTAGTGCGTGGCGATCGCCGCCAACATGTCTTGGCGCAATTCGCGCTTATGCAGGTAGAAGGGTGAAGACGAAATGTTAAGCAGGATCTTGCCGCCGGCTCCGATCAGATCTTCGACAGGATCAATGCCGTAGAGGCGGCGGTCCCAGAAGTTCTTGTCGTTCCAGGCGTCTTCGCAAATGGTCAGCGCACAGGGTGTTCCGCCAAGAGTGATGAGATCCTGCTTGTCCGCCGGGGCGAAATTGCGCAACTCGTCGAAAACGTCGTAGGTAGGTAATAGACGTTTCGATTGGATTGCTGCGATTTTGCCGTCGCGAAGAAGGGCGGCTGAATTCATCACATTTTTACCCGCCGGCGACTTCGTTGGTGTGACGAAGCCACAGATCACGGCGATGCCGCGGGTTTCCTGTGCGATGGCCTCCGCAGCTTGGCGATTTCGCTCGACGAACCAGGGGCGCTCAACTAAGTCGCGCGGCGGGTAGCCGCAGATGCTTAGCTCGGGAAAAAGAATGAGATCGACGCCGGCGCCACGTGCCCGGAGCGAGTAGTCAATGATTTTCGCGGAGTTTCCCTGAAAATCGCCAACTGTAGTGTTGATTTGCCCGAGAGCGATCCTCACCACAACAGTGTAACGGTGAGGCCATCAGGGAGCCAAATGGGGAGCAAATCAGTACTTGTCTATTATTGGCTCTTCGCTTCCAGATCTGAGCGGGACTCGCGCGTCAGCAGCTTAGTGCGACGGTATCACGTGCGGCGCGTCTCCCGTCGGCGACGTCTGCGGTGCGCCGTTTGGCGGTAAAGGTGGCGGTATGGTTTGTGGATTTGCGCACGGCGGATCAGGACAAGAAGCGCCATTCGGCGAGAGTGGAGGCGACGTGCGGTGATCCGACGTCGTCGGATAGTCTGCTTCCTCACCCGGCCGCCGCAATGTGGGCGCATTGGTCGGCTTGTCGGTAGGACTTACGGTCTTCTGCTGCTGCTGTGCAAGCTCCGTCTCCTTCGACGGTAGCTCGACTTCCTTCTCGGTCCGCACAACCTTCTGGCCGTCAACAGTCATGATCTCGAGCCGAGCAACTTCGTTGCCTTTGAAGCGAACGAAGTCCACTTCTTCGGGAGGATTGCCGTAGATCCACTCTTCGTAATCCTGGCCCTTCTCATCCTTGTCGCGAACCTTTTTAGGAGGACGGCCCTTGGCGTACATGACCATTTCTTTGTCCATGCCAACAAGGATCTGGTGGTTCTTGATGGCCTCCTGCACCTTGGGTGGGAGCGTCTTTTCGTATGCCTCGGCTTGAGTCAGCGCCTTGAAGTCAAATACTGAAGCCAGCAGTGCGCGCACCTGGTCGCCGGTCATCTCGGGCACGTACTTGTCGAACTCGAGCGTGACCCGCGAGCCATGTGCATCGAGACTCTGGGGACTCGGCCCACCGGGAAGCGGAGTTGAACCACCGCCCATGCCCGTAACCTCGATATGCTGGTACCACTTCTGGTGCTTCTTGGGCCCGCCATTAATGTCGACGAGGATTTCATTTGACCAGAACGTCGGTAATGACGCAGCGGTCACCTGGCTTGGCAGCAGCGCCAAACTCAGAGACCTGCTGAGCGATCACCATATCGCTGGGACTGACCACGCCATTCTTAATCTTGATCCCCTTGTCGCCCTGCGGAAAGAGAATGCGCGCGAAGACCCGTTCGGACTGTAGGCTGCGGATCACCAGCATCCGGGTCTGGGGCGTCATTTTTTCGGCCGCGTTGGGATTGGAGGACTTTGAAACCTGAGCGTAGGCCGGTGGCGCCGCAAGAACGCACACTCCCGCCAGCAGCAACGCTGCAAAGACAGACAGCGGAAAGCGATGCCGATTCATCGAGGACCCCGTCTGGGGCGATTATATGCCTGTTTCGCTGTCAAGCAGAAGGCCGCTGTGACGAATCGGAAACATTGGGCTGAGGGGCGTCTGCAACCGGAAGGCTCGAGCTTGGTGGCGAGAGCGGGCTTAGTGGCAATAGCCATACGATCAGAAGTCCAGTCGCAACGGCAAACCCGCCTGTTGCCGACGCTTCGACTCCGTAACTGCCACCGGTGAGCCACGTGGGGCCGGTCGCCGTGCCATGAACGACGACATTGAATAGCCGGAACCCGCTAACCGGCAGGCCTAGCAGAAGTCCCATTGTCAAATTCCATGCGAAATGAAATCCCCAGGGCAGCCAAAGCGCCCGGGATCGCAGATAGGCGATGGCGAGGAAAATTCCGATGACGATTGTGTTGATGAGGCCCCAGATGCTAGCGCCGGGGTTCATCAGATGTACCGCTCCAAAAAGAATCGAGAACACCACGATGGCCCGTGCGGCACCAGTGGCTTCGACCAGTCTTTGAAACGGATAACCGCGGAACATGAGTTCCTCAGCAAGGGCGCCCGCCAGGACCACCAATACAACCAGAGCAGCCCTTTCGAGGCTGTGCGCCGAAATCGTGGTCCGAAAACTCAGGCGGCCGAGAATCACGATCGGGATGACGGAGACGAGTACCAGGCCAGCGCCGATCGCGCCGCCCAGGCCGAATTGCCGCGCCCACCCGGGAGTCAGCGGCAGTCCCTGGGCTGCGATGCGGTGGGACTCGACATGATTCGCCACCGTCAGCAGCCAGCTGAATCCGGCCAGCAGCACTGCCGCAAGCAGGGGTCGAAAAATCGCCTCGAAGCGCAGGATGTGGTCGCCAGCCAGCGCCGCAGCCAGGTATCCGGTCACCACGAATGCCACGCACGAGAAAATCGCCGACAGGACGAATGCCCATGCCGGCCGCAATCGTCCTTCGCTGTCCGTGAACATGATTACGTTCTGTCGATTATCTCGGCTGGACCGTGAAAGGTCAGCCCCTTCGTGGCAATTCGGAACTCGAGTGGTTGACCACCATTTTTTCGGATCGCGTCATGCACTCGGTCATGGGAACCCTCCTGGACCAGAGCAATCACACAGCCACCGCCGCCTGCTCCACAGACTTTCGCAGCTCGCGCCCCTTGACGCCGCGCCGCTGCAATCAGCTTGTCGATCAGCGGGGTTGTGATCCCGGGAGCGTTGGTGCGGCGTAGCTTCCATTCCTCGAGCAGTAAACGTTCAACGTCATCCCATTGCTTGCTTTTGAGCGCAGCATGCATCGCCTGTGCGATGCGAGAAATCTCGGCGAAGTTGCGAATCACGTGCTTGTCGCCGTTGATGTGCTGCTTGAAGACTTCCCAGTTATTGATCCCCGATTGCCGAGGCGCGCCCGTATAGAACAGGACGAAACGCTGGTTCACTTCATCCGCTGGGATCGAAATGGGCTCGCGCGAAATTCCGTCAATATTGAGGTGAATGGCGCTCACTCCACCGTACATGGCGGGGTAGTAATCCTGGCAGCCGGTCGGAACGCGAATCAACTGCGCCTCGACGTTCTGCGCAATTACACGGATTTGCTCGGTATCGATTTCGCGCCCGACGAATTGTGCCAAGGCTGCAGAGGTGCAAATCATCATCGCCGAGGAACCGGAGATGCCCGCTCCGGCTGGCGATTCGGAATGCGACTCGAGCAGAAATCCTTGCTTCGGCTGAAAGAATCGCACCAGGTAGGCCGCCAGCGCGTGACGGTATCTCTTTGCCGCCATCAGCGCTGAAAGGCTTGGGAAGCGGTCTTCGCGGCAGGTGTCGAGCGACTTAAGGTGGATTTCCCTGCCCATCCGCGGCGTGATCTTGCAGGTCGTTTGAATATCGACGGCCATGTTGACCGTCACTGATCCTGGGTGAAACAGATATAACGGCCAGAGATCGAGGGTTGAACCGGCCAAGTCCGCACGGCAAGGAGCCTGAGCAAGGATCTGGTGGGGCTTTGTGGGCGAGGTGATACTGGACTGAGTGGGCATCTACGATTGCTTTCCTCTTGTAAGCTCTCTGCCTACTGCGATAACTTCGTCGACAACCTCCTCGACATCGGCCGGTGTGGTGCGATGATTCACGACGCACGCGCGCAGGGCAAAGCGTCCGCGGATGGTGGCGTTCGAGAAGTACACGCGGCCACGTCGGAGAATGCTGGCGAGGATTTGCCGTTCGAGCTCGTCGATCTCAGTGCCGCTGAGCTCCAACGATGGCGGAACATAACGGAAGCACACCGCACTCAGCGGAACCGGCGCCCGAAGCTCGAGTTCTTCGTTCTTCTCGATCAGCGACGCGAGATGCTGCGCACAATCCAGGTCATTCTGAATCTGCGCGCGGAAGTTCGCTAGTCCGTGATAGCGCAGTGAGAGCCAGAGTTTCAGCGCGCGGAAGCGACGCGACAGCTCCACCGACTGCTCAAAGAACGCGAAGCTTTCCACCGGATTTTCCTGCACCGGCTTGGCATAGTCGCCGGTGAAAGAAAATGTCCGGCGCGCCTGCGACCAGTCGCGATACAGCAGGCATCCGCAGTCAAGCGGCTGATAGAGCCATTTATGCGGGTCAAGCGATATTGAATCGGCAAGCTGCATCCCATCGAAGTCTGCCGGACGAGCAATCGCCGCCAGCGCTCCGTACGCGCCGTCGACGTGTAACCACGCCCCCGCTTCCTTGGCAACGGCCGCAATCTCGCGCAAGGGATCGATGCTGCCGGTCGCGACTGTTCCAGCCGTTCCGACAACCGCGATCGGCTTCCTGCCAGCGGCCACGTCGGCTGCAATCGACTGCCTTAGCAGATCGGTGCGCATGCGAAACTTCTCGTCGCACGGAATTAGCCTGAGTTGCTCTCGCCCGATGCCCAGTAGCGCGATTGCCTTGGGGATCGACATGTGCACTTCCGTCGATGCATACATCGTTCCCAGTTCGCGGATTCCGCGCTCGTTGGCGGGCATTCGTGATTCGCGCGCCATCGCAAGGGCAGACAGGTTGGCCGACGATCCACCGCCCGTGAGGATTCCAACAAAGCCTGGGCACGTGATCGCCTCACCCAACCACTGGGTCACCAGTTGCTCGATGGCTGCTGCCGCGGGTCCCGAGCGCCAGGCGGTGGCGTTCTGGTTGAGCACACTCGCAAGAAGATCGGCCGCGGCGGCGATCGGTTCTCCCGATCCGAGTACATATCCGAAGAAGCGCGGACTCGGCGGGCGCGAGGCATCCACCACTCTGTCGAGAATGTCCAACGCCGCAGGCCCCCTACCCCGCTCTGGCATTGCCTGCGCAAACAACGCTACGGATTCGTCTCCGCTAATGTCGGGGAAACACGGTCGCTCGTTAACGCTCGCTATGAAATCAAGCGCGAGCTTTGAGATCCGCAAGTATGCATCACGGTACTCTTCATTGGAGAGAACAAGTGGATTCATGGTGGTTGAGCCGGGGGTCCAAACGGCAGGACAGTAATTGTAACGTGGACCGACCCGGCAGATCAGCCGCGAAGCCGACGCCAGGAAAATAGGGCCGCAGACGCAACCCATCTGGCGAGATTTCGAATGACCCTAGCTGGCTTGCGCTTTACGCACTAGTTCGACGTCAATCGTGATGGTGATGTCTTCGCCCACCATGTTGCTCGACCCGCCCACCCCAAAATCTTTGCGATTGACCTTTGTGCTGGCGGACGCACCCAGGTGAGAATTTCCTTTGGGATCCGTCACCGGCGCACTTGGGCCATCCACATCTAACGCCACTTCTTTGGTCACGCCGTGGATGGTGAGGTCGCCGACAATTTTCAGCTTCCCTTCACCGGCTGCCTGTACGGACTTAGACTTGAACGTGATGGTGGGATACTTTTCGACATCGAAATAATTAGGACTGCGAAGATCATTGTCGCGCATGGAGACACGGGTATCGACGGAAGAGGCGTCAATCGTCGCGTCGATAGAGGTCTTGGATACGTTCGAAGGATCGTACTGCGCTGATCCGCTCACTTTCGTGAACGCTCCCCTAACCGTAGAAATACCCATATGGCGAACAGAAAATTGTGCGGCTGTATGGTTCGGATCGATCTGCCACGTCTGGACCTGAGCGGCGGCACAAATTGTCAAAATGAGAAATGCGGTAAAGACCGCAACGTAGCGCGACACTATTGTCGTTCTCCTGGCAGGCGCAAAATCTCGCAGCCTGGTATTTGGACCCAGGCTGCGAGTCTAACAGAGATTCACTGGCCCGCGGTCTGCACTGGCGCCGGTTGCAATACCAGAGTCTTGTCGCGGAACTGAATCTGGGTCAGAACCCGTGATCCGTTCTCGTTCTTTGTGGCGATTGCATCGTTGGCATGGCGTGCAGCAACGACTTGTGCCGTGGTGCTAGCGATGATTTTTCCCTGCTTCAGCGTAACTTGTGCGTTGTCACCCGAGCCGGTCCAAGTCACTTTGTAGTCTCCGGCCGGAAGCTCTGTCGAACCAACCTTCACCGCACTGTCGAGGGTAACCTTGCCTGAACCTCCCTCCGCCGCGAAGGCTGTGACTGCTAGTAATGTTGACAAAATCAACAAACTCGAAAAGCGTTTCATGTGTGTGCTCCTGGTGTGAAATGGGCTCGTGCCATATGAGCTCCGGCTGCCACTAACTGCGATTCGCAACTCCCATTGCGCGTTATCGTTTTCGATCTACCTGCGCAGGTATTTCGGGAATTGTCTAATTAGACGTACGTGATCGTACTCAAGAAGCGGGCAGGATGAAGAATGTGTTAACACACGCATTAGAAATTTCGATAGTAAACATAAGGGTCCCAGGGCGATTTACACTTCGTAACTAAAGAGCGTGATGAATCGCTCAAATACGTGATGAATAGAAAAAAGCGTCGGTTACGGTTAGCCAGGGACCTCCTTATCAAAGATTTCGGGTCGTGGGTAATTGCGTGATGGGAAGCTACGTGCCATCGATCTGCGATTTGTTGTCGCACCAGAAGCCGCCACCGGAATTGACCGGTGTTGTACGCTCAGGTAAACTCAAAGAGTTGCATCCGCTCGAGTACGCGTCGCGTAGGCGTGTGCGACGGGCGGTTAGCTCAGTTGGTTAGAGCGCCTGCCTTACAAGCAGGAGGTCGCAGGTTCGAGTCCTGCACTGCCCACGAGATCCGTCACCGAACAGTTATTATGGTGATGAGCCCGGAGAGCCGGGCGACGGCGATCCTGCGCTGCAGGACCACCATCCGCGCAAGCGGGGTCGTAGTTCAGTTGGTTAGAACGCTGCCCTGTCACGGCAGAGGCCGCGGGTTCGAGTCCCGTCGACCCCGCCATTCTTTTGAATGGCTTACAGACTTACCCCCTTCCCGATCAGGGGATATTAGGGGACGATAACAGCAAACCGCGACTTCCCTCCCACGAATTTGCTCCCTACCTACCTTCATTGGATCAGCTTTGGCGCGGGCAACAAGCCCGTGGGCAGGATAGCATCGACCAACTTGTCTTGCGCAAGGCGCTTGGCCTTCGACGTCGCCTGCAAGTACTTGTTGGTGACATGCAGGTTGCTGTGCCGCAGGTAGTCTCGGATAGTGAGTTGGTGTTGTCCCATCTCCGCCAGCATCGTTCCCACTGTGTGCCGGAAAGTATGCCAGCCCACACCATTGATACCGATCCTCCTGAACGCCGGCTGGATCTTCTTCTTTAGCACCGACGCCAGGTCCAGCGGCTTGCGGCCCTTTAGCCTCTCCGAGGCGAAGACGTAATCCCCCGGCCGGGTGTACGGACTTTGAGTTCTCCATTCCAGCAGGCCATCTTTGAGCGCCGGATGCATCGGCAACGGCTGAGCCGAAGCCTCCGACTTGGTATCGATCAGATGCCCTCCACGACGCCAATAGTAGGAATGTTGGATATCGAAGACCTGGTTGATGAAATCGCAGTCCATCCAGCGGAGTGCGCCCAGTTCTCCTCGACGCGTTCCCAGACCCGCATCCAGAAACACGAGGAGCTGATCGCGGAACTCGAGCTCGGTCAACACCAGCGCCACCTGTCCTGCCGTCAATTTCAACGGAGACTTTTGACGCTTGGCACTGACCCGGACGCCTGTGCTTGGGCCTCGTTTTCCGCCGCTTCCAACTTGTATTCCGGACGAGATCGGGTTGTGGCTGCAGAATTCCCAACGAACCGCGTGCGAGAACAGAGCCGACATGACGCACTTGATTTTGGCTTTGGTCCCGTTGGCGACGTCGGTAGCACGTAGCCAGCGTTCGACCTCGACAGTCTTGACTTGCTGCAACTGCACCTTGCCCCAGCGCGGAATTATCCAATTCTTTGCGTACATGATGTACGAGTCTTGGGTGGACAGCGCTTTGATAGGCAATTCCTCGCGGCGATAGTGTTCCCAAACCGTGTTGATTGTGGTTCGTTGCAGGCTCGTGTGATTGCAACGATTGTTGATGGTTAATCGAAGAGCGTCCGCTGCCGCATGTGCAGCAGATTCGTTCGGGTATGTCTCTACATCCCCGATCCGGAGTTTGCGGTGTACGAGTTTTCCGTCGATGTCTTCTTCCCACCACCGGTAGACCCATACTTCAGGACCTTTCTTTCGCTCTTGGCGCTCTAAACTTCCATGTTGATAACGTGTCCGTCTAAACAAAACTCCTCCTTTGTTTAAACGGTGTCGGCGGACACCGCCAGAATAACTGGGTTCAGAAAAATGGTCGAGAAGTTTTGTTTCACCCCGAACGACATTCAGCCCACCATTTTTTCAAGCCAGCGATTCAGCGTAGAGGCACGAAAACGCCAACGCCCTCCGACTTGAAGCGCGGGGATTAGTCCTTTACGCGCCTTTGTACGCAGCGTTCTCGGATGCATCCTCAGGAGAATGGCGGCTTCATCGGTATCCAGAAGGGGTTCAAAGTCCACACGAGTCTCGACTAGCTGTGGCCCGTTACCCTCCCTACGCGTCGGTCCATATTCATGATTCTTATCTTCCAGCATCGAATTACGACCTCAATATTGAAATCTCACGTCTTCGCAAGGCCCTCCCAAAACGCGCTCAAAAGCTGACAGGTTACCTCCAGCCGGACGCGAGAAACGGCACGTCCAGTGCTCTTGTTAGCTTCAAATCGAACTGCAGTCAAACAGATTGGTCAGGCGAGTGCTGCCCGAGCACTGGGGGTTACCGCGGGGACTTGCGCGGAATTTGGCGGATCTTGCAGGAGTTTCGTGCTAAAACCGTTTTCATTGCAAAGCGGTGGTCCACCGGCTGCGAAGATGCGCCTTGCCCGGGATCACGATGGTCAATAGATTTATTTCACCAATCACACTTTGACTGGGGACAGAAAGCGTTCGCCCCAGGAAAAAGCGGCACGTGCGATCGGTTCGCGAGTCACACCCCAATGGCTATCTCAAAGTCAATTCCCTCCCCCACGTGCTGCCGGACTTCCTTGAGCCACACCCTGGGATTGGTGCCGTGAATCACGCGTCCCAGAAAGCCCAGGCGCTCGGCGGCGTTACCGCGATTTCCACGAATGTCGTCCCTGGTGATCTTGGTGTACAGGGTGAGGAAGGTCTCCATATTTCGGGGTTTCGCGAAGACATAAGTCGCGTGGCCAAGCTGAGGAGTTTCCACGACGACGGCTTTCTCGACATCGAAAATGTATTCATCCCGAAACAGATAGATCCGGCGCGCACGGCGCGAGAGTTGATGATAGAAGAACGGATCATAGTCAGGTCGCCAGCTGATCTGGGCAACGTCAAAGTCACCGGGAATACGCATCTCGGAACACATACGTTGCAGCTCTGCTCTCTCGACTGCCCGATGCTCGAGGCGCAGCCGAATCTGATCCAGAGCCCGCGAATACTGCCCGAAGCGGTGATAGGCAGTTTTTGCAGATTCAATTTGCTCCTGGAAATCGGATGGCAGTTTGACCCCCAACCGGCTCGGCAATGCAGTGTCCCAAGTGACGAGTTCCCACTGCTCACGACGCTTGCGGTACTTGCCGCTCTGTACGAATGCGCCCTCGACCTCGATCTTTGTTTCCAACAGATGCTTCCACTGATTCCAGGTGCGATCCCAGACTGTATGGATGGCGGCTGGGTCGAGCCAGAATTCCATCTTGCGACGCACGTCGCTGCACAGTGCTCGGTCCTCGTAGAAGTCGCACTTGCGAAGTGGTACATGGAAGCGCCGGCGCCGGAGTTCTGGCGAGAACGCCAGAATACGGCGAGCGAAGAATGTTTGTCCGTCACGGGAAGGTTCGCCAGCAACGAGCAGAGAGCCAAACCCGCCGTAAGGAAACACAGCGGGGGCTTCGGAGTCGGCCAGCAGCGTGTCATAGCAGGCACGCAGCTCTGGTTGACCGACGATATTGAAGGCTCGCTCCAGCGCCGCGCGCTGGCTGCGGGAAGTGCTGCCCGTTTTAAGCTCCAGGTCGCGCAGTTTGAATGCTACGCGTAGCTCAGAGGGAGAAGCGTTGGCCGGAAC
>Ga0306921_10006586_pt1 | contig 12123 bp, 9 predicted proteins | sample sta12Cox44000080_FD_203760 | JGI IMG/M metagenome (GOLD analysis project Ga0306921, IMG submission 203760) | Lab enrichment of tropical soil microbial communities from Luquillo Experimental Forest, Puerto Rico - statoxic.12C.oxic.44.000.080 (v2)... | ecosystem: Environmental > Terrestrial > Soil... | reverse complement strand
CCGCGAGGCGATTACCTGGCGGCGCACGCGTTCAATCGACACGGCCCCGGGGTACTGGTCGTATCTGCGGCGCTATCCCGAAGGTCCGCACGTGGGCGACGCGCATCGTCGCCTCGCCTATTTTGCGATGGCAGCCGAGCCGCCGGCGCGATTTACGGCCGTGGACTACGACGTGCCGCCGCCACCGCCCGAGGAGATCGTCTACGTCCGGCGGCCGGTGCTGGTGTTCAGCGATCCCGTATTTGCGTTCGCACCGCCGCCACCGGCGCCGATCGTGTTTCTTGCGCCGCCGCCGCCCGAATTCGTCGTGCTGGCGCCACCGCCGCCTGTCGTGGGGCTTTTCGTGCTGCCGGTTCCGATCTACCGCCCGGTCCCCCTGTGGGTCGCGCCGCCCCGGTTCGTGGTGCCGCCGCCTGCCAACAACGTCATCTTCAACAACGTACACAACACGGTCGTGATCAATAACGTCACCAATACCGTGACGGTTACCAATCAGGCCGGGCGCACAACCACGCTGCCTCCGCCGGCGCCCCCGCCCGGCGCCCCGCCGGGCACGCACGCAGGCTTCGGTCCGTCGTTGCCGCCCGCGGTTGCGCAGAAGGCCGCCTTGCAGACGCCGGGCCCATCGGGTGCTCCCGGCGCTCCCCCGGGGCCGGCCGCAACACCGGGCCATCCGACGCCAGGCACCGGCCATGCGCTTCCGAGCCCGGGAGCTCCCGGCGCGCCGCCCAAGCCGGCCGCGCCTACCGCGGCAGTCACACCGCCGGCATCACCCCCCGGCGCCCCCAAACCGCCCACACCGGCGCCCGGCAAGCCGGCTCCGGCGGCGAAGCTCGCGCCGGCGCCGGCCACTCCAAAGCCGGTGGTCGCGCCAACGACACCGAGCGCAGTCGCGCCGCCGGCCAAGCCGGCGACCCCGCCGCCTGCGAAGGTCGTGACCCCAACCGCGCCGCCACCGCCGCCTAAGCCTGCAGCAGCACCTCCACCTCCGAAGGTGGCTGCGCCGCCGGTAGCGCCGCCGCCTCACCCCGCGGCCCCGCCGCCACCGAAGCCTGCCGCAGCGGCTGCTCCGCCGCCGAAAGTGGCCGCCCCCCCGCCGCCTCGGCCGGCGGCCCCCGCAGCGGGCGGCTGCCCGCCCGGCAAGACCGCCGCCGTCGTGAACGGGCACCACACCTGCAAGTGATGACTGATCAAGCGACCTGCGGCGGCCATTCGAACGAATGGCCGCCGCAGTCCTGATTCATTTTCCCGACCAGTGCACGAACCTGCGCTCCACGAGGAGGAACAGCAGGTTGAGCCCGTAGCCGAGCGCGCCGGCCGCAAAGATGGCGGCGTACATGTCGGGCATCGCGAACAGCTGCTGCGCCTCAAACACGCGATGGCCGAGTCCGTCGGTCGAGCCGATGAACATCTCGGCCACCACCACAATGACGAGCGCGAGCGAGACGCCGTTGCGCAAACCCACGAAGGTCTGCGGCAGCGACTCCAGCAGCATCACATCGGTGAGCACGCGAAGACGCGATGCGCCCATCACCCTGGCGGCCAAGAGCCGCGTCTTGCGCGCGTTCATGACGCCGTAGGCGACATTGAACAGGATCACCAGCGCCGCGCCGAAGGCGGCGACGGAAATCTTGGTCTCGTCGCCGACCCCGAACAGCACCAGGAACAGTGGAAACATCGCCGAGGCCGGGGTCGAGCGAAAGAAGTCGATGACGAACTCGACCGAACGATAAAGCTTCTCCGAGGCGCCGAGAAACACGCCGAGCGGGATCGCGATGGCCGCGGCGATCGCCGTGGCGGCCGTGGTGCGCTCCACCGTGCGCCAGAAATCGAAGCCGAGCGCTCCGCCAGCCATGCCCTTCCACAGCGCCCGGAAAGTTTCGCCGGGCGACGGCAGCAGCACCTTGTCGACCACCTCGTACCAGACTGCCAGGTACCAGACGATGATCAGGCCGATGACGCCGATCACCGGCAGATAAGGGTCGAAACGGTTTCCTTTCATCTCATCCCTTGCGAACCTCGCGCTGGAACACGTTCAGACAGTGTGCTTTCACGCGCACGAAGTCGCTCTGCGATAGGGTGAGATCGCTGCGCGGGCGTCCCGCGTCGTAGTGCACGTAGTCGGCAATGGAGGCCGGCCGCCGCGAAAGCAGCAGGATGCGGTCGGCAAGGTAGACCGCTTCCTCGAGATCATGCGAAACCAGCACCGTTGTGGTGCCGGTCTCGATGAAAATCCGCTGCAACTGGTCGCGCATGAACAGCGTCATCTCGTAGTCGAGCGCCGAGAATGGCTCGTCGAGAAACAGGATTTCCGGCTCGACAACCAGCGCCCGCATGATCGAGACCAGCTGCTGCTGTCCGCCGGAGAGCTCGTAGGGGTAGCGGGCGAGGTCGATTTTGACTCCCAGATGGGCGACGAGGCGCTCGGTTCGCGCACGCCGCTCGGGCCTGGCGAGCTTCATCAGCCTGAGCGGATACTCGATATTCTCGATCGAGCGCAGCCAGGGAAACAGCGCTTCCCGATAGTTCTGAAAGACGTAGCCAAATTTGATATCGCGCAGCGGCTTGCCATCGAACAGGATTTCGCCCGCGTCGCTCGGGACGAGCCCGGCGATCATGTTGATCAGCGTGCTCTTGCCGCAGCCGTTCGGCCCGAATATCGAGACGAGCTTTCCGCGTGGTATGTCGAGGTCGAAGCCGTCATAGACCAGCGCGTCGTTGAAACGTTTGCAGAGCCCGCGGACGGTGACGTGAGCCGGCGGCGGCCCGGGTCGATCTCCTGCCACCGCGCCGGCCTCGGGCTTCAGAACACCTGCAGGTATTTGGTCACGTCGACGTTCTGCTCCAGGGTTCCGGCCTGTACGGAAAAGTCGATGAATTTCTGATAATCCGCCTTGTCCTTGTCGGTGAGGTCCTTGGCCATGAAATAGCGAACCATGGGGACGCTGTCGACCACGTCCTCCGGCGTGAAGGTATTCTTGACGAGATGCTTGCGCGCCTCGGCGGGGTTGTCATTGACGAAGCGGGCGGCCTTCTCCCAGGCCACGGCAAACCTCTTTGCCACATCCGGGCGGCTCCTGATGAACTCCGAGGTGAGCGCGCATCCAGCGACGAATGCGTTGGCTTGCGGGTCGCCCAGGATGTAATGGGCGATCACCCCCGCCTCGATCGTTCTCGCGACCCCAAGCTTGCGCATGGTCGAGGCATTGGGCTCCAGCGTGTAGCCGGCATCAAAGGTTCCTGCCGTCATGGCGTTGACATGCTGCGCCATATCGAGCTGATCGATGCTGTAATCGCCCTCCTTGAGACCCGCCGCGGCGAGCGCCGCCTTGGCCATGGTGACGTTGGCGGGTCCCGGCGCCGACATGATCTTTGCGCCCTTGAGATCCTGAAGCGACGTCGCGCTGAAGCCCCTGCGCACCACGAACTGCTCCATCTGATAGGTCTTGTTCTGACTGTTGACCGAAATGTACATGGCAACGCCCGGCTTCTTGATGTTGGCGTTCATGCCTTCGATGGTCACCAATACAGCAGCAGCATCGATCTGGTTGGTGATCATGGCCGCGATGTTGGGGGGCCCGCCGATCAGCCGCACCATCTCGGTCTCAATGCTCTGCTCCTTGAAGAAACCGCGCTCCACCGCCACGAAATAGGGCAGCGTCGAGCTCACCGGAAAGACCCCGACCTTCACTTTGTCCTGCGCCGCCGCCGGGCCGACCAGGCATGCGGCGGCAGCAAGCGCAGCCACCACATTGCGGGTATTCCGGGAGCAATTCGTCATGATGGTCTCCTGCTCAGGGGTCAGATGTCAGCTGAGGCTGGTCGCCGCTCACATCCGTGCTCTGACATCGTCATCCCTCATCTGTCTCGATGATCGCAATCACGGGCCCGCCGCCCTGCGGCCCCTGGTGCATGGCATCGACCGACACAAACACGGCAGGATCGCCGATCGCGACGGCGGCAACGCCGCCGACCGCCGCCTTGGCGTGGCGATGATGGTGCACGTCGGAATCGTCGAGCATGATCTGCCGGCGGCCGCGCAGCGTGCCCCGGCGATCGGCTTCGCATTTGATGAAGCAGTTCACCAGGCGGCCATCGAGGTCCGCGGAGCGCGGACGGTGGGGAAGCTCGAGCCCGGCATTGCGGATCGCCGCATAGATGCCATCCAGATCGAGAGCATCGCGCATCACTGCGTGACCGATGCGGAAGCGGCCGCCGGCGCCGGCCTTATTGCCGAGTAGCACGATCTGCGCCTGGGTGAGCTCGACCCCTGAGGAGCAGGACGCCACCGAGGAATAGAGCTCGAGATCCCGGCAGATCTGCTCGGCGCGCGGCGTCGCGACCTCACCGAGCGCAACCGCGATCCCCAGCGCCGTCGTGCCGTTCGACACCCCCATGGAGTCGTGCACCTCGCAGGCGACTGGCTTACCCCGTGCTTCAGCATCCCGCACCGCCTCGATCGTCAGCAGAGGCGTCTTGGTCTGCACATAATGGACGTCTTTGGGGTCGCTGATACCGGCCGCGCGCATCGCCGCTTTGACACCTGCGGCCACCTTCTCGACCATGGCAGGGCGGCCGATATCCTCGGGCAGAAGCTCCGCGCTCATCGCGGTGCCGATGGCAAGCCGCGCCTTTGACGTGGAGCCGGTGCGTGCATTCCTGGCGAACACCGTTGCATGCGGAGTGATGATGCCGTCGCAGCCACCGGACCAGACCATGGGGATGCTTGCGATCTCCGCTTCGCTTCTTTTCCCGCGCTTGGCGAGCACGTGGCGAAAAGCCTGGTCCGCGAGGATGCGGGTAAAGTCATTGACGCCGCCATTGCCCTCCGTCTTGCCAATGACCGCGATGACCTCGTCGGCGGTGAATTGGCCCGCATCGATGCAGGAGGCCAGGCCGGAAGCATCCTGCACGCTCTTGAGCTCGATTTTGGCAACCTCAATCGACATCGCCAGTCCCAGATTCTGAACGAATTGCGCCTTTGTCCATCGCGTTGACAGGGGCGAGGCATAGCGCGTCGCAGACGCGCGTAAGCGCGCTACGCCTCGCCCCTATCATCTTGGCGCATCCGTTCGTAGCCCTCTCCGCGATCAATCACTGCAAGCGGCGTCCCACGTCGAGCGCGCAAATCGTCGCGCAGCCTCATGGTGCTTGCGGAGTCGATCTCGAGCTCCCCATGCGCAGCCTCGATCAATATCACCCCATACTCCTCGCGCGCGGCGGCAACCGACACCTTGGCCTCCATGACATCACGCGCCACGAGCTCCGGCTCGCGCTCGAGCGGGTCGCCCCATCCTCCCCCGCCGGTCGTCACCACCCGCACGACTTGCCCTGCCAGAACAGGCTCGCCATCGACCAGACCGCCGAGCTCGCGCGGGGTGCCTTCGAGATCGACAGTCACGCAGAACGGTTTTCCGGCCTTGCCGCCATTGACGCCGTAGCATCCAAGTCGAACCCGGTCGGCGGTCACGATCGTGCGGCAATCAACCAGGGCGCGATAATGTTTCTCGTAACCCAGTCCGCCGCGTCGTTTTCCCGCACCGCCGGAATCCGTGCTCAGTGCGAGCTTCTCGACCAGCAGGGGGAAGCGCGTCTCCGTAAATTCCGCCGGCTGGTTGCGGGAATCGGGAACGATGTGGATGGCATCGTTGCCGTCCGCATAGGCGCGGCCGCCGGAGCCGCCGCCGAGCACCTCGCGCGAGAGGAATGGCTTGCCCCTCCCATCGTGCCCAAAGAAGCCGGTATAGCGGATGGTTTCCTGGTCAGCTGGCATGCGGCCTTCGACCGCCTGCGACACCACGCCGGCAAGCAGTCCGAGACAGCGCAGCAGGACGAACGAGCGCGCATTGGTCGCCGCCGGCCATTGCGGGGTGATCAGGGTGCCCTTGGGCGGGAATACGACGTCAAATACCTCGCAGACGCCGTCATTGACGTGGATTTCGGCGGCGCGTTCTGGCGAGTCGGCGAGGTTGCGCAGGATGGGCGCGATCCATTTGATCAGAAATGCACCGGCCGAGTAGTCCGCGGGCCAGTTGATCGGACCCGGTGATTGCGCGTCGGTGCCGGTGAAATCAAGGGTGATGTGGCTGCCGCGCTTGATCATCTTGAGCGCAAGCTTGTGCAGCCTCGGCGCGCTCACCCCGTCATGCTCGACATAATCAGCCCAGCAATATTCGCCGTCGGCGATCTTCGGGATCAGCTCGTTGCGGTAGATGTCGCGGCACTTGTCGAGGATCGCCTGGAAGCAGAGCTCGACCACCTCGCGTCCGAACCGAGCAAACAGCGCTTCCAGCCGGCGCGCGCCCATCACGCAGGCCTTGACCTCGCTGTCGAGATCGGCAGCCAGCATCTCCGGCACGCGCGTATTGCGCTTGATGATGGTGAGGACCGCATCATTGCGCACGCCCGCCTCGTAGAGCTTGATCGGCGGAATCGCGAGCCCTTCCTCGAACACGCTGGTGGCGGTGCCGGGCATTGAACCGGGAACCCGACCGCCGATGTCATCGTGATGACCAAAGGCCTGAATGAAGGCGACGACCTCGCCTTCGTGGAACACCGGCACCGTGCTGCAGAGGTCGGGCAGATGCCCGATGCTGCCTTCACTGAGATAGGTATCATTCATCAGATAGACGTCGCCCTGCCGCATGGTCGCGAGCGGGAAATCGCGCACCACCGCGTTGGGCATGGCGGAATAGGAGCGGCCGGTGAGCTTGCGGCAGCGGCGGTCGAACAGGCCGACGCGATAATCATGCGCCTCGCGGATCATCGGGCTTCGCGCGGTGCGCTCGATGGCATATTCGATCTCGGCCTCGATCGAGCCCAGCGTGCCTTCGACGATTTGCAGCACAATGGGGTCGACCCCATGCGCGGGAAGGGACGCTTTGGAGGCCGCCTGTGCGGGGGCAGGATGCGGGCTCATGCCGTACCTGCCGAGGGTGGCCGCATCGGACGGACAATGAGGATACCGTGCGCGTCCACTATGAGCTCCTGCCGCGGGAAGATCACCGTGGTCGAACCGAACTCCTCGATCACTGCCGGGCCGGGAAGGTGCAGGCCTGGCCCCAGTGCGGCGCGATCGTAGATCGGCGTGTTGCGCCATGCTGCGTCGAAATAGACAGGACGAACGGATTTTCGCGCTGGAATGGTGCCGGCCTGCCGCTCCAGGCGCGGCATTTTAGGCCGCTCGATCAGGCCGAAGCCCGAGACAGAGAAGTTGACCAGCTCGATCTTCTGCTCGCCCGAATAGTTGTAGCCGAAAGTCCGCAGATGCGCCGCGTGAAATGTCGCGATCAAACCTGCGAGGAAGCTTTGGTCGATGGCGCCTGCAGGCGCGGCGACCCGGACCTCCATCGACTGACCGCCGTAGCGGATGTCGGCCTCACGCGAAAGGCGAATGCGCGCCCCATCGATGCCGTTGCGCTCGAGCGCATCGAGTGCGTCTTTTTCGAGTTTGGCGTAGATCGCTGCCAGAGTGTCAAGATCGACGGCATCCTCGTGCATGACGCGCGTGACAATGTGATCCGTGCGCCAGTCCACTGCCAGCAGCCCGAACGCGGAAAGATTGCCCGGATTGGGAGGCACGAGGCATGCCTGCATGCCCAGAAGCTCCATCACCGCGGGCGATTGCGCGGGCCCCGCGCCGCCGAACGCAAGCAATGCAAACTCGCGCGGATCGATGCCGCGCTGGATTGTCATCTGGCGAATGGCGTTAGCCTGATTCCAGTTGGCGATCTCGATGATCCCCTCGGCGAGCGTTTCCGCGCTCATTTGCCCGGGCAGCCTTTGTGCCAATGCTGCGAGGCCAGCGCGGGCGCGCGCGGCATCGAGCGCGATGCCGCCGCCGATCAGCGCCGGCGGGATGCGGCCGAGCGCGAGGTTGGCGTCGGTGATGGTCGGCTCGATGCCGCCGTTGGGGTAGCACATCGGTCCGGGCTCGGCGCCCGCGCTCCTGGGGCCAACCTTGAGGTGGCCTTCCCGGCTGATCCAGGCGATCGAGCCGCCACCGGTGCCGATTGTCCTGATGTCGATCATGGGAATCCGAACGGGAAAGGCGCCGACCGTGCCGCTATTCGTGACATGGGCGCGGCCGCCCTCCATCAGAGACAGGTCTGTCGAGGTGCCGCCGGCATCGAGCGTCACGACGTCGGTGTACCCGGCGATCTCGGCCACCACCGCGCTGCCGAGCGCGCCGGCGGCGGGGCCCGACAGCGCCGTCGTGATCGGCTTTTCCATCACCTGCTCGGCGCTGGCGACCCCGCCGCTCGACTGCATGACCAGGAACGGCTTGCCGGCAAGGTGCTCACCGAGCGCCTCGTGCACGCGCCGCAGATACCGCCCCATATGCGGCTTCACGAAAACGTCGACCAGGGTCGTCACCGCGCGCTCATATTCGCGATATTCCGGCAACACCACGCTGGAGAGCGAAAGCGCGCAGTCCGGGCACTCCTCTTCAACAATCTGCGCGGTGCGCTGCTCGTGCGCGGCATTGGCATAGGAATGCATGAGACACACGCCGACCGCGCGCACGCCGCGCGCGCGGAAGAAGCGTGCCGCGGCGCGCACGCTCGCCTCATCGAGCGGGCGCAGCACCTCGCCGCGAAAATTCAGTCGTCCGCCTACCTCGCGCACGAAATGCAACGGCACAATGCGTTCCGGCTTCACCCAGAAATACGAATTGCCGTAGCCCTCGGGCACCGATTGCCGCGCAATCTCGAGGAGATGGCGAAAGCCCGCAGTGACGATCAGGCCAAGCGCGGTGATCTCGCCCTGCAGCAGCGCATTGGTGGCAACCGTCGTGCCATGTGCCAGTCCAGCAACCTCGTCTGCCGAGGCTCCAGCCTCGCCCAGGATCGCGTTCACCCCCCGCGTGAGCCCGATGGCGGGATTGGACGGCGTGCTCGCGACCTTGGTGACGCGCATGGTACCGGAGGCGCTATCAACGGCCACGATGTCGGTGAACGTCCCGCCGGTATCGATGCCGATCCGGTAACGAGGTTGTCCGGTCGCTGCTGGCATCCGCTTTCCTGATCCGAACGCGGCGCGCCGCTGCGCAAGCAGTGGAAGGTCGCCTGTCTGAGTATGCGAAGCACGGGCCGCGAGTCAAAACGCACGGCGCAGTGGACATTGCGCCGAGTTGCGGCGAGCATGCCGGTCGTTGGCTCGAAGAGAACGATGCGTCGGCGCGGATTCATTGCAGCGGTTGGCGCACTCGCGCTGGTGTCGCCGCGCGGCGCGCGCGCGCAAGACTACCCGCACAGGCCGATCAGGATGATCCTTCCCTATACGGCCGGTTCTCCCAACGACGTGATCGCGCGCTTCATCGCGCCGCACCTTTCCGCGCGCCTGGGCCAGCCCTTTACGATCGAGAATCGGGCTGGCGGGGGTACTTTCATAGGCGCGCGCGCCGTCATGACCGCAGAGCCGGACGGCTATACGCTTCTGTTCTCCAACACGCCCACCCACGTCGTTGCTGCGCTCGGACATTCGAGCTTCACCTACAATCCGCTCAACGATTTTGCTCCGATTGCCATGGTCGGCAGCTCGGCGCTGGTGATGGTGATCGCGCCAGCCGTCCCAGCCAGAACGGTCGAAGAGCTCGTCACCTACGCCAAAGCCAATCCCGGCAAACTGAGCTTTGGATTTGGGCAGGGGACCCTGCCGCATCTCGTCGGAGAGCTGTTCAAGGCCGTAACCGCAACCGGGATTGTGAGCGTTCCCTATCGCGGCGGCGCCCAGGCGGTGACCGACATGCTGGGCGGGCGCATCGACATGAATTTCGGCAGCGGCTCGACGCTGGTTCCGCTCATACGCGAAGGCAGGCTGCGGGCGCTCGCCGTCACCTCGCCCACGCGGAGCCCGGACCAGCCGCAGGTGCCCACGATGATCGAGGCCGGATTGCCAACGATGACGGTCGTGACCCGTTATGGCATCCTGGGGCCGGCAGCAACGCCCGCGGAGATCGTGGTAAGGCTCAATGGCGCGGTCGATGAATGCCTGCGCTCAGCGGATCTCGCCGCCCATATGGGGCAAGGATTGGTTTTGCGGCGCTCGGCGGCTCGCCGGTGGATTTCGCTGCATCGATCGCGAGCGACCAGCGCAAATGGGCTCCCATCGTGAAGGCCACCGGTTTCCAGCTGGAATGAGCAGCGCGTGTTATGCCCGAATCCCGCCCTGGCGCGCGTCGGCTTTCGCTTTGGCAAGCGGGTCGGGTCCATAGCGGTTGCTCCCGCCAGTGCCCGGCATGAAGCCGAATTCGAGCAGCGCCCAGATTGCGATGGCGAGCACCAGGATCCAGGCCGCGTAGTCGAGCGTCGATCCGATCCAGTCCTCGCCCAGTGCGCTGACAACGCTGGCAAGCATGATCGGGGTCACGGCAAACAGCAGGATCCACCAGCCACGCTTGTCGCGGTCATGCAGCCGCTTAACGGCAACCGCGAGCAGGCAGTAGACGATCACCAGCCCCATGAGAGCAAGCAGGATCGCCAAAACGATGTTGCGCCCAATCAGGCTCAGGACAGCAAACCCTATCCCCATGAGAGCGCAGGAGGCGATCCACCAGCTGGCGCGACCGATGCGGCCACGCGTGCCAAACAGGAGATAGGGCCAGTTGAGGTCCTGCAACCAGCTGAGGTCCAGCAACCCGACGCTCCTTCTCACGCCGCCGGTGAAGGGCAATACTCGATGCGAGCATATCGCGTAGCCGATATACGGGAAAGCATTCGGTAAACGGCAGAAAAGCATGTTTGCCGACGTGGAAGTTGATGGATGATCGGCAACCGAGCTCTCAAGCACATGCGGTATCCGCCAAAGCATGCACCCTATGAGCAACAGCGCGCCAATTGGCTTCGATGAAGGGTTCCGCGAGCGGCTGCGCGAGCTTCTGGTCTGGCGCCGTGACGTGCGCCGGTTTCGGCCCGAGCCGCTGCCGCCCGGCAGCCTGGAACGTCTGATCGAGATTGCGTGCCTGGCGCCTTCCGTCGGGCTGAGCCAGCCGTGGCGGTTCGTCATTGTGGACGACCCGGCGCGCCGGGCGGCTGTGCTTGAGGATTTCAAGGCCTGCAATGCCGACGCGCTCGGCGACTATGCCGGTGATCTGGCCAGAAACTATGCCGCGCTCAAGCTCGCCGGCATCGCGGAGTCTCCCGCCCAACTCGCCGTGTTCGCCGATCCGGCAACCGACCTCGGTCACGGGCTGGGGCGAAGGACCATGCCGGAGATGGCGGAATATTCTGTGGTCGCCGCCATCTGCACCATGTGGCTTGCCGCGCGCGCGGACGGGATCGGGATGGGCTGGGTGTCGATTCTCAACCCCGGCCGTGTGAGCGCGATTCTCGATGTCCCGACGACGTGGCGGTTCATCGCCTATCTGTGTCTCGGCTATCCGCTTGTGGAGGACGACAGCCCCGAGCTCGAGCGCGCGCGCTGGGAGCACCGCCGGCAGCCCGAGTCCTTCTTATGGCGCCGCTGAGCGCGCGGCGTCTGCCACGACGGGATGGAATCCTACGTCGCCTTTGCGAATCCGTAGAGCGTTGCCGGGTTGTCGACCAGGATGCGATTGCGGACGGCTTCCTCGGGAGCCCATGCCGTGAGCAGGTCGAACAAGACGGCATCGTCCGGCTTGTCCTTCTCGGTAGGATGCGGCCAGTCGCTGCCCCACACCATGCGTTCCGGGGCTGCCTTCACATAGGCCTGCGCAAGGCGCGTGGAGTCGGCATAGCTCGGTGGACCGACCTTGGTATCCATGTAGGCGCCCGAGATCTTGACCCAGGTGCGGCCTTTGTCGATCAGCCTGCGGATGGTGGTAAATGCGGGGTGCTCGACGCCTACGTCTTTTGGGATGCGGCCCATGTGATCGAACACGATCGGGGAGGGCAGCCGCTGCAGCGTGTCCTCGATCTTCACGATGCCGTCGCCCAGCATATGGATCTGGACGTGCCAGCCCAGCTCGTTGACGCGCCTCGACAGCGGCTCGAGCATCTCGGCCGTGGTGGCGCCGGCCTGCACCAGGTTGAAGCGGATGCCGCGGATGCCCAGCTCATGCAATCGCTTGAGCTCGGCATCGGAGACGCTGGTGTCCACCACGGCGACGCCGCGCACATTCGGGGCGAGCTTGGCCATGCCATC
>Ga0306921_10006584_pt1 | contig 12125 bp, 6 predicted proteins | sample sta12Cox44000080_FD_203760 | JGI IMG/M metagenome (GOLD analysis project Ga0306921, IMG submission 203760) | Lab enrichment of tropical soil microbial communities from Luquillo Experimental Forest, Puerto Rico - statoxic.12C.oxic.44.000.080 (v2)... | ecosystem: Environmental > Terrestrial > Soil... | reverse complement strand
CGATTACACGGAGGGACAGCCTGTTCCGGAGAAGAAATTCAAGTTTGAGCCGGAACGCGGGCGGCGCCCGGAGGAAGGATATATGGGCCTGCAGAATCACAGCGACAAGGACATCGTTTTCTTCAAAGAAGTAGGCGTGCAAGCGTTGCCGTGAGTGGAAGTGAAAGCCGGTCGAGGTAGGCGGAGAAAACCATGAGCAAAAATCAGATGACGCGGCGGTCGTTCCTGCAAACCACGACGGGCGCCACGGGAGCAGCGATGATCGCCGGGAAGCAGTTTGTGCTGGAGTCGGAACCCATCCCGTACGCGTGGGAAAAGCCGGTGGCAGCGAGCGATCGGGTGCGGTTCGGAATCATTGGCGTGGGTATGCAGGGTAACGGCCTGCTCGCCACAGCAATCACGCTGCCGGGAGTGGAATGCGTGGCCGCCGCGGACCTTTACGACGGCAGACACACGCTGGCCAAGGAAATCGCGGGTCCGAAAATCACGACGACACGTCAATACAAGGAATTGCTGAATAACCAGGAGATCGATTGCATCATCGCGGCGGTGCCGGATCACTGGCACAAGCAGGTGTTTGTCGATACGCTGCACGCGGGCAAGGATATTTACCTCGAGAAGCCCATGTCGCACAGCGCCGCCGAGGGCGTCGAGATGGTGGCGACCGCGAAGACAGCGGGGCGCATCGTGCAGATCGGTTCGCAGCGGGTGAGTTCGGTGATTTGCGCGAAGGCGAAGGAGATGCTGGCCCAAGGGGCGATCGGGGATTTGAACCTGGTGGAGGGTTCGCTGGGGCGCAACGATCCTACCGGAGCGTGGGAGTATCCCGTGCCGACCGACCTTTCGACGCAGACGCTGGACTGGGAGACGTGGCAGGGAACGGTACCGAAACGAGCGTTCAACGGTGAAGTGTTCGCGCGGTGGCGCTGCTGGAAGGAGTATGGCACGGGGGTCGCGGGCGATTTGCTGGTGCATCTGGTCAGCGGAATGAATTTTATGCTGGGCTGGAACGAGCCACCCGCGACGGCGATGTCGATCGGAGGAATCTTGCGCTTCCCCGATGGACGAAATATGCCGGACGTGCAGGCAACCGTTTACCAGTATGGAAAAATTCCTGTGTATTTGCGGCTGAATCTCGGGTGCGAGACGCCGGAGATGTATCGTTTCCAAGGTTCGAAGGGAATTCTGGAAGCGACAGAATTCGGACTGGCGTATTACCCGCAGACCGGTGAAGATTCCGCGCCGAGTTATTACGCGACGTCGTTTCCACGGGAGATGCGTGAGGCGTACTACAAGAAATGGCACGAGGAGCATGATCCCGCTCCGGGCAAAGAGCCGCTGTTTGAGTCGTACGCCTTTAAGGGCGATGATTGGGACGATTTGCGGCCGCACCTGTGGAACTATTTTCAAGCGGTGCGCAGCCGGAAGTCCGTGGTGGAAGACGCGGTCTTCGGACACAACGCCGCGCTGGCGTGCCATATGGCGAATCAATCGTATTTTCGAAAAGCCGTAGTGACCTGGGATCCTGGGAGTGCGGAAATTAAGAATTACCGGCCGACGGGGTCATAACGAAAAGGGGGCCGAACGCGCACCCTGTGGACGAAGTGATTTCGTGGGCCGGGTTACTGAGCGCGGCGAAATTCCACGTATTCGCGCCCTTTGTACAGGCGATAGGTTCCGGCCGTGGAACCCGCGACAAACTGAAAAGGCACGGGGCGCTTCAGATCCGTATCCTTGGCGGACGTGACCTGGAACAGGTCGTCGGCACCGAGGTCCATGACCACAAATTTGTTGCCTTCAAGGAATCCGAAGCCGTAAGCACCAGGTTTAAGGGTTTGTCCGCCGATTTGGATGGCCACGTCAGAGAGGAGATAACCCTGATACTTTTCGCGGATGCCGCTCGCGTAGCCGGAACTGTCGACCAGGGCCGCCAAGGTTAAGTTGCCATCGCTGAAACGAACCCCGGCGCTGTTGCGTGCCTGAACCGGGGCGACCTGGCTTTTGAAGAAAACCTTGTCCGGGAAGAGCTTTCCGCCCACGTCGGGGGCATTGAGAAGACCTTCTTTTTGCGGGGCTGCGTCGCCAGATTTTTGCGCGCCGGCAAAGGAAACCGAGAGCATGGCGAGGACGAGCGCTGAGAAAAGAAACGCGAAGCGCACTTTCATAGGACACTCCTTGGGTGAGGCATGAGTTAGAAAAGGATACCGCAGACGCGCGCCCAGAGCCTATCTGGGGTTTGGTGAATTTTATGATGAGAGGTGGAAACGCACTTGTAGAAAGCTGGTCAAAAACGTAAGCTCAATGCACGCAGTGGTCCTCTGAGGTAGTGCTAACCAGCTGCCGCCCTGGAAAAGAAAATCGCCGCCCCGATTTTTGGGTGCTGCGTCAGAAGGCCAATCCAAAAAACGAGTCGCGAAAGAAGCCGGCCGTCAGAGATGCCAGCTGCACGCCGGATTTCGATTCGACGAAAACTAAGGAGAACCTTCGTGAAGAAGATACTCGCCGCCTTGTCTCTGGTGCTGGGAGCCGCGATCGCGTGTGGGCCGAGCGCGTTCGGGCAAACGGGAACGACGTCCAATGCGCAAGGGGGAACGAACACGCAGTCGCAATCGGCACAGCTCGATCAGGATGTGCAGTTGCTCAGGCAGGACATTCGTTCGAAGAAGAAGCAGATGGTGGCCGCAAATCTGCAACTAACGGATACGGAAGCAACAAAGTTCTGGCCAGTCTACGACCAGTACACCGCGGAACTGGTGAAAATCAATGATGAGAAGTACGCGGTCATCAAGGCGTACGCGGACGCTTGGGGCAACATGACGGATGCGCAGGCGCTGGATCTGACGAACCGGGCGCTGGGCGTAGAACAAAAAGTGACGCAGCTGCGCATGAAGTATGTGCCGATTTTCAACAAGGTCATACCGGGCACGAAGGTAGCGACGTTTTTCCAAATCGAGCGGCGCTTGCAGGCGGTCATCGATTTGCAGCTGGCGTCGCAGATTCCGTTGGTGCAGGCGCAACAATAGCGACGAAAAAGTTGAGGGCTAACTGACTGCCCTACGCAGATGTCCGTGGGGCAGTCGCATTTTGGGCGGGGAAATGTGCGGGAGAAAAATGGTCGGGACGGCGAGATTTGAACTCGCGCACCCCAAGCGTAAACCACAGGTTCACTACGGTTGACTACTGCTTGCGATTGTCGCTGATTGTATTGGGCTTTTGACTCGATTCACGTCGCCCGCAGTTGCTACCTAGTACGACCGATATTTAGCGAGGTGTGCACCTAACGTAGAGGCACCGTCGGCCTGCCCCAGTTCTTTCGCCAGATCGTTCACCTTGTGCCCTTCTTCGCGCACCTTCGGTGATAAGATGCAGCGGCTTAAAGCCGCTTCTCGGAGGTGTGTATGCACCCTCGTCGACAGCTCTTTATTCTTCTGTCTCTTTTCATCCTGTGTTTCACCGCGCGCTTTGCCGCCGCCCAGCAAAGCTCTCCCCAAATCGATCCCAAAACCTACGGCGGCATGAAGTGGCGCCTCATTGGCCCCTTCCGCGGAGGACGCGTCCTTGCCGTCGCCGGCGTGCCAAGACAGGCCAACACCTTTTACTTCGGCGCCGTAGCTGGAGGTGTCTGGAAGACAACCGATGGCGGCGTTTCTTGGGATCCTCTTTTCGATAACCAAACGACTTCTTCCATCGGCAGCATTGCCATCGCGGATTCCGACCCCAATGTGATTTACGTCGGTACCGGTGAAGCCTGCATTCGCGGCAACATCTCTTACGGTGACGGCGTCTACAAATCCACCGACGCTGGAAAAACCTGGACGAATGTCGGCCTCAAGGACACGCGCCACATCGGCAAGGTCATCATTCACCCTACTAATCCTGACGTCGTTTTCGTGGCGGCTCTGGGCCATGCCTACGGGCCAAACACGGACCGCGGCATTTTCCGTACGCGCGACGGCGGCAAGACCTGGGAGAAGGTTCTTTACCTCGACGATCGCACGGGCGGCATCGACATCATTTTCGATCCGAGCAACCCGCATGTTTTGTTTGCTTCGATGTGGGAAGGCTATCGCACGCCCTGGACTCTCAATAGCGGCGGAGAAAAAGACGGGATCTACCGTTCGAATGACGACGGCACCACCTGGAAGCGTATCGAGGGCAATGGTATTCCCGAAGGCCCCCTCGGGCGAATCGGCTTGGCCATGTCCGGCGGGGATTCGAACATAGTTTATGCATTAATCGAAGCGAAAAAGGGCGGACTCTACCGCAGCGACAACGGTAGCGTGAACTGGACCCTGGTCAATGACGATCATCGTTTCCTCGAGCGCGCCTGGTATTACATACACGTATGGTCCGATCCGAAAAATGCCAACATCGTTTACATTGCCAATACCGGCCTCTACCGCTCCATCGACGGCGGCAAGTCATTCGAACGCATCAACGCGCCCCACGGCGACCATCACGCATTGTGGATCGATCCAAACGATCCGCAGCGCATGATCAACGGGAACGATGGCGGAGCGACAATTTCCGTGGACGGCGGCAAGAACTGGACGACTCTGCTGAATCAGCCGACCGCGCAGTTTTATCATGTCACCGCAGACAATGATTTTCCCTATCGCGTCTACGGTTCTCAGCAAGACAATACTTCGCTTGGCATCCGCACGCGCAGCGACCGCGGTTACATTGATCGCCCTGACTGGGATCCCGTCGGCGGCGGCGAAAGCGGCTACATCGCTGTGGACCCGCGCGACTCCAACATCGTATACGCCGACGACGAAGGGCCGTTTTTCACCCGCTTCGACCGCCGCACCAATCAAGCGCAATCCATCCAGGAATGGCCCGAGGACTTGAGCGGCCATTCCGCGTCCGAGGAAAAATATCGCTACACCTGGACCATGCCCATCGTCATTTCGCAGCACAATCCCGACGTCATCTACCACGCGGCGCAGTATGTGTTTCGCTCGACCGATGCCGGCCACACCTGGACGCCGATTAGCCAGGACCTCACGCGCAATGACAAATCGAAGCAGCAGGATGCTGGCGGACCGATCACTAAGGAACAGTACACGGTCGAATACTACGACGTCGTTTTCACTTTGGCGGAATCACCTAAGCAGGACGGAGTACTTTGGGCAGGTACGGATGACGGCCTGGTACATGTGACTCGTGATGGTGGGAAGAACTGGAGCAACGTCACGCCCAAGGGAATCCCGGAATGGGCCGCTGTGAGCCTAATCGATGCTTCGTCCTTTGACGTTGCCACCGCGTACGCCGCCGTCGACGCCCACAAACTCGACAATTTCAAGCCGTACATTTTCAAGACCTCCGACTTTGGCAAGACCTGGACGCAGATCAACAACGGTATACCCGATGGCTCTTACGTGCACTCCGTTCGCGAAGATCCCGGTCGGAAAGGTTTGCTCTATGCCGGCACGGAAACCGGCGTCTGGGTTTCGTTCGACGACGGCGCGCACTGGCAATCCCTGCAGCTCAATCTCCCAACCACGCCGGTCAATGATCTGATTGTTCACGGAAACGATTTGATCGTGGCTACCAACGGGCGGTCGTTCTGGGCGCTTGACGATATCGGTCCCTTGCGCCAAATCAACGGAGCGATCGTCAATGAAGATGTGTATCTTTTCACTCCTTCCAGTGCTTTGCGAGCACGTACGGGACATTTCAATCGCCGCCGTTACTCCGTCGGAGAGAATCCGGCGAATGGCGCAACGCTTTACTATTACCTGAAGTCCGAGTCCAAAGACCCAGTGAAACTCGAATTGCTGGACACGCAAGGCAAGGTTTTACGTTCGTTCACCAGTGCCGAGAAGAAAACAGAGGCAGCACCCGAAGAATTCCCGTGGGAGGAGGCGGCGACTGAACGCATTCCCGCAAAGGCCGGGCTGAATGTTTTTACCTGGGACCTGCGTTACGAATCTCCGACAAAAATTCCTGCGGCGATTTACGACAATGGCCGGCCAACCGGTCCCCTGGTTCTTCCGGGCAACTACCAAGTCCGCTTGACAGTTGCCGGCAAGAGCTCCACCTCTCCGCTTCAAGTGAAAATGGATCCCCGTGTGAAAACGTCGGCGGAGGATTTACGCAAGCAATTCGACCTGATGCTCAAACTGCGCGACAGCCAAGACGAAATGAACAATGCCGTTCTGGCGATTCGCGATTTGCGCACGCAGCTCCAGGCGCTCGAAAAGCGCCTCGCCGGTCGCGATGACGCAAAGTCCGTAATCTCCGCCTCAAGCGACGTGCGCAAGAAAATCAGCGGAATCGAAGAAGAACTAATCCAGGTGAACGCGAAAGCTTCCGAGGACGAAGCCAACTATCCCGTTAAGCTCAACAGTAAATTCGGTTACCTCAACGCCGTGGTGGATAGCGCGGACACAGCGCCTACGGTTGCCGAAGAAGAGGTCTATGCCGAACTCGACCAACAGCTCGAGTCTCAGCTCGCAGCCTGGCGCGCCGTCCTTTCGAAAGACGTGCCCGCCCTCAACGACGCCATGCGCCAAGCATCGTTGTCTTTGATTGCGCCTTCTTCACCTTCGCCAAAGTAGATTAGGTAACGGTCGTCATCCTGAGCCCTCAGTGGTTTTTGCCGGCCGAAGCCTGCCGCAGGCAGCGATCTCAATTGAGGCATCATCATGCTCTCCAACCGGAACTCGCTCTCACCCTCAATCAAACACTTCGGCGTGAACCGCAAGGCCGCTGGACCTACGGGTATTTTTCCCTCATCGATCTCAAGTCGCCCGACTCGAGCTTCATGACCATCACCTACACTCCCGCTGTGCTTCGGGCAAGTTATAGAGAGGTCGCCGTCAGTAGTCATAGACTTGGTAAAACTCCGCTACGTTTTGACGCCTCCAACTTTGCGGTCACGGTTAGAGAGCTGAACGTTTACGGATTATCTGACCTCAACTCCATCTGGTAAGTTCTATAAAGGTAGAAGTCAAGGGAAAAAGCGTCCCCTGAGGCTGGAATTTTTCTTGTTTCGCAGCCCACGTGAATGAGCAGGATCTGTTTTGACCGACCGCACCATGTGCTCGGTTGCTGGACGCGCTGGCCCAGTGGTTTGGGTTTTCTGTACTAGCGATTTTCATCGCTCGTTCGCAACGAAGCCCGTCAGTTCCGAAACCAGCAAAGCAGAACGTTGGTCAAATTGGCGACCATAGTTCTATCTGAGACTTTTCGCCTATAGCTATTTCTGGTTATCCGAGAGGGCCTAGGGTCCGGTGTGAGACTGCGTGCCCGAGGCACACCGCGCCTAACTTACCAGCTGAGACTCGCTCTCGAACCAGGGTGTCTCGAGAACCCCAGGCCATCGCCAGAGAAAATCTCCAGAATGGAACGGACTCGATCCGAGACACTCAAGCTGTTTGGGGTTTCAGATATTGGGCGTCGAAGCACACTCCTCTCTTCCACACGATCAAAACAATGGTGGCAATCTTCCGGGCCAAGGTCAGTCGGGCCATCTCCGGCCGCATGCCTTTGCCCAGCAATGCCGCATAGAACTCCGCGAATGGGCCAGGCTTGGTCGAAGCCACGACGGCTGCACCCTTAAACAGATCTTTCAGATCGTGATTGCAGTTCTCGTTCAGCCCGCGAGTTTCCTTCCGTTTCTTCCTCCGTCGGAGCTGGCCATGCTCCACCTCGTGATCGGCACTGCTGCTGGTCACCACCGCGAGACCACAATAGGTCCACAGCTGTCGCTTGGTGCGAAACCGATGTGGGGTCTGCAAAATGCCCAATAGTTCGGCCGCCCGAATCGGACCGATCGATGGAATCGCACACAGGCGTTTCCAAATCTTGTGCTTCTTGCTCTCGGCGAGCAGATCTCGCCGTACTTCCTGGCGCAAGGTTCTCAGCGCATCCAGCTGTTGGTAGTACCACTCCGCCCGGCGGTGCACCCCAGGTTCCAGGATCTTCCCGAGCCATTCTGCCCGATGCCGCGAGCCATACACCTGCTTGCCGCTGCAGGGAATGGCCCAGCTGCGATAGATGGCTTTGATCCGGCTCATGACCCGGCTCTGGTCCCTCGTCACCGTCAGATAACTCCGCCCCAGTTCCTTGAGGGTCCGCAAGCCGTGATCTCCGTGGTAGACCGCGTTGAGCTTCTTCATATAGAGAAGGTCGGATAGCTTGCGCGCATCCACGCGGTCATTCTGGTTGCCGTCCTGCAACAAGGCGTTCCGCCGTGGATCGCACACCACGAGCTTCGCGACATGAGGCTTCAGCAAATCGTACAACCAGGCAGCCCAGGTTCCTTCTTCAAAAGTGACCTGCACGTCTCCGCGTAGCCCATCGAAAAACTGCAGAATGGTGTTGGCCTTCGTCTCGATGACACATTCCATCACGATCTTGCCGGCAGCATTTCGGACCGCAATCGAAATGCTTTCCTTGTGGACGTCCATACCGATATATTTAGTTTTGCTAATCATAAACGGGCGCTCCTCTCCGTAGGGGTTGTGGTTTGCACCCAAACCCTACTCCAGAAGGGGCGCCCTTTTATATTGCGTCCGGCGGTTATCGGAAATGTGTCGCGTAGGGACGTTGGTTACCCAGCGCCCCCGCACAGAGCCGCACGAGCAGCATTCCTGCATGCGGCTCTTACCGCAGATATTTAGCGTCGAAGCACAAAGTAGGATAGGGATGAAGAGGTGTGGGAAACGGGAGCCAGCGTTCAAGAATTGGTTTGAGCCGAGCCCAGGTCATCGGACGCTGACCCCGACGACGGAGGGCGCGCAACCAACAATTGCTCCCCTGCTGCCGAAAACTGTTAAGGCTGGCGAGATTTCCTGGGACGGCGTGGTAGTTGAAATAGCCCTGTAACACACTTCTCAACCATCGCCTTTCACCGTACGGCTCTTTCATCCGCACCTCCACGCCGGTTTATCCCGGCGCTCTCCTCATAGTACCAAGCAATTCCATTCGTTTAAGGGCTGCGACGGAAGTACGAACCACGTTAACCGACCCGCCCAGCCTTTCTGCCGGCGGGAGCGGGAGAAGCGTAGGGAACCTCGAAGACGTAAGTTCCTGAGCCGACGCTAATCACAGCGGAGCTTTGCTCCTGGTGGCCGCTGGAAAATTCGGAACGCCCGGGTATGGGCTTGCCGCCTTCGCGCACATCGTCGAGTTTAGCGTTCGGCAGGTGGACGGTGGCGCTGGTATTGGCCGGAATGTCGATGCGCACGGTGACCTTGCCGCCTTCGATGTGCCAGCCGGACTCGACATGACCGTAGACGCTTTCGATCGAGGCTTTCGCATCCGTGAGGCCGCCGCCGGGCTGCGGAGCGATGATGATGTGCTTGTAGCCGGGCGCGTCGTCGTCAACGCTGATTCCGGCGACCACGCTATACATCCATTCGCCGATCGCGCCGTAGGCGTAGTGATTGAAGGAGTTCATGCCAACGTCTTGAAATGCGCCGTCCGGCTTCTGGCCGTCCCAGCGTTCCCAAATCGTGGTGGCTCCTTGCGTGACAGGGTAAAGCCAAGAAGGATATTCGGTGCGATTCAGAAGCATGTAAGCTTCATCAAGATAACCGTAATCGCTGAGGGCTTTGCAAAGTACCGGCGTGCCCAAGAAGCCGGTGGTCAGATGCTTGAAGTGGCGGACGTCATCGGCTAGCCGAGCGGCGGCTTCTGCGCGCTTATTCTCCGGCAGCAAATCGAATTCGAGGGCAATGGCGTACGCGGTTTGTGTATCGGAAGACAGTCGAGCGTTGGGCGTGACGTATTCTTTCAGGAACGCGGCGCGGATGCGTTGCGCGAGTTCGGTGTAATGCGCGGTGTCCTCGCGTTTGCCGAGAATTTCGGCGATCCGCGCGAGCATGGCCGTGGAATGCGCGAAGTAGGCGGTCTGGATGTAATCCATCGCTGTAGTGGCCCCGGGATACGCAGCGTTCGTGGTCGCGAACGCGAGCCAATCGCCAAAGCTGAAGCCGGTGGTCCAGAGCAGTTTTTCTCCGGCTGCATGATGCATGTACTCGACCCACGCCTTCATGCTGGGGTATTGCTCTTCGAGGATACGCTTATCGCCGAAGGCTTCGTACAGGGTCCAGGGGACCACCAGCGCAACATCGGCCCAACCCGCGGAAGCCGAAGCGCCTTTGCGGGTGTCGTGCGTGAGCGCATTAGGAATGACGAAAGGCACGGCGCCGTCGTCCTGCTGATCGAGAGCAACGTCGCGTAGCCACTTGGTATAGAACGCGTCGGTGTCAAAGTTGAAAGAAGCGGTGGGCGCGAAAACCTGCGCATCGCCAGTCCAGCCGAGGCGCTCGTCGCGCTGCGGGCAGTCGGTGGGCACGTCGACGAAATTGCCTTTCTGCCCCCAGATGATGTTGTGTTCGAGCTGATCCAGCATGCGGCTGGAGCTTTCAAAATGGCCCGTGCGGCGCATCTCAGAATGGACCACGATACCTGTGAAATTTTCGGCTTTTACTTCGCCGGGCCAACCCGAGACTGCGACATAGCGGAAGCCCTGAAAGGTGAAATGTGGCTGATAGACTTCCTCGCCTTCGCCGCGAGCCGTGTAACGGATGGTTTCTTTGGCGCTGCGGAGATTGGCAGTGTAGAAGTTGCCTTGTTTATCGAGAACCTCCGCGTGGCGAAGGGCGATTGTGGTGCCTGCAGGAGCCGTGATGCGGAAACGGACCCAGCCGACCATGTTTTGGCCCATGTCAACGACAGTATCGCCCGCAGGTGTGGTGAAGACTTTGATGGGCTTGAGTTCGTCGATGGCTTTTACCGGTAGGCCGGCGGAGGCGACGAGTTTGGCTTTGGGAGGATCCATGGCTGTGACGGCGTGCCAATCCTTGGCGTCGAAACCGGGAGAGCTCCAGCCTTTTTTCTCTAGACGAGCGTCGTAGACCTCACCATCATAGATATCGGAGAGGAGAATCGGGCCCGTAGCGGATTTCCAGTTTTCGTCAGTGACGACGTTTTCCTGCGAACCGTCGGTGTAGCTGACGACGAGTTGTGCGAGCAGAGCGGGTTTTTTGCCGTAAAGATTGCGTTTACCTTCCCAGCCGCTGCGGCCACGGAACCACCCGTCTCCAAGCACGGCGCCGAGCGAATTTGCGCCGCTTTTTAAGGTGCTGGTCACATCGTAAGTTTGGTATTGAAAGCGGAAGTCGTAGGCGGTCCAGCCGGGTGTGAAATATTGATCGCCGACGCGGTGCCCGTTCAGTTCGAGTTCGTACAAACCCATGGCGGATGCGTAGATGCGGACGCGTTCAATTTTCTTTTTGGAGGCGATCGTGAATTCTCGGCGCAGCATGGGGGAGGGGTTGGATTTGGTCTCGTCCTCGGGAAGGTCAGGCGTGACCCATTTGGCCTTCCAGTCGGAGCTGTTGAGAAGACCCATTTCCCAGCTGGCGGGAGCGCTCCATTCGGAACTATGGCCACGATTGTCAGAGACTCGGACTTGCCAGACATAAATCTTGCCGCTTTCGAGAGGCGGGCCGGCGTATTCGACCTGATTGGAAGCGTCCGAAGCCACTTTGCCGCTGGACCAGACGGTTTTGCCTTTGGTCAAGTCAGCCTCAGTGGCGGCGACGCGCACTTCATAGGAGGTTTGCAGCGTGCCGCGGTCACTGCTGACCAGTTCCCAACTCAGCCGTGGGCGCTGAACATCAATGCCGAGCGGATCAGTTTTGTATTCGCAGCGGAGATTTTTGACGGTGAGCGGTATCGATGACGCACCGTGCTGCCCCGCCGACACTCGCGATGGACCGACGATCATCGCAGCGTACAGCGCTATGGGAACAATGACCGAACCTGCCAGACCACGTATCCGCATCGTAGACTCTCCCCAACCCGCGCCATCTTACCCGATAATTGGGGCGCTCAATAGTTCAAGACAGGCTCGGTTCCCCGCCGGGTACGGCCCCCATTTCAAGATTTTTACATCTAAGCTGCAGTTCCTGTCGGAGGACTGCCGAATGCCTGCGTATCCGACGCCATGGTCTTCACTTTGTTTACCGCGGATCGAGCTGAGGCGGGATCAGTAACGGGAATGGACCCGGGCCAGACTGGCTTTGGACCGTCGAGCTTGGGTCCCGACGTGAGGGATTCGAGGGCCGAGCCGCATTCCATTCGCGATTTCTGTACGCCTTCGGAAC
>Ga0306921_10006583_pt1 | contig 12126 bp, 17 predicted proteins | sample sta12Cox44000080_FD_203760 | JGI IMG/M metagenome (GOLD analysis project Ga0306921, IMG submission 203760) | Lab enrichment of tropical soil microbial communities from Luquillo Experimental Forest, Puerto Rico - statoxic.12C.oxic.44.000.080 (v2)... | ecosystem: Environmental > Terrestrial >... | reverse complement strand
GCTCGACACGCGCAATAATCTCGCCGTCCACTCCACGGGCTCCTTCTGTACGTCCAGAAGGACCCAGCTTCTCCCGGCGCACTTCCCTTGGCTACACCCATCTGGCCGGTTCAGACCGGACGCTTACGCTTCGGGAACCGTCGTGTGGGGCAAGCTGGAAGGGGGCGAGCGTTGGGCAGCAGTCGGGCGAAGCTCGATAGACTCGGCGGAAAGCATCGAAGCGCCTCAATCTATAGCGGATATCCCCGCGTCTACAGATCTCGAATGGTTGATCAAACGCGGGGAGTATGAGGATATCAAATGCCGTAGAGGCTTGCCGAATTCGGCGTTCCATTGTGCCGCTCGCGGGAAGATCACGGCCAAACTCGAAAAGCTGGGGTTATGTCGCGGCAATCCTCACGATTTTGACGGCGAAAGACCCTGGCTCAACTGTTATGAAGATCGCGACTGACCCTCAATCCTCTCCGAACAGAAAGGGAGCTTCCGCGCTGTGGAGACGATACCGATCTGCGCCTCAGGACATCATTGCCGAAGCGTCAATCACTAAACGTTGATCGTGCCGCGAGGGACATTTTCGTGATCATGATTCGCACAGAGAACCGCCGCTCGACCTCGCAAGCGGCCTCCTGCGCGGCTCTCATGAGGCGGCTCGGCGATAGCCAATGGGATGCGCCCGGCTTCCCGTTCCCTCAAATCGCACCCGGTGATCAGGAGCGTCGCGGTGTCGAGTCTCTGGTTCTTGTGGGCTACGGCCCGGTTAGTGGATCAAATCTGACGCTTGCTACCCGCTCCGCGGGCGTCGGCTCGCGTGGCCTTTCGCCGAGATCGATCGGTTGAGCGTCTTCCTATGCTCAGTCTGATACTCGGCTCCATGTGGGAGCAGCCAACTGCCCCGCCAACCCTCCAAGTCGGTCAGCCGCGAAAACCTGGGTGCCTAGGAGATTTGTTCGCTTCCTTGTAACAGCATCGATTATGAAGTCGTATACCTCGGTGCCGATAGGGGTGCCGTCAGCAAACTTGAATGCGAACGTAGCAACCCCCGTCCCATCCGAGTTAACTGTGTAGGTGCCAGTTGCGGTAATATTATCAATAGTTCTATCACAACTCTGAGCCGGATTAGCACACGGTAAGTTAACTGTCTCCGACAGAGTAACACCGCCTCTTCCATCGAAACTCATCGGGCCGAAACTGGCCACTCCTTCAGTATTATTCACATAGGCGTAACGACCCTGAAGACTAGCAACTGTAAAAGTGCCTTCGTCTGCCAGGGCAGACTGGACTGCGCAAATACCTAGCGCCAGCGTAACCCCTGCTAGTGCATTCAAAGCGGTCCTTATCCGAGTAGTTGTTTGTTCATCTTGCTTTATTCCCCCAAAGATCAGAAAGCTAGACTCCCCCGGTTGGGGCATGACAAGGAAGGCTAACGCCTGCTAAGCCACGGGTTACTATAACCCCCATAGAATGGGCTTACAATCGTTACTCTTCAACGGCAACGGCAACATGAGGTCGTGCCGATCGTACCGCGGCTTCTTATTGGCCCGAGTATGGAATCTTCTGCGGGTTTCCATCGGGGAATATCGATGCGAACGTCCGGCGCAGAAAGCCACTCAACAGCGGACTGTCTCGTTTTTATGTGTACATCACCCAGACACAAAGATCTGCTGAGATATTTTCGAGCCCCTGCTCCACATGCGCAGCAGCAAAGAGAGAGTCTCCAGGGCCGACCTCAGTCACCGTGTCCTCCACTCGGTAATGTGCGGTCCCGGCACGACATAGAATTCGTCGCGCAGATGCGGCACCTGCGGGCCATTCGTCGGCTTGGCGGCAAACCTGATTTCACGAAAAACCTCTATCGAGCCCCCCGTCATTCGCGGCAGCTTGAGCGCGCACCGGGTGACGTTGGTGGTGGTGTTCGATCCATTAGTTCTCGCATGCCTTCTTGGACTTGGTGGCTACCGTCGATGGCCGATCGTGACAAGGTAATCGCGCGGCATCGCGATCCCGAGGTCGGTGCGATACCGCTCGTGGAACTCGATAAATCTCGTTTTAGCTGCTCCCGCCGCCCAGGATCGATATTGGCGGCGATGGTCTTGATTGGGCCAAAGCCATTGACGAAAAGCTCCCAGACTGACTCGCCATCGGGCATCCGCAACGTCGTTGTCCCGGTCTCGAACCGAAGTTTAAATGCGTCGCCAAGCAATTCCTGAATTCGCTCCCGGCGACCCCATTCGAACGGAGACGGGGGCGGGTTTGCGAGCGGCGGCATATAGGGCCGTGCCGGTGACTGTCCCTTCGGGTACCCACGTTAAAAGCCCTAACCGCCCGCGCTTCTTGCAAACACGAGCCATCTCGTCTGCTGCGATTTCTGGCCGGGCAACAAACATAACGCCAAAGGTAGACGTGACCGCATCGAAACTGGCGTCTTCGAATGGTAGTGCTTCAGCATCGGCAACCCGAAAGGTGATGTCCGGTGCCAGCGTCCTTGCGGCCTCGATAACACCGGGTCCGATGTCAACGCCGATCACAGTCGCGCCGCGTGACGAGAGCAGCCGCGCCGCCCACCCCGTGCCCGTTCCCACGTCGAGGAACCGCTCGCCGGCCCGCGGAGCAATGCGGTTGACCAGATGAGTTAACACGTCCGAGACGAACTCGCTGATCCGGTCGTAATCCCGTCCTCCTGACCCCCAGGTCGCTGCCGCCCTTTCGTTGTGCGAAAGAACATTTGCCATTTGCGCCTCCCTGCATAATTCGGCTGTGGTCGTAGAGGATAGCAGAGCACATCACCTGTCCTCAACTTTATCAATGCAAAAAGCGCCTTATGGGCTGATTGTCGCTGGCCAGCGATTGCAGCCGGGCGGTGCAATCAGCAGAAATTACAAGCTCGTTGGTAAGCTGGATCAGGCGGGAGATGCGAGCGGCTTGAGCCCTCGCTGCCCGGAGTTCCTCCGACCATTGAATTCCATTTGTCAATTGGGCCTGGTGGTCGGCGGCATGCCTTTGAACCAGATCCGGCATCGACTCGCGAGGGTTTATCCGGAGAGGGTTGAGTAACGGTGCGATTAGGTCGGGCGATTCGGTCAGGGATTATCCTCTGGGTGCCACCCGAGAACCTCCTTTCCTGATGGGCGGTAGCGCTGCCGCCCCTTTACTCACGACATCGGATTTCGAGGCGGAAGGAATACGCCGTCTCCGTGTAGGCTTCTCCGCGGAGCTTTCGGCACGTGCCGAAACCGGTGCTCGCGACGTTCGCGCCGGGGTAATCTGCGCCTTTGGCTTGCGGCCAAAGCCGAATGCCTTAGCCATCGTGGAACACTGCTCCGTGTAGGTGGGTGCTATCAGAGGGTGATCCTTCCGCAATCCCCATCGCTTGAGATACTCATCTCGGCTCAGACTATGCCGTGTGCTGATGTGTCGACGTAGCGTCTTGGCCCGGTAGCCGCAATCGAGGCAGACCACATAATCCTGGCGTACAGATTGCCGTATCGACACGGCGGGTGTCAGAACTTCTTCGAGGTCACTTGGCCGTCCAAGCTGAGCAAGCGCTCCATGAACTGAGGTAATGAGTTCTGAGACCTGACTCATTCCGACCGTATGATGCCGAACATAACTCTCGACGATTCTAGCGGTGAAATGTGGATCGACCTCGTGAAAATTCCTGTCAGTAATTCCCGGCATTACTGTTTCCTCCAACTTTCATATATGTGGGCCTGCCCCGAGACGTTCATTGCTTCGGAATGTGCTCCAAGCCGACCGAGCAGTAAGGAGGCGATCTTCTGCTGAATTTGTGGATCATCGAGCAAACGCAATAGCGCCTGTTTGAGAGCCTCGTGTTGCTCTGCCTTCTTGATGTCGTCTTCAGTTTTGGATCGGTCCTCCACTATGCCAATTTGTTTGAAGATCCGTCAGCCGAGCGTCCAATTGCTGGCCCAACCTATGAGTTGGATTCGCCGCAGGAGTCAGGATCTTGATGATGGGAGCGGTCGAGGCGGAAAGACGCGGATGAGGTCAGCGGCTTTATATTGCTTCGGAAGGAATTCGGAGTCTCTACGCGGTCTGCCGAACCCAGATGTGAGAACCACTCGAATATCCGGTCGCCACGTCGCCGCAATCCCGGCAAGTCCGTCGCCTCCGATATCGGGCATCCGGATATCGGTGAACAAAACAGAGATTTCCGAGTTGCGCTACAACTGTTCGATGGCTTCCGGCCCTGTTCTTACTGTAAGAACGCGGTATCCTAAAGTTTCTAATATTTCAGCAGTCACCTGAAGCATCTCTGCGTCATCATCCACTACAAGGACGAGAGACCCATCAGGTCAATTTAGCTGCTCCATCGCGAGACCCGACCGTTTTGCTTCCCAACCCCCCTTCCCTTAACGCCAATGTTGGTCGATGCCTCCCCGCAGGCGAAAAAATTCAATTCGGTTTTCGCCGGTTTCCTGGATATCTGACACTACAGCGGAGTGGCAATGGCTCAAATTTTGGTCATAAACCATGTATTTTCTAGACGTTTGGCGTGCATCGGGCAATGATCCTTGAATGTCATGCGCTTCTCGTGGGCTCGCAGTGGGCGGTCACGACGACTGCTTCCTAGTCGTCGATCGAACGGCCACGATTTCGTCTTGGGTGTCCGAGCCCATACTGGTGAGGTTCTGAGTGTTTATCTCAAGGATCTCGATATCGAGAAGCTGGTGCAGTTTCTTAGCCGCAAAGACGATTGAACGCTCCGGGGTAATCCATCGCGTAACTGGGCTTGCATGCATGTGCCGCCGATTGCCCCTAGAGATCGTTGGACGGATCGAAGACACGGTATTCGAAACGAGCGTTTTTTGGCGGGGTCTACGCGACGGTCGACGGAAGCTTTCGGCCATCTTTTGGGTCGGTGCAAGTCGGTGCGGTCGACAGCATTTCGTAAGTTTAACTATCAATTTTGATGACATGCATCGAATTTTGGATATCTTCTTCATAAAAGCGAAGTGTTAGACAGTATCGGCGACTAAGAGTAAAGCTCGTTAGTCTCCAACCTTTCGTGTCTGAACACCGCTTTCCTACGTGTTGTTAATCGTACCCTCATGTCCGGGACTTGACGATGATCCATTACCCTACACGCATTCTCATCGTCGAGGACAACAAGGCCGACCTGAGGCTGCTGAAGGATATTCTAGAAAGGTACGGATACGACACGTTGCAGACTGGCGACAGATTGGAGGCGATAAATCTGGCGCTTGCACACCTTCCCGATCTGATCCTGATGGATATCCAACTGCCCGAAATCTCAGGGCTCGAAGTGACCCGTCGTCTTAAAGATGACGACCGATCCCGGCACATTCCGATCGTTGCAGTAACGGCATTTGCTATGGGATGGCATGAGCGCGAGGGCCTCGACAGCGGATGTGACGCCTACATCTCAAAACCGATCTCGATCTTCGGGTTTCTGAGTACGGGCGAAGCATTCCTGCCGCGACTTCCGCATTAGTCCCCCCTTCGCCTCGCCAGAGTCCCGCAACGATGACCATCGTCGTTCGCCGCTATTCGCGTCAGGGCTCCCACCGGCCTGAAACACCGTGCGTAGCTCTGCCAGGACCGTGGTATGCGGTGCGGCAGCGTGAGTGCAGTTGCTTGATGCACTGGATCGCGGCAGCGTTTCGATACCTGTTGATGTCTCGCACAGAGAAATACCTCGATCATGCTATTGATCGGAGCGATTTCGAGCGGCGGTTGCGGGTGGTGCGACGGCGAATGTAACCGGCTAATCGGCTTTACCCTGACCGATACCGGCGCGCCGTGGACGACGGCAGCGGGCGTGCTCACACCGGACAACGCCGGGTACGTAGCTGCCGTCCATGCTTTCGCTTGCGCCCAGCCTGGATGTAGCACAACCAGCGGAGCGGCTGTGTCGGAATTTGCGGCGAATAGTGATGCACCGCCCGATAAAATCCACGAACCCGCCACCCTGGCGCTTCTCGGCACGGCATTGGTTGGTTTCAGCCTGATCACTCGGCGCTATACGCCGGCCCGCGTTAAGGCGTAGAGGGGTGATTTGGACGCAGTACACAAGAAGCATGCGGAGGCTCACGCAGGTAAAGTGCTTGGTATCGCATAAGTTTACGATGCTCAATCGCCCGCTGCCGCTGTGGGGGTTAGCGTTAACGTGAAAGTATTTCCCGTCGAAATCGACTATACTATAGGTTGCCTCCCGAGCAAAAGCGATCTTTTCTCAGGAACCTGGAAGCGGCCATCGGCTAACACATTTAACCACAACCCTGGTTGGATTCGTCCAACCAGCCGTGGCTGGACCCGAGGCATGTCTCTTGAAATTTGGTAATCTACGGCGTAGCCGGCCGGTTGAGTTGCCTTCAATTGGGTAGGCTTACTTATTACAATCAGCCGTCTTAACGGCGCAGTCAGTGGCTCCCTTATTCTTCTGACAAGATGTGAGGGCGGCAACACGAGCGGTATCGAGATCTTTCCGCACAGCGGTACCGGCCTTTTTGCTATCCCCGGAAATCGCCAGCGCACCACACATCATTGGCCGAACCTTTAAGACGACCTTGCAACCGCTGGCTCCACATTGGCTGATTGCAGCTTCCGCAGCCCGTTTCGGCGTCGGTTGGTTCCAGCTTGCGCCGTATTTTTCGGTCTCTCGATCCCATACGATTGCACCGCCACCGGCAGCAAAGGCGGGTGTAGCCGACAATAGAGCGTACACGGTTACAACGGTCGAATAGCGCATCACAATTTCCACCCGCTTCGCGGATGCGTCAGCCATTTGACTTCTCCTATTCTCACTCGATTCTGATCAAACCGCTCGATGGCAATGAGGGACATTGATCTTGTCAATTTGGTGCCGGTTGCCCTCGGCTTCGCTAAAAATCACACACCGCCCGGCCTTCTGATCAATCCGCGCGACCGGAAACCGATAAAACTTAGGATTGCTGCCAAACCGCAGGGTGATCGTATCGCCGCCTGCAATCCGGTGTGGCAATCGCATGTGCTGATAGGTTTTGCAGGTTGTGGTGACAATCCAGCCGCGGCATTTGGTTAGTACCCCAAAAGTGCCGGGTATGACGGCATGAACATCGTCAAGACCAGCGAACGCCGACGAGGTAACGATAGTAGTGAGAGCAAAAGCAATCCACACAGAACGCATAGAACCCAAACGCGAAGCTGCTGCATTGAGATTGCCAAAAGCCGCGACGCCAGTCATCGGCCATGGAGCTAGTAAGGTGGCGGACAGTAATACGGGTAGCAGCTAGGATAATAATATGGTGTGGCGGCTGCGGCACCAGCGGCGGCACCGACTGCCACGCCAGCAGCTACCGCACCAGCACCATACCCATAGCCCCATCGACCACCGTAATACGCGCCACCGTAGCCGCCCCTGACTGCGACGTTACCACCAGGGCCGCGCACCGCAGCCCCGCCATAACGCCCGACAGCGGCAGCACCGCCATATGGACCCCGTACCGCAGCACCACGCGGCCTGGCTACGGCAGCACCGCCACGTGGACCTACCGCAGCCCGCCAAGCATCAGCCGTGCTCGCTGCCGCCATCACCAGGGCTAACCCAACGCCAAAGATCATCGCTGGCTTCATCGATTCCCCCTCGTGGTGTCGGTGTCCACCTTAGTCGCACCCGCAGCCGGCTGGAAAACGAAGTCGGCGTCGGACGGACGGTGTTGAAAGTTCCAATCCGAGAATTCAGCAATAAAGTTCGGCGTGCCCGGCAAAGCACGATACGTGATAACTAACCGATGGGGAATGGCGCGATCGTTGTTCTCCACCCAGAGTTCTAATTCAATCGACTCGAACTGAGTAAAGAACAAGTGGCGGCACGGGATACCATCGATCTTATCGGTATCGACTTCTTTCCCGCTGATCACGCCGGTCAGGAATGACTTCGCCGGATCATTGCTCATAAAGTCGGTCAATGGAAACTCGATACCGACGCGATCACTGACCTCATCAAACATGTGTTGCACGTCACCGGTCATCGGAACCTGGGCGTATTTGTTATCGGTAGCATCGAGTGCGGAAACCTGCTTGCCATCGTAGATCAGCACCATTGTCGCGTCGTCACCGGTCGCCGTGACCGCCATCCGGTCGGGCCGACGTGCCGTGACATCCAGGCGGTGTACGATGTGGAGGTAGTCGCCGTCACTGTCCTGATACACCCGCATCGTCTTCGCTTTAAACGCGATGTCTTCTTGTGCGAGCGTCTTGCCCATCTGCTGAATCGCCGTGTTGGCCTCGTTGCTGATGGCGGCTCCGGGCTGTCCGGGCTCAGCCGCGTAAGCCGGACTGGCGGCTCCACAAGCAACCAGTCCGACAAGACTTGACCACCGCAATTTCATGATCGCCTCGCTGCATGCTAAGATTAGCTGTCCAACGCTCGGACGCAAGGTTTAGTTCAATTCCTCTGTTTCGACCTTTTGTTGTCTCTTGTGTTGTTTTTATATCCGATGAGATGCTGGCGCAATATTTCGAGATCGATTATCGACCAATCGGTGTTCTGGTCAGCGTCTAGGACATAACGAAGTAACGCTCAGGGCCGACGCTGACCCGAAACCGAAACAGATCGACGGGGGTTTAGAGATCGCCGTCACCGGCACCGGGCGGACACTCGTCGCGGTCCAGCGGATGGTCCCCGCCTGGGCGCAGACCATGAACGGCCATCAGGGGGGTACGAAAGCTGCGCCCTTGATGAACGGAGAGCCTCTTACCGTCACGGCAAATGACCCGAAGGAGGTCCAGAACATTCGCGGGCTCGGGTTTATCGGCCTCCTGGCGAGCGGGGTTAACAAGCGATTAATGGAGGCCGCGGCTCAGATTTCGAGCAGCACTTATGCTTCGGTAGTTTCGGCCTTTGTTTTGTGGTCCGGCTTCTGTCCGTGTATGGGCTTTTCCCCAACCCCCCGAAACGGCGGATCGTCGGTCCTGGTAAGATCGCGCTGAGGGGAGTGTTGTTCGTGCTGATGTAGCCGTTCGAAATTTTCATGTATTTGGCAGCGACTCGGCACATGCTCCATACACACAAACCGATCATCAATCCAATCACTGCAAGGGCGTAAATCATCCCGCGCGCTAATCTTTGCCAAATGTGGTGACCATTGACCTGATCGCCGTCTAATCCCTGCGTACCGGTCAATATTCGGCAAAAAAGTTAATAAACTGCTGGCTTTGCTAAGAAAAATGCGAGGATCGCAAGGTCGTCTCGGTTGACCTCGCGCTGATGGCCGAAATCAAATTCTGCGGGCGTTATATGGGCGGCACGATCTGCGATGGGGTGCTGCTCGACGTTAGCCGGGCAGCGCGCAGTGGCGGCAATGTCTAAAGGGCTCGCGGAATTGCGATCGGACTTCAAGCTGCTTCGTGCAACCCAGGAGACAGGCCACTGAACAGTTCTCTCGAATCGCGCGAGGGGTCCGGCATTCCCCGGCACGAGCATCTTGGAGCCGGTGAGTACTACGTGGTTTCTGGCAAAATGAGGTGCGGGGCGGCGTCGAAAATGGCGGGATCACCGCTATCACCGGGACTACGGCTATGAGCCGAACGGCGTCATCCACGACATGACCAATTTCCCGGAGGACACTGTTCTGTATTTCACTTTTCGGGCCGATCCGGTACATCGACGGCGATAACAACACGGTAGGGTTCCTTGGCAGGGCGTCCTAAAGGCGGCGGAGGAAGGAGCGGCTAAAACAACTTAATCGATGCGGCGCGTTATCTGTGGAGGTTTATCGTTCAGGGAGATCGCCATGCGAATCGTGCTTTCTTCAACGTTGGCTTTGCTAGTCGGAATGGGGACCGCGCTTGCCTTCCCGACTGCGGAAGTCCCAACCTCTGAGGCGGCGTACGTTGCCAAGGTAAAGACCGCCGCGCCCGAGGGGATCGTTGCCAAAGCAACTATCGTGATGACGCAGGACGGCAAGGAACGGTCTCTTCAGACCGGCACTAATGGCTTCACCTGCTTCATTGCCGGGGACGGCACGCCGCTCTGCGGCGATGAGGCTGGTATAGCGTGGTTCAAGGCGATCGGTTCAAAGTCCGATCCGCCGAACAAAATCGGCTTTATCTACATGCTGGCCGGGGACACCGGGACCACCAACCACGACCCGTACCAGAAGGAAACACATCAGCATTGGGTGCAGACCGACCCTCATGTCATGATCGTCGGCCCTATGGTTCGAGAAATGTCGGGTTATCCCAGGACCGCGGACGTTGCTGATCCAACTCAGCCCTACGTCATGTATCCAGGCACAAAATACGAGCACCTGATGCTACCAGTGACATCCGCCAAATAGCAGGTTTGGCGCTTTGGAGAGGGGTCTGCAACTCCCCTTTCCAAACGTCGAACTGGTCGGTGCCGAAGTTATCAGTGTACCGTGCTGACCGGATATGAAGACCATCCTGACTGCGACATTGGAGATCGCCTACGAGGAATTTGGTCCAGTGGATGGCTCCCCGGTCATCCTGATGCACGGGTTTCCGGATGACGAGCACGCCTACGATGGTGTCGCACCGGCGCTCGCAGCCTCCGGATGGCGAGTTATCGTTCCGTATTTGCGCGGCTATGGCCCGACGAGATTTTGCGACCCAGCCACTCCGCGGTCGGGGCAGCAGGGAGCGCTCGGGCACGACCTCCTGAGCCTAATGGATGGGCTCAGCCTCAGGCGTGCTGTACTCGCTGGCTATGATTGGGGTGGCCGTGCTGCTTGCGTTGTCGCTGCGCTATGGCCTGAGAGGGTTGCGGGCCTCGTCTCGATCACCGGGTACAACATCCAGAATATCGCGACGGCGTTGCAGCCCGCCTCGCCAGACGCCGAATACCGCTATTGGTACCAATGGTATTTCCATACCGAGCGCGGACGGGCTGGACTCTCCGCCAATCGTCGGCCCTTCTGTCGGAAATTGTGGGAGTTGTGGTCGCCGAATTACCGCTTCGACGACGCTGAGTACGAGCGAACCGCCAAATCCTTCGATAACCCCGATTTTGTTGAGGTGGTGATCCATTCCTACCGGCACGGCTATGGGGCCGCAGAGGGTGATGCAGCTTTCAAGCAAATCGAGGCCGAACTCGCGAGGCAGCCGGCGATCACCGTGCCGACGATTGTCTTGCACGGCGAAAGCGATGGCGTCTCGCCACCGCAGTCATCCGAGCGCCACGACCGTTTCTTTACAGCCCCGTATCAACGACGCGTCGTGCCTGTCGCGGGACATTTCCTTCCCCGCGAAGCTCCCGAGGCCGTGGTGCTAGCGGTTCGGGAGCTTGGTTCGCAGCCGTAGGGGGTGTCCTTTGCTGAGCGTCCACGCCTACATCGAGGTCACTGATCTGGCTCGCGGGATCGAGGTTCTATTGTGGCGGGCTCGGGCTCACACAAAAACGGCAACTCGGCCCCCGTTGGGTTGAGCTTGCAGGCGCTAATCTACCGTTTTTCCTCCTCGCCAACCGCCCGGCTGTCGCCGAACTTGGTACGACAAAGGTGACTCGCGATTTCGGACGGCATTGGACACCCGTGCACCTCGATTTCATCGTCTCCAATCTCGATGAGTAGTCGAACGGCTGTGCGGCCTCGGGGCGACGCTCGACCGCGAAATACAGATCCGCGAATATGGCCGTATTGCTAACATGGCCGATCCATTCGGAAACGGCTTCGATCTGATCGAGTTTTCGGGACCGGGATACGACAACATCAAGCATCCGCCCTGACATCCTCCGCTCGGAGCGGGTCACGGCTCGAAAGTGCTTGCATTGACTAATACGCAGCCCCGAGATAGAGGCCCTTCCCGAAGGGAACACCCTCGCGGTTCCCCTAAACCGAACAGGAGGCTGCCATGGCGCTCAAAGGTGTGCTGAGGCCCGGCTACATTCAAATCCGGGTGACCGACCTGGGTGCAGCGCTCAAGCATTATGTCGACCGCGTTGGGCTTCACGAGGTTAGCCGGGAGGCCGCGTGTACCGGCGCGCCTGGGACGAGTTCGACCGCCACAGCGTCGTTCTGCGCCTAGCAGGACGCTGAAAAATTCAGTGTTAGCGAAGCGGAATGTCGGGTCGTCAAAAGTTACTCTCGCTTGAGTTGCCGAACGTTGCTTGTCAAGCAGATCTTTGCGTCGATTTTGCTGGCTTTT
>Ga0306921_10006582_pt1 | contig 12127 bp, 7 predicted proteins | sample sta12Cox44000080_FD_203760 | JGI IMG/M metagenome (GOLD analysis project Ga0306921, IMG submission 203760) | Lab enrichment of tropical soil microbial communities from Luquillo Experimental Forest, Puerto Rico - statoxic.12C.oxic.44.000.080 (v2)... | ecosystem: Environmental > Terrestrial > Soil... | reverse complement strand
GGACTTCGTGGCGCCGAGTTATCGCTGGATTCTGCGCCTGAATCCCATGCTTTATGTGTTGAATGGTTTCCGGCTGGCAATCTACTACGGTATGGTGCCCAGCATCGCCTCCCTGGCTATGTCACTCGCGTGCGGGTTTTTCGCTTTGCTGATTGGTTTGCGGGTGTTTCGCCGCTACGAAAGTTCCCTGGTTTTCTATGTCTAGCGAACCCGTCATTCGGCTGACCGATGTCGTCCAGCGCTTTCGTCTGATCCGGGACCGCCCGGACACATTGCGGGAAGCCTTTACCAAGATGTTTCGCCGGCGCGACGACTTTCAGTTGTTTGAAGCGCTAAAGGGGATTTGCTTAACCATTGGCAAAGGCGAGGTTGTTGGCATCATCGGGCGCAATGGCTCCGGCAAAAGCACCATCCTGAAAGTGATTGCCGGGATCTACCAACCTACAAGTGGCCGGGTGGAAACCGTGGGCAAGATCGCCGCCATGATCGAACTGGGTACCGGCTTCCATCACGAGCTAACCGGCCGCGAGAATATCGCCATCAATGGCATGCTGCTGGGCTATTCACGGCGGGAAATGAGGGCATTGGAGTCCCAGATCATTGACTTCGCGGAACTCGGGGATTTCATTGATTCACCGGTGAAGCAATATTCCTCCGGCATGTATATGCGGCTGGCCTTCGCTGTCGCCACCGAGGTGTACCCGGATATTCTCCTGGTGGACGAGATTCTGGCCGTCGGCGACGCGCCTTTCCAGGAAAAGTGCATGCAGCGCATGCGGAACTTCACCGCGAGCGGCAACACCATTGTCTTTGTTTCCCACGACATGCACGCCATGCGAAACTTCTGCAGCCGGATCATCTTGATCCATAATGGGAAACAGGTAGACGATGGCCCTCCGGACCGGGTGATTGCCCGCTATGAAGAGCTGGTGATGCGCCCTGCAGACGCCTTGCGGACGTGAGCCAACCGGCTCCGGCGCCAGCAGGGTTCGCGGATAATGGTTTGCTTTTGCCCAAGAACTTACTCTCAACCTAATGGCAGGTCACTCTGAGAGCAGATGTGAACCTGCCTTGTGAGGCAGGCTCATGGCGGGAACTGCGGACAGGCCGTTGATAATTCTGGGTTTGGAACGGCAGGATGACGTTCGCTTCCCTACTCGACCTCGCGTTGTCGGCTAAGCCTTGAAGGGACAAGCGACCGTGAAGACAACCCATCTTGAATCAACGCTACACGACGAACGCGATCTAAATACCTCAGTCCAATTGCTCGATGGCTGAAATTAACCCTGATGTGTCGACTGGCTTTATCGCCTATTTGCCGGGCGTAATCGCGGTCTGATACCAGCCGTGCCATCTGATCAACGGCGTGAGGGACGTCCGGCTCCGCCCAGACTTGTCCTTCGGAAAATGGATAAGCGCCGTCCGGCACGTTGCACAGCTTGTAACGCACCAAGCAAGAGTTATCTTCCCGCATATAATCCCGATTCCCTGAATATCCAGTAGCCACAACCGGCTTGCCCAAAAACATTGCGGTAATCAGACCCAGACCGAAACCCTCACTACGATGCAAGGAAACAAAAGCATCACTGCATCGCAACAGGTTCTTGATCTCCGAGTCACTCAAAACGTCATGGATAAGTACAACCTTGTCCGCGTATTGTGAAAGAGATCGGCGAAACAGGTCGTAATCGTCCGGTCGAGTTTCTCCACTCTTGCTCTTAATGACCAATTGCATGTCGTCGTTCGGAAGACGGTTGCAAAGCTCCTCAAAAGATCGCAGGACGGCAAACGGATTCTTACGCTGGAGATACGACGTGAAATCGAAAATGAACAAAAAGACGAATGCGCTCTCCGAGATCCCAAAATATCTACGTCCCATGAACCGACTAAACAGGAGTTCTCCGGAAAGCGGTATGTGCATCACAGGTTTGGCGACCGCCGCCTTAATTGAATCGTGGGTAAATTGAGAAGTCGTCCATATCTCGTCAAACCTGGAAAGTTGCTCAGCGCAAGTGGCAGGATACTTGCTCAACTCCCAGGCGGGATAGATAATATTGTGAGCTTCTGCGGGGAGATCGCCGAGGTGTCGCAGAACCGGATCGACCTCATCACCATTGATACAAAAAATGTTAACGTCTGAGGCGAACTCTTCGGTGAGATCGCCCGAGAATTCCTTCACAATTAGAGGATCCGGATGAGGAAATCCATAGACGTCTCTGACGCCAACGTTAACTCCGATAGCTCGAAAGGAGCGAATTACGGACCGCAGGTGCTCGCCCATGCCCATGGGATCAAACGGGCGGCCGACCACAGTTACGCTAGGTTGAGGAGCCATGACTGCCTCCGAAATTCAACAGTTGTTTTATCACCGATCGCCTGCTCGATTTAGCAGCGACGCCTGCGCCGCATTGAGTGTCGCCTCAAGGTACGCATGACCATTACGCCGGTCGGGCTCCAGGTGATTGCCCTCGCCCCATTCATTCCAGGCGTTTATGAAAACGATCCGCTCCTCTCCGAAATTCTGCTCGTGAGTCAGATCCATCACCGCCTCCAACCAGGCTTGATAAGCTCCAGGCGAGGCATTTTCCAAGAGAAGCGGATCATTTTGCCGTCGCGGCGTGTTATCCCAGCAAGGCATTACGGTACGAAAACGAACATGGCCGGGGAGTTCCTGCTTGAGATAATTGCGAACGACCTGACGGTAATCGTGAATAGTCCCGGCGTACTTGGGATTGCTAATCACGCCCGGAGGGGGGATCGGTGCTGCTATGCCGTGGGGTGGAAATTCAACGGATGCATCAAAACCGAGCGTCCGAGGTTCCGGCGGTTTACCGGCGCATTCGAACGACTCAGTAAATGCAAGATAAATTTCTCCAATACCTTCGCCACGACACATTTCTCGCCAAATTGCCACTGTGCGGTGTATGTCCGGCAAGAGATTAATTCTATAGACGATGAGTAGCGGGCGGCCATTAATGCGGATGTAAGTTGGATTCCGCATATAGCGCATCAGATCCTGTATCACCGACCGATCGTCATCGTCCGAATGACTCTGCGCGATCAGCACTTCCTTTTCTCGTCCATCCCAGCGGCGTGTCCAGTTTTCATTCGCCCAGACAATGCAGAATGGAAATTCAGACTTGTTCTTCAAAAGTCTCTCAAGAGGAAGGTGTAAAAGACGCTTCCCGGCAAACCAATAGTAGTAATAGCAAAATCCGTAAATTCCGTAGCGCGATGCGAGACCGGCTTGTTGTGTTCTAATCTCATCGATCCGAAGGTCGTAAAATCCCAAGTCTGCCGGGAGGTGCGGCTGGTAATGTCCTACGTAGTTCGGCAGTGCCTTAGTAACGTTCGTCCACTCGGTAAACCCCTTCCCCCACCAGCGGTCATTTTCTGGAATCGGATGGTATTGCGGCAAATAAAAGGCGATAAGCTTTGTCGCGTTCAGCTTATCTATTTCCGATTGCCACTGTTCTGAAAGTTTCTGGCGGTTGCGGATAATCGAGGTCATCTTCGCTGCAGGGCTGGCACTTTTACTTAAATGATGAATCACAACCGACCTGGGATCATAGATAACACGTAATCCTTTACGCCTCAGGACAAACGAAAAATCGCAGTCTTCGCAATAGGCTGGTTTAAAGGCTGCGTCAAAACCACCCACTTCCAAGAATGTATTTTTTTTGATCAGTAGACAGACGCCCGAGCAGTACATCACCTCTCGGATGTAGTTATATCTGGGCAGGCGGGGATCATCAAACAGGCCGATCATATGGGAACTACAACTTCTGTCGACGCTTACGCCCGCTTCCTGCAGTCGACCATCGGGATAAACGATTTTTGGCCCAACGGCTCCTGCTTGATCGTAAGTCGTACAGGTCTCCAGTAACGGCTTGAGCCAGCCTTCAGTAACTTGAGCGTTATTATGAAGAAATAGAATATACTGACCATTAGCGACGGATGCGCCGCGGTTAGTACTTGCAATAAAACCGCTGTTCTGGTCATTTCTGAAATATCTAAGATTAGCAATTGTGGGCAGAACATCGGGCGTCGCATCGGATGAGCCGTCATCCACAACGATGATTTCGTAAGCAATACCTTTGGTGTGGCTTTGTATGGACGTTAGGCACTCCAGCGTAACGTTAAAATGGTTGAAGACTGGAATGACAATGGATACTTCCACTGGCTCAGCGCACGGAAGACGCAGGGACGCAGCATGGCGAGCGAGATCGCGAGCGGAGAGAGCCACGAGATCGGGTTTTTCCAGCGAAAGATTCCCGATTTTCGACCGCCGATCTGACGAAATCTGCCCAGACAGAGTCGAGTAATCCTCCCAAATCTGAGTTGCCGCCTTTTTTGCCTGTGCGTTCAGAGATCCCCGTGACAAGGTGGGAACATCGAGGTGACGGTTCTTTGCGGAGGTATCGCTCTTGGGACCATACGGATCGCGCCCTTCGGCCAATCCATATTGAATAGAGTGTGCGAGCGGATTGAGGCCGGACTGCGCTACGTCGGGGTTTTTCCCTAGATAGGAAGACGTGTCAAATCGAGGACTTGGATCCCTACCTTCGGCTGCTCCAAAACGCAGGTAGTGCATCAGGGGGTTTACAGCGGCAGTAGCTACATCCGGGTGTTGCATCAAATAGAAATTAGTATGAAAGATCGGATTAGGATCTCGTCCCTCAGTCCAGCCGTGACGAAGAAAATGTCTTAGAGGATTGATGCCAGCTTTAGCAACATCAGGGTTCTGCTGCAAGTACCAGGAAGAGTCGAAGAGTCCAGAGTTGCGAAGCAGGCGAATGTCCCGAATCAGCCGAATCTCCTGAATCAGCCGGGAAGAATTCAGCCTTCCGCGCAAGGCGTGATAACCAGATAACACTTTCCATGCACGGGACGAGTAAATGCGTGCCAGAGCAGCCTCTTTGCGGCACAACTCCTTCGAGGTCAGCTCAAAATCATTGCGCAGCATGGAAAGTTCGTCGGCTACCGGTCTGGGTTCGTACTGTGATTGCGAAAGCTCATTGCTCCTCCGCGCCAGCTCCTCCTTCGCGTGTGCTAGCGTCTCATTCGTTTCTGCCAGCCTGTCCTCTCCGAGTCGGATCACATCTCGAAACTGTTCGACTTCTGCCTCGTTTGCCCAAAATTCTGAACCGACAACCGCAGCGGCCGCGCTTTTGACCAAAACCTCGTACTTGTATTGGGGCTTCTTGAGAAGCGCAAGTGCGAGATCATCGATACACCGAATCGGGATGAGGTACTCACAATCCAGAAACTTCCTGTGTTTCTGTGCGGCAGCTAGGCGCTCTTCAGGGAGCAGCACGAAGCCCGCCTCGCGAGAGGCGCCAAAGAAATTTTGTCGACTGCCGCGAAAGTTGCTGGGGTTGTAAGCAGGGACATTCAGGAGATAAGTGTGGTATTTGAGATTTTGCGTAATTTGGACGACCGGCCATCCGTACTGAAGGGAGCTGCATTCCGCGAATACAATGGGCCGCGAGTTGCGGAGAACCTCCTCGGCTCCCGCCAAAACGTTGCTCTCCATGTTCTCCGCGTCTATTTTGATCAGATCACAGCGCGTGAGGCCGAGCTGGTCAACGGTAATGACATCAATGCTGCGGCATGAACCGAGATAGCAGGTCGAACTGCACGACTCGAGCAGGCCCGTCCCGCCAAAATTGCCCGCTTCCGACACATCGGCGTCGGGTATTCCGAAGCGTCCCGTTACCGCCGAGACAGCTACGTTGAATAGATGAACATTAGTAAGCGAATTCTGCTCGACATTTCTCTTCAGGAGTTCAAAAAAAGCAGGTTGCGGCTCGAAAGCATAAACGCAGCCGTTGGCGCCGACTCTGCGAGCGAACGCGATGGCATGAGTTCCAATGAACGCGCCAACATCCAGTACTGTGCAGCCCTCATCGATGAGGCAGTTGAGAAGGTCAATTTCTGCCTGGGCCCATTCCCCGTATTCGCAAAGTGAGCGAGAAACGGTGTTGTCGTTCTTGAAAAAAGACATCTTTCCGTAACGACAAGGTTTCGTCTGGATCAATTCTTCGTTCATGGTTCTGAAAGTGTATACAGCTTTGCGGCTTCGACGGCCTTTTGGTCTCGTACACAAGTAATGTGCCGTTGCACCGTAGGGAGACCTGCCAAAATTCAATTAAATCATACCGGCAGGAGCATGTGCTATCTTTCCGTGACTCGTCACCACCAGAGCTGTCAAACGACGAAGGCTACGCTTTTCTTCTTTCACCCTACCGCGCCCACACAAACAGACCCGAGGCCTGGCCTGCTGTCTGCCTGCACGGCTGATCTTTAGCAGGGTCGTCCTCCAGATTCGCGCTTCTGATTCCTGCAACTTTGCCAATAAATTGGCCTCGCTCAGCAACCTCTTCGACTGAATATCGCGCTTCTTGGCAAATATCTCGGCACGAGAAACAGCGATTCTAGAAGGCCCCAACGTAAGGGAACGAAAGCACGATTCGTAATTGCCAGCCCCAGCCAAAGAACCTGAAAAACAAACAACCGCGGCGCCAGGCGAAAAAGAAGAAAGAGAGGATAGTTCTTGGGAATCATAAGAACCTGGTTGCGAGTGATGAGCCAAACGATCCAAGGATGAAAGGTAGTTCCAGGGGTGGCGCTGCCTCGGTGTTTGACGCGGGCCTTCGGCACAAAAATGCATCCGCGGAGCTGCAGGAGGGCTAATCGCGGTGCGCAGCTTGCATCCGGTAGAATTCTCTTGTTATTGAATCCCGACACGATTGTGCGGCCGAGAAGCCTGGCGGCGCTCGTCCGGGCACTGGAAGAGGACGACGTAGGTGCGGCGGGCGGTTTACTGTTGCGCGAGGACGGCGAAGAAGAACGCGGCTTTGCGGTGCGCCGCTTCCCGACACCTCTTCGTATGGCGGCGGAGATTCTTGCTGTTGAACCGCTTCTGGCCATCTAACCCTCTGAATCGTTCCTATAGATGCCAGGACCTGGATTACAGCAACAAGCAAGAAGTCGATCAGCCTGCCGGGGCCTGTCTGTCGCCAGACAAATACTACTGCCTCTCCGGGAAGGTCAACAGCGCCGACAAACTCCATCTCGTTATCGAGTCCGTCAAGCCGGACCACAAACACGGCTTCGTTTCCATTGCTCCAGTCCACGCAGCCGGCGCGGGAGGGCTACCAACGCCTGAAACCTGATTGCTGGGTATAGGCTCGGTCTTGTTGGTCGCCGAATCAACTCCTTCGACGGCGATGCATTGGTTTGCGCGCTTGCTGCCGATGCCGCCGCTGGCGCCAGGTTAACACGCCCGAAATGCCTCCTTTTTATCGCGCCCCTACGATAGGATCTTTGCCCATCGAGTTATTCGGGTGTGGCGGAGGTCATAAACAACGAACCGGGTGACACCCGAAGCAGCAATGGCATGCGGCCACAACAGCCGGATGGACTAATTGGTTTTGTTTGTGGCGTTGGCATTCGAGTCCCCATAATCCCAGTCCTTCCAAAATCCTCACTCTCTACTTCCAGATCCTCGGCTATCCTCGCGCGCCTGAGGATTTAGTCAGTCAAATAAGGCCGCATCTGCCAGCGCGCCCCTGACCATGAAGGTCGCTTAGCCGGCGGGCCTCGGGACGAAGTCGTCCTTCGCTATGAAGAACTTCTCCATCAGCCGGCCGCGGCCGGTCGGTGACAATGTATCGAGGGTTTCTTTCACATCTTATGCTTCAGGATGGACTTGCCCAGGTTTGTACAATAGCTTTTAGCCCTGCGTAAAGGTTCAGTGACCCTCCAGGAAAGGGAGCCTCGCATGGAGGCAAGTTGCTGATCGAGTCGCATGTTATCCGCGCGAGCGCGAACAAGATTAGTCTGCGCTTCGTCGAGAGACGTCCGAAGCTCCTCACAGCGCTTCAAAAGGTCGGCGAGCTTGGCTCCAACTTTGTCCGCCTCCCCACCGGCAAGACGCGCTTCCTGTAGCGCCCGATGCGCAATGTCGCGCGCCTCATCGCGCTCGTGCACCGCCGCTCTCGTTTCCCTGAGCCACACATCGCCACCGCTGCGCGCGGCGGCGCCAATTTGCAGAACTTCGCCGGCATATTGCGGCTTGTTTAACATGCCGAGGGCCAGGTCGTCTGCGGACTCGATCTTCAGAATAAGTTCGCACGGCCTTGGCCGCATCTCATCAACAGAGGCAAGCTGCATGCCGCTCACGCCGACGAGAGCAGTCTCACGAGCCAATCCAAAAATGTTTTTCGTAAGACCAAGAAAATTGTCTTGATTGAAGGCGTCAACGACATGCATACGCACCTCGTATCCGAACTCGCGCATAATCTCAAAGGTCCTGATGCCGTCCGAAATGGAGTTACATTCCGCATAAATAACCGGAGACAGCCGTTTGATTGTCTGTTCGGCTCCAGAAATCACAAGATCTTCAAAACCTTCAACGTCGATTTTCATCAAGGCACAGGAACTAAGTTCTAAAGAATCGATACTCAGCGCTCTGACTGATATGAGCTCCTGTTTCCCCTTCTGCCCGGAGGGAATGCCCGCCAGAGTCACGTCGAGTCGCTGAAGTGCGGCACTGCCGAAGCTCTCCTTCGCTGTAATGTGGACAGGAGAAGCATGCAGAGTGCCCTCATGATCCGCGGCGGCGGCATGCTCCACTCGCACATTCGTTAACCGATTGGCGGATACGTTCCTCTGCAACAAAGCGAAGCTTTCGTCTTGAGGCTCTATGGAGATGACCCTTCCCTTCAGCCCTACGAAATGCGCGAAAGCAAGCGTATGCGTGCCAATATATGCGCCCACATCCACCACCGTTGCACCCGGGCGGATCAACGCCTTCATGAAGGCTAGTTCATTCTCGGCCCACTCGCCATAGGTTTGCAGCGACTGGCTGACCGCCCCGATATCGTTTGCAAAAAATGTCATGTGCCCATAACGCGAGTCGACTGTCCGGAACAGACTTTCAACACTCATCGACGTTCCTCATGGACAGATACGTTTTAACCAGACAGCCGGACTTGGCCAGGTGTTAAGGCTGATAAATCTCGGAGGAAAATCGGAACTCTTTCGAGCTCTAGTACCTTCGAAGCGAGGGGGACAGCTAACGTCGCAGTAGTAGCAGGGATCTAGATGGTTGGGCGTAATTTCCAATAAGTCCTCCACGATCTACGCGCCTTTGACAATGTTGAGTGAGTCTGGGGAAATAACCGATGATGCCGGAATCGGTGTGCTCATCAGAGCTGGCCCCGCAGACAAACGCAATTCAAACATGTTCCTTACGGTATGAGCGCTCTTTTTCGTCGCTTCGAGAAAGCTTGACCCATACCGTAAATCAGGATCGAGATACGACCCTTCCGCCCATTCGTTCCAGGCATTGATGAACACCAACCTTTCCTCTCCTCGGAATTTCCGCATCGTGTAAAGCATCGCGTTTTGAACCCATTCGCCGTACTTCTCTGGAGTTACGTTGTGGAAGACGACTGCACGCTTGCCGTGGCGCGGCGTGTTGTCCCACGCCAACATAATGCCTTTGAAGCGTTTGTATGGGACGTCCTCTCTTTCGGAGTAGTACCGCACAATCTTCTCGTAGTCGAAAATCCGCCCGGCGAACTCCGGGCTGACGTTTAGTTCCTTAACTCCGTCATATAACAACTCGTCCGGAAGAATAAACGTCGGGACCTCGTACGATGCGTCGAATCCGATATCCTGCGGTTTCGTCCATGGGTCAAATCCTTCGCAGCGCACCAGATAGGGATCGCCAAGACCCGCTTTCCGCAACTCGCTCCTCCACACCTCAACACTCTGCAATAGGTTAGGGAACAACTCCGTTCTATAGATCAACAGCAACGGCCGCCCGTTCACCCAAATATACCTTGGATCGTCGAAAGCCGGGATGAAATGCCGGATGAATTTGATGTCATCCTCACGTGTATGGTTTTGACCGACTAAGATCTCCTCCTCCATACCGTCCCACCGCCGCGTCCAGTTCTCATTCGCCCAGCAAAAGCAAAACGGCTGGTCTGGCCTTCTCCGGCGTAGCATATTATCGACCGGCAAATTAAGCAGCTTTTTTCCCCCGAACCAGTAGAGGTAATAGCAAAAGCCATGAATTCCATGTTCTTGCGCCAACGCCGCCTGCCGTTCCATGATCTCCGGCACTCTCAGGTCGTAGTAACCCAATTCGCCGGGTAGGCGGGGTTGATACTGGCCTTCGAAGAAGGGACGCGACTTTCCGACGTTCCTCCATTCCGTAAAACCCTTGCCCCAGTTCGCGTCGTTTTCGGGAATGGGATGATATTGCGGAAGGTAGAACGCGATGAGGCGCGGAAATTTCTCATCGATACCATTTTCTTCAGAACGGCTAGGCACCCCTAGACTCTCGCGAGATGCGATTTCCATTGCGGATGACGTTTTGTCGGCGACCGCTACATTCCGACCATCTGTTTCATCCGAGTTCAGCTTGCTCTCGATAGCCTGCTTAATGCTATCCAACAGAACATCGGCGGCGGGTCCGTTTTCGTTACGAATTAACATGGCATTAGAACCATCCGCGTAGCCTCCTGTGTAAGGGTTATAAATCTTGAATGGTCCGACTTGGCCCATAACGACGACTCCATACGTATTAACGGCATTCGCCAGGTGGGCCGGCCCGCTGTCGACTCCGAAGAATAGGGCTGCGCGCCTAATAACTTCGGCCGTCTCCAGAAGGGACGTTTTTCCGCACAGGTTGACACTTTTGGGGATGCGGGACTCCAAGACCGGTTCTGAACCAACCTCCACGACGGGTGTCCTGAAAACCCTCACCATATGCTTAGCCAAAGCATTCCATTTCTCCGGGTCCCAGTCCTTGTAAATGTCATTTGAACGGCAATGGAACGCAACAAACTTGTCCGGCAACCCAAGCGCATCAACCCTCTTGACTACTTCCTCCGCTGACATATCCTCTCATTGACATGTAGGTCGACGACCCGATCAAAAGCGCCATGCGCGACGAGCTTGATCCAATCCGTTAGGCATTCGACGGCAATGGTTCGGTCAATGTAGGGGTTGCTGTCCAGCAACTCGCGGTATGGCTCGCGCACAACCCATGAAATCTCTGCCTCCGGCGTCTGCTTCCTTAGATAACGAACAACGGGTTCGCACGCCACAATGTCACCAAAATGCTCTACCAAGCCGACACCAATGTGGAGCGCCCCCTTTTTTTTGTTCGTCGTCAATAACCGCGCTGCCCGAACGGAGGAGCTTTGAGCCTTTCTAACGCCCTCGGTCGCCGTCGATCGCAGGCAGTCAGCCAGCGGGATCGAATCGGCCTTCGCTACCTCCGGATTCTGATGCAAATGCCGGTCGCTGTCGAAATACGGGTTCAGGTCGCGTCCTTCCTTGGCCCCCCATCGCAGGTAGTGCGCCAGCGGATTCACACCGGCCCTCGCTACGTCGGGGTTCTGTTGCAAATACCAGTCGCTGTCGAAATACGGGTTCGGGTCGCGTCCTTCCTTGGCGCCCCTTCGCAGGTAGTGTCTCAGCGGATTCACACTGGAATTCGCTACGTCCGCGTACCGTTGCAAATACCAGTTGCTGTCGAACAGCCCCGACGCGGCAACTAACCTCATATCGCGCAGCAGTCGGATACCCTCCCAGACATAGCGCGGAAGCCGCAAGGTCAACGTCCACCACCCCTTGCGCATGCGTATATCCCGGAGCAGTTTGATGCCCTCCCTGAGATCGTGTGAAAGTTGCAAGGTCTCTGTTCTCCTTCGGAATATCCTACTTCAACTTTAATCTTTGCGCGAAACCATACGGTAGCCTGTCCTCAGATGTCAACCTCAGTAGAATAACCGCGGGGTAATGGCGAAGGTCGAGTTTCACCGCGGGGGCTCTCTTCCGTGGTGGGCTTCGTCGTCACCAACGGAGCTTACGAACCGGGCAGTTACCCCCTTTAAGACATAATAAATGCAACCCCTATGGAAATTTCGTGCTAAGCAAGGAACGCGAGGTGAACATCGCGCTCAATGTATGGTCGAGCTACCCTATACCCGCGTCGTCAAAAAGGATACCACGTTATGTCGGAAGTAGGATTAGCGGGTGCTTCATCCAGAGAAGGCGCCATTAAGAAGCGGGGGGACTGTGGATAGCCACAGCTGACCCA
>Ga0306921_10006581_pt1 | contig 12127 bp, 15 predicted proteins | sample sta12Cox44000080_FD_203760 | JGI IMG/M metagenome (GOLD analysis project Ga0306921, IMG submission 203760) | Lab enrichment of tropical soil microbial communities from Luquillo Experimental Forest, Puerto Rico - statoxic.12C.oxic.44.000.080 (v2)... | ecosystem: Environmental > Terrestrial >... | reverse complement strand
AACGGATGTCTTTCCGGAGTAATTCAACGTCTTGGTCAACGCCGGCCTGCGCATTGGCGTTGGATTGAGATGCTCCTCCAGCTTGGGCGCCGCCGCGCGGGGTGTCCACAAAACAGATACCCGCCAAGAGAATCAGGACCACGAGTTTCTTCTTCACTAAACTCCTCCTTGATTCAAATTCACCCAGCGAAAGGGCCTCGTGAGTTAGCTTGGATCCGATTGTGGCTGCTGACCACCAGGCCTCTCGCCAATGGTTAACCTGCGTCGCTCGGCCGCATCGGTACTCCTTCAAAAGCATTTGGTTCTGGGCAACGCTTTGTGGGGGCGAATCGTGCTTTAGCAACCAGAAAACCCTCGGAAGGGTAGTCGCGAGTCACAGGCGCTGAAACTGTTAACACTGCCAGCAAGCAAGCCGGATGTACTGTGAGTGGCCGGACTACAGGCGTCTGACGGTGATCCACAAATCGTATATTTGAGCGCATGGAAACACCTTGGGTTTGCACAGAACAGCTTCCGGCTGGCTGACGGTGCTGGAGACGCCAGAGTGTCCGCAAACACTGCAACACTTCTGGTCTGGACACGCACACGAACACGTTTTCGAGCGCTACAAGAAGCTCAAAACCAATCGGCAATTACGCTTGGACTGGGTAGAAAAGATCGGACTCGGGTTCTCAGTAGGCCCACTCGGCCCACCGCAAGCGGTTCGGAGTGCGGCGTAAGTCCTTTAGATTCCTGGTGGACGAGACCGGGATCCAACCGGCGACCTCCTCGTTGCGAACGAGGCAACTTCCGATCTAAGGTGCGGTGCTGCAACCACTTAACCTTGGTGGAGAGCCTCTCAGTTGGCCCACCACCGCGCTAAAAAGGCGGTGATTAGGTGAAGTCAGCCTTGCCATCGTAATTTGTATGAAGGCCCGGCCCTGCACGCAGAAGGGTGGATTCAAGGTTGAGGTGAGCAGTCACGAATTACTTGCTTTGAATGGATTCGAGGTAGGCGACTAGGTCGTCGATGTGTTTTTGGCCGCTCCGGTCGTGCTCCGGATCTATCTTGCGAAATTTCGCGCCCCATACTGGCATGTCATCCGATCCATGCGACGCTACGCGTTTGCCGAAGATCAGCACTGCCGAAACGTAGCCGCGGGGAAACTTGCCGTCATAGTTTCTGGCCAGAGCCGTCAAGTCCGCCGGAGCAATCTTTAATGTTTCGGCAACCGGGCCGTCCCCTTTGCCCAGCTTTCCATGGCACGAGGCGCAATACTTACCGTACGTTTCGACTCCGGCCTTAATGTCCGGTTTCTGCTTAACGGGTTGGTCCTCGTTCTGGCTGGCAGCCGCGGCGCACCAGCAGGCCACAAACGCGACGGCCACGGCGGTTGCCCGCCCAGGACGTGTGGCCGTTATCCGTGAGAGTGGTGCTGTCATGCTCGGGAATATACCACGACAGCGAGGACGCATGATGGCGCCGTGCCCGGCACTGCAATGCTAAATCGGGAATGAACTAGCTCGAGAATCGTGCTGGAAGCCCGGCATGCACGGAATTGCCACGGGCGAAGTTCTTTGTTGACTTAGCTGCCCAGTTCCGGACAGCGCCCATACCGCGATCGATTGAGGAGATCTGTATAGTCGATCTTTGGAACAGCAGGGTGGAACGATGACTTCCACCCAACCGTTCCGAGCCACTTTTCATAGTGAAGTGTCGCTGCGGCAGATTCAACGTCGTGGAGCGGGGATGTATGCCCAGCGAAGCGTTCGAGGAGCTGGCCCGAAAGTAAGACGAAGTTATCGCCATACAGCGCGTTTAGTACCACTGCGGTTTGCCCTTTGGTGTGCTACGATCCACCTAATAGCTGTACCCATACAACACCACACCCCTAAAAGGCCCGGTGCGCTTTGCTGGGCCTTTGCTTTTCTGAAGCGCATTTATCGTGTCTACCCCGTAGTGGCAGACTCTGTAAACTTGGCGGCTGGGCCGGTAAAACTATCACGGATTCCGGCCTACTCACCTCACCGCATTGCGTAATACATCACCGTCATCATAGCCGCGGAGAAGATTAGAACTGCGCCCCAGAAATAGAAAATTTCATTTAGTGTTCTTCGCTTATCTATACGTCTCATCGATCCGCCCTGAATCCCAGTAGTTCTACTGTCTAGCGAGCGGTCGGTCGTTGCTCTCGCGCAATCAAACAATCAACGCTTCCTTGTGATCGCTTATTCCAAGGATCGAAGAAACAAGTTACCGTCGAAGCCAGTTTGGCAGCATCGGTTGTGGTAGTGCCGTGCGAATCGAGGATTCTGGAGTGATCGCACGAGGTCTAATGAAGTACGAAAGGCCATCGGATTCAAGACGAATTTGTGGCAACCTTGGTGGTGATCCGGAGCAAATAACTTATGGCGGACCAGCCTAAGAAGAACCCGTGCAAATCCGAGGCGGCAAAGAAGGGCTGGAAGAAGCTCGGCCCCACCACGAAGCAGCGCAAGCTGGTGAAAGAACTCGCCAAGGGGAAAACGCCGACCGAAGCCGTAGTGGCTGCTGGCTACTCGCCAAAGAATCCTTCGCAGACCGTGTACCAGGCTATGGAGGGCATCCGCTTGCGCGTGCCAGAGATGCTCGATAAGGCGGGCTATTCAGTGCCTGCAATTATTGAAAAGCATTTAGCACCGAAGCTCGAGGCGAAGGAAACCAAGTTTTTCGCGCATAAAGGCAAGGTAGTTTCCACGCGCCAGGTCGATGATCATTCAACGCAGATGCGGGCCATCGAGAACATGCTCGAGATGCATGGAGCGTATGCGCCGAAAGATCCCAAGGAAGCGGCTCAATTCGGCGTGAAAGTGATCGTCGTCGACATTCCGCGGCCGCGCTACACGCTGCCCGACATCGGGCCTGGAGATCCGCTGCCGACGATGGAAGAGATCATCAAGATGCAGCCTGAGAACAACCAGAACGGCCACAAACCTTAAGAGTGAATCCCCTCTTCCTGAATTTGGAGTCCGCTCCTGAGCGACAATGTTCTAAGAATTGAGTCGTGGTGTTGGCCCGCTTACTGCAGGTAGCGCAGCCCGGTACGACTACTCCACGCCCGCCCTGCGCCACGCTGGGCGGATTGTCCACAAAAGTCCCGAAGTCGTGGCGCAGGATTTCTTTCTGAATCGCCGCAATCAGCTCTGATTTGCTTCATTTGGCTGCCCTTAAATTAGTATCTTGCATACGACGCCGCAAAACCGTATACAGAAGAACTTAAGTCCCTGAATTTCTCGCCGTGGACGTAGAACTGGCTTGACGAGAGTGTGCTGATGTTGCCGGAATACATCATGTCTCAGCTGATCGGCGGCGGTCTGGGGCTACTTGGTACTTTCTTCAATGCGTCGGTAACTTGGGCGCAAAACCGCAGGGCGCCTGTTCGACGCCAGCACCTTCTGGATGAAGAAATCAAAAGGCTCACTTTTTGGGACGCATGGCTGAAAATCCAGAGTTCAACGGCAACCTCTGAGAGTGAAGTAGCCGAGTTAAAGAGAAGGGTCCTGGATGAAGCGAGTGCTGCCGCCGCAAATGTGAAGGAAGCTTTCCAGCGACCAACTGTCAAGAGTCAATTGACTTGGCAGCAAGTGCTAGCGGTCGCCCTTTCCGCCATCATGCCGGGATTAGGCCAGTTCTACAACAACGATAAAAAAAAGGGTGCAGTTATGCTGGCTGCGTACTTCCTCGGTGCAGGTCTGGTAAGCCTGTCCCCTATTCTTATCATCCCTGTTTGTGATCTGGTCGACATTCGACGCCTACCTAGTCTCTAGCGGCAAGGCGCGGAGGTGGTAGATATAAACCGACGGTCAACTATCCTCGGACGCTCCGTCTATGTTCGCAAAAGGAGACCGCCGAAATGAATGATGATCATGCCAATCCACTAGCTGCTGTTGACTTCACGATTGAGGTAGAAGATAACTCAGGAAATGTCCAACAACTGCTAAAACACTTTCCTTCGGTTCATAGCCTTCATGCTGGTGATCTGGTCCGGATCGAAGGTTCGAGTGGAACTTTCGAAGGAGCATACCGCGTCATATCTGTACGGCACAGTTTTCATACGAAGAACGGATACCGGCAATGTATCGTCGCAAGGGTGCAAGAGTTATTGGTCCGCTTGGCTGTATCTCTCCGTATTCGTCAGTGACGGAGTATGCTGCAGTACTCGCATTCACGCCGGAGCTAGTATCATTAATCACGCCTGAAACTGTCACAGGCACAGATTTGCCGTTCGGAGGCCACAATGTGTTTGGATTGGCGCCACGGGCACAAGCCGCAAGAGTGAAACCGTATTTACGATTTGCCGGGTCGGCCCGACCGTGCGGCTTGTCTCTCAACACCACTACTGGTGTGCCGAGCTACAACGCAGCGCCATGGTCGAAATTCGTTGAAGCTCCGCAACGGAATGTCAACCGAGTCGTAGAAAAGGCGCGAAGAGGTTTCGAGTCACGGCATACTGCTCGGTGAACCATTCCCAGAGGGCGACCTGCTCTTTGACAACCGCTTGGAAATCTGGCATCTCGCGATCGTCGGATACCATTCCCTCACGCCTTGTATTGAGAAAGTGGAGACGAAATGCCTTTGTTGAAAGATCCTCCAGGTATTCAGCGATCGAATCATCGAAAAGAAAAAGGGCTTCTTCTGTGTCACGGCCGAATTGCAGGATGGTCTGAAACGTAGGTCTCAGGTCCTTGGCAACTTCCCGCACAAATTCGATCGTCCTTTGATAGATCGGCAACCGTCTGTTGTAGACGTCGATGCCGACACCGACTACATTTCGCCTGCGTTTTGCAAGGCGCAACGAGCTATTTGCAACTTTCGGACGCCCTCCCGCCTGGACGTACTCATGCACCTGCGCCACGGCATGCCTCAGCTCGCCAGGTGTCAGGCGTTTCGACTGGTGTGAAAGCGTGTCATATTCGTCGTGGTGGTCTTTACAAAGGAAAGCCCCATTCTGAATCACAGAGTTGCTGTGATCTCTGTCGATATGCGCAATTTGCCCTTTCTTGATGCCAATATCTCCACGAAAATGTAGGCAGAGTGCGCAAATCCGCTTGCAGGAAATTAGGATTTGTTCTTCCACGTCTGCAGGCCACTGCTTTCGGACCATTGAGCTGCCCCTAGAGTTCTTCGCTTACCTTCTCTTGTAGCAAAACCACAATACTGTCAGATCATTGTACGCATGAGCACGTTCAGCCTCAGAGCTACACTCATCAGCGAGACTAGAAGTATCGCTTCCTTGACCCATCGGGTTGGATTTCAAATTTCTGAAAGTACGACGGCTCGAAGGGCTGCCATTCAAGCTGATACTTGAATCCGTGCTTAACCCGCACCAACACCTGCTTCTGAACTTCGTTAAGAACGTCCTCCAGGGACAGGAAAAGATGCGGTTCATTGGGGAGAAGAGTAATTGCGCGGTTTCTGAAAGCCTTATCTTGCTCGTCCCAATAACCGTGCTCTTCCTTGACAACCCATCGCTTGACGGGATCGGTTGCGCTGTCGGGGATCGTGCCGTTGATCACGTATAGTTCGGATGGCTGCGAGAATGGGTCGGGCGTGTTGTAGAGAACCTGCGGTATGGTGTTATTGGTTAGAGACATAGCCAGACTTTACCATCGCTTGCCAACGCCACAAACACATAATGCACAGACATCCACAACAACCTGGTGCTGGTGTAGAAATCGCAATAATTCGTATCCGCTACAGTACGGCGTCCGGTGGCCGTCTCAGAGATACGAAAAACATCTGTTTCCGGAACCCAAAAATCGTGTCGGGCGGCACGCAGAATCAATAAATTACGGACAGCAGTCGAGTGGGGTTTTCGGAACCCCGGCGGATTAGGCCAAGCCAATCTCACCAAGCTCGGATGCACGCTCGGTAAGGGGCGGAGCAGCAAAGGACATCTTGAGTGGCGACGCTTTAGCGTCGCCATCGCATCTTTACTCGGACGATGAACCCCTTGTTCGACAGATATTTTTCTCTCCCTGCGACTGTGGCACGCCACCAATCAGCCCCTCTGGCAATAGAACGCGAACGGTTCTTAACCCATCTTGAAGCAGGCGGACCTGGCCAGCAAACCATCCGCACAGCGGCCTGCTGCCTCCTGCAGTTCGTCCGCAAGAAGTTGAGGAAGCCGCGAACTGTTGGAAAAAACTTCGCAATCAGGGCAGCAAGAACACCGCAGGCACTTAGGAGTTCAGTGCTTTGCCGCGTTCGGCGCTTCTTGCCGGGCGGGCTTGTGGATCGCAACGCGGGTCATTTCATGAAGGGGCGAATGAAGGAATATGGAGGATTGTCCTTGGGCCACCAGGCAACCGGAGGCCCTTCAGCCAACCGTTTCAACGCACTCAGAAAATTCACATTGACCGACTATTGTGTAGAACTCTTCACGCTGTTGAAGTGCCGTAAGAAGCTTGAGTGCTTTGCCGTAGGCTAATATGGCTCCGGTCAAATTGTGGAATGATAGGGAGTCTTTAGCCGTCATGCGTCTTGCTATGTGGGCATCCGCTGACAACTCAATCATTCGTTCTATGGCTCGCCTCGCGTAACCCGAATTAGATTCCATCGGACTGGGCTCCTTCTAATCAATTAGACGCCCTCGTCCCTACGACGGTTATTTTGCCGCATGTCAATAAAATGTGAAGGGCTTGTCGACGATACTGAAGAATGCTGCAGTCTGAACTGGCGAAACGCGAAAACATCAGTCTTGCCAGCAGCGTTGTCCCTCAAGCCCGTGCCCTCCCTCACAGGAGAGGAACACTGCAATCTGACCACGCTTGCGCACCGCTCGCAGGTGCGTCTCCTCCTCGCGGAAACGGCCCAACCATCGCGAGTCGTAGGGCTGGATCACGATCTCTTCTTTCAGAACACGTTGCACGCGCTGTTCGTCAGTTTCAGCTTTCTCCATCGTTAGCGAGTCTACATCCACGCGGACGTATGACGGGCAATCCGTCAGTTAGGAACTTGAGATTCGCAACGCGAGAATCAGCATTGCCGACGATTCGCTCAGAATCGGCAAATCCTCTGTGCACCGATGAACAGCCAAAATATGTGTGATTCCTGATCGCTCTGACGAACCAGCGGGCCTTGTTGATTTGGGCAAGCCCAGTTGTTGAGGTCTTTGCCACGGACGCACAAGCTGGTATCTACACCTAAGCCCCCGCCTACAATCCGTTCGAGGAAGGAGAGCCCATGAAGCTCTTGATTGCGGTGGTCGGTTGCACTCTCGCTCTCGTTTCGGCCGCCAAGCAATTTCCCGACGCACCTACAGGTTTCGACAACAAGACCAACGGGATGGTCGACGATGCCACGCATCAGGCCGACCAAGTGAAATTCGAGGAAGTCGAGGAGCTAAGAGAGGGTTTGGGACCGCTATACAACGCGCAGTCCTGTCGTGAATGCCACCAGGCTCCCGTGACCGGCGGGGCATCGCAGATCACGGAATTGCGCGTCGGTCATCAGGGGAAGGACGGACACTTCCGCACGCCCGACATCCCGATCGCTCACGGGGCCGAAGTGATTACCGGCCGCTCTCTGGTGAATGATCGCGCGATTTGCCCTAACGCGGCTTTTCCCGACCAGGAAATCCAGGAACGCGTTCCGGAGACCGAGACGATCCGTACCTTACGGCTCTCGCTAACTCTGTTAGGCGATGGCTTTGTCGAGGCGATTGCCGATCAAACCCTTGTTGATCTTTCCAAGCAACAATGCAAATCTTCGCATGGGAAAATCTGCGGTCAGATTCTCTATGTGCCCATCGTGGAAGCGCCTGGACAAATGGGTGTAGGCCGCTTCGGCTGGAAAGATCAGCACGCCAGTCTGTTGTCGTTCGCAGGCGACGCGTACCTCAACGAGATGGGCATTACCAATCGCCTGCAGCCTAATGAAGTAACCAAACTCTGCAGCACCACTTCCGAGCCGAATGACAACCCTGGGCCGGACGGCCTCTCCGACACTGACCACTTCGCCCGCTTCATTCGCGCTACTAAGGCACCGGCGCGCGATGCGCAACTCGCCAGCAGCACGGCTGCAAAGAAGGGCCTCGGCCTGTTCGACAAAATTGGCTGCGCCACCTGCCACGTTGAAACACTAACCACCGCCCCCGCAGGAACAAAGATCAATGGCGGAACGTTTACGATTCCCGCCGCGCTCGGCTCCATCACGTTGCACCCGTATGGCGATTTCCTGATGCACGATGTGGGCACCGGCGACGGAATCCTGCAAGCCACGCGCGAGCACTATGGACACCAAGTCTTCCAGCAGATGTCCGGTTATCTCGCGAAACAAGACTTCGAGAGCAGCCGGAATAAGATACGTACTGCTCCTCTATGGGGAGTCCGCTTGCGTCCTCGTTTGATGCATGACGGTGCTTCCCTGACACTTCTCGACGCAATCGCGCGACACCGCGGCGAGGCCAGCCACGTCACCAAGCAATTTGAAAAACTGAAACAGCCCGAGCAAGATGCCATTATCGAGTTCCTGAAGTCTCTGTGAACTATAGGCGTTTGGGGTCGGATCAAGGGCAATGCGGAAGTTGAACGTCCATCGCGGTTTATCCCGTTTTGGGCCGTGGCCTATGCGTTCGTCGTCTACATGATTGCTATGCTGGAAATGGACTAGGTTGCGGAGTGCCGGGACCCAAGTTGCCGGTTTTGCCGTTACCGGGACCTAGCGCGATTTCTTGCCATAACTTCCGTATTGCCGACAATCCGGGAGCGGGAGCTATCTCGCGTGGCGGCTCGAATCTGGACGCGAAATAGATCACTTCAACAAATCCGTTTTCCGTCCATCAAGCGGCATCCTGAGGCCTGGGCAAGACCACCGCAGCTGTATTGCACGCCCCTGAATGAGGTTCACTCCTCGTGCAGCAGGATGACAGGATCAATGGACAGGGCGCGTTGCGCTGGAATCCACATAGCCACTAGCCCCAGTAATGCCATCGCCAGAACAACGCCAGCCAGTACCAGCGGATCGCGAGGAGTTGCCGAATATACGATAGAAGCCAGCACCCGGCTCGCCAGAATTCCTAGAAGCAATCCTGCTGCGGAACCGAAGGCCAATAATCTGACGGCTCGTCCCAATGCGGCCTGCAACACTTCGTTAGGCTGTGCGCCAAGAGCGACACGAATTCCCAACTCCTTCAGCCGCTTGCTAAGGGAATACGCAGCCACTCCAAAGATCCCGGTAATTGACAGCATGACGCCCATCACGCCCAGCACACCGAGCGATATGGTGGCCACATGCGCAGGAAAGAGAGCGAAGTTGTTCAGTTCGCTGCTCCATGTTTCGATGTAGGAAGGCAGGCCTCGATCCAGGTCTCGCAGTGTATTCCTGATTGTCGCCGTCAGTTGGAGCGGATCGAGCCTCGAGCGCACCACCAGTATTGTCTCGGGGGATGGCGATTGCAGGATGGGAAGAAACATGGCCAGATGAGGTTCTTCCGTAATACCTTTATATTTTCCGTCTTCCACAATGCCGACCACTTGGAGACGCGTTCCGTCCTCGATCTTGAAAAATCCGCCGATTGCTTTCGCCGGGGATCCGAAGAGTTTTCTTGCAAATTCGCGATTCACTACGACGACGCGTGGCGCGCTCTTGTCGTCACGCCAGGTGAACGTCCGTCCAGAGACTAAAGCCGTGCTCGCGGCATCGAAGTATTCAGGCGATATATTAAAGAAAAACGAAACAGCAGCGGCATTGGACGGCCTGAGATCGGCCGTCTCGTCAGAAAAGATATTCGAGTCGCTGTAAGCGCCGCTGATTAGCGGCGCCCAATCGATCAAGCCCACGGACTCCACGCGAGGAATCGACTGCGTGGCCTCAACCATGCGTTTTTGCATTTCGAGCAATTTGTCGCCGTTGTAGCCCGCCATCCGTAAATCCGTGGATACGATCATTGCGTTACGCGGTTCGAAACCGAAATTGCTGTGCAGCGAACGGACGAGTCCACGTACCGCGACCATGGATGAGGTGACCAACACTGCGCAGATCGCAATTTGCACTACCAGCAACACATCTCGCAGCGTGATCCGCCGCGCTGGCGTGCGGGTTGATCCGGCTTTAACGATTTGGTAAGAATCGGTCCTGAGCACCTGGCGCACAGGAACGATGCCGAAGAGGACTCCGCTTACCAGCGCCAAAGCCAACGCTACCGCATACACGTTTGCGTCAGGGTTCACCGGCACACTGATGGGATATCTGGGTAGAGGCCGCCATGCGCTCAGCGCGTGCAATAGCAGAACGCTGCCGAAGAGTCCGAGAGCGCCACCGGCGAGGGAAATCAGCAAAGCTTCGGTAAAAAGCGTTCGGAGAATCCGTACCCGCTTCGCGCCCAGCGCGAGGCGCAAAGCAATATCACGTGACCGGTCGGCGGCACGTGCGGCGAACAGGCCGCCCAGATTGGCTGAGGCGGCGAGCAGAATTAACCCGGCCAGCAGCATCAGTCCCGTAAGGAATGCCTCTACTCGACTGCCGAGGTAGTCGCCGTACAAACTGGGACGCGACAGTGAGAATCTCACTCGGCCATGTTCTTTGGGATAATTCTTTTCAAGATACGAACCGATGGAGTTCAGATCGGAAATGGCCTGTGCCGGAGTGACACCGGCCTTTAAATGCCCCAACGCTAGGTAAATCCAAGGGATGTCGCGGGCCGCGAGGATATTCCGACCCTCTATCTGCTCCTGGTTCACCATCGGTAGAAATAGGTCGGGAGAGGCGAATAAAAGAGTCCCGTGGAATTCGGGAGGCGCCACACCGACGACCGTAAAAGGATGTTTGTTGACCTGAACGATACGGCCCACGATGCGTCGGTCGTCCTGAAAACGGTTGTGCCAGCAGGCGTAGCTGAGCACGATGTATGGAGCACTGTTGGGGCCTCCCTCATCGGAGGCGTGGAAGAATCGGCCAAGGTACGGCTGAACGCCCAGGGTGTCAAAGTAATTTCCGCTGACTTCAAATAAGAAGACCCGCGACGCACTTTCGCCCGTATCGAGCCCAGCCTCCGTGATTCGATAAGCTGCCAGACTCTCGAAACTCCGATTGCGGTCGCGCAGGTCGAGATAGTCGGGGTAGGACTGTACCGGATCGTCCTGACCGACGCGCTCAATTCCGTAGAGGCTCTGCTCCCTCGGCAGATTCATCGGCCGCAGAATCATCGCATTCAGCACGCCAAAGACTACGGCGTTGGCGCCAATGGCCAGCGCCAGTGTCAAAACAGCAGTAGCCACAAACCCTGGTGCCCTGCGAATGGTCCGCCAACTGTATCGAATGTCCTGAAGCAGGCTTATCATGGCGACCCTCAGCCAAATAACATAGGGTTGCAGGAGTGGATCCTGCAATTCTACAACCAAGAAGATGACCCGTAAGAGGTTGATGGCAAGGGCCAACAGAACCTGATCCTTGCGACGCGCTGTTCGCCTGCGGAATTGACCGTCCACAAGTGGACAGCTCTGAACCTCTTGGCGAATGACGAGCAACCCTGAAGTTGTGCCTGATTCGGAAAACCGGAAACTTGCTCTGCCGCCAAATCCAAGCGGGAGGTTATGTCGTTTACCAGGATCTTGGAATCAGAAATGAATTTACCCCTAGAATCTGTACGTCCAGATGCCGAGCGACGCTCCACGCTTCTAAGGAAACCGTGCAAGCCATAGTTTTTCCTCTCACTCTTATGCTGGGTGGACTCCTCGGTGGCGCACTGGGTGCCGCCGCGACGGTCATCCTTTACGTTTCTCTGATCCCGGACGTAAACAAAACTCTTCCCGCAGATCAGAAGATAACCACATTCACGGTGGACCTTCGGCTCCCGGAAATACTGCGGCAACACAAAGCCTTATTTCCCGAAAGTCTAATGCGAACTACATTCTATGTTCTCTTCGTTTCCGCGGCAGCGGTAGTCTTCATAGCTCTTGCTATTACATTGTTATCGGTCCCAGGGCGCCCTTAGAAGTGTCAGCCAGTTCCCGATAAGATTGAAATTGGTGGTGGGTACTGGGAGCCAAGTTACCGCGAACGCCGTTAGGACGTAGCCGCCCGGCGGCGGACGCTACGCGTGAGGTAGCCGAGCGTTGGTAGCTTAATGGCTTGGATATAAGTGTGGGTCACAGGAGGTGTCCCTGT
>Ga0306921_10006579_pt1 | contig 12130 bp, 19 predicted proteins | sample sta12Cox44000080_FD_203760 | JGI IMG/M metagenome (GOLD analysis project Ga0306921, IMG submission 203760) | Lab enrichment of tropical soil microbial communities from Luquillo Experimental Forest, Puerto Rico - statoxic.12C.oxic.44.000.080 (v2)... | ecosystem: Environmental > Terrestrial >... | reverse complement strand
AACTTCAGGTCACGGGCTCCTTTAAGCTGCGCGGTGCAACGAATAAGGTCTTAAGCCTAGCGTCCGAGGCGGCCGCAGCCGGCGTTGTCACGTCGTCCACCGGCAACCACGGTTTGGGTGTCGCGGCAGCAGCCAAATTCCGGGGTATCGATGCCGAAGTATTTCTCTCTTCGCGGGTCTCCGAAGTCAAGTGGAAGAAGATCGAATCCTACGGAGCCCGCATTCGCAAAACCGGCGACGACCCTCTTGACGCCGAGCTCGCGGCGCGGGCCGCCGCGCGCGATACCGGCCGGACCTACATTTCTCCCTACAACGATTGGCAAGTGGTTGCCGGGCAGGGAACGATCGGCGTCGAATTGCTCCGGCAAATCGATGGTCTTGACGCTGTCTTCATTGCCACGGGTGGCGGAGGCTTAATCAGCGGGATCGGAACCTATCTACGCGCGCAATCGCCGCAAACTGAAATTGTTGGCTGCTGGCCTGAGAATTCTCGCGTGCTGTACGAATGCCTGCGCGCAGGCAGGATTATCGAGTGTCCGGAGACATATACCTTGTCGGAGAGCACTGCAGGCGGGGTCGAGCCCGGCTCGATCACGCTCGATTTGGCGCGCGCCGCCATGCATCGCGCGATCCTGGTATCTGAAGATGCCATTGTTGGCGCCATGAAATGGGCCCGCGATCACGACTGGACGATCGAAGGCTCGGCGGGAGTCGCGCTTGCTGCTTTCTTTCAACAGGCCGCGCGCTATGCTGATAGATCGGTCGCGATCGTCTTTTGTGGAGGCAACCTGTCACCTGAAGTGCAGACTCGCTTGAGCTAGCACGAGTCGCAGGAGAGATTGACGCCTTTGTTTCGCCGCGCCATCGTTCGCCCGCCCGGACCAAACTTCGCCGACGCCCTAACCACAACGGATCTGGGCAAGCCGGACGTCGAGCTGGCCGAACGGCAACATGAGGCCTACTGTCGGGCACTCGAACAGTGTGGAGTTGAACTCATCCGTCTCGCGGCAAGTCCCCAACATCCCGATTCAACATTTGTGGAAGACACCGCGGTCCTAACCAGCCACTCGGCTATCCTCGCGCGCCCTGGCGCAGTGTCGCGCCTCGGAGAAGTCGCGGAAATTCGCGGCACGATAGGGAAGTTCTATAAGGGCGTTCACGAAATTCAACCGCCGGGCACTCTCGACGGCGGCGATATCTGCGAGGTCGGTTCTCACTTCTTCGTCGGGATCTCGGACCGGACAAACGAAGACGGATCTCGGCAATTGGCCCGATTCCTCGCTGCCCACGGATTTACATCGTCGACTGTCGACATCCGCAGCTTGGGTTCGATCCTTCACCTCAAAAGTGGAATCGCCTATCTCGACGACAACAATCTTGTTGTAATGGAAGAATTGGCGGCTACTCGAGAGTTCTCCGGTTACAACCGGATCGTGGCTGCGCCCGATGAAAGCTACGCGTGCAATTGTGTACTGGTGAACGATCGCGTTTTGATGCCAGAAGGATTTCCGCACCTTCAGGCCGAGCTAATCAGCCATGGATACAACCCGTTTCCTCTTGACGTGTCTGAATTTCGCAAGATGGATGGCGGTTTGAGTTGTCTATCGTTGCGGTTTTAACGTGCGGGCAATGGTTTTTACCCCGGCACTCTCGGTCGTAACCACGCTGTGACGCGCGCGACGCGGGTGCCCAACAGCCGCAAGCCTGAGGGCTCCGGAGTGGGCGATGAAGTGGCGAGGGTCTCGGAACAATGAGCAGGCTCCGCCTAGCGCTTCTCCGGAATGTGGTCCGGCAACTCGAGGTCCGAACTCTGACCGCGCAAAGCGTCGCCGCATTCTAACGCAAATCGGCGCGCTCCGTGTGTTCGTGCGTATACCTTGAAATAGGGCGATCTCCCGTTCCACCGCATCAAACCGTATAATCGAAGTCTCCTTTCATGAGTTATCAAGTTCTCGCCCGCAAATACCGTCCGCAAAAGTTCGCCGATGTCATTGGGCAGGAGCACGTCACTCGCACTCTGAAGAACGCCATCGAGCAGCAGCGCATTGCGCATGGTTACATCTTCAGCGGGCACCGCGGCATCGGCAAAACCACTATCGCGCGCATTCTGGCGATGGCGCTGAACTGCCAGTCAAAGAACTATCCAGTTCCGGAGCCGTGTGGCGTCTGCGACTCCTGCGTCGAGATTCGCGCCGGTAATTCAGTCGACGTGATCGAGATCGACGCCGCCACCAACCGAGGCATCGACGAGATTCGCGAGCTGCGCGATGCTGCGCGTTACCGGCCTGCGCGTGATCGCTACAAGGTCTGGATCCTCGACGAAGCGCATCAGATTACCGACGCTGCGTTCAATGCCCTTCTGAAGACACTGGAAGAGCCGCCTTCGCATGTCGTCTTCATGATGGCGACGACGCAGCCGGAAGACATTCCGCAGACCATACGTTCGCGCTGCCAACACTTCAGCTTTCACGCTGTCAGCTTCGATGACATTGTCGGCCAGCTCCGCGAGATCGCGAAACAAGAAGGCATCAAAGCCGACGACAATGCGCTGGCAATGCTGGCGGAAGCTGGCGACGGCTCGATGCGCGACGCGCTAAGCATCATGGACCAGACGATCGCCAGCTCCGGCGACACGCTCCGTGCCGACTCTGTAAGCGGCCTGGTCGGCACCGTCGGCTCCAACATCCTCGAAGACGTGATGAACGCCGTGGGTCGCAACGCCAGTGCAGACATTCTGCGCACCGTCGATCGCCTCCTGGTTGAAGGCCAGAGCGCGCAGCACTTCGCGCGACAAATGGTTCGCTTTCTCCGTAATGCACTGGTCGCCAAAGTTGCCGGCAGCGATTCACCGCTGTTGCAGATTTCTTCCGACGAGCGAGCGCGCGTCACTCGCGTGGCGGCCGACTTCAGCGAGGAAGATTTGACTCGCTTCCTTCAAATCATGTTGCGCACGCATTCTGATCTCGGATACAAGCAGGAGCAGCGTTTTCACCTCGAGCTAGGCCTGTTGAAGCTGGTTCATGCGCAACGCCTGCTTCCTTTGGAGCAGCTGTTGAGTGGGGAAGCGGCAAAGCCGGCCGCAGCGTCGGCTCGCGGCGGTTCGTTATCCGGAGGGCAAAGCTCGGCCAGCGCTCGCGCCGCTTCGGTACCTTCGAAATCAACTGCGACAGAGCCTTCGCCGACTCGCACGACTACGGCTTCGCCGTTCCAAAGACCAACTCCCTTCGAGGCTGATCGCAACCGCAAAAACGAGCCCAAGGCTGAAGTGCCATCTGTTGGGAACCAACGTTTCAGCGCCAAAAATCCTGTCGTCGGCGATACCGGCATCGGATCGCCCGAAGCAGCAACGGGAACCGCAACTGCTTGCGCCGTCGCCGAGGAGCAGCCCGAGACTTCAGCCGCCGAGTTGGGCCTGGATCGGCTTCGCAATGCGGTTCTCGCTGCGCTGGAAGATGCCGGACAACAAGTACTGGCACACAATCTCGAATCGGGCGAGTGGAGCGTCAAGGACAGCGAAGTGTCGGTCAAGGTTGCCATGTCGCAAGTGATGGTCGACTTCGCTCTCGGCGACGGACCCAGGCGCATCATTGACGACGCCTTGGCGATGGCGGCTGGCCGACCGATGAAGTTTAAGATGGTCAGCGGAGGCGCGCAGTTCTCGCCCAGGCCTGCGCCGCCTGTAACTCGTCCGGCGAGTGGAGCGGGAGCGCGCAGCCGGGCGATGGCTGATCCGGTTGTGCAACGCATGCAGGAGAAGTTCCGCGCCGAGATTCGTTCTGTCATTGATCATAAGGAGCGCGGATAGCGATGCTGCCATTTCATCAAGTTCCGGAGCAGTCATGAGCGGATTCAATTTGCAGGAAATGTTGGCGCAGGCGAGACAGCAGGCCGAGAAGCTGCAAGAAAAAATGCAGCAGGTCGTGGTCGAAGCGTCTTCCGGTGGCGGGAGCGTAACCGTGAAAATGAACGGACAGAAGCAGGTCCTCAGCGTTGTGATCGAGCCTGACGTCGTGAAGTCGGGCGACATTGAGATGCTTCAGGATCTGGTCACCGCCGCTTTCAACGCCGCCGCTCAGAAGGTCGACGACGCCATGAAGTCGAGTCTCGGAGGCATGCTCGGGGGACTCGGCCTGCCGGGCATGTAACCTGAGCCAGCTCGCGTTTCCAAGGTCTAGCTATCGAGGTCGAATTTGTCACGCTTTGCCGAGCCCATGGCTCGCCTCATCGAAGAGTTGAAGAAGCTGCCAGGGGTCGGCGGCAAGACCGCGCAACGTTACGCTTTTCACCTGCTTCGCGCCACCGATGAGGATGCCGAGCAGCTCGCGAACTCTATCCGGCAGCTTAAGGCGAGCCTGCATCTGTGCTCGGTGTGCAACAACATCACCGACGTGGAGCCTTGTGTCTATTGCACCAACCCTACCCGTAACCAGCGCCTGGTCTGTGTGGTGGAGGAGCCCACCAACATCGCCGCCATCGAAAAGACCGGACACTACAACGGCGTCTACCACGTCCTCCACGGCACACTCTCACCCCTGCACGGTGTTGGGCCTGACCAGTTGCGTATTGCCAGCCTGGAGCGGCGGGTGGCCTCCGGCAGCATTGACGAACTGATTCTTGCCACAAATCCCACAGTTGAAGGCGAAGCCACCGCGACCTACATCTCGCGACTGCTGAAGCCTTCGGCCATCAAGATCACTCGCATCGCCACCGGAGTGCCCGCCGGCAGCGACATCGAATACGCCGATGAAGTGACGATGCAGAAGGCTCTTGAAGGCAGGAGAGAACTGTAGCTCGTTCGCAAAATAGGCGAAACACCAACAATGGAATTGGGTTAGTCGCTCGCGGGAGACTACTATGCAGAAGTGGGCCGTGGTTCTCGATCTCTTTCTTTTTGGTTCTCCCGCTCGCTGCCCAACCGAATGCTTCCGCCCGTGCGCCCCGTATCAACACTCTCTCAATATCCGGCCTTAGTCGCGTTTCGACGTCTGACCTCCAAGCCATAAACGACGAAGTTTTATCGAATTGCTGTCATTACGCCGAGACAGAGGAGGTTCGTCAGTGCGGTGACTTTGCGCTTGTCAAAGGCGTATCGAATGCGGACGAAAACCGGACACCTCGCAGCCTTATCCGCCCAAACCTCGACCGCCCTCAACCCTGCCAACCCAATGCAACCGATTCATTCGACTCACCTTATCGCGTCGCTGCAATCAGGCAGCAGGGCGAGAGGTAGCTTCCAAAGGAATTCAGGCCCGGCGGCAGTGTCCGCGCCCATCCCGGCGCAGCAGACCGGACTGACGTAAGTCGTCGAAATCAAAGGAGATAGCATGAAACGAACCTATGCCGAAAAGGCAGCGCGTTCCCAGCACAAGAAACTGATTGACCGGCTAACCCGCCTCGCCGACGCCTTCCACGCCAAAGGCGACCTCGAGGCCGAGGCCGACCACGTGCGCCGTATCCAGCAAGCAGAGGCCCGCGAGCGGCGACGCCGTGCCAAGGTCGAGACCACTGATCCAGAGACCGACGGCGACGAACCATTCGACGACGAGATGTACACGCCGGTTGAGTTTACTGCGACGCTCACCCCGCAAAAGCCTCTGCCCGAAAAGGTCGCTGCGGACATGCGGTCCTTTCTGCAACGGATCCGCGCCTCCGTCACGCCGACCGACGTCGCCGAGGTCAAGGCGCTGGCAGCGCCGCGACCCGATCCGCCCACGCCGAAACTCCCGAGCGAGATGTCGCCGGATGAACTGGCTGCTCGTGCCATCAGGAGAACCGAAGCCGCCGCGCGCGGAAACTACGAAGGCGCTCAGCGCGTCGTAGCAACGGCGTCGTGGTCGAGTGCGAGGGGATTTCATAACGTTACCGGCCCGAAGCGGTCGAAGGGGGGACCATGCGGCAGTGGATTTTGCAGTTAGCCGGTTGGATAGGTCGGCTAGACGATTTTGGACTATCGATTTTGGCGGGTTTTCGAGGGTTTTTTAAGCCCGTTTTGACGCTGTGCGGCCGATAGACGAGGAATGGCCTCAGAGGTCACCGGATTCCCGCGAGGCGCTCATATCGCCTCCCAGCGAAGATGGCAGTTTTCCCGCCGTGCTCTCCGCGTGGGATGCACTGCCGTGGTATCTCCGCGACGGTTTTACCCGTATCGCCCGAATGGATGAGAAGACGCTTGATTGGCTCAGGCAGTCTTCGGCGTTAACGGTTCAGGCGGAAGAGGCGCAAGGGACGCCACCCGACGCACTCGAGCGGGCGCTACGCGGGACGGCTGTGTCACCCGACGCTATTGTGCTCAACCCGCTAAGGTGGCCGACACAGGAAGCAGCGGAGGACCGAGAGCGCGTTCTGGACGAGATAGAAGCGAGCGAGAGCCTCTTCAGCGACACGACCATCCACGCGTTCAACAGGGAATTCCCGTCACGCGTTGCCTTCGTGAAATTCCAGTACAAGGTCGCTCATGACCTCCTAAAGAACGGCGCGACGAACGAAGAGATAAAGCGCGTCACCTATATGGACAACGCGCTAGCCGCGTTCTACGTCAACAACCCCGAGTCTTCAACGACTCTAAAAGTATTGTGGTCAAACGGCGCGACTCACTAAAAATATTGGTCGCCGTGTAGTAACAACAGGACAATATGCGCTGCTTTTTTGAAAAGGCAAACGCGCCTCTAGCAGGCGTCAAACCATCAATGAGGGACCGTGGGCTAGAAGACTATGCACTCCGGCTTACCAAGGCGTCCGACTGATGAACGTCGGCGTGGTCCCGACCGAGGACGGCACGGAACCCACCACGGCATTCGTGGACTTCGATATTAGCGGCATCGCGCCCAACCTCAGCAGGCAAGAGCGCCGAAGGGCTGTGTACGAGTTTATCGCGGGCGAGGAGTACGTGGATCGTGTGGACTGTCAAGCACAAGATGTGCTCACCCTGCACGGCAAAGGCGAACATGACCCAATTTCATGGGCGTTAGCTGCTGGCCTGCGCGACCATTCGCCAGCAATCGAATACAGCTTGACTTACCTAGAGCCAGATGAACTTTTCACTCAGCTAGAGGAAGCAATTGACGTGGTGACCGACGGCGGCGTGTTCGACTGGCAGCCCGAAGAGCCGAAGCAGTTCAGCAACCTACTGACCGACCTTCACACGATTGAAGCGGAGCAGAAGCTAGATGTAAACCTCAGGGACACCTCCGACCAACAGTGGCGCGCTTACGAGCAGCACTTCAACCCGCCCGCGCCTGCTATCGCTGTGGACTCCGAGTATTTCGTCCAAGACGAAGGCCTGAAGGACCCCTTCGGTTGGGAGGGGTGATGCGCTACACGAAAGTACGTCACGCTCCGAATGTAAACCGATGGTGGTGCGAGCGATGCGGACGGCTCTGTAGGCGGAACGCCTGCGACCACTGCTCGTCGAAGCGGTTCCGGTTTGACGCTCGCGTGGCCGCAGCCTTCGAGCAGCTAGAACACCCGCACCGGGCTACCGAGAGCGCGTGAAGCGATGAACGGCCTCGCTGCCCTGTTCGGTACGCCCACGAAACCCAAGCACTACATCATTCAATATCTCGGCGACGTTGCTGTCTGCGCGTGTGGCAGCCTCGTCTCTTATCGAAAGGAACACACAAAACATGAAAACGAAACGACCACTCTCAGACCACAGCTACCACCCACTCAATCACCCAATCACGTACAAAGGGTACGTGGGACACGTCCGAATGACGCCAATTTTAGGGGTACAGGCGGACCCAGCACGCCGCAGTTACCGTCCGACGCGACGGCGACGGCCCTCCGGTAGGAACTGGGGGCGTGGAGCACAACTGGGCGGCATCTAAGCCGGAAGATTGGACCCAACCGTCGCCACAGCGGCTGGCACTCGCACATGCTGCCGGACGCGCAACCAGTCGGCAAGGTGGCGCGGCCACGCCAGAGCGCCAAAGGCGGAAAGCTGCAGTACACGCCGAGCAGAGGCACGCAGAAGACCGGCCCGTATAACTCGAGTACCCCGGCCACGCACACGCCGAACATCAAGAGACGGCGTGTCGTAGGCAGCAAACCAACACCGACTACTCAGAACCTCTCGAAAGGCAATCAATAATGAAAAGCAATATCAACGTCCCGAAAGTACCGGCACTCAAGCCAGTAAAACCGACCGTGTCCACCGTGAAATACAGCCCGTCGAAAAGTTGGCACGGCCATACTGGCACGTTCGCTGACAACCCGAGCAAACTGTACGGAGTAAAACCGATGCGTATCCCGAAGAACAAGACCAGTGGTGAAGGAGCCGTTGACGGCGAGTAAAGTTTCGTTGTCCGTGCCAACGTAACAAAGCCCCTCGGAGCAGGTTCGCTCTGAGGGGCTATTTAGTCTCGCAATTGTCTCGCGATGACCGTCTAGCAGGCCTGTTTAAGTCGAATCAAGTCTACTAGCGTCGACCTAAACGCTTGATTCTATTCGCCATCGACCAAAGGCAGTCGCATTTGACAAGCATGGTTACTGCAATGCGTATTGACCAACTGGATGTGACTCCACTTGATCTGCATACCGTTCCACCTGCGGTTGCGGTTTCAGTAGAGGTGACGGAGGGTCTTCAATACAAGTTGAAATCGATCACGTTCCGCGAAGAGAAGGTGTTTGCGAGCGATCAGCTCCGCGAGCAATTTGTGATTGCGGATGGCGACATCTTCAACGCCGAAAAGATACGCAGTGGTGCCTGTAATATCCGCAGACTGAACGCGACGCAAGGCTACATCAACTTCACACCCGTGCTTGATGCCGACACCGACGATGCGTCGGCGACAGTCTCGTTGTCAATTTAATTTACATAGATGAGGGTAAACAATTCCGCCTTGGCGGCCTTTTACTCGCCGGCGAAGAGCCTCATCCCGGCGACAGAGCGAAGCTGGTTGAGGCTTGGAAGCCGATGGAAGGCAAGACTTACAATGGCTCGAAGATCGAGCAGTGGTGGCAGCTCGCGCACGATGCTTCTTTCCGGCTCAAAAATGGAGCTATCGCTGGAACTGAGGCCAGATGCCATTTCGCACATCGTAACCGCGCTGCTTAATTTTCGACGGCAAAGTAAGCCGAGCTACTTCGCCGCCGTCTTTTGCAAGTGCCCGTTGATCATCTCTGCCCAATGGGGACCGTTGTTGGCGTCAGCTTGCGCCATTGCCAGAACCTGTTCGTTCGCTTCGGCTCGAAGCGCTGTGCGCTCGTACACGACCTTTATCCGTGTCTGGCGCGCAGCGAAATTCGTTACACGAATGTCAATAAATGCCACCATTACGTCGGCGATCCAATAAACGTACTGCACGTGCCCGGTGGCAAAATCGAAACAGGTATTCGTCCAGACGCGGGGCAGCCCTTCCTGTAGGGTCGTGAACACCATTCCTTGCTGGTCGTGCGGCGAGGCAGGGAAGACGAACCGGGGATCGAAGCCCACGGCCCATTTCCGTTCTTCGTAGGCGCCGAACAGCGGGAACGTTTCGTCAAAGGACGCATTCACAACGAAACTGAATTCCTGCTGCGTGTGAGCCAGCTTTGGATGAAAGTCCTGTTGGACCTGAGCCGTGGCCGCGACGATCGTGTCGGCAAATACCGCGATCAACGCAAAGGTACAGAGAGAGGTCATGTCCGCTTCTCCTTCAATTGATGGCTGTCAGCCGCCCTCAGTGTCAGGCCGTAGATGCTGCGCAGTTTGTCGATTTCCTTCAGCGTGTCAGCCGGGAAGGGCGCTTTGCCCTCGAAGGCATGCAGGACGATCCCTTCTAGTAGGTCGCCGAGCGTCATGTCTTTCAGCTCGGCCAGGCCTTTGAGGACCTTGAGTAACCGTTTTTCCATACGCACACCCGTCTGCACACGTTCGACGACAATCGATGGTTGGACTTGTTCTTTCATGGTACTAATGTATCTATGTACCAATATAATGTCAAGGCGAAGTGCTCAGGGGGTGCGACTAGGCGTCTCATTCCTCTCGAACCCCCTGTGCGCTCGCTCACAACAGGGGAGTGACCAGCGTCACCGCCTAACTGTTCGTCGAATTTGTAAATTGAAGTTGGCGGCCGGACCGCCGAGACTGCTGCCGGTGAGGGTGGCAGGCACACGAGATCGAGGAGAACAGCAATCATGGCGTACACCATTACTGATACCTGCACTAAAGATGAACTCTGCGTGGAAGCTTGTCCGACCGATTGTATCCACCCCAAGAAGGACGAGGACGGGTTCGAGGCGGCCAGCCAGCTTTACGTCGACCCCAACGGTTGCATCGACTGCGGCGCTTGCGTGCCGGTCTGCCCGACCAATTCGATCTTCCCTAACGATGAAGTGCCGGCCGACAAGGTCGAATTCATCGAAAAGAACGCCGCGCATTACGCATAAGACGTTTGTCGCGCGCCCGTCACACCCCAGTGGCGGGCTTGCTGCGTCCCCTCTCTGCCCTGCGAGTTGCGGCAGGCACAGCTCCACTGCTGTGCCTTTTGTGTCAATCTTCTTTGCCGCCCGTCCATTCCCGAGTTAGACTTACGAGACCTCTCCAGCGGAGACAACTCAAGTCAATCGTGGGGCCACCATGAAACCTCGCTCAACCTGCGCCGCCGCCGTAATCGCCGTCGTTCTGACCGTGACTCTTGCGTCGCAGGCCCAGTGGGTGGCTGTGGCCCGTGCAGTCTCCGGCCGTTCCAACAAATGGAGCAGAAAAACGCCAATGGCCCCGGCGGTTACGATGTCGCTGCTGTGGTGATCGAGGCGCCTGCGCAAAAAGTGTATGACACTGCGATCCAGCGACTGCAGGCGCACGCTGCCCAAGTCAAGATCATCAAGCAGGACGCCAAAAAGCGTGAAGTAGCCTTTACGAACGGCGCACAGACGGCGAGCCTGCAGGCGAATGCGTTGGGCGACAAGCTTACGCAGCTGGTCGTGGCCTCAACCCTCGATCCGACAGAGCCGAGCGCGACCTCGTTCGTCGTCAAAAAGCATTCAGAACGTCTGCGCCGAACTCAAGGTCGAGTGCACGCTCGAAAGTGACTGACACCCTGATTTCCCGTCGCCACACGGGCTGAAAATCCCGGGGAACAAGCGTAACGGACTTAAGCGTATGCGACCTATGTGGCTCGCGTTCCTGCTTATTGCCAACCTTCCCCCAGACTGCTAATTCTTCCGAGCCCGAGAGCATAATCAGCGGTACCGCGCTTGATGAACCTGGGCAACCATTCAAAACTGCAAGTGTGCACTTACATGAGGCGTGCACCTTCGGGATCCCGAGAAGGGCGAGGTGCCTGCGCGGCCCACAACCGATGAAGCTGGCCAATTCCGCGTTGACCACGTAGCGATGGGAGCGATCGGCGTCAAGGCAATAAAGCTTGAAGATGGCAATGTCGCGTTCGCCGGTAACGGCGTAACCGAACTGGTCACCTTAACACCGACCAGCCGTCAGCAACCGTTGTATTGAAGCTTGGCCCCGAAGCAGTCGTGTTACTGCCGAGCGTGAAGGACAAATTCACAGGAAAGCCCCTAACAGATTTGGGGATAAGCTGACTGATTGTTGATTCTGACAAAGCAAATAGCAGCTTCTCAGGAGATCAGACAATCCCCTAAGGGGAGCGGCGCGCCATAGTTCCACCGGAAAAATATCTCGTTCTGACAATCTTTGCCCGCGACCACAAAAAAAATGGGTCCACCACGATTCCCGCCAAGCTGATGCATTGGTCGGGGTCGATTGCCCAAGCGGGTTCGGGAGTTCGGGAGCGGCAGGATTTTCATTGCTGGAAGCACCAGCTATAATCCGGCTTCATGCATTTCTTGAAGCGGTGTTCTTTCTCTTCGTCGAAGTCCGCTCGAATCGCCTGGTTCCTGCTATTTCTTACGGTTGCGCAGGCGTGCGCGTTCTCCCAGGCGCCAGTTACCGTCCCGGCGACTGGTCCTCAGCCGGCAGCAGCGCCTCAGGAAAGTATCCTGCCCTACATCAAGCACGCGTGGAACACTCTTGGCCGATCGATGAACGAGTGCTCGTCGATCTCCGATCCGAAGTTCGGGGCGGGGGCGACTTCGGTGTTGTACCTGCCGTATGGCGTGACGCCTCGAGCGGCCGTGGCGGCGCTAACGAAGTGCGGCGTGAAGGTGGAGAACCTCCCCAAGAAGATCG
>Ga0306921_10006574_pt1 | contig 12140 bp, 11 predicted proteins | sample sta12Cox44000080_FD_203760 | JGI IMG/M metagenome (GOLD analysis project Ga0306921, IMG submission 203760) | Lab enrichment of tropical soil microbial communities from Luquillo Experimental Forest, Puerto Rico - statoxic.12C.oxic.44.000.080 (v2)... | ecosystem: Environmental > Terrestrial >... | reverse complement strand
CCGGTACGGCACCCTATCGTGCGCACCCATCCGAAGACTGGTCGCAAATGCCTCTACGTCATGCGCGACGACTGTACCGGCATCGAGGGGATCGCCGCAGAAGAGGCCGAGGTGCTGATTTGCGCCCTCGCCGATCACATCGTGAAGCCGCAATTCATCTACCGGCATCATTGGCGGCGGCGCGACCTGCTCATGTGGGACAATTGCACGGTCCAGCATCGGGCGATCCAGGACTACGACCTCCCGCTGCGTCGCAAGATGTATCGTACGACCATGGGCGGATCAGTACCGGTCTAGCGTCCAAAGGAGGCACAGGCGAGCACGTGGAGACCCGGTAATTAGCCAACGCTGTCTTGCTTCGGTGCTCGGGACAAGTGAAGCTCCCGCGTGGATCAGATAGCCTGGGGGGCCGATGAAATCTATTGCTGTGGGGTGCGTTGTCGCCAGCGCGCTGATGGGCGCGGCCAGCGCGCAAGGCATGAAGGAGATCGTGCCGGGCTCAAAGGAGTTCATGCTCTATTTCGACAGCGGCCAAAGCAGCGTCGGCAATGCAGACCAGAACGGCGTCCTGGATGCCGCTGTCGCCTATGCGAAGAGCAACGGCATGCACAAGGTCACGGTGATTGGCCACACCGACACCGCGGAGGCCAATCCGCAAGCCCTGTCGCTCACACGGGCGAATGCGGTCGTAGCCGGCTTGAAGTCCCACGGTCTGCCAGCCTCCGTGCAGATCAAGTCGGTCACGGGCGAGGGCGCCTCCGATCTCGCCATTCAGACTGCGCCCAAGACCCCTGAGGTGCTGAACCGGCGGGTCGCCGTCGATCTTGAACCGTGAGCGAGGAGGCCGTGAGCGAGGGGTATCGCTGCGGTCTTTTGCTGATGGCGACGATCGCGCTCGTCGCGGCGGGACTGCCAGCCGCCGCAAAGCCCGATTGCGCCGAGCTTAACCGGTACGTTCTGAAGACGGACGAACTACGAAAGCGCGTGCTGCACGAAGTGGAGCGGGTCAAAACACTGAAAATGGAGCCGGGCTTAACCGACACCGGTTTGTGCCATGCCTCCTACGAACTGGTGACGTACACGAACGCCCTCAAGCTCTTTATCGACCCGGCTTGCTTTGAGAACAGGACCCAGATGGACAGTTTCGCCGGTGAGGTTCAAACGCTTCGCCAAGAAGCTGTAAGTCTGATGCAAAATTTCTGCAGCGACGCCGATCTGAAGCGCTGATAGGCGTCGTTCTTGGCTTGAGATTTAGACGACGCGGAAGTTCTTGAACTGCCAGGGATCGGTCTCGTCGAGGTCCTCGGGGAACAGCCCGTCGCGATCCTTGAGCGGGGTCCAGTCGCCGTAGCGGCCGACCACCGGCCCGAGATAGGGCATGCAGATCTGCAGGTTGCGCTCGAAATCCATCTCGTCGGCCTCGACAACGCCGCGGTCGGGATTCTCCAGCGCCCAGACGATGCCCGACAGCACCGGCGCGCAGACCTGGATCGAGGTCGCGTTGTTGTAGGGCGTGAGCTCGCGCGTCTCGTGGATGTCGAGCTGGCTGCCGTACCAGTAGGCGCCCTTCTTGTGCCCCATCAGCAGCACGCCGAGCTCGTCGCGGCCGTCGGTGATCTCGTCGACGATCAGCCGCTGCTTCTTCTGCTGGTGCAGGTTTTTGCCCGCGCACTCGTGCATCGACATGATCGCCTGGTCGCACGGATGATAGGCGTAGTGCACCGTCGGCCGGTAAATCACCTCGCCGGCGTGGCGCAGCGTGAAGTAGTCGGCGATCGAGATTGATTCGTTGTGGGTGATAATGAAGCCGTGGAACGGCCCCTCGAGCGGCGTCCAGGTGCGCACGCGCGTGACCAGCCCCGGCCGGTTGAGGTAGATCGCGGCGTCGCAGCCGAACTCGTGCCGCGCGCCGTCCCGCGGCAGGCCCTTCTCGTGCGTGCCCCAGCCCATCTCGGCGGGCTGGCTGCCCTCGGAGACGAAACCGTCGATCGACCAGGTGTTGACGAACTCGCCGGCCTTCTTGGGCTTGCGCGAGACCTGGGTGTCGCGCTCGGCGATATGGATCACCTTGACGCCGAGATCGCGCGCCAGCTCGCCCCAGCCCTCGCGGCTGGTCGGCTTGGCGACGCTGAGGCCTGCGTCCTTGGCAAGGTTGAGCAGCGCCTTCTTGACGAAGTGCGAGACCAGGCCCGGATTGGCGCCATGGGCGATCACCGCCGTCGGCCCGCCGCGGAATCGGGTGGCGAGCTTCAGCATGTCCTCGCGCAACGAGTAGTTGGAGCGCAGCGACACCGAGAGATTGTGGTCGGTGTAGCCGCCCGGCCACGGCTCGATGCAGGTGTCGAGGTAGAGCGCGCCCTTCTCCTGGCAGAGCTCGACCAGGGCGGTCGAGGCGACCTCGACCGATAGATTGACCAGGAAGTCGCCCTTGCCGAGCCGCTTCTCCAGGGTCTGGCGGAAGTTCTCGCGCGTCAGGCGCTTGCGGATGAACTGAATGCCGTAGCGCTTGGCTTCCTTCAGCCCGCCGCGATCGTCGGCGGCGATGATAGTGATCTGCTCGGGCTTGATGTCGATGTGCCGGAAGAGCAGCGGCAGCACGCCCTGGCCGATCGAGCCGAAGCCGATCATGAGCATGCGGCCGGAGAAGCGGATGTGCTTCCTCGAAGCCTTCTTCTTGCCCTTGGTCTTGCCCCCGGTCTTGTCTTTGCGCGACGACTTCTTCGCCATTTCAGCGCCCCCGCTTTGCTTGTGAGTGGTCGATAAACGGCAACGGGGCCTTTCTCAAGGCCCCGTCGCTTGGTCTGCCCTAGGAAGATCAGATCAGATGCAAATCGCCTTCAAAGGCGCGAAGCCGTTGAACGCCACCGACGAGTAGGTCGTCGTGTAGGCCCCGGTCGACAGGATCTCGACCTTATCGCCGGGCTTCAGCGACAGCGGCAGCTTGTACTCGGTCTTCTCGTAGAGGATGTCGGCCGAGTCGCAGGTCGGGCCGGCCAGCACGACCGGGCCAACGCGCGTGCCGTCGCGTCCCGTGCGCAGGCGGTACTTGATGCTCTCGCCCATCGTCTCGGCGAGCCCTGAGAACTTGCCGATGTCGAGGTAGACCCAGCGCTTGCGGTCGTTGGCCGCCTTGCGGCTGACCAGCACCACCTCGCTCTGGATCACGCCGGCGTCGCCCACCATGGAGCGGCCCGGCTCGATGATCACCTCGGGCATGCGGTTGCCGAAGTGGCGCACCAGCGCGCGGGTCACCGCCTCGCAGTACGCCTCGATGCCGTTTACCTCGGCGCGATAGCGCGCCGGAAAGCCGCCGCCCAGGTTGACCATCTTGAGGTCGACGCCGTCCTCGGCCAGCACGAAGAACATCTGGGAGACCTGTCCGAGCGCGCGGTCCCATTGCTCGAGGTCGGTCTGCTGGCTGCCGACATGGAACGAGATGCCGTAGGGATCGAGCCCGCACTCCTTGGCCTTGCGCAGCAGGTCCTTGGCCATCTCCGGGGCGCAGCCGAACTTCTTGCTGAGCGGCCATTCGGCGCCGCCGCAATCGACGAGCACGCGGCAGAACACGCGCGCACCCGGGGCCGCGCGGCTGAGCTTCTGCAGCTCGGCTTCGCTATCGAAGGCGAACAGGCGCACGCCCTGCTGGTAGGCCCAGGCGATGTCCTTTTCCTTCTTGATGGTGTTGCCGAACGAGATGCGGTCCATGCTGACGCCGGTGGCCTGCACCATCTCGATCTCGCCACGGGATGCCGTGTCGAACTTCGAGCCGAGGCCCGACAGGCGCGACAGGATCTGGGCGGCCGGGTTGGCCTTCACGGCGTAAAAGATGTGGGCCGCGGGCAGGAGCTCGCGCATGCGCCGGTAGTTGTGCTCGACCACATCGAGATCGATCACCAGGCACGGCGTCTCGGGCTGCTGCTCTCGGAGATAACGGAAAATACGCTCGGTCATCGCTGGGGGGTTCCCCGTCTAAATGTCTGGATGTTCGAAGGAGAGTGAACGGGACGACGGTGCCGATAAGGCAGCGTGCGTCAGCCGATACTCGACGGAGAGAAGTTCCGCTTGAGCGGAAGATCGAACGAGGCGGCCCGGCCAAAGTTCACCGGGCAATGGACATAATAGCGGGGGACACGCCCCGCGCGGTAAGCAACCATTTCAGAAGCTCCTTCCCGGACCCGGCTCCTAAGCCGGCACTGCCAAAAAGGACGCTTTCCGTCGTTGCGTAACCACTATGGGCCAGCGGCACGTGCGTGGGCGTCTTCTTGCGTATCTACAACTAATGTACGCGGTTACAAGAAGATTCTTCCCTGACGGCAAAATTTTTAGGCGTCTTGTGGTGGATTGATCACACCCAGTGCTCAGGCGCGCGGCAACCTCGAGCCCGGAAGCCGTATAGAGGCGGCGAGCAGAGTGAGCGGCGCGAGTGTGACACTTGATACAATGAGCGCGGTCGGCACGCCCCACAGGTTGGCGACCTTGCCCCACAGCAGCGAGCCCGCGACCATCGCGCCGAAAAACACCATCTGGTGTACCGCCATGCCGCGAGCACGCATGAAGTTGGGGAGGATCATCTGAACCGCCGTGCCGTTGTTGGCGATGACAGTCATCCAGCAGGCGCCTGAAACGGTGAGACAGAGGCCGAACACGATCGGCGTCATGGTGAGCGCGGCGATCAATGTGGCGATGGCGTGGACAGTCATGGCCCAAATGTTGGCACGGTCGGCGCCGATCAGGCGGTTGATGGTCGGCATCGAGATCGCGCCAGCGACCGCGCCGACACCGAACACCGCGTAGAGGACACCGAACGAGAACTCGTCGAGCCCCAGCTCGAACCGTCCAGCCACCGGCAGGAGGGTGCCCATCGCGATCCCCGGCACGAAGAAGCAGGCGCCGCGGGCGAACACCGCCTTGAGCTCACCCGAGCTGCGGACGAAGGCGATGCCGGTCCGCGCCGCCTCGAGGAAGCCCTCGCGGCGCTGCGAGGCCAGCGCCTCGGCCGAGCGCCGCCAGCGGCTGAGCGCCAGGATGACGCCGATGTAGGTGCAGGCGTTGGTGGCGAACAGCAGGAAAACACCCACCAGACCGAGTAAAATCTGGCCGAGCACCGGGCCGACGGTGCGGGCGAGGTTGAAGCCGGCGCTGTTCAGCGCGATGGCCGGCCGGAGATGGGGGCCGCTCACGATCTCGGGCACCACGGCATGCCAGGCCGGGGCGTTCATGGCGTTGCCCAGGCCCATGCAGAAGGAGAGCGCCAGCAGGCTCCAGGCATCGAGCCGGCCGACGAAGGCGAGGACGGCGAGTGCCGCCGCCACACCCATCATCCAGAACTGGCAGAGGATGATGTAGCGCCGCCGCTCGAAGCGATCGGCCAGGATGCCGGCCAGGAAGCAGAACAGGAACATCGGCAGCGTGCCGGCGGCCGACAACAGGGCGACGAAGATCGGCTCGGTGGTCAGGCTGGTCATCTCCCAGGCGGCACCCGTGCCGGCCATCCAGCCGCCGATGTTGGACAGCAGGTTGGCGATCCACAGGCCGCGGAAGGCCGGGTTGGCGAGCGGAGCGAAGGCCGAGGGATGACGGACGACGCCGGGCGGCGGAGCCGTCACACCAGACCCTTCTCGTAGATTCGGTGGGTCTTGTAGTGCACCCCGCCGACCGAGCGGATGATGTTGTTGGTCGCCTTGTTGTCTTCCAGGATCCAGCCGAGCTCGGCCGATTTCCGGCCCAGACGCTTTCCGTTCTGGCGCAGCTGGTCGATCGCCATCATGGCGAGCCCCGCCCCCATCAAGGGATGGTTGCGGTACTTCTTTTTCACCCCCATCAGCGGCACCCGGGTGCTGCTGACGCCGGCGATTTTCATGCGCCAGACGAGCTTCAGGAGGTTGATCGGGTTCAGGCTGCCGCGGAAATCCTCGATCGCCTCGTTGAGGTTGGTCAGCGCCACGATGAAGGCCACCGCCTCCTCGTCGACCTCCACGAAGACGCAGAGGTCGGGCACGATCACCGGCCCGAAGGCCTTCGAGGCATGGTCGATCTCAGCCTGGGTGAAGGGCACGAAGCCCCAATTGTCGCTCCAGGCGTCGTTGAAGATGCCGACCACGGTGCGGACTTCGGCGTCGAACATCTTCATGTTGGCGGCGCGCACCTTGACCCGGCCGGCCATGCCGGCGCGCGCCATCAGCTTGGCGCCAATCGTCTCGGGCGCGTTCTGGACGTCGTAGTCATAGGAGAAGACGTCCTTGATCTTGGCGTAGCTGCAAGCCTCGACCCGCGGGCCCGCATAAGGCGGATCGTAGGGCACCAGCAGCACCGAGCGGCTGTCGAAGCCCCACACCAGCAGGCCGACCTCCTCGTTGACCGAGAGGCTGAACGGCCCGGTGACGCGCTTCATCCCCTTGGCGCGCAGCCAGTCCTCGGCCGCCTTGAACAGGGCGGTGAAGATCGCCGGGTCGTCCTCGGCCACCAGGCAGCCGAAGTGGCCGGTGTCGTCGGCGTAGCGCGCGAGATAGGCGCGGTCGACCTGGGCGGTGATGCGGCCGACCACCTTGCCGGCCCGGCGGGCCAGGAAGAACTGCACCTCGACATGCTTGAACAGCGGATTCTTTTTGGGCGAGAAGGCCTCGCGCCGCTCGGCGTCGAGATGCGGGATGTAGCCCTTGTGACCGGCGAACAGGCGCTTGGGGAGCGCGATAAAGGCTTTGAGATCGGATTTGCCCTCGACGGGCGTGACGACAACGTCAGACGAAATCATGACCGGATCAAGCTACCATGGCGGATGTGACGGAGCTGTGGAACACCAGCACGCCGTCCGGCTCGCAGCCTGAAGCGTCGGCCCTGAGCGCCCGGATCTCGACCTTGAGCGTCCAGCCCTCGCCTTCACGCTCAATGCGAATGAGGTGATAACGCGCGCGGCCGTACTTGCTGCCAGGCGCCGCCGAGGCCGAGGTCACGCCCAGCACTGGGACGGGCCCACGTGGGCCGGCGATGCGGGCGATCTCGCTGCGATGGTTGTGGCCATGCAGGATCGCCTCGCAGCCGACCTTGCAGATCATCGCCTGGAAAGCCGCGGCATCGGTCAGGTGCTTGAAGCGCGACTGATCGGTGAGCGGCGGATGATGGATCATCACGATGCGGCAGAGACCCTCGCGGCCGGCCTCGACCAGTAGCTGCTCGGCGCGGGCGATCTGCGCTGGGCCCAGGTCGCCGGTCGCCAGCAGCGGAGGCTTGGGCACCCCGGTCGAGAGGCCGATCAGCGCCACGCCATCGCGCCGGCGCAGGGTCGGGAAGACGTCGAAGCCCTTGGCCGGCGGCTGGCCGTCGCCCGCCATGTAGGCGCCCCACAGGCCCAGCCCCTCGTCCCACGGGATCGGCACGTAGACGTCGTGGTTGCCGGGAATCACCGTGATGCGGTCGGGCGGGCCGAGGCTCTCCAGCCACCGGGCGGCGCGGCGGAACTCCTCGGGCAGCGAGACATTCACCAGGTCGCCGGTCAGGGCGATATGGCTGGGCTTCTGCTCTGTTATGTCAGCCACGACGCCAGCCAGCGCCTCGGGCACGTGGAGATGCACGCGGTTGCGCCACCAATTGGCGTAGCCGGTGGCGCGCTTGTTGAGGAGCTGGCCCGGGCGGGCCGTCGGCATAGGCAGATGCGGATCGGAGAGATGCGCCAGGGTGAACACAGTGGCCTCCCCAGCTAGCGATTGCCCCCGACGACGCGCAGCTTGGGCGTCAGCACGCCCATCTGGCGGCCGATGCCGGTCATGACCTCGATCATGTGCTCGAGCTGCTCCCCGGTATGGACGGCGCAGAGCGAGCAGCGCAGCAGCGACACGCCGTTGGGCGTGGCCGGCGGCACGGCGACATTCACGTAGATGCCGGCATCGAGCATGGCGCGCCAGAAGCCGATCGCCGTCATGCGGTCGGGCAGGTGCACGCCCACCACCGGGCCGTGCTCGGGGCCGAGCTTGAAGCCCTGGGCGGCCAGGCCGTCATAAAGAGTGGCGACGTTGTCCCACAGCTGCTTGCGCAGCTCGGGCCGGGCCTTGACCACCCGCAGCGCCTGGCGGACCGAAGCCACAATCGAGGGCGGCAAGGAGGCCGTGAACATGTAGGAGCGCGTGGTGACGCGCAGGATGTCGAAATCGGGATCGTCGGAGACGCAGTAGCCGCCGATCGCGCCCAGGGTCTTGGAGAAGGTGCCGACGATGAAATGGCAGTCGTCGAGCACGCCCACCGCCTCGCTGAGGCCCCGGCCATGCTCACCCAGCGCGCCCATCGAATGGGCCTCGTCGACCAACACATAGGCGCCGTACTTCTTGCAGACCGCGACGAACGCCTTGAGCGGCGCCGAATCGCCCAGCATCGAGTAGATGCCCTCCAGCACCACCAGCTTGTTGCCCGGCTTGTCGCCGATCCGGCGCAGCCGCGCCTCGAGGCTGGCCGGGTCGTTGTGCTTGAAGCGCACCACCTCGGCCTGGGTCTGCTTGCAGGCGTCGTAGATCGAGGCGTGGCTGTCGGCGTCGATCAGCAGGAAGTCGTCCGGCCCGACCAGGGAGGCGATCACCCCCAGATTGGCCTGGTAGCCGGTGGTGAACACCATGCAGTGCTTCTTGCCGTAGAACTCGGCGATCTCCTTCTCGAGCGCCACGTGCTCGGAGTAGCTGCCGTTGGCGATGCGCGAGCCGGTCGTGCCGGTGCCCTCGGCCCGGATCGCCTCGATGGCCGCCTCCATGCAGGAGGGGTCGAAGGTCAGGCCGAAATAGTTGTTGGTGCCGACCAGCAAGGTCTTCTTGCCGTTGATGATGGCTTCGGTCGGCGACAGCACCCGTTCCATGCGAATCTGGAACGGGTCAGCGCCGGTCGTGCGGACGTCACGATAGGCGTCGAGCAGACCGGCATGGCGGTCGAACAGGCCCATGGCGACTTAACGCCGGGCGGCGAGCTTCAGGATGGTGTCGGCGAGCTCGTCGACGGTGTGGATTTCGGCCACCACGTTCATCGGGATCGAGATATCGAAGCGATCCTCGAGCTCCATGACCATGTCCATGATGGCGAGCGAATCGATGGCCAGGTCCTTGGCGATGACGGTCTGGCCGGTGATCGGCTTCTCGCCGGTCTGGAATGGTGCCAGGTGATGACAAATCTCCGCCATCACCTCGGGCCGCGCGAGCTTGGCCGGGCTGACGAGGGTGGCGGTCACGTCGTCGTTTTCGACGATCAGATTATGGGCAGTTCGCAAAACCAGTTCTCCGGTTGCCGGGGTGGGCACCAGTTTTGTGCCAGAACCGCTGATTCCTTGTGAAATAACAAATTGTTACTCTGTATTTCACCGTCCCTAGAGCCACTTGTGGGTTCGATACCACAAGACCGTGTCGCGAAATCCTGCGGCAAGGTCATAACGCGGGGCGAAGCCGATGGTTTTGGCCAGCTGCCGGTCATGGACCGTCCAGTCTGGGTGAAACATTTCGTTCACCTTGGCCGGCGTCAGGATCTGTACCGAGCCGCCCAGCGACTGGCGCAGAGCGTTCAGTCGGGCGAGCAGCAGGATCTGGGTGCGGGATATTCGCAGGGATCGTGCGCGTCGCCCCAGCGCCGCCGCGGCGGCGTCGGCCATGTCGCGGTAGCTGTGGCCATCCTCGTGGCCGTCGTCGATCTCATGGACCGCCGACGACAAGGGTCGCTCGAGGGCCAGCGCCAGCGCCTCGGCGAGGTCGGCGACATGGATCAGCGACAGGCGCGCCTCGACGACCTTGGGCTGGAGCGCCACGCCTCGGGCGACGCCACGGAAATAGGCCAACGTCTCGCGGTCGCCCGGGCCGTAGACGGCGGGCGCGCGCACAGCGAGCCACGGGCCGCCGTGCCGGGCAAGAACGTCCTCGGCCGCCCGCTTGCTGGCGGCATAGGGGGAAAGCTGGGGCTCGCGCGCGGCGAGCGACGACAGCAGGACGAACGGCCGGTCGGGCGCCAGCGCGGTCAGGAGCGCCGTGCCGTCGCGATTGACCGTGTAGAAGTCGGCCGGCCGCCGGGCCTTGATCAGGCCGGCGGCGTGGACCACCGCATCGGCGCCTTTGACGAGCTGCCGCAGCGCCGCCTCGTCGGCGAGATCGCCCCACACCACGTCGGCATCGACGCCAGCGAGCGAGGGCAGCGGCGACCAGCGGCGGACCAAGACGCGCAGCGTCCAGCCATGACGCGCCAGCGCAGCCAGCAGATGCGATCCGACGAAGCCGGTGACGCCGGTGACTGCGACCAGCCTGGACAAGCAGACGCTCTAGGCCGCGGCGGGCTTGGGCGCGTAGAGGCCGGCCAGGTAGTTGGCCTTGGCGCGCGCGCGGGAAAGCTTGCCCGAAGAGGTCGTCGGCAGGCCGACCGACGGCGCCACCAGCACGACATCGCAATCGACCGCCACCGCCTCGCGCACCGCGCCCGCCACGTCACGGCTGAGTGCTACCTTGGCCTCGTCGCCCGCGACGCGCGCTACCACGGCCACCACGACGCGCTCGCCGTCGGCAGTATCGATCGAGAAGGCGGCTGCGTCGCCGTTCCTGACCACCTTCTGGGCCTCGACCGCCCATTCGATGTCCTGCGGCCAGACATTGCGGCCGTTGACGATGATCAGGTCCTTGGCGCGGCCGGTGACCACGATCTCGCCGCTTAGCGTGTAGCCAAGATCGCCGGTGTCGAGCCAGCCGTCGGCCGACAGCACCTCGGCGCTAGCCTCGGGCTCCTCGAAGTAGCCCCGCATGATCGAGGGCCCTTTGACGAAGATCCGGCCGACCTCGCGGTCGGTCAGCACCTTGCCCGCCTCGTTGCGCACTTCGAGATGATGGCCCGGCAGGACCTTGCCGCAGACCACGAAGCGGCGGGCACGATGCTTATCGTCAGGATTGGCGGCCGGCTCGGCACGCTGCGCCTCGCCAAGCGCCGCGCGGTCTATCGTGTCGGTGCGCATCCCGGTGCCACCCGGGCAGAAGGTGATGGCGAGGCAGACCTCGGCCATGCCGTAGCTCGGGATGAAGGCCTTGCTGTCGAAGCCCTTGGACTCGAAAGTCTGGGCGAAGCGGTCGAGCACGTCGGCCCGCACCATGTCGCCGCCGATGCCGGCGTGACGCCAGCACGAGAGGTCGAGATCGGCCGGCACCTGCATGGCGCCGCGGCGCACCGCGAGGTCGTAGCCGAAGCTCGGGCTGTAGGAGATGCTCGAGCGATTCTTCGAGATCAGGTTCAGCCATTGCATCGGCCGGCGGGCGAAGTCGCGCGGTGTGATGTAGTCGATCGAGAGCTGGCAGGAGAGCGGCGAGAACAGGAAGCCGATCAGGCCCATGTCGTGATAGAGCGGCAGCCAACTGGTGGCGCGGTCGCCTTCGACGACGTCGAGTCCGCCGGGGCCGGTGATGCCATGGAGATTGGCCATCAAGGCGGCCTGGGTGATCTGCACGCCGTGCGGATGGCGCGTGCTGCCCGACGAGAACTGGATGTAGCAGAGGTCCACCGGACCGAGCGGCCGAAGGTCGACCGCCTTCTCGGGCAGCGCCGCGAGCGCGTTCATGCCGCCGTGCAGGCGGACGGCGGAAAAATCCTTCGCGACGTCGGCGAGGTAGCCCGCGAGATCGTCGAGGCCCAAGGCGGCGACGGCGCCCGACGCGGCGAACTGCCGGCGCAGCTGGTCGAGATAGGCCGCCTTGCCGCCGATGCCGACCGGGATCGAGATCGGCACCGGCAACAGGCCGGCATACTGCGCGCCGAAGAAGGCATCGAAGAAGCCCGGCCAGGTGTCGGCGGTGATCAGGAGCCGCTCGCCGACGGCAAAGCCCGCGCCGATCAGCTTGCGGGCGGCGACGTGGGCGCGCTCGCGCACCTCGCGCCACGGCAGGGTCGAGAGCAGCTCACCCTTGGCATTAAAAAAAGTGACCCCGGTCTCGCCCTCGGCCGCGTAGTCGAGCATCTCCGGCACCGAGCGGAAAGCGGCGCGGCGCAGAGCATGCGTTCGGTTGCGGGTGGGAAGCGGGTTCATCGAGCGCCGGGGTCCTAGCAGAGGGATTCGGCCCCCTCAAGGCAAGCTGCCGCAAAAGTTGACACTTTATGACCCCGGACCGATAGTGGCCCGCCCTCGCCAATCCCCGGTGTTTCCATCCCGGAAC
>Ga0306921_10006573_pt1 | contig 12140 bp, 10 predicted proteins | sample sta12Cox44000080_FD_203760 | JGI IMG/M metagenome (GOLD analysis project Ga0306921, IMG submission 203760) | Lab enrichment of tropical soil microbial communities from Luquillo Experimental Forest, Puerto Rico - statoxic.12C.oxic.44.000.080 (v2)... | ecosystem: Environmental > Terrestrial >... | reverse complement strand
CACGCGCGAGCAGCTGCTGCGCTCGGTGGTCACCTTCATCAATGGTGTGACCGCGAGCACCGTGGCGAGTCGCGCCGAGTGGCCCGCAACGCGGCAGATCGGCCAGCTGCGTCTGCAACTGGAGCTGCTGCACGCCTGGGCGAGTGCTGGAGACAACTACGCCCAGCCGCGCACGCGTCGCCGGGCGGCCTCCAGCTGAAGCGGCGGTACGCTGCAAGGAGTGAACGATGGATTTTGCCCTGACCGAAGAGCAGCAGCTGATCATCAAGACGACGCGCGATTTCGTGCACCAGGAGCTGGTGCCTCACGAGCGCGAAGTCGAAACCAGCGGTGTGCTGCCCGAGCAGCTGTGGCAGCCGCTCAAGGCCAAGGCCATCGCCGCGGGGCTCTACGCCGCCAACATGCCAAGCGAGGTGGGCGGCGCCGGACTCGATGGCGTGAGCTGGGTGCTGTACGAGAAGGAGCTCGGGTACACCAACTACGCGCTGCAGTACACCTGCGTGGCGCGTCCGTCCAACATCCTGCTCGCCTGCCAGGGGGAGCAGCGCGAGCGCTACCTGCTGCCCACGGTGCGTGGCGATCGCGTCGAGTGCCTGGCGATGACCGAGCCACAGGCGGGCTCGGACCTGCGCAGCATGCGCACCAGCGCGCTACAGCGCGGCGGGGACTTCATCATCAACGGCACCAAGCACTTCATCAGCCACGCCGATCATGCCGATTTCGTCATCCTGTTCGCCGCGAGCGGCGAGGAGGAACCGGCCGGGACACGCGGCAAGCGCAAGCTCATCACCGCTTTTCTCATCGACAAGGGTACTCCCGGCTTCGAGGTGCGGCCGGGCTACCAGAACGTCTCACACCGCGGTTACAACAACTGCATATTGCAGTTCACCGACTGCCGGGTGCCATCCTCCGCGGTACTCGGCGAGGTGCACCGCGGTTTCGAGGTCGCCAACACCTGGCTCGGGGCGACGCGCCTGCAGGTGGCGGCCAACTGCCTCGGACGTGCCGAGCGCGCGCTCGAATGCGCGAAGCAATGGGCGGTCGATCGCGTGCAGTTCGGACAGCAGATCGGCAAGTTCCAGGGCGTGTCGTTCAAGCTCGCCGACATGGCCGTCGAGCTGCGCGCCGCGGAGCTGCTGACACTGGAGGCCGCCTGGAAACTCGAGCAGGGAACCGCGACCGACATGGACATGGCGGTCGCCAAGGTTAAGGCGACCGAGATGCTCGCCATGGTTGCCGATGAAGCGCTGCAGATTCACGGCGGCATGGGCCTGATGAGCGAGCTGCCGCTCGAGCGCATCTGGCGCGATGCACGCATCGAGCGCATCTGGGACGGCACCAGCGAGGTGCAGCGTCACATCATCTCGCGGGCGCTGTTACGGCCGCTCGGCGGCTGAGGCCGGAGGTCTGTACCGGCCGCTAAGGGTCTCGCGTAGGTATCTCCGCGGCGCGACCGGGCGCGGTACCAGAGGACGTTTCGCGATAGTTAACCGTTTGGTGAACTATCGCCGGAACCACCTGCGATACGGTCGCTGCCACAACTTGGCGGCCAGGTCACTTCCCCTTCCAGACCGGCGGCCGCTTCTCCGAGAAGGCGCGGGTGCCTTCCTTCAGGTCTTCCGAACGGATCACTTTCTGTACCGCATCCAGGCTGTCATGCAGCTCGAAGGCCGCGTGCTCGGCGACCATCTCGGTATGCCGCAGCAGCTGCTTGATCGCGGGAAACAGCAACGGCGGGCCGGCCGCGAGCTGCTGCGCAATCTCGCGCGCCTTGGCCAGCGACTGACCCTTTGGCACCACGTGATTGGCCAGCCCCCAGTGCTTGGCCTCCGCGGCGTCCATCCAGCGGCCGGTCATCAGGAATTCGACCGCGACATGGTAGGGAATGCGCCGCCGCAGCTTGATGGTGCCGGCATCGGCGAGCACGCCGACGTTGATCTCGGGCAGGGCGAACCGGGCATGCTCTTCCATCACGATGATGTCCGTGCCGAGCACGATCTCGAAGCCGCCGCCACAGGCGATGCCATTCACCGCCGCGATGAGCGGTTTGTCGAGATTGCGCGGATAGTTGAGGCCACCGAATCCTCCCACTCCCCAGTCCTCATCCGAGGCCTCACCGGCGGCGGCGGCCTTCAGATCCCATCCGGGACTGAAGAAACGCTCACCCGCACCGGTGACGATCGCGACGCGTAGCGCCGCGTCGTTGCGGAAGCTGGTAAAGACCTCGTTGAGACGCCGGCTCGCGGCGAGATCGATGGCGTTCGCCTTGGGGCGATCGATCGTCACCTCGAGAACCGGCCCGTCGGTGCGGGTCCTGATGCCATCGGACATAACCGTGCTCCTTATGCGAGGCGAATCAATGCGTCGACCGCTACGGCGCCGTGCCCGCGCGGGCGCACGATGAGCGGATTCAGGTCGAGCTCGACGAAACGCTCGAGATTTGCGAGCGCGTAACGTGTGCAGCCGAGCGCGGTCTCGATGAGCGCCGGCACATCCGCCGCGGGGCGGCCGCGAAACCCCCCGAGCAGCGGCGCCATCCGCAGCCGGGCGAGCGCCGTGCCGATGCCCGCCGCGGTGAAAGGCGGCAGCAGCGTCACGCTGTCGCGCAGCAGCTCGGTCAGCACCCCGCCTGCGCCGAGCACGAGCAGGAGCCCGAACTGGGGATCGACCCGCAGGCCGACCAGCACCTCCGCGACCCCATCCACGACCATCTCCTCGATGAGCAGCGCCGGTGAGAGCGCGGACAGTCGCTGCGCTGCTGCGCTCGCCTCAGCGGCGCTGCGCACGTTGAGCACCACGCCGCCGACATCGGACTTGTGCTCGAGTGCGGCGCCGGCGGCCTTGATCACGACCGGAAAGCCGAGCGCCGTCGCAGCCTCCGCTGCCTCGCCCGGTCCGACGACACGGGCGCGCGGCACGGCGACTCCGTACGCGGACAACGCCTGCTTCGCCTCGGGCTCGGAGAGTGACCGGACCGCAGCGGCAGCGGGGCGCCCGTACTGCAGCTGGGGCGGCTCGCCGCGCTTCCACGCCTCACCGACCCTGGCGGCGAGATCGATGGCCTCGAGGGCCTCGCGCTGCCCCTGCAGCGGCACGACGCCCCATGCCAGGCACTTCTCGCGGATGGCGTTGCCGAGCGATTCCGGCAGCGAGGAGATGACCGCGGCCCGGGTGGCAGCCCCGGGCAGGGCCGCGGCGAACTCCTCGATCGCCCGCACGTAGGCGGTGTCATCGGCGCCCGCAGGTGGGCAGTCGAGGAGGAATGCCACGAGGTCGAAGCCGGCCCGCTGGGCGATGCTGAACAACGCGCGCTGCCGCGGATAGTCGAACCACACGTGGGTGTGGAAATCGAATGGGTTGGAGATGGTCACCCGCTCGGAAAGGAGCGCGCGCAGCTCGTCCGTGGCCGCGCGTGGAATGGCCGGAAACTCGAGCGACAGATGGCGCGCGCTGTCTGCCGCCATGGCGGTATCCCCGCCCGAGGCGCCCATCGCGAGGATGCGCCGGCCGGGAAGGGGTCCCCCGGTGTGGAAGATCTTCAGCGTCTCACACAGGGTTGCCAGCGACTCGCAGCGTGCTACGCCGGCCTGGGCGCAGAAGGCGTCGAACACGTTGTCCGCGCCGGCAAGCGCACCGGTGTGTGTGCGTACCGCTTCGGCCGAAGCCGCCGTACGCCCGGTCTTGATGAGCGCGATGGGCTTGCCGGCCCGGCGCGCATGCGCCGCGGCCTGGGAAAAGCGCGCGCTATCGCGAATGCCCTCGAGATACAACCCGATGGCCGTCACGCGCTCATCGATACACAGCGCCTCGATCAGCTGCTCCGCGGCGAGACGCGTCTGGTTGCCGACGGTGAGTACGCAGCCGATGGGCAGTGAGCGATCGTTGAACAGGAGGTTCAGCGCAATCGTGCCGCTCTGGCAGATGAGCGCGACGCCGCGCTCGCGCCGCCGGCCGACCAGTTGATCGGGCCACAGGGCCGTCCCGTCGAGGAAATTGACGAATCCATAGCAGTTCGGTCCGAAGAAGGGCAGGTCCCCGGCGCTGGCGAGCAACTCGGCGGTGAGGCGCTGTCCCTCCTCGGTGGCAGTCTCCGAGAACCCCGCCGCGAAACACACGAAGCCACCGGCGCCGCGCCGTGCGAGCGCCCCGGCGATGCCCGGTACATCGCGGTTGGGTGCGGCGATGAAGGCGGCATCAGGCGCCCCGGGCAGCTCATCGACCGAGCGGAAGTAGCGCTGCGCGGCAGAGGAGGCGCGCGTCGGATGGACGCGCCACACTTCTCCGGCGTAGCCCATCACCTGGCTCGCCGCGAGCGCCGCATCCGCCCAGGTGCCACCGATGAGCGCGACGCTGCGGGGCGCAAGTAGCCGCTGCAATCCGGAGGCGCTCATGTACGGCCGTGCGGCCGCAGCTCCATGCGGCGCGAGCCAGGTCCCTCGGCCGGCAACGCGGCGCTCGCCGCCTGCAACCCGGACAATGCGCGGCTCACCTGTGGCGGAAAGGCAGCGCTCGCCACCGAGCCGTTTGCACGGCAAACGTGCAGCAGCATGACCTCCGCCGTGGCGGCGACACCCGGCTTGCCGCGGCGGCTGATCTCGAAGGCCGCGTGGATGCGCTTGTGATCGGCTGCGGCAATCCGCACGCTCACGCTGGCCGTGTCGGACTGATGGACTTCCTGCAGGTAGTTCAGGTGCATCTCGAGGGTGTAGAGCGTGCAGCCGCTGCGGGTCCGATACGCCTCATCGAGCCCGACCCTGTCCATCAGCGCATCGGTGGCGAGACTCACGATCAGCCCGTAATAGGCATCGCGCACGTGGCCGTTGTAGTCGATCCACTCCGCCTGGATCGCTGTCTCGTAGATCGGAATGCCGGCCACGTTCAGGAGAGCTTCAGCCGCTCACGCGTCTGGCCCGGAGTGAGCACACGCGCGCCCATGGCCTCGATGATGGTGCGCGCCTTCTCGACCAGCTGCGCATTGCTCGCATACACCCCACGCGACAGGTAGAGGTTGTCCTCGAGACCCACGCGCACGTTGCCGCCGAGGAGTATCGACTGTGCCACCCACGGCATCTGCATGCGGCTCACGGCGAATGAGGTCCAGACGCAGTCCGCGGGCAGGTAGTTCACCATGGCGAGCAGGTGACCTACATCCGCCGGCACGCCGTAAGGAATGCCGGTGCACAGCTGGATCATCGCCGGACCGGGGATGAGCCCTTCCTTGATCATCTGTTTCACGAACCAGAGATTGCCGGTGTCGAACACCTCCAGCTCTACCTTGACGCCGAGCTCGCGCAGGATGCCGGCACCCTCGCGGCAGTAGTCGGGTGTTGAGATATAAGCGCGGTTACCGTCGCCGAAATTGAGGGTGCCGCAATCGAGGGTCGCGATCTCGGGGCGGTACAGCCCCTCCTCGCACAGCTCGATCACGTGCCGCATGCGCTCCCGCTGCGTGACGAAGTCGCTCCCGGGCGCCGGGGTGTCTTCCAGCCCGTGCTTGCCTATGCAGATGTAGCCGCCCATGCCGCAGGTGAGATTGACCAGCACGTCGACCTTGCTTTCGCGCACGCGCTTGACGACCTCGCGATAGTGGCGCGTCGCCATGCTGAAGGCGCCCGTCTCGGGATCGCGCACGTGGATGTGAACGATAGCCGCGCCCGCGCGCGCCGCATCGACCGCGGCGGCGGCGATCTGCTCGGGCGTTATCGGACAGTGCGGACTCTTGGTAACCTTGGTGTCATCGCCGGTGATGGCGCAGGTGATGATGACGTCGGAATTCATGGCGATCCTCGTCGCAGCAGCGCGCACCGCTAGTTAATATTATGGCTATAATAATATAAGTGCAGGCCGCGCCCGGCAAGCGTACGCATCGCCGGCTGACGGCCTGCATGCAGTCAACCGGCGCGACTCACCGCAGGAGAGTGGCATGAATACCAAACTGTTGATCGGCGGGCGACTCATCACCGGTGAGGGGGCGGCGGAGGCGGTGCTCGATGCCGCGAGCGGCGCGGAGATCACCAGTGTTCCCGCAGCCTCGGTCTCACAGGTGGAGCAGGCGGTGAGGGCCGCGGAGTCGGCGTTTCCTGCCTGGGCGCGCACCGCGCCGAAAGACCGTGCGCTCGCGCTGCTGGGCATCGCCGAGGAGATCGAGGCGGATGCGGACGGCTATGCAGCGCTCGAGTCGCGTAACACCGGCAAGCCGCTGGCCGCGGCCCGCAACGACGAGATGCCCTCGATCGCCGATGTGTTCCGGTTCTTTGCTGGCGTCTGCCGCAGCCCCTCGGGGCTCGCTGCCGGCGAGTACCTGCCCGGACACACGAGTCTCATCCGCCGCGATCCGGTCGGAGTGGTCGGCTCGATCGCCCCCTGGAACTACCCGCTCATGATGGCGGCCTGGAAAATCGCGCCGGCCATCGCCGCCGGCAATACGCTCGTCATCAAGCCCTCCGAGATGACCCCGCTCACCACGCTGAAGCTCGGAGCAAGGCTCGCGGAGCTGCTGCCGCCAGGGGTGGTGAATGTAATCTGCGGGCGTGGCGAGCCTGTGGGCACCGCACTCGTGAGCCACGAGCGCGTGCGCATGGTTTCGCTGACCGGCTCCGTGGCGACCGGGCAGAAGGTGCTGGCGGCCGCCGCCGGCAATCTCAAGCGCACCCACCTGGAGCTCGGCGGCAAAGCGCCGGTGATCGTGTTCGACGATGCCGACCTCGAAGCGGTGGTCTCGGGTGTGCGCACCTTCGGCTTCTACAACGCTGGCCAGGACTGCACCGCCGCCTGCCGGCTCTACGCCGGCAAGCGCATTTACGAGCGTCTGGTCGCCGATCTCACCAGCGCCGCACGCAGTATCCGTGTCGGGGCGCAGCAGGAAGCCGGCGTCGAGATGGGACCGCTCATCTCGCACACCCAGCGCGAGCGCGTTGCCGCCATGGTGGCGCGGGCCGCGGAAAGTGGGCACGCCGAGATTACCACCGGCGGCAAGGCGCGTGCGGGGGCCGGCTTCTTCTACGAGCCGACCGTGGTCGCTGGCGCACGTCAGGACGATGAGATCGTGCAACGCGAGGTATTCGGACCGGTGGTGTCGGTGACGCCCTTCACCGATGCCGAAGAGGCGATCCGCTGGGCCAACGACAGCGAGTACGGACTTGCCTCCTCGGTGTGGACGAAGGATGTGTCGCGCGCCATGCAGGTGGCGGCGCAGCTGCAGTTCGGTGCCACCTGGATCAACACGCACTTCGCCACCGTGAGCGAGATGCCACACGGTGGGTTCAAGCGCTCCGGTTACGGCAAGGACCTGTCGGTGTACGCGCTGGACGATTACACCGTGGTACGTCACATCATGGTGAAGCTATAGGCGATTCCGTGGTCGACCGGACGCGGCTTCCGCGCCGGCCGGTGCGGCCGCTGGCGGCGCTCGCCGCGGCGGCGGCGACCGCGATGCTCGCTGCCTGCGGTACCGGCAGCGGTAGTACACCGCACGGCGCGGAGCAGAGCGAGCTGCGCATCTACAACTGGGCGGACTACATCGGCAGGAACACCGTTGCCGACTTCGAAGCCCAGACTGGCATCAAGGTGATCTACGACACCTACGATGCCGATGAGACGCTCGAAGCGAAGATGATGGCCGGCGATGCGGGCTATGACGTGGTGAGCACCTCCACCGACTATTTCAGCCGCCAGATCAAGGCCGGGATCTACCGCCCGCTCGACAAGGCACTGCTGCCGAACTGGAAGAACCTCGATCCGCACATTCTGGCCATCGAAGCGAAGGCGGACCCGGGCAACCGCCACGCGGTGCCCTACCTGCAGCACGTCAACGGGTTTGCCTACAACGTCGACATGATCCGCGCCCGCATGCCCGATGCACCGGTCGACAGCCTCGACCTGATCTTCAAACCCGAGATCATCAGACACTTCGCCGACTGCGGGGTGACCTTCCTCGACTCGGCCGAGGACGTGCTGCAGCTCGCTCTCAACTACCTGCACCTGGATCCGAACACCAAACGGCCGGAGGATTACCAGCAGGCGGAGAAGCTGCTGCTCGCCGTGCGCCCTTACATCCGTGCGTTCGACTCCACCGAGTACCTGACCGGGCTCGCCAACGGTGAGTTCTGCATATCCATGTCGTGGTCGGCGGACTATGCGACCTCGCGCGCACGCGCCAAGGCCATAGGTCTCGAGGTGCACCTTGCCTTCACCGTGCCGAAGGAGGGCGCCAACGGATCCTACGATGCCTGGCTGATTCCCGCCGATGCCCCGCATCCGCTCGCGGCGCACAAATTCCTCAATTACATGCTCGAGCCGCGGGTGATCGCCGACGTTACCAACTACATTCATTACGCCAACGACAACGCGGCGGCGGATGCGTACGTCGATCCGCAGATCCGTGCCGATGCGGTGGTTTATCCGTCGCCTGAGGTGGAGGCGCGGCTCTATCACGCCGTCGAAGCGGGGCCGGCGCTCGAGCGGCTGCGCACGCGTACCTGGACGCGCATCAAGACGGGGCTGTGACCTGATCGACTGCCCGGGGTGGGGTCAGCGTCCGCGCGGGCGTGCCTCCAGGGCACGCCGCCGCTCACTGCGCATCATCAGCAGGCGCGCGCTGACGATGCATACCCCCACTCCGCACACGATGAGGCTGGCGAGCGCATTGATGTCGGGGCTCACTCCGAGCTTCACCTTTGAGTAGATCACCATCGGCAGGGTGCTGGCACCCGGGCCGGCGACGAAGCTCGAGATGACCAGGTCATCGAGCGACAGCGTGAAGCACAGCAGCCAGCTCGAGATGATCGCCGGAGCGATGATCGGCAGCGTAATCTCCACGAAGGCGCGCGCCGGAGTGGCGCCGAGGTCCTGGGCGGCTTCCTCGAGCGAGCGGTCGGCGGCCTGCAGGCGCGACTGCACCGTGATGGTGACATACGCGGTGCAGAAGGTGACGTGCGAGAGCACGATGGTGGTGAGTCCGCGGTGCGGCCAGCCGAGCAGCTGCACCATCGAGACGAACAGCAGCAGCTGCGTGATGCCGGTAATGATCTCCGGCATGACCAGCGGCGCATTCACCATGCCGGTGAGCAGCAGCCGGCCGGGAAAGCGCGCGAAGCGCACCAGTGCGATCGCCGCCAGCGTCCCAAGAACGATGGCGCCGGTCGAAGCCGCGACCGCCACCTCCAGGGACAGCAGTGCCGCCTCGAGCAGCTGGCGGTTGTGCAGCAGCTGCGCGTACCAGGCGGTGGAGAATCCGCCCCACACGTTCACGAGCGGCGAGGCATTGAAGGAGTAGCCAATCAGCACCAGGATCGGCACGTACAGCAGTGCGATGCCGATGAACAGCACCGACAGCAGGCCGAAGGAGGAGCGTCGTTCCACCGTGCGCCTCAGGCCTCGAGCTGACGCACGTTGTAGTACTGATAGATTGCGATCGGCCCGACCAGCAGCAGCAGGAATGCGATCGCGACCGCGGAGGCCACCGGCCAGTCGTGATTGCCGAAGAACTCATCCCAGAGCACGCGGCCGATCATCAGCTGGTTCGGGCCGCCGAGGAGCGAGGGAATCACGAATTCCCCCACTGCCGGTATGAACACCAGCATGGAGCCGGCGATCATTCCGGGAATCGACAGCGGCAGCGTGATGTCGAGGAACGCACGCCACGGCGGGCTGCCGAGGTCTCCAGCCGCCTCGAGCAGCGTCGGATCGAGCTTCTCGAGCGTGGCGAACAGCGGCAGCACCATGAACGGCAGGTAGGAATAGATGATGCCGAGATACACCGCGAGGCTGGTGCGCATGATGTGCAGCGGGTGGCTGATGACTCCGAAGTGCAGCAGCGCGGTGTTGAGGAAGCCGGTATCGCGGATGATGCCTTCGAGGGCGTAGACGCGCAGCAGGAACGAGGTCCAGAACGGCAGCATGATGATGAGCAGCAACAGGCCCTGCGTCGACTTCGGCGCGCGCGCGATGGCATAAGCCATCGGATAGCCGAGCAGCAGGCAGATGACGGTGGAGAAGAAGGCGGTGCGCAGCGAATATAGGTAGGCGACCCCATAGACCTGGTCGGTCAGCAGGTAGCGGTAGTTGCCGAGGCTGATGGCGATGCGCAGGTGATGATCCGGCGTGAAGGAGAGGACATCGGTGAAGGGCGGTACCCGCGGGGCCGCCTCGGCGAAGCTGATCTTGAAGGCGAACGCAAATGGGATCAGGAAGAATATGAGCAGGAACAGCAGCGGCGGCAGGATGATGAGCCAGCGGCCCGGAGCCCAGGTTTGTCTCATGATTTGAAGTGCGGACAGTGCCTGCAGAGTATTGTGCGGGATAAACTTGCGCGCCGTACAGCGATGCGGCCAACACGCGCGCAGCGCGAGGAGAAGCCGTGAGTCAGGTGTCGGGCCAGCGAGCGACGGTCGAGCATCCCGCGCGCGGCGGATCACGCATCCGTCAGCGGCAGCGGCAGCGGCTGATCGATGCCTGCATTTCCGCCCTGCACATCTACGGCCCATCGCGCACCACCGTCGAGAAGGTGGTGGCGCTCGCCGATCTCTCGCCCGGCATCGTGCGCTTCTACTTCGACTCCAAGGCGGCGATGCTGGTGGCATCGCTCGAGTACCTGGCCGCGGAGTTCGGCGAGCGGGTGCTGCTGCCGGTGGCGCGGCTCAGGGACGACCCGGTTCAGGCGTTGCGGCTGTTGGTGAGCCTCTATCTGGACCCGGAGATCGCCAGCCCGCGCAAGGTTTCGGTCTGGTATGCGTTCTGGGGCGAGGCGAGCGCGCGCCAGGAGTACCAGGACATCTGCGGCAAGAAGGACGAGGAGTTCGCCGTGCTGGTGCGCGAGCTCATGGAGCGCATGATTGCCGTGAGCGGCGCCGCTCATCTCGATGCGGATGCAGTGGCGCTCGGACTTATGGGCGTGCTCGAGGTGCTGTGGCAGGGGATTACATTCCAGAGCGAGGCCAACATCGACCGCGCAGCCGCAGTGGCGCGCTCGCTGCGCTACCTGCGCTCGGTATTCCCCGGACAGTTCGGTGAGATCAGCGCCGCGCCGTTGGAGCGCGCGGACGCCGCGCCGGGCGGGGATCGGCTGCCGCCGCGCGCGTACCACGATGAGGCGTTGCTCGCTGCCGAACGCGAGCAGCTGCTGCGCCCGGCGTGGCAGGTGCTCGGTCACGAGGCGGAGCTGCGACACGCGGGCGATTATCTCAGTGGCGAGGTGGCCGGTGTGCCTGCGCTCGTCGTGCGCGCGGCGCGCGCACGACTGTACGCATTCCGCAATGCCTGCCGCCGTCGTCCCCATGCCCTGGTGACAGCGCGCCGCGGGCGGCTGAAAAGTGCCATTCACTGCGCGGCGCACTCGCTCACCTACAGCTTCGATGGCCGCCTGGTCGCAGGCTCCACCCCCGGCGACCTCGCCCCGCTCGAGCTGCGCAGCGCCGGGCACGTGGTCCTGGTGCGTGGCACAGGAGCGGCGAATAGCTCGCCGCAGGCGGGTGCGGATGATTCGGCCTGGGAGGCATTCGCCACGCTCGTGCCGCGCGCGATGAGCGAGCAGGAGGTCGCCGCTGACTGGAAGCTCGTGGTCGAGCAATGGCTCGATGCGCCGCTCCCGCAGCACCGGTTCATCGCACCGAATCAGCTGCTCGAGTTATATGGCGAGGGCGGCTGCATACTGCAGGTGATGCCAACCGCACCGGGTCGCAGCCGGCTGCGCTGCTTCGAGTTCTCCGCCGCGCGCGGGGCCACCCGCGCCGCGCGTGGCGAAGGGCGACGCCCCGGATCGTGGCTCAAGGCACAGATCGCGCTCGCAGAGTCGACGCAGGCGGGCCTGCAGAGCGTCGCGGATGCCCCGGTTGAAAACGGACCCGTCGCCCCGGCGCTCGCGCTGTTCCGCGCACAGATCGCCGCGGTGCTGCAGGCGCTCCCACAGGGAGCGCCCGAGCGGTAGTCAGGCAAAGCGCGTCGGTGGCTCGGGGAGCGAGACCTCCGGAATGCGTGCCCGCAGCAGGTCGTGGAACTCGAGCATCCAGGTTTCGATCCGCGACAAGGGTCCCGGGCGATAGGCGCTGTCGTTGATGCCGCGCTGCAGCCGCTCGCAGAGCAGCCGGTCTTCCTTGTTGACCTGCATGTTGATGCGGTTACCGAGCCAGCGGATGAGGCGCATC
>Ga0306921_10006571_pt1 | contig 12141 bp, 10 predicted proteins | sample sta12Cox44000080_FD_203760 | JGI IMG/M metagenome (GOLD analysis project Ga0306921, IMG submission 203760) | Lab enrichment of tropical soil microbial communities from Luquillo Experimental Forest, Puerto Rico - statoxic.12C.oxic.44.000.080 (v2)... | ecosystem: Environmental > Terrestrial >... | reverse complement strand
GCCGAGGTTGATCACCACGGCCTGCGGCTCGACGTGGAAGTCCCAGCGCGGGGTGGCGAGGTTGGTCAGCGTCTGCGCGTAGACCATCGGCATCGTGCCCCCGGTGTCGCCGGCGTAGTTGCGGATGATGCCGCGCCCCGAGGCGGCGATGGTGCTCACCTCGGCGCCGAGGGCGCGCGCCGCGACCGCCTCGTAGCTGTCCCAGTGGCTCTCGAGGTGGAAGCAGTCGCTGTCGTTGAGATCCGCGCTGGTCCCGAGGTTGCCGTAGCCGCAGGTGATCGAATCCCCGATCACCTCGAGGAGCCGGCTCGATCCAGCGGGGGGATCCATGAGCGCGCCCCCGGTGACCGTCAGCGCGAGGAGCTGCGACTCCCCCTGCGATCCCTCCGTCTGCCGGTAGAGCTCCACGGTGTGGACGTCGGCGGACAGGCCGGCGGCGAGCGGGTAGCTCCCCTGCCCGACCGTCGCGGTGAACGTCGCTTGCGGCGTGCCGTCGACGACGGCCTTGAAGATCGCCGACGCGCCGGTCACGGCGAGCTGGGCGTCGAGCTCCGTGCCGGTGAAGCGGGCCACGAACCCCGTCCCCGGCCAAGAGAAGCGCGGCTTGTCCGGCGTGGTGACGTCCACGCGGCCGACCCAGCGTACGCCCGCGGCGACGACGTCGGCGGGGGGCGCCACGGGCGCGTTGACGATGCCGTCGGGCGCCGGCCCGCTGTCGGTCGTCGGGCCGGCGTCGGCCGCCCCGCCGTAATCGGGCGTAGCCGCGCATCCCGCGAGGCCGGACAGCAAGAGGACGACGGTGAGGATCGGCGCCTGCGTCGATGTCGCGTGCTTCTTCATGTGCCTTTCATGGAGACAAGGTCAGCGATCCCGCGTCGAGCGAGATCTCGTAGTAGCCGTGGCCGTCCCAGGCGACCGGCGCTCCCATCTGGGAGACCGTCCCGCCGTCGACGGTGATCCGGAGGCTCCGGCCCGGGGGGAAGTGGGCGGGGAGCGTCCAGCTCCAGGTCTGGACGCCGCCGGCGGTGGTCGGGGTGGCGGCGGTGAGCGCCTTCTCGGCGCGCCAGTAGGCGCCCACGTCGACGGCCGCGCCGATCCAGACGTCGCCCAGCGACTTGGCGTGCGCGGCGCTCCCCGTGACCACCGAGATGTCGATGGGCGCGTACCAGCTCGCGCTCGTGGGCGTGACGGTGTGGACCAGGAAGATGAGCCACCGCCCGCCCGATTCGGCGCCGTCGATCTGGGCGTCGAAGCTGTCCACCGTCTCCCCCTCGACGGCGGCGTGGCACGGCAGGTTGAACGGATCGGTCGAATCGTTGGGCGCGATGGTGCCGCTGCCGACGCCGCGATTGAGGAAAAACCGGGACATGTCCGGGACGTCGTAGCCGGTGTCGCCGTAGGGGCTGGCGGCCGTCCAGACCCCCGGCTGACCGAAGTGGCTGACGATGTAGCTCGTACAGTCGTCGAGCTCGGCGTCGAGGCTGGTCGCCGCGCTGCTGGTGTTCGAGCAGTTGGTCAGGTCGGCCTGGCAGTGGTGAACGGTGTGGTTCCCCATCTCGTGGCCGTCACGCACCGCCTGCTTGAAGGTGGCGTCGAAGCTGCCGCTCGAGCTGCTGCTCGTGGTCGTGATGTAGAAGGTCAGCGGCACGCCCATCGCCTGCAGATCGGCGTAGTGCTCGATCTGCGACGGCTGCGCGTCGTCGAAGGTGTAGGTCAGCGCCGCCTTGAAGCCGGCCCAGTGGACGACCTTGAGGTTGCCCGGTGACCCCGACGGCTGCGGGACGTTGGCGGCCCCGGGCGGCACCGGCAGGACGACCGGGCCGACCGGGCCGCCACCGCCGGTCCCTCCAGCACCGCCACCGCCGGTTGCCGCCGCGCCACCCGAGCCGCCGCCGCCACCGCCGCCGCCGTTGTCGTACGCCGGCGCGGCGGCGCAGCCGACCATCAGAGCGGCCGCCGCGAGCCATTCGAAGCGATGCATAGGGGCGCGATTATAGAGGTCGCCCCGCACGGAGCGGCGGGCCAGTTTAATCAAAACTGGCGCACAAATGAGAAGTCATCGGGAAACGAGAAGCCCGCTCGCAAAAACGCGAAGACTTCGCGGCCGCTCCCGACTATCGCCGAGGTGTGCACCTCGTTTCGATCGGGCTCCTCACCTCGACGCTCGCCCTCGGCGCCGGCGCCGGCGCGAAGGCGCCGAGCTACGGCACCGGGGCGGGGACCGGGACGGCCGGCGCGACCGGCGGCGGCGGCACGGGAGGCGACAGCGCCGTCATCGCCTCGTCGGGCCTGCCGACATCGTTCCGCTGGACGTCCACCGGGCCGCTCGTCACCGCCATGCCCGACGCCACCCACCCGATCGTCTCGGTCAAAGACCCGTCGGTCGTCTTCTACGGCGGCCGCTGGCACCTGTTCACGACCACCGCCGACACGTCGGGGAACTGGAGCGTCATCTACCTCAGCTTCACCGACTGGACCCAAGCGGCGTCGGCCACGCCGTACTACTTGAACAACAGCCCGCCGGGACTCGTCGGCTACCACGCCGCGCCGCAGGTCTTCTACTTCGCGCCGCAATCGAAGTGGTACCTCATCTTCCAATCGGGCCAGCCGCAGTACTCAACCAACGACGACGTCGGCAACCCCGCCGGCTGGTCGCAGCCGCAGAACTTCTTCGCCAGCGAGCCGCCGACGGTGCTCGCGCACAAGGGGATGGGTGACTGGCTCGATTTCTTCGTGATCTGCGACGACAGCAGCTGCCACCTGTTCTTCGCCGACGACAACGGCGAGCTCTTCCGCTGCGACACGGACCTCGCCAGCTTCCCCGCAGGCTTCGGCGACGCCAGCATCGCCATCCAGGGGACCAAGGACTCGCTGTTCGAGGGGGACGCTGTCTATCACGTCAAAGGGAAGCAGGCCTACCTGGCGATCGTCGAGGCCTTCGGTCCGACGGGGAACCGCTACTACCGCTCGTTCGTCGCCCCCGCGCTCGACGCGGCGTGGGTCTCGCTCGCCGACTCCTGGGCGAACCCCTTCGCCGGCAAGACGAACGTCACCTTCACGGGTGGCGCGGCCTGGACCGACGACATCAGCCACGGCGAGATGATTCGCGACGGGTACGACCAAAATCTGGAGATCGATCCCGCCAACCTGCAGCTCCTCTACCAGGGCGCCGATCCGACCAAGACCAACGTCGACTACTCGCAGATCCCGTACCAGCTCGGCCTGCTCACGCTCGCGCCCTGAGTCGCGCCCGGCGTCCTCACCGTCCTTGACGATAGGCCGCGTGACAGCGGACGCAGACCTGCGAGAGGCGGCCGTACGCGTCGGCGACGTCGTAGGCCTGCTGCCGGTGGGCGGCCTCGGCGAGCGTCTTGGCCTCGAGCCGGAGATCGTCCTGGTAGAGGAAGAACTTCTCCGGGAGCGCCGAGTTCAGCTCGGTGGCGTCCTCGGACAGCGGCCGGCTGAGGCTCGCGTCCCCGGCGATCCGGGTCGCGCCGTCCGCGATGTCGTCATAGCGGAGCAACATGATCGCGGAGACGAGCCCGCTCATGTCACGGGCGTGGGCGGCCATGCGCCCGCGGAGGAGCACCCGCGCCGTATCCGAGAGCTTCTCGGGCGGTTGCAGGCGCACCGGCGGAGAGACCGCCTGCACGAGCTGCGCTTCTTGCGGCGGCTGATTCCGCTGCGGGGCCGCGCACGCGGCTGCGAGCACGATCGAGCACAGAGAGAGACGCGCGAGCGGCGCGCGGTGAGCTGTCGTCGGCTGCATGAGGACCTGATGAGCAAACCGCAGGCCAGCTCGGTGTCCGATCCGCGGCGCCCCGCCGGCGTTCAGAACGAAAACATTGCGCGACTCCAAGACAGCGGCGCAAGGGCTGCCGATCGGCGGGTCCCTGCTAGGGGATGGCGGTGGCACTGGGCGTGCACACATAAGGGGCATGGGAGTTTCCTCGCGCCGGGAGATCCTTCAGGCGGGGCTCGCAGCGGCAGGCGGGCTCGCTTTCGCCTGCACCCGGGGGCGGCCCTCGGCCGCGGCGGAGACTCGATCTGCGCCCGACGTCGAGCTCGCGCTCCGCGCGGCGCCGGCGGAGGCGATCCTCGATCCGGCCTCGCGGCGACCGGTCGGCGTCTGGCGCTACGAGGGGCGCCTGGTCAAGGGACGGAGCGGAACCCTGACGGACGCTACGACGGGCGCGCTGGGGCCGACGATCCGCGTCCGTCCCGGCGACCACGTCCGCGTTCGGTTCGAGAACGCGCTCCCCGAGAGCTCGATCGTTCACTGGCACGGCCTCGACGTGCCCGAGGAGAGCGACGGCCACCCGCGGTTCGCCGTCGGGCCGGGCGGCAGCCGGACGTACGACTTCGTGGTCGCCGGCCGCCCGGCGACCGCCTGGTACCACCCGCACCCGGACGGGCGGACCGGGGCGCAGGTCTACGCGGGGCTCGCGGGGCTGTTCATCGTCTCCGACGGCGACGACGAAGCGCGCGGCCTCCCGGTAGGCCCGTTCGACCTGCCGATCGTGATCCAAGACCGTTTGTTCGGGCCCGACGGCGCGCTCGCTTACGCGCCCAACCCCATCCTCGGCATGCTGGGCGATCGCGTGCTGGTGAACGGCGTCGAGGACGCGACGCTGGACGTTCGAGAGGGGAGCACCCGCCTCCGGATCCTGAACGGGTCCAATGCGCGGATCTACAAGCTCGCGTGGAGCGACGGCTCGCCGGTCGTCGTCATCGCCACCGACGGCGGACTGCTCGCCGCGCCGGTCGCGAAGCCCTACGTCATGCTCGCGCCCGGCGAGCGGATCGAGATCTGGACCGAATTCGGGCGCAGCCCGACCGGATCGCGCGTCACGCTCGAGAGCCTCGCCTTCGATGCCGGGGCCTCGGGGATGGGGATGGGCGGCATGGGCATGGGCATGATGGGCGGGGGCCGAGGCCGTTCGGGTCCGGCGAACGGCGCGGCGCTCACCGTCTGCCGCTTCTCGGTTCGGGGCGCCGGTCGGAAACTGCCGCTCCCGCGGCGGCTCGACCCGCCCGCCTTTCGCCCCGCGGCCGAGGTCGTCAATGGCCGCGAGCCGCGCCGCTTCGAGGTGTCGATGGCGATGATGCGCTGGATGCTCAACGGCGCGCCGTTCGAGATGGAGGAGGTGGCAGCGAACGAGCGAATCAAACGGGGCGTGACCGAGGACTGGGAGTTCGCCAACCTCGCCGGGATGATGGCCCTCCCCCACCCCATCCACATTCACGGCGGCCAGTTTCAGATCGTCTCGCGGGCCGGCGCCTCGGCCCCGACCGTCGCCGACGGCCTCGTCGACGGCGGCTGGAAGGACACCTTCCTGCTGCTACCCGGGGAGCGAGTCCGCGTGCGCGTCCGCTTCGCGCGGCACGCGGGGCTGTTCCTCTACCACTGCCACAACCTCGAGCACGAAGACATGGGGATGATGCGGAACTTCCGCGTCGAGACGTGACCGTCAGGCGAGCGCGAGGACGTCGACGAGCAGCTGGCCGCGCCGCTCGAAGGCCGCGGCGTCCGGCGCCATCCGCGTCGCCTCGATCCGGAGCGCGTCGAGGGCCCGTCCCACGATCTCACGCTGGCAGCGGTCGAACCCCAAAGCGGCATGAGCCAGCTCCAGCCGGAACAGCGCGAGGAGCTTCGTCATCAGGTAGCGCTGGCCGGCAGGCGTCGCGTCCTCGATGGCGCTCAGCATCTCGCGGAGCAGGCCGACGCGCTCCCCGAGGGGTGCCGTCGTGATCGCGAGCGATCCCGGCGTCAGCTCGGGTTCCACCGGGAACGGAACGGCTTCGATCGCGATCGGCGTGGCGTGGGTCATGTCGCTCCACAACTGCAGCGCGCGTGCCAGGCGCGGTCGGCGCGGGCGCCGGCCGCCGCCGCCGGCAAGCGCTGCGCGACGGCCTCGGGGAGCGTCCCGCGACGCGAACGAATTGCGCCTAGGGCCGGATGGCCACCTTCATCACGCCGTCCCGCTGGTGACCGAACAGGTCGTAGGCCGCCTCGATGTCGGCCAGCCTGAACGGGTGCGTGACGAGGTCGCGGAACGGGAAGCGCTTCGCGGCCACGATGTTCATGAGGCGCCGCATCCGCTCCTTGCCGCCCGGGCAGAGCGAGCTGACGATGGTGTGGTCGCCGAGGCCCGCGACGTAGGCGTCGAGCGGCACCGTCAGGTGGCCGGAATAGACGCCCAGGCTGGACACCGTGCCGCCGGGGTGGATGCTGCGCAGGCAGTTCTCGAACGTCGACGACAGGCCGAGCGCCTCGATGGCCACGTCGGCGCCGCCGCCGGTGAGGCGCTTGACCTCCGCCACCACGTCCTGCTCCTTGAAGTTGAGGACCACGTCGGCCCCCATCCGCCTCGCGAACTCGAGGCGCGCCGGGTTGCTGTCGACGCCGATGACCAGCGATGCGCCGGCGAGGCGCGCGCCCGCGGTCGCGCACAGGCCGATGGGCCCTTGCGCGAACACGACGACCGCGTCGCCGAGGTGGACGTGCCCGCGCTCGGCGGCGGAGAACCCGGTGGACATGATGTCCGGGCAGAGCAGCACCTCCTCGTCGGCGAGCCCGGCCGGGATCTTGGCCAGGTTGGCCTGCGCGTCGGGGACCAGGACGTACTCCGCCTGGCAGCCGTCGATGGTGTTGCCGAACCGCCAACCGCCGGCCGCCTGGTAGCCGTCGCCGCCGTGCCCGCACTGCGACGGGCTGCCCGCCAGGCAGGCGCGGCACTGGCCGCAGGGGGTGATGGCGCCGACGATCACCCGATCGCCCTTCGCGTAGCCGGTCACGCCGGGGCCGAGGGCCTCGATGACGCCCACGGGCTCGTGCCCGACGACGAGCCCCTCGCGCACGGGGTACTCGCCCTTGAGAATGTGGATGTCGGTCCCGCAGATCGTCGTCAGCGTCACCCGGATCAGCGCCTGGCCGACCCCGGGCTCCGGGCGAGCCACCTCGCGAAGGCCGATCTTCCCTTTACCCTGGAACACCGCAGCTCTCATGGTCGTGCTCATGTCACCTCCTCCTTCGGCGTGGGAACGATGAACACCGGACGCCCCGCGCGGCGCATGACCTCGGCGGAGACCGAACCGAGCAGCGCGCGGTGCGCCCCACCCCGGCCGTGCGTGCCGAGGACGATGGCGTCGCCCGCCAGGCGCTCCGCCGCCTGCCGGATCGCCGTCGCCGCCTCGCCCCCGTCGATGACGGTGACGTGGGTGGTGATCCCGCGCGCCTCGGCGTCGCGCGGGACGAGCGCGCGGAGCTCGGCCTCGAGGCGCTGCTGCCCGGCGGCGTCGAGCTTCCCCTGGGGGCGATCGTAGGCGTAGGGGGGCGACGGCAGCGCCCGCTCGTGGACGTGGCAGAGCTCGACGACGCCGCCGTGTCCGGCCAGGAGGGCGTAGGCGTAGGGCACGGCCCGGTTGCCCGCCGGCGACAGATCGGTCGGCGCCAGCACGGTGAAGATCCCGGGCACCTCGGCGGCCACGCCGGACGCTGGCGTCGCCGGCGTCGGCGGGGCGAAGACGATGGGCACGCCGGCCGCGTGGCGAGCCACGCGGTTCGACACCGCGGGGTGAGCGAGACGCGCCAGCCCCCGGCGGCTCTCGGCGCCCATGACGACCAGGCTCGCCTCGTGGCTCCGCGCGCGCTCCAGCACCGCCCACGCGGGATCGCCCCAGACCGCCTCGATCGCGAACGTGACCTTGCCGGCGCCCGGGAGGACGCCGACCTGCTGCGCGAGCGTCCGTTGCAGGTCCGCCTCCACTGCCGGATCGCCCGTGAACAGATCCCGCGGCCCGGCGAGCCCCAGGCGCGCGTACTCCTCGATGGGCCAGTAGAGCCGGAGCACGGTGACGTCGCAGGCGACGTGCTTGCGGAGCGCGCGCACGAAGTCGAGCGCCCCGCCGCTCGCCGAGCGGCCGTCGAGGGCCACCGTCACCTGCAGCCGGTGGACGCCGTTTCCGGCCTTGGTCAGCGATTCGACCCCCTCGGGGACGATCAGCACCGGGCGCTCGGCGCGGCGAACCGTCCGATCGGCGCCGCTGCCCAGGACCAGGCGGCCGATCGCCGACCGGCCGTTCGCGCCCATCACCACGAGGTCGGCGCCGATGGCGCGCGCCCGCTCGTGGATGGTGATCTCCACGTCCCCGACGTCGATCCGCGCGGTCACCGGCGGACCGGCGGCGGCGAGCGCGCGGGCCTCCGTCGCGAGGCGCACCTCGGCGTTCTGGCGGACCTCCTCTTGAAACAGCCCGGCGTCCGCCGCCAGGGCGATCACGTCGGCGGGCGGCGGCGCCACGACGTGAAGCAGCTCGATCGATCCCGACGTCAGCCGGGCCAGGTCGACGGCCACCTGGCCGGCGGCGCGGGCGCGCGGCGAAAAGTCGGTCGCACACAGGATCTTCATGGCTGCACCTCGTTTGGCGAATCACCCTCGCGGACGAAGACTGCCTCCTCGCGGCTCCGCTTCCGGATCTCCCGGACCACCTTCGACAACTTCGGATCGCCGGCGACGATCTCGACGCCCGTGGGCTCGAGCGCGCGGCGGATCTCGATGCCGCGGACGTACAGCGGACAGCTCGACGACGGCTCGAAGGCCCGCGCGCGGGCGAAGGCGTAGTGGCAGCGCATGTGCGCGACGACGGCGTCGACCCGGACGCCGTCCTTGAACCGCATCCGGACGCCGCCGTCGACGTCGTCGATGCGGACGACCGGGCCGAGCAGGGGGCAGGCGGCGCGCGTCGCGGCGGGGAAGTCGGCGCACTCCGCCTCCTCGAACCGCTCGAGGAACTGCGCGGCGCGCTCGTGCTGGCGAGCGTGCGTCCGGTGCTTCTCTGCCTCGGCCAGGTGCCCTTCCGTCGGGTTGTAGACGGTCACGGCATAAAGGTAGTCCTTGCCCAGCGGGTCTCCGAACGGGCTGGGCTTCGACGCGGAGGGGTCGTAGCGGCCGGCCTCCCGCTGCGCGGCGGCCGCCTCGCGCTCCGCTTGCTCGTGGTGCTGGGCCGCGCTCATGTCGTCGGCCTTCACGGCGGGCGACGACTCGGCGCAGGAGATCAGCAGAGCCGCGGCGCTCAACCAGCCCGCTGCCCGCTTGCCCGCTCGTCGCTCTGCCGTCCCGTTCATGCCCGGAGAAACTGCAACGGCCGTTCCACCGGAACGGTCGCGTCAGCACAGCCCGTCCGCGCGCATTTCTTGCGCCGCAGGGGCGGGCGATCGTCGCGACCGGCAGCTCTTGCGCGGACGACGTCTCGTGCGAGGATCCCGGAACGGCACGTCGCTTGCCTTCGTGAGACCCGTGGATCCCACCCTCTTCGACAGCCTCAAGCGCTACGTCGGCTTCACCGAAGCGTCCTCGACCGCGCTGCGCGCGCTCCACCCCGCCGCCCAGCCGAAGTTCGCCGCCATCGTCGACGACTTCTACGACGCGATCGAGGCTCACCCGGAAGCCCGCGCCGCGATCACCGGCGGCGCGGCCCAGATCGAGCGCCTCAAGCAGACGCTCATCCGCTGGCTCGAGGTGCTGCTCCTCGGCCCGCACGACGAGGCCTACTACCAGCTCCGGGCGCGGATCGGGCGCGTGCACGTGCGCATCGCGCTCCCGCAGGCGTTCATGTTCACGGCCATGAACCGGATCCGCGTCCACCTCCTCGACGTCGCCCGCGAGGCCCTCCGCGCCGACCCGCCCGGGCTGCAGCGGACCGCGACCGCGCTGAACCAGATCCTCGACCTCGAGCTCGCCATCATGCTCGAGACCTACCGCGAGGACCTGCTGGTCAAGAACCGGAGCGCCGAGCGCCTGGCCACCATCGGCCAGTTCGCCGCCAGTATCGGCCACGAGCTCCGGAACCCGCTGGGCGTCATCGAGTCGTCGCTGTTCTTGCTGCGCCAGCACCTCGGGCCCGAGGCGGCGGCGGCGCCCAACGTGGCCAAGCACCTCGACCGGATCGGCGGCGAGGTGAAGCGGGCGAACAAGACCATCCACGACCTCCTGGACCTGGCCCGCAACCGCCCGCCGCGGCGGCATCGCACCCCGCTGCGCGCGCTCGTCGAGGGCGCGCTCGCCGACGCGATGCTACCCGCCCAGGTCACCGTGGCCGCCGCCGTCCCCGCCGACCTGGCCGTCGACGTCGACGCGGACCAGATGCGTCAGGTCCTCATCAACCTGTTCACCAACGCCGCGCAGGCCATGCCCTCCGGCGGGACCATCACCGCCGCCGCGGAGCTGCTGCCGTCCGGGACCACGCGGCTGCGGGTCAGCGACGACGGCCCCGGCGTCCCCGTCGAGGCGCGGCACCGGATCTTCGAGGCGCTGTTCACCACCAAGGCGAAGGGGAGCGGCCTCGGCCTGGCGCTCTGCCGCCGCATCTTGGAGGCGCACGGCGGCAGCATCGACCTCGAGCCGAGCGAGCGGGGCGCCTCCTTCGTCCTGGTCTTGCCGGCGGCGTCGAGCCCCACGACATGACCGGCGCGGTCCTGGTCGTCGACGACGACGAGTCTCTCGCCGAGAACGTGGCGGAGATCCTGGCGACTCTGGGCGTCGAGACCGCCATCGCGCGCGATCGCAAGGCGGCCCTGGCCCTGGCCGCGGCGCGGGACTTCGACGTGGCGCTCATCGACGTCCGCCTCCCCGACGGGGACGGCCAGTCGCTGCTCGAGCCGCTCCGCGCGCGCTCGCCGTTCACGCAGCTGGTCCTCGTCACCGGGAACGCGACGCTCGAAGGGGCCATCGCCGCGGTCCGCGGGGACGCGTTCGCCTATGTGCTCAAGCCGGTCTCGCCGCCCGATCTTCTGGACACCGTCCGGCGCGCGCTCGACCAGGCGGGCCTCTACCGCGAGCGCGAGCGGCTGCGCCTCGATCTCGAGAGCTCCGAGCGGCGCCACCGGGAGCTCGTCGAATCGGTGCCGGCGTTCGTCGTCGCCCTCGACGAGCGCGGGAAGATCACCACCTGGAACCGGGAGCTCGAACGGGTCACCGGCTACGGCCGCGGCGAGAAGCTCGGCACCGACGGCAGCGCCCTGCTCGGCGCCGACGAGCACCCGCGCGATCTGCTGGTCAAAGCAGGGGGCGCGCGCAAGGTCCGCTGGAGCCGTGCGGAGGTGACGGGGGCCGACGGGGCGCCGCTGGTCTACGCCGTGGGCATCGACGTCACCGACGAGCAGGAGATGCTGCTCCGGACGCTGCGCGCCGAGCGACTGGCGGCGGTGGGGACACTCGCGGCGGGGCTGGCCCACGAGGTCCGCAACCCGCTCAACTCGGCGTCGCTCCAGCTCGCCGTGCTCGAACGCCGGCTCGAGCGCGGCGAGACCGGCGACAAGGCCATCGCCGTCACCCGCGTGATCAAGGGCGAGATCGACCGGCTCGATCGGCTGGTCAAGGACTTCCTCGCCTTCGCCAAGCCGGCGCCGCTCGATCGACGCCCGGTGGACGTAAGCGCGCTGCTCGGCGCGGTGGTGGAGCTCATCAGCCCCGAGACCGAGGCGGCGCACGTCGCCGTCCGGATGGAGACGGCGGCGGACCTCCCCGCCGCGGCGGGGGACGCCGAGCGCCTGCGGCAGGTGCTGCTCAACCTGACGCGCAACGCGGTCGAGGCCCTGCACGAGCGCGGGGGGACCCTCACCCTGCGCGCGGCGGCGGCCAAGGGCCTCCTCGAGATCGAGGTCGAGGACGACGGCCCGGGCTTCCCCGAGGAGCTCCCTGTCTTCGACGCCTTCTTCACGACCAAGGACCAGGGGACCGGCCTCGGGCTGTCGCTCGTGCACCGGATCGTCGCCGACCACGGCGGCACCATCCGGGTCGCCTCCCGGCCCGGACGGACCTGCTTCACGTTCACGCTGCCCGTGTTCCGCGACGGCCAGCGCGCGCCACCGGCCGTCAGTGCACGACGGTGACGGAGCGATTCGCGGCGGCGACGACGTGCGCCCCCACCGAGCCGAGCAACAGCCGCGCGCCCGGGCGATGACCGTGCCAGCCGACGACGATCAGGTCGACGTCCCGCTCCGCGGCCTCCCGGCAGATGACGTCGCCCGGGCGCCCCATCTCGATGGCTTGCTCGGTGCGGGCGAAGGCGAGCTCGCTCGACAGGCCGCTCAGGAACTCCGTCGCCCCGCGCATCTGCCGTACATACTGCTCCGAATGC
>Ga0306921_10006570_pt1 | contig 12141 bp, 18 predicted proteins | sample sta12Cox44000080_FD_203760 | JGI IMG/M metagenome (GOLD analysis project Ga0306921, IMG submission 203760) | Lab enrichment of tropical soil microbial communities from Luquillo Experimental Forest, Puerto Rico - statoxic.12C.oxic.44.000.080 (v2)... | ecosystem: Environmental > Terrestrial >... | reverse complement strand
AAGCCTGGGCCAGCATGAAGAGCTTTCGCCCCAAGGACGGCGGCGGCGAGCCGCCGGCTCCCGGCCGCAATGGCGAGCGGGACTTTCACGGCGAGAAGCGCAGCAATGAGACGCACGCCTCGACCACTCCGCTAACACTGAATTTTTCAGCGTCCTGCTAGGGGCAGGGCTCACCTTAGCCAACTGTCTCATTTTCGGGGTCCACCTCATGCCATGGTGGCGGCGCTAATCGACAAGATCCTGAAGGGAGCCAATCCCGGCGATACGCCGGCCCAGCAGCCCACCAAGTTCGAGCTTGTGATCAACCTCAAGACCGCCAAGGCGCTCGGTCTGACAGTGCCGCCATCGATCCTCGGATGCCGGCCGGTCGTGACCTATCCAGCCGTACTGAGGGCCGGCGTCCGAACGCCCCCCAGGAAGGAACCCGCGGGGAGCCGGCGTGCGGTCTGCCGTCTATTGGGATTTGACGGGGCGGCTTGTTGGGTGGGGGATGCGCTGGCCGGTGTAGTTGGCGGTGGATCGACGATCACGGTGGCGAGTTTGCCGCCGCGGCAGCGGTCGCCGCGGTGATTTTGGCATGATCGACGGCGTCGCACGCGCCTCCGGAGGCGCCGAGGCGACGTCGGTGCGGCGCCGGAAGCGAGGTTCTCCGGCGGGCGGGCAGTGGGACAAAGCGCTGACGGGCGTCATGGTGTCGCGGTTCTGACCGCGGGACGACGGCGAAGCGCGCGGTTGGCCGCCGCGTCCGAAGCTCTCGACAATGATTGAGTCAACCGGGGAGCGGTCATTCGCACAACGCGAATCGGCAGCTCACTTAAACTGATCGAGCAGCGCCTTTGCCTCTTTCAGGTCGGCAGTGTCAAACCCCTCGGTGAACCAGCCGTAGACCGGCGTTAGCACGTCGATACCTATTCGGGCAATGACAAGGAGCGCCCGCACAAGCTGGCGCTATCACAGGCCACACGCCCGGCCATGTCTGCGTCGTACTGGAATCCGCCTTCGTGGTCGACGGCACGCCACAGATACATGTGCTGGCCTGCGATCCGGACGACCATTGGCGGCCACAGGTCGAGCCGGCCCGCCCCGGTCGCTAACTCGGCCAGCAATGGCATCTCCGCCACGCGGTGCCAGAAATCGCTGCACATCGTCGCGATGACCCAGACCGCCAAACCGGCCACATCTTACGTCCGAGAACCACCGGCATACGCCGGACGTAGCTGGTTCGGCGTCTTGGTGATAATGTCGCACCCATTCGCCGGGTGGGGAAGCGCCACGTCTCCTACAGCGCTGACGCAGTCAATAAGTAGGGCCACCTTCCTGGTGACGTCGTTCGAGCCGTTCGAATCGCGCGATCACGACCTTGCAGGACGGGAACGCGTCCCGGTCTTGGCTTGGTGCAGCGATCGCTGAGAAAATCTCGACACATCGCGACTCTGCGGCCACCGCCTCGGCAGAGTCCCGAGCGGCAACAACGATCAAGTCGCGAATCCCTGTTCCGGCGCGCTCGACGCGCTCATCTGCCACGCCGCAGCGATACGCGTTGCCAAGCTGCGTCGGATCAGCGGGCTCGCTCTTGCGACCGTCAAGGTGCCGTGGGGGAAAGCTTTGAAGGGATTGCTCGTCCGGACCGTCACGTGGAACGCCGACTACTTCACGACGCTGGTCGCAATCGCGGGCACGACAATATCGCCCTATCTGTTCTTCTGGCAGGCAGCGCAAGAAGCTGAAGAAGTCAGGATCAAGCCGCAGCGGCAACCGCTGCTCCGCCCAGATTGGCAAGCGCCTACGGCGTTCGCAAGAATTCGGGCTGATACGGCGATCGGGATGGGCTTCTCCAACCTTATCGCCGTCGCCATCATCATAACGACGGCGGCGACCGTGCATGCGCATGGGGTGACCAATATCCAAAGCTCGTCTCAAAGCGGCGGAAGCGTTGCGACCCATCGCGGGGTCGTTCGCCGCAATCATCTTCACGCAGACTTAGGTCGTGCCGTTTGGTGTCTCCGACCGGGCTGCGATAGCGCGCTGTTCGAGATCGTTGAGGGGACCGATGACCACATCGAGCTGCTGTTCAACAATGTCGGCACCAGCACCCGTGGCATACCGTTCGAGGACCTCACTCTCGCCAGTGGTCGAATGTCGTCGCGGCCAACTTAAGCGGCTCGTTTCTGTGCGCGCAACACGCCTTTCGTGTGATGAAGGACCAGCGTCCGCAGGGCGGGCGCATCATCAACAACGGCTCGGTCTCGGCCCATGTGCCGCGGCGCAATTCGACGCCCTATGTCGCGACGAAGCATGCATTGACCGGGCTCACTCGGTCGCTGTCGCTCGACGGGCGCGAATACAACATCGCCTGCGGCCAGATCGACATCGGCAATGCCGCCACCATCCGCAACGAGGACAGCGCACGCGGCCGGCTGCAGGCGACCGGCCGGGTCGAGGCCGAGCCGCGCATGGATGTCGAGCACGTCGCGCGCGGCGTCGTCTACATGGCCACCCTGCCGCTCGACGCCAACGTCCAGTTCATGACCGTAACCGCGACCAAGATGCCCTATATCGGCCGCGGCTAGGCTAGAGCGCTCTGCGGCGGGCGATCTCGCGCGCAGAGACGCCGACGGCTTGGATGAGATTGCCGCGTCGGCCACCTCCCCGCGCCGCCGCCCAATCGCATGGGCTACGCTGGCTTAGTGAACGTATTTCCTGATATAGCTGACGTCACCCCAGTAAATGCTCGCTGCGTCCCACTGCAAGTGCCCCACGCCGACCTGGCCAGAGGTCACGATCCGCGTGATTCCGGCCTCGTATTTTTTGATCGTGCAGTTGGTTTTCCCGGGCTGCAGGCAGTCCGCCCAGAGCACGGGTGAGCCGTCCCATCCGACGGAATTGACATCTCTCCCAGAGGAGGGCGCCTGGTAGGTTACCCTTGGACCTTGCACCTGGTCGGCCGCTGTCGAGAACACACCGCCCCCTTGCTCGCCCCAGAACAGCCGATCGATGCTGGCGTCGACATGAAGTGCGGTTACGATGCCACTGGTCGAGATCACCACCCTTTCCACGCCGCCAGACTTCGGCATTCGGAGGATTAGGTACTCCTCACTGAAATAGATGTAGGACGGATCGAGGCGAATGTGCGTGATAAAGGCGCCCTCTCCCCGCAGCGTTGTGACCGGCCCGCCGCCCAACGGGACGCTCTGAATGCCGCCCTCGTCAACCCAGAAGAGCCTAGTGCCATCGGTCACCAGATCGCGAGGTGCCAGAGCGGGGCTGTTCGCGATGACGGTTGCTGGGCCGCCGGTAAGCGGGACGCGCTTGATCTGCGAGATCGACCCGCCGGCCGTCTGATAGTTGGCGACGAAGTAGCCATAAAAGGTTCCGGGGTTAGCGTAGACGATGTCCCCGAAAAATCTATCATCTCCATCCTCATGATAGAGCATGACCTCGTTGCCCGGTATATTGTTCTTTCCAGCGCGCCATACTACAGAACTGTCAGGGCCGAACTCGTTATAGATTTTCGAGGTCCAATAGAGATTGCCAGTTGACGCAATGAGACCGTTCGGGCTGCTGTACGCCACGATCGAGCTGCTCGCTAAGGCCTCGGTTGGCCCGATTGGGCCTTGAAAACGTAATTTGTCATCAAACTCGCGCTGAAAACGTACATTCTTATTAAAGTTATAATGCGCGGCAGATTTATAAAGCGACGCTGCCGCGGCAAATCCTGGCGTGTTCATTTCATACCCTTGATCGTTTGATGGTCATAGCTTGTAGCGCCGGAATGATGCGTTCCACATGCGGCCGATTGCTTGCCGCTAATCCCCCTACGCGTCGCCTATTGATTGTCGGGAGCCGCTTAGGTCCCAAGAGCTTCCCGCGGAGATGCCCTCCAGGGGCGGTCTACCCCTCGTTCAGACCATCGCTCCATCCTTATTGACGCAGAAAGTCCCAAATCCAAGATTGCAACAACAAAACGGACCTTTCATGGATTTGCCGCAAAAACAGCTGTAGGGTAAGGGTCTTAAAACGGGGTGTATTACTCCTCTTCTCCCTTGCTTGAGACCAGGAAGCATAACGCCTATTTGGTAATATGCACTGCTCTGATAAAGCGAACCTTCTGGTGAGAACGACGGCATTCTGTTCGTGTTCATTGTGGTCCCTCTCTCCTCTCGGTTTGTCAAATGCTTTGCGCGAGAGCTATCGGTTGCAAGCACGCGACTTTGTAGAATTCGCAATTGGGAAAGCGGCACGTCTTAGAAAAGCCAGTTGTCGAGTGCTGGTCACGGAGACACGCCGTACATGTTCGAGTACACGGTGGACCACCTCCATTTCCTCCATCGCCGCCGCCTCCGTCACCACCTTCATTGAAGCAGTCCATCTCACAAAGTGCTCTCTCAAAGGGATCATCAATTAGATTACAATAATAGTAACAGGAACCTTTTGGTAGTTGCGGCAAGACTCCTCTCTCAGATGCCGACGCATTAGAAGTGCCGACAATCGAGCGATAGCGCCCACGTGTCTTGTAAAGCGAGGTTTCCCCGGTGAATCCTGGCATGGTCATTCCGATCACTCCTCGGTTACTTTAGCGGTCATAGTGCGGAGACATCGTCGTCACCAAAAACAAACATTTTCTCTGTCATATTGCAGCGCACAAAGACCTTCTCGGTGAAATCGATCTCCCGGTTCAAAGCCGCCTCGGCCGAAAATCCGGCATACGCATCTTCATTACCCAGTATGTGATGCGTAACCCGCGACGCTCGACAGGACACAAGCTGCGGGAAACGCCGCCTTCAGTAAGACCAGGCCGCTCAGACCACAATCAGCACGGCCCCTGGCAGTAAACATCAGCAAAACCCCCTGAGCTTGAAACATAGCTTCTGCGGCACTCGCGCTCACACATGCCGGTGCTGTCACACACGCAAGTGCCGCACACGCTCGGTTGGCCGCAAGCTCTGATGCATAATGCTCTCTGCCTCGGGCTTACATCAATGTCAATACAGTGGTCTGCTACGCATTGAGCTAGTGAGCCAAAGCAATCTCTCCGAGAAGAGGTTCCGAGTGCGGACAACTGTTGAGGACTGATGCTCCCAGCGAAGCCGCTACTGGACCAAAAGTGAATGGACTTTCCCGCGTACATGCCCATGGCCGGGCCAAGCGACGATTCCGCTGCAAATCCAGGTATGTTCACTTCACAGCTCCAGTTTCAGGCTAAATTCGTCAGCAAAACCCGAGTGGATGCGTTGCCGCAAGCTGTACAAGATTTGCTGGCACATTGCGGTGAAGTTATAAGCAGAAACATTGGAAAAAGCATGGCGGGGCGGCGCTGTGAATTACTTTGCAAGTCGGTTCCTGGCTGCATAAGCAACGGCGTAATGCGCAACCCGTAAGACCAGCGCAAGGATCAGGCGGAGGCGGACACGACCAGGTGCAATTCGGTGACGTGCAGGTGCAACTATCCTGGGCCGGCCGCACAGGTTGGTGTTCGAAACTCATGGAAACGCCGAGCGTGTAATACGTCAAGCTCGATCCGTACACCGACTTCTCGGCACCAAATCCAGGCGTCATTATGATCCTCCTTACCGATCGTAGTACGGCGACAGCTTGGTAACCAGGAACGGAAACTCCTCGGTCATATCGCACCGCAGGAACTGTTTCTCGACCACGTCGGTCGCGCGATCAGTGAACGAGAAGATGACGTCGACGATATTGCGCACCCCACTCAACGTCGACGGACGCACATCGACAGCGGTCAACGAGCAATTGCGGCCCTGCGCTTGGGCCACTGCCGCATAAATCGCCGGATAGCGTACCGTGAGGTAGTTGAGCGCGCGATGCTCGTCGGTGTCGCCCGCATTGTCGGTCATTTGCATAATCCTGTCGAACACCTCTGCTGCGGCCTCCGCGAATCGCTCGGCCGGGATTGCCTCGGGCCGCGGAATCGAGCCGATCAGCGAATCCCGGTCGAAAGAATTAAGCTGGTCGAACGCGACAATCGGCACGACCAAGCCGTTGCACATTTCGGGCGGAGCCAGCGGGCCGCGCATCCCCACGACCAGGTCGACATCGCCCGGGCGGGGGTTCGGGCGAAGCGTCTCGAGGAGCAAATTCGTGTCGGTAGGGTCGCGCGGCGCGACAATGTAGGTTTCGAGGCCGCCGACCGTCATAACCCAGCAAAGTTGCTTCACCAGATAACGGTTCTGCTCGAGCACCTGCCGCAGCGCCTGGCGGTCGGTCAGATTAGCGGTTTCCGCCCGGCCCGTGGCCTGCGCGAGTTCCTTCTCGACCGACAGCCGCGGAAAGCGGGGCTCGATCCGGCCGAGCGCATAGACATAAGAAGCAGGCATGGCGGCTCCGTTCGATCCACAGGTGGGACATGGCGGCTGTGCCACCGGTGCGGGAGGCGGAGCCGGGGTCTGTGCGGGTGAAACGGGCCTCACAGAAGCCGTCGAGCCGGCTACCGATGCTTGCTGCACCGATGGTTCTTGAGCCGTTGCTTCTTGCAGGTCCGATACCGCTTCTACCATCTGCGTCTCCTCGTTTAGTTGGTCCCCGATTGGCGTCATCGCGTGAAGACCATCCAGCGGTTCAAGGCCGCGGCGCGCCCCTCGCATCCGCCGCAGAGCTTGACCCCTATCGCGTACGTCATGCGCTGGACAACGTCGCCCAAACCGACCGCCTCATCGGCGACAAAACCCGGCAGTCTCACCTGATAAGGCTTTGACTGCGGCTCTTCTTTTGCAGCGGGGGTTTCGTCTTGCATACAGTACCTCGCAGTATCTTGCTCAACCTCGAGCCATCGACATTGCCTGGTAGCTTGCCCAGGCATTCAGCAAAGGGGGCACGATGTTTGTCCGTCGCGGCGTCGCCGCCTGCGTAATCGCCGACCTCACCTCTGCCGCGGTTGCAGCGGGAAACTCCGACCAAGTCAGTGCGAGGGTGCCGGTGACGAACGGCGTCGCAGCGCTGGTACCTCCCATCGTCAATGGACCACTCACGCCCAGGCTGGTGACCGATTCCCCCGGCGCGCCGAGCCCGCATCGCCCAATCGAGGCCCCGAGATTGGATATACCCATCGGGCGCCCCGCGACATCATAGGCGATGACCGGAATGACCCATGGGTGGCTGGTAATGACCGAGCCGCCGATCGCGCCCTGATTACCGGCCGCTGCGACGACGACGACCCCGCGACGCAGAGCGAAATCGAGCGCCTCCTGAAGACTGCGCCCGCCCGCGAGCGATGGGCCTTCGAGGGCGACGCTCAAATTGATGACCCGTGCGCCGGCGCCTATGACATCGAAAATGGCCGCGGCGAGCTCTGTGGCGGACGCGCTCGGCATCTGTCCGCCGTTGGCGGGCGCTTCCGAGAAGATTGGCCGAACAAGAAGAGTACATCCGGGGCAGATCGCGGGTGCCACGGACATGCGCCTTGCGAGAAGGATTCCGGCGATGAAGGTACCGTGCGCGCATGCCAAGTCGCTCGCATCGGCGCATGCTGCCGACAGTTTGCCTGGGACTTCGCGAATGTTTTTTGCGGCGAGATCGGGGTGATCGAGCGCGACCGGCCCATCGATCAGGCCGATCGAAATTTCGGGCCTGCCACTCGTGCGCGCCATCAGCGGCGACAGCCCGACCAAGTCCAAAGAGGCGGAGCCCGCCACCTCGTCCTCCCTCGTATTCGTTCTTATTCGCCGAAGGCCCAAAACTAACGCAAAATCGAATGTATCATTCTTACAATAACCTTACAACCGTATTCCCGCTACCGCCCGCCGCGCGGCGCTCGTCAAGGATGGTGCGGTGATCGGCTATGTGTACGAGAGCAAGGGATGCTCGCGCGTCGACACCACAATAACGAACGCGACCCCTTCTACAGCCTGGCCCGCCAGCTGACGGGCCTACCGTTAAGGCCGCTACAGCGCTGTGGCGTGCCTGCCGAATCCGATGGTTTCGCCAACAAGCGGTTGGCCTGGGAGGCGATTGCACCCCTGTTCGACCGCGCCTTGCCGTTGCGCACCGCGCACCTGCGCGACCCGGTCTGCGCCGCCAACTCAGTGAAAGCGCGAGATCGCGCCGTTGTGCGGGGTGGCGCGATCGCTGAGGTCGAGCATGATTTCGTCGATGTAACACCACCCCCAGCCTTCGGGTGGGTCATAGCCTTCGATGATCGGATGGCGTGTAGCATGGAAATGCTTGGTGGCGTGGCGGTTCGGCGAGTCGTCGCAACAGCCGACATGGCCGCAGGTCCGGCATAAACGCAGATGGACCCATGGCGAACCTATCTTCAAGCACTCCTCGCAACCGAGCGCGCTCGGAATCACCTCCCGAATGTCGTCGGTGTGGATGCATTCGTCGGACATCATTCTCTCCTGCTGTTGGCGGAGAGTGCGGCGCTGTCGCTGCGTTCCACAAAAAAAGGCGTGCAGCGCGGCTACAACCTGTGCGCCCTCTCCGACAACAGCGGCAAGCGCTTGACCGAACCCGAGCGCACATCACCGATCGCGAAGACGCCAGGCAGGTTGGTTTCGAGCGGCTTGTGGATGTCTGCGCCGGCGCGCACAAAGCCCTTGTCGTCGAGCATCACGCCCGACCGAGACAGCCAGTCGGTATTGGGATCGGCGCCGATGAATAAAAAAGGTGGCGGATCGCGAGCTTCTTCTCGTCGCCTGATCGGTGGGAGCGACAGCGGATCGCTTCGAGAATCCCGTCCTGCCCGTCGAGAGCGGTGACCGTCGTCTCGGTCAGGATTTCGATGTTCGGCGTTGCGGTAATGCGCTCGACGAGGTAGCGCGACATGTTCGCTGCGAGACCGGGTTTGCGAATGATCAGCCACATTTTGGCAACCTGACTGGATAGATACACGGCAGCCTGACATTGCCCCCGCCCACCGGGGTCACTTCCTGCCCTGAGCACAGCCGCCCCTCGAGCGGCGACGCCCAATAGTGGACGCATGAGCCCTCGAATGAGGCGAGATTATCGACACCGAGACGGCGATACCGGGCGCCGCTGGCGATGACGACGGCGCGGGCGCGAACTCGCTCCTTGCTGGCGAGAGTGAGCAGGAAGCGCCCTTCGTCCGAAACGGTCTGGCCCTGCAAGCTTTTAACTTCATCCGGGATCGCCGTGTCGACGCCGAACTTATGCGCCTGGTGACAGGCTCGCGCCATCAGGGCTAGGCTGCTGATGCCGGTCGGAAAGCCCAGATAGTTTTCGATGCGCGCCGAGGCGCCGGCTTGACCGCCAAAGGCGCGGCAATCGAGCGTGAGCACCGAGAGGCCCTCGGATCCCGCATAGACCGAGGCGGCGAGACCCGCGGGGCCGGCGCCGACGATGACCACGTCATAAATCTTATCCGGGTCGATCGGTTTGACGAGCCCGATGCAGCGCGCGAGCTCGACATCGCTGGGACTGCGCAGCAGCTGTCCGCCACTCCCGGCTTGCGATCGTGACCGAGCCCGATAGACCAGTAAAGATTCGAAAGTGTGAAGCAGCTCACACGCCCTCACCGTCGCGCGAGGTAGAGTTGCGCCGGCGCCCAGGCTTGGCCTTGAGCTGCCTGGAAAGCATCGTATCGAGCGGCGTTGAGCAGGGTTCGCTCGCAACAGAGTTGCTCAGGAGCGTGACGAAAGGGAGGGAAGCATGGCACGGATTACCATCAACGGTATCTCGATCGATCCGCAAGCGCAGGCCGCCGCCGTCGCGAGCGCCAATCTGCTAAGCGCCGATGCGGCTACATCCAACTTCATCCTGGTTCAGGTCAACGGCCCGCTGGACAAAGCGCAGCGGGATGAGCTGACTGCGCGAGGAGCGACCATCCTCGAGTATGTCCCCGAAAACACCTATGTTTGCCGCTACGAGCCGGCCGATTTGACTCCGATTAGAACGCTGCCATTCGTCACCTGGGCAAACGTCTATCTTCAGGGTTTCAAGCTGCCGATGGCACTGCGCCAGGGCACAGCCGCTCGACCGGGTATGAACCTGCTGAATCTAGGGCCGGCGGACACTCAATCTAAGGATCGCGTAACTGTCGATGTCGTCTTGCAAAAAGGCGTCAGCGCCGATTCGGTCCGAGATCAGGTCAGCGCGGCTGCTGGTCTTGATCCGCAGGAGCTCGATGTTGCTCGCCACAAGATAAGGCTGACGGTCGAGCGCCGGCGGTTGCGTGACCTGGCGGCGATCGACGAGGTACGCCACATAGAGCCATACGTTCCGCCGCGCCTGGCCAACAACATCGCTCGCGGCATCCTGACGGCGGATGCCGCTCAGGCTGGCGGGGCCATGCAAGGGGAAAATCAGATCGTCGCGGTCTGCGATACGGGGCTCGACCAAGGTTCCACGACGAATGTGCATCCGGCCTTCACCGGCCGCGTCGCTAAGCTCTACCCACTCGGTCGCCGCACCGCGAGCGATCCCGACGGCCACGGCACGCACGTATGTGGCTCGGTGCTGGGCGATGGCCGCATGAACGATGGTACGGCGATCCGGGGTACGGCCCCGAAGGCGCGCTTGGTCATGCAATCCGTTCTTGACCCGCGCGGCGGCTTAGGAGGGCTACCCGCCGACCTACACAACCTGTTCATCACCCCGTATCAGAACGATGGCGCACGGGTCCACACTAACTCGTGGGGTAGTCCCGACAACGGAGCCTACAGCACAAATTCCGATGAACTGGACGACTTCGTCTGGAACCATCGCGATCTTGTGATCTGCTTCGCGGCAGGAAACGATGGCGTCGATTCCCATGGCACCGGGGTGATCGACCCGGGATCGGTCGGATCACCAGGCACCGCCAAGAACTGCATCACCGTCGGTGCGACAGAGAATTTACGAGCCAACTTCAGCTTTCCTGGGGCTAACCACCCGTCTAGTTACGGTGACGGATGGCCCAATGATTTCCCAACCGATCCGGTCCATTCCGATCTGGTCGCCAACAAGCCCGAAGGGATGGTCGCGTTTAGCAGTCGGGGACCCGTCTTAAATAATCGGGTGAAACCCGACATCGTCGCACCCGGAACTGCCATTCTATCGGCCCGGTCGCGGGTTGCGCGAGGCACCGGATGGGGGTTGTCCTCGGATCCCCTGTATTTCTTCGAGGGCGGCACCAGCATGGCGACACCTTTGGTCGCGGGTTGCGCCGCAGTAGTTCGGGAGTTCCTCTCACAGAGAACACCGACGCCGAGCGCGGCCCTGGTCAAGGCAATGCTTATCAACGGCGCACAAATTATAAAAGGCCAATATAATCCTTCGGAAGTGGGGGTCCCGCCCGACAATTCTCAAGGCTTCGGTAGAGCCGATCTCGCCGCGACAGTCGGGCCGTATCCGCAGGGAACAACAGTCGACTTCAAGGACGAGGCCACCGCCCTAGATACCGGCGGCGAGGAGCACACGGCACACACGATCAAGCCGCCAATCGAACACTCAAAGTTACTCTGGTGTGGACCGATTTACCTGGAGAGGCACTTCAAAACGATCTCGACCTAATTGTTACGACCTCCGACGGAAGTGTATTTCACGGCAACAGACCTGCGGGCGCCACGGATTTCGACCGCTCGAATAATGTCGAGCAGGTGATGGTGCCGAATGTGCCGACGGGTAATGTCGACGTCAACGTGCGGGCTTTCCGTGCAACACAACCGCAAACTTACGCGTTGGTTGTCAGAACCTCTTGACCCGCGGTGTCGGCGAGGAGGGATCAAACCCCGCGAACTCTCGTAGGGCTCTTGGTGACAGAGAGGGGGATCCTAACGGCGATGACCACCACACCACCTTCGAATCCATCTCCCCCCAAGCGGAGAGATGCTATGGGGCGGGCGGCGAGGATGGCAATTTCGTCGCTTACACCAATCGATGGAGTGCCGCGATGCCCCAGCCGAACGATTTGAGCAGGTCCCTCGTCGCCCTGGACCAAGGTAGCACGATCATTGCCGTCGCCGAGATGAGCCAGTCGAGCTGGCTGGTTGGCGGTATCCTTCCCGGCATTGAGCGTCAGCCGCGCAAGAAGCTGGAGCCGAGCCCTGAGCGTCTGCTTGTCCTACTGCATCGCTGGCGCGACGGGTCAGTCAGGGCTGGCCGCACGATCACGCGGATTGCGGTTGCCTTCGAAGCCGGCCGCGACGGCTTCTGGCTGGCGCGCTGGCTGGAGGCGCGTGGGGTTGA
>Ga0306921_10006567_pt1 | contig 12143 bp, 19 predicted proteins | sample sta12Cox44000080_FD_203760 | JGI IMG/M metagenome (GOLD analysis project Ga0306921, IMG submission 203760) | Lab enrichment of tropical soil microbial communities from Luquillo Experimental Forest, Puerto Rico - statoxic.12C.oxic.44.000.080 (v2)... | ecosystem: Environmental > Terrestrial >... | reverse complement strand
TCCGCTGCGGACAAAAATCCTGGGCGAATCATCCACCACACCCGAATCCACCTGGCCCCCAGTGTCAACACAGCTTCTCGGGTCTTCGTTGAGTCGAGGTATAGCAGTCACCGAGCTTGGTGAGATCAAAACCGACGAGGGAAGCGAAAAGATCAATAAGAAAACCGCGTTGGACGACGCCCGGGTCGAGGCTTGGCACATCCTCAGTGTGGTCGAGCGCATCCGCTACAAAGACTGGCGCGACCAAACCAAGGCGGCGATCAAGGCCAAGTACAAGCGGGGCCTTGGCAACACCGTGTTCTCGGCCGCGGTCCAATCGTTCGTGGATCAGGGGGCCGTGCTGCGGATTGAAGAGAGCAGCCGAGAGGTCTGGTACCAGGTTGCAAGACCGAAAGCGGCGAAAGCTGTTTCTGCTGCTCATGGTGATCCTAAACTTGGTCCTGAGGGTCCTGAGGGTCCCGAGTCCGCCCCCTTAGGGGGCGGGACTCTCGGGACCAGGACCGTCAGGTCCGGGATGAGTCCGGGACTCTCGGGACCAATGCAATTAAAAAGAGTGAGCCGGTTGTAAAAGATGAACAAGAGGCGCCGGCTGATGGGGGTCAGCCGGTCGATTTCGATGAGGCGTTAGGTGGGGCGGTCGAAAGCCTGATGGCTAAGCCGCGGGGTCGCTCGGGGTCACATCAATGACCGCGGGCTTGCGTTTGGTGAGGCGCTTGGCCTCAAGCAGATCGAATAGCGCAGCGCCGTCGATACTGGCGTTGACCGATGGTGGTTTCGCCCGTTCGAATCCGATAGCGGCACCTGCGGCCTTGATGACGGCCGATACATGGGCGTTCGGATCGCTGTAGACCTTCTGCAGGTGCGCTAGGGCATCGTGCGAGGTCTCAATCACGCCATTGAGCCGATCGATCTCCGCTTCAAGCTCTTTGATCTTTGCCGTTTGCCGGCGGAGAAGATCAGCAGCGCGCGCTAGCTTGTGATCCTGATCATCGGTCATGCCCGCAATTTAATCGATCGCGCCCCGAATGTCAGCGATCACGCCAGGAACGGCCAGGGAAGAATGTCCGCAGCGCTACTCCTTTTCCCATCCCCGAAACCGATCCGGCGCCATCGCGGTGTAGCGCACAGTCGATTGAATGTTGCGGTGCCCGAGATAGGCCTGCAGGGCGCGGGTGTCCTTGCCCTGGTTCGCGAATTTGTATCCGCAGGAGTGGCGCAGCATGTGCGGATGAATGCCGAACGGCATGCTGGCGGCTTCGCCAAGCCGCGCGAACATCTTGCGGAACCACGCCGTGGTCACCGGGCCGCCGCGTTCCGACGTGAAGACATGCTGTCCCGGCGGATTCTCCCGCTGCAGCCGGCGCAAGGCGCGTAGCTCGCTGTTGCTGAGGTAGTGGGTCGATGGGTCGCCGCCTTTGACGCGGTTAACCCGAATGGTCTTGCGAGCGAAGTCGATCTGATCCCATTCCAAGCCGCAAAGCTCGCTGGCGCGTAGACCGTGATTGAACGCGACCAGGATCGCCGTGGCGTCGCGGTGGCCGTAGCGGCTGTCTCGCCGGGCGACTGCCATCAAGCGGTCGATCTCGCGCTCGGTGAGGTGCTCACGCGGTCGAACTGTCCCACTTACTGACGTGGAAGGCATGTCGTGCGCCATTCGAAATCCCCCGGTTTTGCTGGCGGTGAAGCGACTAACTGGGGCGATTTTAGCAAAAAGTGTGACAGTCGTCTAGCGCGATCAACCTTAGAACGGCCGCTGTGCTCTCGCTGCATCACCCGCGCTCGGTCGTGACGCCGCCGCGGCATTCGCCGCGTGCGCTCGCCGTCGCGCGACCTGAGGATTTCGGGCGGCCGGGGTGGCGGGGGCGGGAGGCAAAAGCTTCGAGCTTGGATCGGGAGATATCCACCCTCGACCTGCGTACCACCAATTTCATTCGTTATACGCACGTCATACAAAACTATTTTTTGATTCCGAGTCGCGTCCGACGTATAATATCCGTCATACCAAGGATGTCAGCATGACCGACAAAGAACCCACGCCGTTGATTGCGGTGCGGCTGCCGGCGTCGATGCTTGCCGAGATCGACCAACTCGCCCGGACGAAATATCTCAGCCGCAGCGACGCAGTTCGAGATGCGCTGCGGACGCTGCTGCGCCGGCAACTCGACGCCGATATTCCTTCCCTGGCCGTTAGTGGCGACCGCGAGGAGGAAGCGGCGTGACCCGCGCGTTCATCCCGCTCCACCCGATCTTCTGGCGCGGTCGGCGCTCGGTTCGGCTCGTGAGGGAGGCGACCGCCATGTTCAGCAGATGTGGAACGAGGAGATCGCCGCGCTCCGCACCATGTACCTCGCCGCGCGGAGCGGCCCGAATGATCCCTACCTCGTGAACACATTGGCCTTCATCCACCGCGCCCTGCGCCAGATCGTCATCGCCGGGGGCGCTGTGGAGGCATTCGCACTCCACGAGGCCGTCGAGGCCCTGATCGACAAGATCGTCGATCGGCTCGTGCGGGACGAGGCCGTGGGCCTGATCACGATAACGCTCGTCCCCGACCCGCTCGGCCTCGAGAGGCAGGTGTCATGACCAAGCCCCGGCACCAACCCGCCAAAAACCAACAGTCACCTCTTATACGACCCGGCGACCGCGCCCCGACGACCTATCACGAGCTTGGGCAGCGGCAGCAACCCGATCAGGCTGATCCGACCGGCGAGGTGCCCCGGCTTCCCGCGACGTCGCCGTGGGCAGTGGACAATGTCCCGCCAGAGCCCCCGCTTGGCGAGGACATCGAGCGTGTCGCTGACGTGACGAAAGTGACGAGATGAACCCAACAGTCACCTCTGGAGCAGCGTGAACGCCAATGGCCGCCTACCGATTGCTCGTCGATCATTACGTCGGGACCACGTATTGCGAAGCCGGTTCGGTCGTGAGCGACAGCGGCCCTGGTGCAATCCTTCCGATCGGATGGATTCCGACAACTGCTTGCGATCCGACCGACGTGCAAGGCGTGCAGAATTTCTGGAACGCTGGCCCACGCGGTCAATCGGATGCTGATCCCTTGGTGGTCAGCCGGGCGCTGGCAGGGCGTACCGGTCGCTGCGCCTGTTCACTACTGGGCGCCGCTGAATGATGGCACGGGCAGGTTCATTCTGCGCGGCGCGGAGAATCTTGGGCCGCACGATCCGACGATGTGAGAGGAGATGGCGATGGCACGAGGACCAGCGAAGCATGTCGCGGAAGCGCACCGTCGCGCCCAAGAGCACATTGGGAAAATGACACGCGACGCGATCGACCAGAGCCGAGCATCGCGGTCGCCAGCTCACCGGCTTTACGGCCGTGAGGGACCACGCGGCGGACCTGAGCGAACGTCACAGCGGGGCGAGCCCAAAGACAAGACCCTCACTCCCGCGGAGGCGAAAGCAGTTGAGCGCGCGGCCGGACCGCTGGGCAGCGCAGTGATGTCCGCACTCCGCTCCGCGGGCTTGATTGCCGGTGCTCGCTCCGCGCCTGCGCGCTCTCCCAATCAAGATCGCGGGGCGATGAGCCCTCTCGGCGGAGCAGCGACGTAAATGGCGCAGCTATCTCACTGGGCGCAGCTTGGATTGTTGTTGGAGTTCGAGCGAACGCGACGCTAGTTATCTGGGGCCGATATCTCCGGGGGCGCTGATTGTTGTGTGGTGGGCTTTCGAGCGACCGCCACTAACACCGCCGCCGCAGAAAGCGCCACGCTCGGCACCAAGCAAGCCGGTGACGCGACGGGCCGCGCGATCGGAGCGAGTGATTGAGCGCAAGGCACCGCCAACACAAGAAGAGATCGACCGCGCTCGCGGTTACGTCTCGAAGTTGGGCGGTCAAGCTAAACCCTCCACCACCACACAGTCACCTCCCTCAAGCGTGAAAGGATGAATTCCATGGCAAATCGAGCAGGCGGCGGCATCGAGTCGAACAAGCTCGTTCGCAAGCCACAACCCAAAACCGAGCCGCTCGCCAAAGCGGTTCAACCCGGTCGCGCTGACAAGTTCGGCCAGGCGCTCGCGTATCCGGTCGGCCCCATCTACCAGGGCAAGGGATTTAATTCGACCAAGGCCGGTCAGCCGAACAACATGGTCAGCGGTCCCGGCGGCGGCCGCACCGTTATGGCTAGCGGCACTCAGGGCACTCATGGTCCCACGCGACCGGGCGAACCCGACAGAGCACCGGACGTTCCCGCTACGCGGCCCGGCCGCGACATCCTGAGCGATTACGGACCGGAGCGCTCATAAGGCCGACTATTCTTTCCCTGGCCGTTCGTGGCTTTCGCAAACAGGAGAACTGACCGATGGCTCGCTTCCGCCTCACCCAAGCTTTCCATCAAGGCCAATTCCGCCTCAGGGCCGGACAAACCATCGCTGACAGCGTCGGGGCCGCTCAAGTTGGCGACGTTGTGTGGACCGGCCTGAACTCGAACACGATGGGCGCGGGCTTCACGCCGTTGGACGCCGGGGCGACCTCGATGAAGGCCGCCTCGTTTCGGTTCGCAAACGAACCCGCTGCCACGGCGATATCGGGACGAGATTCGATCGACGCTTAGGGGAAGGTGACCACCCACAGTCACCTCCTCATCTCGCGAAAGGAAAACCGCCATGCCGCGCAGACCCGATGACCGCCTGGTGCCCGGATCGGAGAAAGCTTGTGAGGTCGTTGACGATCAGGCGATGGCCGACATCGTCGCTGATCTTCGGTCCGGCCCGGCGAGATTTCCGAGCGTCTCGGGGGTGTCGCCCAGCGGGCGCGGATGGCAGGAGGCGCAATCGCTCGCAGATTGGAAGCCGCCCGGCGACCGATACGTCACGATGCTGCTCGATGACGCTGACCAACGCGAGCGCACGGCGAAGATCGCCGCCGAAGTCGAACGGTTGAAGGCGGAGATCGCGCGCCTGCAAGCAGAGATGGCGAAAGCGGAGGCCAAGCCGTGAGCAGGCTCAGCGAGTTGTTTTCGCGCGAAATCGGGTACGGCGATGACCTTAAACTTGTTTGTTACACCGACGAGGAACTCGAAGAAGTCATCGCCGCCCTTCGCGAGTGGTGGATCAAGCAAACGGCCGAAGAGGCCGCGCGGATTGCCCAAGGTCTGCCGCCACGAAAGAAGCATCCGAACGTCGCGGAAATGGCTGAGCGCCAACGCAAGGCCGCCGCCAAGGCTGCGGAGCGCGAACGCAAGGCCGCAGAGCGAGCCGCGGCGAAAGCGGCGAAGGCCGCGTCCGAAGACCGATCCGCGACAGCTTGATCTTGGGGAAGCGATCGCGGCGAAGTAATAAGCGTGATGAAAAGACTTTCCCTTGCATTGCTGCTCGCGCTTGCGCTTGCGAACTCCGTACAAGCTCAGCAAGCCGTTGTCGTCCCCTCGACGATGGTCAGCGTCCCGATCACCGGCACCATCGCCGCTGCGACGGTCCTTGTAACCGGGCAGGCGGGGAAATCCATCTACGTGACCTCCGTCGCGCTGATCCCGGTCGCGACCAGTGTCGTGACGTTCACGCAGGGCACGGGCGCAGGATGTGCCTCAGGCACGTCTAACGTCAGCGGCGCGATGACCTTCGCCGCCGGTCAAACCCTTACGTTTGGTGACGGCTACGGAGTGGTTTGGGTGCTCGCGCCGGGCAACTCGCTTTGCATCACCATCGCGACCGCCGCTGCGCCTGGATCACTGAGCTACGCGTTGTTCTGAGATGAGCGACGACGACTACATCGAGCGCTTGCGGATGCCGCAGTCCGCCATCGACGCAATGGCGAAATCCGTTCCGACTAACGTCATTCAAGACATCGTCCGCGATCATTATCCAAGGGCTGCACCGACTGCTGCGGCCGAGCGCAGCGAAGCCAAGCCAAGGGATGAAGGGGCTCCCTTCGTCTTCAATCCGGCTGAGCCGTCGATCCCGCCGGGCTTCGTCCGGCCGCTGACCGGCGAAGCGCTTGAGCATTGGCTCGCCGAGAGCGAAACGCCGAACGTCGTGTGGGACTACGATCCGTTTGCGAATTGGCGACTGCGGTGATCGCCGTGCTGGAAGCTCAGGCGATCTTTCTTGCGCCGTCGCCACCAGCCGAGAAGACCAACGCTCACCATGACCAGGCCGGGCAGTCCGGCACCAACGATAGGACCCGGCACTGGCGTCAGCGATGGGTCGTGCGCGATCACGAAGGGAGTACTCGTGTTAGTAATGGGGAACGGTCCATAAGCCGCAGGCCCCCAACCCTGGCCGCCGGGGCCATAACCAAGCAGGGCGACCATCCCTGTGGGGGTGCCCGGCTGCCAATCGAGCACATAGCCGGTGCCAGTCCCGAACCCGAACAAAGTTTCGGGGGTGAGCATGGTGAAGAATAAATCGTCGCCGACGGCAGTCACGCCAGAGGCGGGATAGCTCTGGATGATGCCAGCCGAACCTGTGTGCGAGTTGAACTCATACGAGGCGGTGCCGATCGTGACGGTCGCGTCGAAACCGAGAACGTGGCCGTCGATCGGCCCCTGGGTGCCGTCGGTGGTGATGGTCCCGACTACACTAACATCGTTAGTCACAATAGCTTTGACGGGATCAGGAATGACACCGTAAGTCAGCATATCAATAATGTTGTAGGTGGTCGCGTTCATGCTGCCCTCTTCTTAAATTGGTTGCACCAGCCTCGCGTCGCAACAACCACCATGGTTCGAACCCTGTCAATTGCTCTTTTTTGCTCTTTTCGGCCAATTAATTGCTCCTTTGGACAATCGATTTGGCTGGCCACATGAGCAAACGATCTTGGAGACGGGGAATGCGCCTCAACCATCCGACATCGCCATGACCGTAACCGAAAGGGTCGATCCGCTCGAAGATACCGCTGAGTGGCTCAGCGATGTCGCGCACGACCCGGTCGCATTCGTCGAAGGCGCATTCGCGTGGGGCGAAGGTGAGCTCGCCAACTTCGATGGGCCGATGGAATGGCAGCACTGGGTGCTCACGCAAATCCGCGATGGCCTGCTCACGCCCGGCAAAGCGATCCAAATCGCGGTGGCGAGCGGCCACGGCATCGGCAAGACCGCGCTCGTCTGTTGGATCACGCTCTGGGCAATGACCACTGCAGGCGACATGCGCGGGATCATCACGGCCTCGACCGAGGCCATGCTCAACACGCGGCTGCGGGCTGAACTGCGCAAATGGTTCCGGCTGTTCCGCGCGGCGACGTTCTTCGATCTGACGATGACCGCGCTCCTACCCAAGGACACGAGCCACGAACAGACTTGGCGCGTGGACCTATTGCCGTGGAATCCGAACCGGCCGGAATCGTTCGCCGGTCTGCACAACGCCGGGCGTCGCATCCTTGTGATCTTCGATGAAGCGAGCGCGATCGACCGGGCGATCTGGGAAACGGTGATGCCGGTCGCGACCGACCGCGACGCCGAAGTGGTGTGGTGCGTCTTCGGAAATCCGTTGCACCCTGAAGGGGAGTTCAAGAATTGCTTCGACAACGGCCATTGGATCACGCGGCACGTCGATAGCCGCAGCGTTCCGATCACCAACAAGGCGGAATTTCAGAAGTGGATCGACGCCTACGGCGAGGATTCCGATTTTGTGAATTCTCGCGTCAAGGGATTATTTCCGAGAGTTGCGTTCAATCGGTTCATCAGCGCCGACGAAGTCAATGCGGCGATGCAGAGGCCGGTTGAGGGCAACCATGATCCGCTGGTGCTCGGCGTGGACGTGGCGCGGTTCGGTGACGACATGTCCGTGATCTATCCCCGCAAGGGGTTAGACGCCCGGACGCACTTGCCGATGAAGTATCGCAACATCCCGCTCGACCGGCTCGAAGACAAGATCATGGAATTTTGCGCCGCCAATCGCGTCGCGATGGTCTTCGTCGATGGGACCGGCGTTGGTGGTGGTGTTATCGACCATCTTCGTCGGCGGGGAGTGTTGGTTCATGACGTGCAGTTTGCGGCCAAGTCCGATCAGCGTCAGGAGCGCTACGCGAACAAGCGGGCAGAGATTTGGGGCGTCATGAAGGAGAAGCTCCAATATCTGAGCTTGCCGAACGACAGCGAATTGCGGGAGCAACTGACCGGGCCGGAGTTCACGCTCAACAGCCGGGACGAAATTCTGCTTGAGCCGAAAGATTCGATGAAGCGCCGGGGCGTAGCTTCGCCGGACATCGCTGACGCCTTGGCGGTCACGTTCGCGAGCGAGGTGGTGACGCTGCCCATGTCGGATTGGGGCCGCGGGGATCACCTGGTGCGGCACGAATGGAATCCAATCAGCGATGAGTGGCTGAACGACAGGCGCTCAGCGCCGCCGTCCCGGTATTACGAGCGAGACTGGGCGCGGCTGCGCGAGGACGATTAGCTTGCCCGCGCGGTGGGCACCGACACCACCGCCGCCTAGCGTTGTGGATCAGCTGGTCGAGATGTTCGCCCCGCAGGCCGACTAGGCCACTCATTAACGCGCAGATCGCAACGCCGCTTTGGTTGTCAAAAAATGACTCGCCGATATCGTCGATCAGGCGCATAATAGTACCTTCAGTCAAAGTAGAGGCCACTCCTGCACGGATACCACGGCGCGAGGCCGCCGGTTTGGGTGCCGTTGACTTTGTCGGTGTCGGACCGCTTTTTCACGCCGACGCTCATCCGCCCGGATAACGAAAACCGGGAGGGATGGCTCATGTCAGCATCACGTAAAACCGCTTGGGAGGGAGTTCATGAAAAATATGACCTTGGGCGCGTTCGCGTTCGCGTCTGCGTTGGCGCTAGCATCGGCACCGGGCTACGCGCTGAGTTTTGATTTTTCCTTCAGCAACGTCTTTGGGGACGTGAATGGTACGGTTACCGGCCTAATAGAGGGACTCACGGACAACACAACCTCGGCTGCAACAGATGTCATCGTTGAAAGCTATCCAGCTGGAGTAGGCGGAGTGCCACCGGCACCTATCGTTATCAACGGGGTTCCGTTCGGCAGCACCACCAACGACTTCACGGTCGCCAATGGCTCGATTACATCGGCGTTTTTTAGTAGCGGCTTTGACAAACCTTTGTGTCTCTCGTTTGCACACCCATCATTTAGTTGTGCTAATGGGGCATTTTTCGGCTTTTTAGACAAGGGTTTCGTAGAAGGCCCAGTGAGCTTCACTCCGGCCGCAGTCCCTGGCCCCATCGCTGGTGCTGGCCTGCCCGGCCTGATCTTTGCTGGCGGTGGCCTTCTCGGCTGGTGGCGACGGCGGCGGTCCCGCCTGAGCTAACGAGGCCGTGCACTCATTGACGCGCAGAGCGCCCTTCGCGTCAAAGTTGACAGAACTGGCCGGTAGCGGGATGCTCGCTGGCAGCGACGTTCCGTAGGCAGGGGCAAACACAATCATGAAAAGCGAAATCGAGCGTCGGCGTCAGCGGCGCGCAGTGAAGATGCTTGGCCGATTCGCACTGCAGTAGGGCCGCTCACATTAGGTTTGCTTTTCGCTGCTTACTCTCTTCCAGCACACGCCGTCACCATTATTGCGATTGGCATTCCCGGCACCCCGGCGTTGACGGACCGCCACCCCCCATGGCCTGGCCACCCTCGCTCGCGCGCTCTTAACCAGTCGTAGCTACCGAAAACGGTGTGCGTGGTCGCGAGGTTCCTGGATGATCCAAAAAACGAAGCTTTGGCAAATCCAAAAGTTGCGATCCAAAGTCCAAAAAATTGCCAGAGCTTTGGCAATGCTTTCTGTTGAGAATGAAATCGGTTCACGCTTGCAAACCCTAAGTATGGGAGATCATCATGAAGAGCTTCACGCGAATTGCGTTAGGCGGTGCCGCATTGCTAGCAGCAAGCGCGGGAGCAGCTTCTGCCGATACGGTATTGACCCTTAGCTCCGTCCCACCAATGACCGTGGGCCCCCAAAGCACGCAAGACCCCTGTATTATTTGCGGGACGGCCGCCAGCCAGCCCACGTTTATGGATTTCAACAATTATATCCAAATGGGCAGCAAAAGTTCCTACAATGACTATAGTACTAATGCTAACCCCAACGGTTCGAATAATGGCACGCAAGTCGCCGACGGCGTTAAAGGGGTGCCTTACACCGTCGGTCTACTTACCAGTAATGGCTTTACGAGCTTTAGTATCGGGATCGATGTCAATACGGCCCAGCATGGGGAGAGCTTGACGTCGTTCCAGGTATTGGATTGCGGGACCGATACGACGTGCGCCAATCCCACGGTGCTCTATCATTTCACCGGCACCTCCGGCTCTGCCAATATCGGCGCCCCAGTCGACAATGGCAACGGGTTTGCGGACTATACGTTGAGCTTCGTTAGCCTAGCTGGCTTACCTTCGACCGATAACATCCTGTTCCACGCGGTTTGGGACAATGCGACCGATGGGGCCGAACAGTTCTTCCTTGTACCAACGGTTCCGGGCCCGATCGTCGGCGCTGGACTGCCGGGTCTGGTCGCGGCTTGCACTGGTCTTGTCGCTTTGGCGCGTCGCCGTCGTAAGCTCGTCGTCTGATCTCCAGCTTTGCAAACCTGAATCAATGACGAGCGATAGCGTGCTGGCCTTCCACGGTCAGCACGCTTTGCTTTGGGCACCGCAGTGGCTAATTGGAGGCGGTGGCCTTCTCGGCTGGTGGCGACGGCGGCAGAAGATCGCCTGAGCGTCTGGCGCAATTCCCACCCGTCGTTTGCGGCTATACGCCCTAAGCGTGCTGCCGCCGCCAGCTCTAGGCGAACGCCGAGGCCGCACTCAAGCATCGTGAGACTGTGATAGAGGATTGAGCGCGAGCTACCTCGCGGGGGCAGATCCCTTCGACCGGCGAGGGTGTGCGTCGAACGGCTCGGCCCTCACCGGCTCAAGTCCGGCATCACACAGCTTGAGCATCGCCTCCTCCGGGCTATCAGCGTAGACCACGACGAAGTCTTCGTCGTTCATAAACACCCGCCAAATCACACTGACCATCCCGCCTAATAACTGCGGGCGCTCCAAGTTCGGTTGGCAGCGCCCGCTCCGTCGCACCCGATGCCGGTAACTACGTCGGCCCTCGGCCCCAGCGCTTACTTCGACTTACGCTGGACCAAATCAATCGAAAGTAGGCGCTCCCTTGGATAGCCGGGAACAGAGCTGTCTGACTTGTTGGATTCGGCCAAAGATTTGTTCGGGATAACCGCCGACCTAACTCCGGTTGGCGAGCGCGGGCTCGACTTATCGAAAGAGGCCCTCCGGCACCCTGGCGGGGATACCTTGTTTCAGTTCCGGCCAAGGGCCTCGACCCGCGCACCGCGGCCCGCTACTCACAACACCAGTCATCCACTCCTTTTGCGGTTGTTTCCCACGTGCTTCCCAGAGTGGATTTTGGGAAGCGAGAGGTGGCAAAAAGTAGTCTAAGCCTATGAATCAATTAGCGCTTCGCATTCTGTACTTCGAAGACTTGTCGGTCGGCATGACCGAGACGCTGTCGAAGACGATCGCCGCCTCCGACGTGGTCGGCTTCGCGCAGCTCACCGGGGACCGCAATCCGATCCATCTGTCGGAGCATTTCGCCGCCAAGACCCAGTTCGGCAAACGGATCGCGCACGGCCTCTACACCGCGAGCCTAATCTCGGCGGTGCTGGGCACGCGCCTTCCCGGCCCCGGCGCCGTCTACATCTCGCAAACGCTCAACTTCCGCGCCCCGGTCAAGATCGGCGACCAGGTCGACGTGACCGTGACGGTGGCGGAGCTCATCCCCGAGCGCCAGCGTGCGCGGCTTGCTTGCAGCTGCAAGGTCGCAGACGAGATCGTGCTCGACGGCGAGGCCTGGGTGAAGGTGCCGTCCGCCGCCAAATCGAAGCGCCCGTTGCCGCGGCTGTGAGCGGGAAGGGCGAGCGGGCAATTTCCATCGTCACTTGTTCCATCCTCACTTGCGCCATCGCCGCAGGAGATCGAATGCCAGAAAGATGAGCCCGCCGAGGGCGAGCAGGGACGGCAGGCCCATGAAGACGCTGAGCAGGACGATGGCCATGGCAATGCTCGCGATGACTTCGAACGCGGGCGACACGCAGGAAATCTCGCCTTCGTCGAGCCGCGGGCAGACATCGAGCACGCCGAAGATGGCGAGGACGGCGAAGCCGGCGAGCAGAGCGCCCAAGGCGACGTAGCAAATGATCTTCAGGACGCGGAGCAAAGTTCGAC
>Ga0306921_10006563_pt1 | contig 12144 bp, 15 predicted proteins | sample sta12Cox44000080_FD_203760 | JGI IMG/M metagenome (GOLD analysis project Ga0306921, IMG submission 203760) | Lab enrichment of tropical soil microbial communities from Luquillo Experimental Forest, Puerto Rico - statoxic.12C.oxic.44.000.080 (v2)... | ecosystem: Environmental > Terrestrial >... | reverse complement strand
GAGACGTAAGGCCTGTTTGGCCGCTACGCGGCCTGGGTCAATTCAATTGGCCTGCACCAGGTCGCTCCCGCGCTTGGCTACAAAATCGTCGTCGCTCTACGCCGCTGGAGCTGCGGCGACTAGAGGCTTTTCGCGACGGACATGTGGGTAGGGGCTGCGAACCCGATGCCGGCGTAGGCCTTGTGACATGCAGAAAAAATACGTTGAGCGTGGGAAAATTGAAACTATGTTCGCGCGAAAGATTCGAGTGGAGTACGAAGAGAACGGGGAGCGGCAGCCCTGTCCGCTGAAGTGGCTGGACAGTTTCAGCATGCGGAACTTCACCAACGATCAAGTGTTTGACGACACGATTCCCACAGGCGATGGGATGATGGAGATCGGTACGCGCGTTCCGTTGGAGCGGCTGCGCGAGGCGATGGAAGACTGGTTCCGGCGGAAGAGTTATTTGCCCAAGCATGCGAAGCTGGTGGTCTGTGAAGGAGGGTCGTTTGGGACGGTCTAGGAAAGAAGGAAGAATGGTGCGGCCGGGCCTAACACTGCCGCCGGCTGAAAGCCGGCTCTGGGCTAAAGTTGCGACTTAGACCGCGGGCCGACGCCCACGGCTAAAACAAATGTCGCCCTGCGGGCCTAGGCCATCGGGAGGGCGGAGGTCCTTTTTCACGCGCGACAGAATTTACGAGTTGCTCAAATCGGTAATTGAATGGCAACACGCATTGTGTTTTTTGTGATCGCGGCCGCAATTGTTGGAGGCTTCGTGTGGGCCTACCACCATGATGTGGAGTTGGGGAAGAATATCTTCGAGGTCGAAATCGGCGATCCCAATGAGGCGGTGCGCGATTTACTGGGTGAGCCGTCGAGCGAAGGCTCCTGCGGGGCGTTGACTGTCGCGCCCAAAGCCTGCGCTGACGAATACGTGTACAAGTATTACTACTCGATCTTCCAGCCGCAGTACGAGGTCGTGTGGTTCACCGCAGAGGGAAAAGTGATCGGCGTGCAGCACGTGCAGACGCCGTATTAAACCGTTGCCAGTTTTCGGTTGTCAGTTAACAGCGCTGGCGTTCGAACACGAAGCCACTTTGGTCGCTAGCGAGACCAATTTTCTCCGGCCACAATATTCCTGGGGTCTGGCTAAGGGTATAAGGGTCGCGCTACTCTTTCAGCTTGGCGGCCAAGACGTCGAGCTTTTCGATGTTCGGTGTGCCGACGAAGAGGTCGGGTGCCTTTGCCATCAGCCCTGCCGCGATCTGCCCACTTAGGTGCGCTTGCCGACCTGACTCATCGGCAAATGCGTCGAATATGCCGAAAGTCGAGGCACCGATACGCCACGCGAACCAAACCGGGGTTCCCGACTCCTGTTGTGCGAGAGGCAGAGCGCTGCGAAGGAAGGTGGCTGCTTCTTCCGCTTTGCCGGGTTTGGCTTCCATGCGTGCCAATAGTGCAAGTTTAACCATCATGACCTCCAGGGCAGTTCGTTGTAGCGACCGCCAATTCGTAACTTTGGATGCGAGAGCGGCTTGGTGAGGCGCAGATATGGTGTGTCCTTCAATAAGCGTTGAGCAAACAGGATAATTTCGGCGAGTCTAACGGCACAGGATTCCCGCCACGTATGGAGCGCCATGACGGCAATAGAAAGGAAGTGGCACGGCTAGAACCCTGCCACGTAAGTCGTCTTGCTCTGTGAATTTACTTCCGTACGGGCTTGGGACCCGCATTCTTGATCGCGTCGGGAGCGTCGAACTGCTGGAAGTTCTTCTCAAAACGCGCTGACAGGTCAGCCGCCGTCTTGTCGTAAGCGGCTTTGTCTTTCCACGAATTGCGCGGATTGAGCAGCTCGGGCGGCGCGCCGGGAACCGATTTGGGGATGCTAAACCCGAAGGATGGCTCGATCTCGAACTCGACGTTGTCGAGCTCGCCTTCGACCAGGGCGTTGACCATCGCGCGGGTGTAGGGCAGGCTCATGCGCTTGCCGATGCCGTAGGGACCGCCCTGCCATCCGGTGTTGACCAGCCAGCATTGCGCGTTGCGCTCGCGTAGACGCCGGCCGAGCATCTCGGCGTAGACTTTGGCAGCCAGCGGCATAAACGGTGCGCCGAAGCAGGCGGAGAAAGTCGCTTGCGGCTCGGTGACGCCGGCCTCGGTGCCTGCGACTTTCGCAGTGTAGCCCGACATAAAGTGAAACATCGCCTGCTCGGCAGTCAGTTTCGACACCGGTGGCAGCACGCCGAAGGCATCGGCAGTGAGGAACACGACATTTTTCGGATGGCCGCCGAAGCCTGGAATAACGGCGTTATCGATATGCTCAACCGGATAGGCGGCGCGGGTGTTCTCGGTGCGGCTGTCGTCGTCGTAGTCAGGCACGCGAGTGACGGGGTCAAGGATGACGTTCTCTAGCACTGCACCGAAGTCGAGCGCGTCCCAGATCTGAGGCTCGTTCTGCTCGGAAAGTTTGATGCACTTGGCGTAGCAACCGCCTTCGAAGTTAAAGACTCCGTCTTCGCTCCAGCCATGCTCGTCGTCGCCGATGAGGCGGCGCGAGGGGTCAGCGGAGAGCGTGGTCTTGCCGGTGCCGGAGAGGCCGAAGAAGAGCGCAGTGACGCCCTCCTCGCCGATGTTGGCTGAGCAGTGCATGGGAAATACGTTGCGCTGCGGCAAAAGGAAATTCATGACGCCGAAGATCGACTTCTTCATCTCACCGGCATATTGCGTGCCGCCGATGATCACCAGCTTGCGGGTGAAGTTGACGATGACGAAGACCTCGGAGTTGGTGCCGTCGCGTTTGGGATCGGCGAGGAAACCCGGAGCAGCGACGATAGTGAATTCGGGCTTGTGGGTCTTCAGCTCTACTTCGGTCGGGCGAATGAAAAGCTGGCGCACGAAGAGGTTGTGCCACGCATATTCGTTGATCACCTGGATGGGCAACCGATAGCGCGGGTCGGCGCCGCAGAAGAGGTCCTGCACGTAGAGCTGCTTGTCCTGCAGGTATTCGAGCACGCGATCGTACAGAGCATCGAACCTCTGGGGAGAAAACGGCAGATTCACCGAGCCCCAATCAACCCTGTTTTCCGTGATGGAGTCCTTCACCGTGAATTTGTCTTTGGGAGAGCGGCCGGTGCGTTTGCCGGTTTCTGAAACCAGGGCGCCGCGTGAACTGAGTACCCCTTCGCCATTGATAATGGCAGCTTCGACAAGTTTTGGGGTAGAAAGGTTGCGCTGCACGCTTTTCTGGGCGAGCAGGTCGGTCAAGCCAAAGTGAGCAACGGAAGACATGAGATGACTCCTTATGAAAACAGCAATCAGCCACTAAGGTTGCGGCGCGCCGGGCGGATCCCACGTTGACAGCAAAGGGGAAACTGGTCCGCTCCCGAGATTCCGTTCCTGCGCAGATGAAAAAAGACCGCTGAGCGGGCATTATCCGGCGATGGCAGTCGATTGTGCTTCCTCGAGTAGCGTGTTGAGATGATCAAGGGTCTCCTGCACGGTCAGAGTGTACATTTCTCGACCGCTATCTTCGCCGGATTCAATAGCCCACTTCAGATAATGTCCCGCAATCTGGACGGCCATAGGATCTGTGATTACCTTGCCCGTCTGGCGGTTGTATTCGACCCACGCAGGATGAGGGAGAGCGATCCATACCGGCCGGTCCCCAACCAGGAACTTGATGTCGACAGCGTCGGCGTGTCGCGTGGAAATGGCGACGATTAGCGCTTGATACTGGCAGTGGAGTTGGTTGCCGCTCCACTTGTCGACGGCGTAGAAGTCGTCATACATAACCCTAGAACTATAGCCGAGGGGACGGGTTCGGGCAATGACGCGGGTCACACGCTAAATCGGTGGCCATGCGGACTTTCGGCACCAAATGCGCGATGTCGAGTACAGAAACGATTCTGCTAAATGCGCGCCTAGGCTTGCTCGCGAGCCTCGCCCAGGGCGACCTTGACGTCCATCTTCCGCTTGTTGCGAATCACGGTCACCGTCACCGTGTCTCCTGCCTTGTGCTTGTTCAGTACGGCGAGCAGGTCTTGCTGATCGGCAATTTCTTCGCCGTCGACGGCGATGATGAGGTCCCCGCCCAGCATAACAGGCACGTTGCCGACGTAGGCCCTCTGGTTGCCACCGCGTAGGCCGGCGCGATCGGCAGCTCCCCCCGGCGTGGCCTGGATAATCAGCACGCCGTAATCCGCCGGGAGACCGAGTTCCTGGGCCATCTCGGGGCCGACAGGAATGGTGCGGACCCCGAGCGAGGGCCGGCGCACCCGTCCAATGGTAATCAGGTCGTTAATCGCGGCCTTGGCGGTGTTGATAGGGATAGCAAAGCCGATGCCAGCGCTCTGGTTCGAACCTCCAGTGGCGATCATGCTGTTGATGCCAATCACTTCAGCGCGTGAGTTCAGCAATGGGCCGCCGGAATTGCCGGGGTTGATGGCAGCGTCGGTTTGGATGGCCTCATCGATTTCGCCCCCTTCGGGCGTACGGATGGGCCGGATGGAACTGATGATGCCGCGCGTCATGGTGCCGTTCAGCGCGAAGGGATTGCCGATGGCATAGACGTTCTGGCCGACGATCAGCGTTTTGGAATCGCCCAGAGTGGCGGGAACGAGTCCAGGAGCCTTGATCTGGATAACCGCCAGATCGTGGGAGCGATCGCGACCGATGACGGTGGCGGTGTACTGCTTCTTGTTGTAGAGCGTAACCTTCACTTCACGCGCGTTGGCGATCACATGGTAGTTGGTGAGGATGTGGCCTTCTTTGTCGATGATGAAGCCGGAACCTTGGCCCTCCTGGGGTACGGGGCCCATAAAAAAGTCGAAGGCCACCGCAGTCGAGGTGATGTTGACCACCGACGGAATGCCCTTCTTGTAAACGTCGATGTTGACCTGCTCTTCGGCGTCGAAGGTCTGGGGACCGGCGGCCTCAGTCAGCTCGACGCGATTGGGCCGCGAAATGAAGTCGGTCGACTTAGTACTGGTGTCATGAGTCGTGTACCAGTAAAACGCGCCGGCGAGCAGCGCGCCAAGAAGAATAGGACGTAAGAGTTTCATGCTTTAGTTACGGACACCTATGACTGGCGGTTCCGGGGTGAATCGAATGCTCTCCTGATAAAAGTGTACCGAGATAGACGGCAAGTGCCTAGTGGGGGAGCGTCATTGCACGCGGGGCGTGCGAGGTGCGCTCCGGTCGGTGGGCTGATTGGTGAATTCGGCGAGGTGCATCCACAGCATATCGACGTAGAACGCGGTGTCCTCGAGTGGGCCCGAGTTGTCGATCAGAAAGTCGGCGTGGGCGGCTTTGTCTTCATCCGAAAGCTGCGCAGCGCTGCGACGTAAGACTTCGGCGCGGGCTTCTTCGAAGGGAATATTGGCGCGCTTGGCGTAACGTGCGACCTTTTTGTCGAGATCGCAGGTTACCACGATCAGCTTGTCGAAATCCTTTGCGGCGCCGGCCTCTACGATGAGCGCAGCCTCGACAATCGCGATGCCCTCGGGATGGGTGCGTTCGATTTCCTCCATCCATGTATTCTGTGCTTCGACAACGGCCGGGTGCACGATGGCATTCAGTTCCTCGATTCGATCAGGGAAGACGATATCCGCCAAGCGTTGCCGGTTGATGGTGCGGTCGAGATTGACGACGTCGCGTCCGAAGTGTTCCACGATGGCCCGATAGGTGGGCTGGCCGGGAGCATAGAGCTGATGGGCCAAGGTATCGGCCTGGAGGAAGTGAGCGCCGCGGTCGGCGAGCATGCCTCCGACAGTGGATTTGCCACACGCGACGCCGCCAGTCAGGCCTACGCGAAGCACGAGGCCTCGTTGGGAGTCGGGTTGGCGAGAAGCTTCAAAGGCATGCCTGGAATGAGGGTCCGAGCGAAGTATAAACCTGGGTTTTGATCAAACACGAGGGCGGGCTTTGGAAACCGATTTACCAGGAGCTCTATACTCTTGTAAGTACAGCATGGCACAGTAAAAGAAAGGCCCTGCACACACCACCTAGGTGCCGATACACTAAACAGGCTTATAGACCGATAATACTTAACTGCACAGAACACTGGCCACCATCGCTAGGGGGGTAGTATTGAAACTACCTTCGCTATAGGCGAAGGCTGTACCCCACGGCAGCTCGACGACATCCGCCAGCAGCTCAAAACGTTGCCCAAATACGCATCAGTGAGACGGAATTCGACGCGGACTTTACCTTTTCTGGGCTTGCGAAAGCGGATGGTCTTGTCCCACACGATGCGGTCGTCACCAAGGTTGCCGATCAGCATCAGCATGTAGAACGGGTCGGTCATGGAATAGAGCGGGCCGCCATGGTGCGTGCCAACCAAGTTCCGGTTCCACGGCCGGAGGTTCATTTCCACATCGGCTGATTTCATGTCAAGGCCCCAGCGGACGTGGATTCCTGCGGCCGCGAGCGGAGGCCAGACATTGACGGAGCGAAGCATGAGCCGCTGTTTGAGCGAGGCCATGGAACCATCGCTGTAACGGCTGCGTAACAGGATGCAGTCACGCGCCTGGTTAAAATCGATCGCTTTCAAAGGGGGGAGTCGATGGAACAGCTGACCCTACCTCGTCAAGGCGGGCGCGACAGCGTTTGGCTGGTGGTCGTCGAGTTGGTAATCATTGTCGCACTGTTCGTAGCGGACTTCCGCCACCACATCTTCTTTAGCAAGGTACCCTGGCTATTCCTGATGGCATGGGTTTCGCTGCGCTGGCGCGGTTTGGCTTGGAGTGATGTCGGCCTGGCACGGCCGGTGAACTGGCAGCGAACCATCGCGATTGGGATTCTCGGGGGCATCGGAATTGAGTTAATGGAGTTGTTCGTCACCCAGCCCATGCTGGTGAAGCTGTTTCACAAGATGCCGGATTTGTCCGAGTTGAATGGATTACGCGGCAATTGGAAGCTTCTGCTTTTAGGTCTAGCACTGACGTGGACTCTGGCGGCGTTTGGCGAAGAGATGGTCTATCGAGGGTACCTGATGAACCGGGTAGCAGGGCTGTTTCGCAATCCCAAAGTGGCGTGGACGATCAGTCTGATCGCGGTGAGTTTTGTCTTTGGCCTAGGGCACATTGACCAGGGGATCACGGGCCAGGTGGAAAACATGATTGACGGCGGGCTGCTGGCGGTAATCTTTCTGGCAACGGGATGCAATCTTTGGGCGGCCATCGTCGCACACGGTTTGACAGACACGATTGACCTTGTGCTGCTGTACTTGCGGAAGTATCCGGGGGTGTGAGACCTACCGCGAGAACTCCACACCATGCGGAAGCCCAGAGCCCTTCCATCCGTGCGGCCAGTCACCATCGGCGAAGTTGACCGGCTTCCCGTCGGTGTCATGAAAGGCATCGTCCATGCTGAGGGTGCCGCGGTCTGATCGAGTTTGAGCAAATACAGGCTCGACTCGGGGCCTGTCACGACCAGGCGCTGCGTTCTGGCGTCCCATCCGGTCCCGTGCGGACGATAGGTGTCGCTGAGCGCAAGCGCGACGTTTCCACAGGCTTCATCGGGTCAGCGATGTCGAGCACGATCAGACTGCGAACAACCGGAACGCTTTGAATCAGGTAGTGTCCGACGATGGTGGCATGCCGCACCAGCTTTCGGGAAACGTGTGAATGAGTTGCGACTTGGGCTGGTCGCCCGTCACGTCGGTAATGCGCTCGATCCCGGAGCCGAGAGTCTGCACTTGGATTGAGCCGTCGGGGCCACGGCGCGGTTCTTCAGGGCTGATCTGTCCGGAGTGATCCGTGCCAACGTCGAAGAATGAGGTCTTGCGTAGCTTGAGATCCGACGGCCGAAGCAGTTGATAGGTCACGCCGCTCAGGACGTCGTCATCGTGCATCGAAGAGTTCGTGGCCACGACGCGGTCGAGCTCGGGCAGCACCACCAGGCTGTAGGGCATAAGCAGCGCATTGGGGAAAGCCGGATCGGCCGTGCTGGCAGAACGCACCACCTTGCCGGTATCGTCGATTTCCACCAGTCCACCGCTGGCCCAGAACGCCTTGATCCACGCTGTGATGCGCGTGCTGGAAGGTGGCCAGCACATGTCCGTTGGGCAGGCGCAGGTGCGAGTGGAAGATGCATGTACCCATCCCAGTTGGTGACCGACGTAACCACCTGGGGCTGCAACGGGTCGCGCACCTCGAAAATGAACGTCCTGGCAACTTCATGATCATTCGCGAACAGCATCCCGCTGCTCGGCATCTCGTATTCCGTGTGATGGTGTCAAGTCGTTGGCTAGTCCGTAACGAGGGCTCGGCAGCGATGCCCGCAAGAAAATCGCTGCCCCTGAGAGCTACGTCGCCAGTCCAGGCGAAAAGGTAGTGGCCAGCAGGCGTCACTTGTCGGATCATCGATAGTGCCACACCAGAAACATGAACAAGGGAGCAACCAGAAATCGGCGCAAGAGGATCACCTCAAAAGATAGAGAATGGTTGAGTTCGCTACACATAACAGCGTCGGAAGCCTGGGTCGTTCACCTTCGTTACCGGTCTGCTCTCCATCAGCAATCCGAAGATGCGGTCAGTGCTTGGGATGTTTCTGTACCTTTCGTCCATAAAGGAACGATTTACCGGCCCGCAGGGAGTGGATCACCAAGAGTTTTTTTGGTCCGTCGGATGGATTAGACTTTCATTCCGATAGGAGTTGGTCGTGACAGATTCGACAGTACGGCAGTACGCAGCACGGGCGGCATCCACCGATGTTTTCGGCCGCGTCTTATGCAGTGTTCGCGATCATCACTACGTGATCGACGGGCCGGAGCAGAACGGATGTCCCGGCGAAGAAGTCACGCCCGCCGAACTGTTCCTGTCGGCTGTGGCTTCCTGCGGAGTGGAGTTGGTCCAGGTGATTGCGAAGGCGGACGGAATTCCGCTGCAGGGTATCGCGGTCGATATCCATGGAAGGATGGACCGCTCGCAGCCAGTGCGCCCGGATGTATCGCTATTCAACTCGGTCACGCTCCAAATCCAAATGAAAGGTGTCACAGATTGCGACGCCCGCCACCTGGTCGAGAAGTTCAAGGGCAGGTGACCGCTCTTCGGGACGGTCGCGGTCGCGACCCCGGATGTGCGGGTCGAATTTTCTGTACAGAATTGAAGAGCTTTCGCCGCCGGTCTAGGCGTCTTCTATAAAGCGGCCACGCCGCGCTCCTGGTTGCGGATGCGGATGGCCTCGTCGATCTTCGAGAGGAAGATCTTGCCGTCGCCGATCTTGCCGGTCGAGGCGGTCTTCAGAATGACGTCAACCACACGCTCGACCACCGCGTCGTCGAGCACCATCTCAATCTTGATCTTGGGAAGCAGGTCGACATTGTATTCTCGGCCGCGATACGACTCGGTGTGGCCTTTCTGGCGTCCGTGGCCGCGGACCTCGAACACGGTCATGCCGTCGACGCCGACTTCGATCAGCGCATCTTTTACAGCCTCAAAGCGCGATGGTTGAATGATGGCTTCCAGCTTGGTCATGTTCGATCCCCTGATGCACGCGCGGCCTAAAATCTGCGCGACAGAAGTAAAGTGAGTGTCTTTTCGGCACGACTAAAGAGTCTGCTGACAAAGTCGATTTCGCTTTTCAAACTCCCTCAGGCGCTTAAAGGCGTATCTCAACGTCTTACGGCCCGACTGAAGTCGTGGCCTGACGCAAACCCTTGCCAAATGCAGCTCTCACGTAAGCATAGGGCGTGTCATTGTCTCCAGAACGTGATCACCGCACCACCTGCGACGACAAGCGATCCGCCCAACAGAATTGGCGCGGTCGGCGCCTGGTTGAAACGGACCTTCGCCAGCACCTGCGCCACCAGAAAGAACAACACGACATAGAGTCCCAGCAACTTGCCGAAGTCCCACGGAGGCGTATTTACGGCAAGCCCGTAGAGCGCCAGGGATAGCGCTCCGGCGGCGAACGCGACATAACGCGCGACACCTGTGGTGCGATAGAGGCCTGACTGGAAACATGAGTCTCCGTATGCCTCGAGAAATGCGGCGAGCAGCAGAGCGACAAGCGTGCCCGCTCGGGTAGCGACTAACTGGGTGAAAAGTTCCTTCATGCAGGAGGTCCTTGCAGTGCGTAGCGGATTCGTCTGGCAAATACTATATAGCAGGGCAAAGCGATTTTGCTGAGACGATCCTGTTTCTGCGGTTCATCAAAAAAATCGATTGGACCGTAATGGGATCAGCAATTAGCCTTACTCGCTGGCCGTCTGCGTCGTGCTCGACTCACGAATGCGCCGTGGTCAGTTTGCCAAGTCTTATGATGAAACTCGTGGGCTTCCTGTTATTGCTTGCGGGCTGGTTCCTGGTACTCGCCGCGCTGGAGATGCTGAGCGCGTCGACGCCGCGTGTGCTGTTCGTGATCGCCGGATTCGCAATCGAAGTGCTTGGACTTGCACTCGTCTTCCGCGCCTACATTCCGGAACCTGGGGAAGAACGGTGATCGCGCAAGCGTCGCCGTTCGTCCCAGAAATCACCTCTGCTCTCTGCCTGGTTTGCATTCTGCTCGTGCCGCTGGCTGTTGTGGGTCTGGCGGTGCTGACCAACGGACTGGGCAAATCGCGCGGCGCGGCGCACGCCATGCTGGCTTCCATGTGCGTGATCGGGGTCGCGGCTATTGCCTTTATCGCCGTCGGATTTTCCTGGGAAGGCTTCGCCGGCCGTGCCTCGCACGTGATCACCATTGGTGGAAAGCCTTGGGACTGGATCGCACAGCAACCGTTTTTTCTGCGCGGGCTTCCTTTGAACGGCTCGCCTGTATCGCTGTCGGTTGTGCTGCAAATGTTTGCCGTCGGCATCGCGGCGCAGATTCCGCTGAACGCCGCCGCCGACCGATGGCGCCTCGGCCCGATTTGTGCATCGGCCACAGTGCTTGCTGTGTGGACCTATCCGCTGTTTGCCCACTGGGTGTGGGGCGGAGGCTGGCTGGCGCAACTCGGCGTGATTTACGGTCTCGGCAGAGGATTCCTCGACACAGGCGGCGCCAGCACGATCAACGCGGTCGGCGGGCTCACGGCACTCTCGCTGGTGTGGATCGTCGGCCCGCGCTCAGGCAAGTACTCGCCCGAAGGCATGCCCGTTGGCATTCCCGGACACAACCTGGTCAACGTTGTTTTCGGCTGCCTGCTGGCGTGGGCAGGATGGCTCGGCCTCAACTCGGCGGGAGCGATGTTGTTTGGCGCCTCGACACCGTCGGGGCTTGTGCTGGTCGAGATCAACACTACGCTGTGCGCCGCGGCTTCGGCGCTGGTGGCGCTCGTAGTGACCCGCATTCGCTTCGGCAAACCTGACGCATCAATTACCGCGAACGGATGGATAGGTGGTTTAGTGGCAAGCAGCGCTGCCACTGCGATGCTGCGTCCGGCGGCAGCCATATTAGTCGGCCTCATCACCGGCGTGTTGGTGGCGCTCTCAGTGGAATGGCTCGAACTTTGGCTTCGCATCGACGACCCCGGCGGCGCGGTCTCAGCTCACGCTGTGGCCGCGATCTGGGGATTGCTCGCGGCGGGTATCTTTGCCGGAATGGGATCGCAGTCGGTGCCCGGACAGTGGCTGGCACAACTTGTTGGCATCGCGACGTTGATCGGGTTCGTGTTACCGATGACTTTCGGCTTGAACTGGGCACTCAATCGCATTTTGCCGTATCGCGTGGAGTCCGACGGTGAACGGCAGGGAATGGACCTGCACGAACTCGGCGCGGGTGCTTATCCCGAGTTCATGGTGCACAGCGACGAGTTCTTTCAGAGGTAAAAGCTTCTAGCTCTCCCCCGAAAAGGACCATCGAACGGTACAAAACCGAGGTTAAACGGTAATTGCCTTGATTTCGGACTCTTCATGAGCCGTTGTGAGCCTCCGGATCATGAGGAACTTAGCTAAAGCCTGTTGAAAAACTGGGGCCTCGCGCCCCGTATTTTCGCGGGTTGGCCGTCCGCCGCCGTGGCGAATTTCGCGAAAACGGCCTAATTTTCACCGCGCTCCTCCTACACTAATAAGTCAAATAACTCGCAGTCTCGCGTTTATTTGCTTGACATTCTTTGTCTTAATCGATATACTCGATTAAGATATGACCACCTCCACTCACCACCAGTCCTTCCTCTTCTTCCTCCCCCTCGCTCAACAGGTGGCCTTACTCAAAGACGATTTGCTCGAGGCCGTCGACCCGCTC